>Ga0247844_1005111_pt1 | contig 17000 bp, 14 predicted proteins | sample LaCtaG_FD_192421 | JGI IMG/M metagenome (GOLD analysis project Ga0247844, IMG submission 192421) | Freshwater microbial communities from meromictic Lake La Cruz, Castile-La Mancha, Spain - LaCruzMarch201714.5m_1 | ecosystem: Environmental > Aquatic > Freshwater > Lake | place: Spain: Castile-La... | reverse complement strand
GGGTGGATGCGCGGCTCATCAAAGCCGAGCACCTGGTCGTGATAGGCATGGGCCAGCTCATGCAGGACGCACCAGGGCTGCACCTGCTGATGCCGCGCGTCAACAAAGCGTGCTGCCACGGGGATGTGGACGGCTTTGGCAAGTTCACGCGGGAAGCTATGCTCTGCCAGCCAGTCTGCCGAGGGATGATATTGCATGGAAGTGAGGCTGCCATGATTGAGGTCCAACCAGATAGTTACCTGCCGCAGTGGTGCGAGTTTGTCGGCAGGGAGGACGGTGACGATGTCGGTAAGGCGTGCGCGTAACAGGGCGAGGGCTTTTTCCCCCAGCGGTGCTTCTGCTCCTGCGAGCAAACGTGAATCCACAAGCACGCGCCAGCCCTCGATCTGCCGGATTTCTTGCGCGGTCGGCCTGTCCTCTGCTGCTAGCAGGGGGGTGGCAAGGGCGAGCAGGAGGAAGGGAAGGGGAGCGAGGTTTTTCATGGAGTTAGACTGGCATGTCCTTCGCTTCACTCGATGATGCGAATTTGCCACTCGGCCACGCTTTTGCGGGGGCTGCGGGCGAACCAGGCGATGTCGCGCACAAAGTGATTCCAGCTTAACCAGGCGTGCCGGGTCTTGGTGCCGCGCATGGGCGCGAATTCGACATGCTCGAAGTAATGCTCCAGCAGCGTCTTCAGCTCGGTGTAGGAAAAGCTGCGCAGGTGGGTGGGGTCGAAAGTCAGGCGTTTCCCGCGCGCCACGGCTAGGCGGCGGTGCAGGTGGTAATCCAGAGGCACGCTGCCCATGAAGACGCTGTCGGGTTTCTTTTCCAGGATGCGCCAGACCTCATAAACGGTGACGGAGGGGTAGGGGAGATGCTCCAGAACCTCGGTGAGACAGACTGCATCCACCGTCTCGTCTTTGAGGTCTATGGCGGTGGAGATGTCCATCTCGATGCAGGGGATGCCTCTAGCGTTGGCTAGCTCGATGGCGTTGCGATCAATGTCCACGCCGACCCATTCGCCAAATTCTTTGAGCGAGCTGGTCAGGACGCCGCCACGGCAGCCGAGGTCAACTCCGAGCCTGATTTTGAGGCCGTGTTTTCTGAGCAAGCCGCAGAAGAAGTCGAGCTTCTTTTTGTCATCTTTGGCCTGCCCTAGGTCACGGTTTTTGTGATGCACCTCATAGAAAATCTGGATCAACTGTTGGCGGCGCTCTGGCTGATGCAGCCGGATGTTTTCAGGAAAGGCGGCTGGCGGCGGGCTGCTAGTGGGTGTCATTGTTGGCGGCATATTAGGGGTGCGGGACTTGGTGCCAAGAGATTTATGGAAATGACGCTTGCAGCTTCCTGCGGCTGCCCTGGATCTACCCGATAATCCAGGGGGCGAACTCAGGCGGCACCGTGGCCTCGAAGCTCAGGGGTTGGTCGTGGACGGGGTGATGAAAGGCGAGCTTCCAGGCGTGGAGCATGAGGCGGGTGGTGGGCACTTTTTGCCGACTGACGTGGCCGTAGATGGGGTCGCCAAGGATGGGGTGGCCGAGGGTCTCCTTCATGTGGACGCGGATTTGATGCGTGCGCCCGGTGAGGAGTCGGCAGCGGATGAGGGCACAGCCTTGATGGACTGACTCTTGCTCCCACTCGGTCACGGCTTCTTTTCCTGAGCCGTCGTGGAGGCTGGCCATGCGCTTGCGGTCCACGGGGTGGCGTCCGAGCAGGTTTTGAATACGTCCGCTGGCCTCCTTGGGCACGCCGTTGATGGCGGCGAGGTAGATTTTGCTGAGGCGGCGCTCACTGAATGCCTCACTGAGGCGGCGGTGGGCGATGTCGTTCTTGGCTACGACCATGCAGCCGCTGGTGTCTTTGTCGAGCCGGTGGACGATGCCGGGCCGCATTTCGCCACCGATGCCGCTGAGGTCATCGCAGTGGTGCAGGAGGGCGTTGACGAGGGTGCCATCGGGGTTGCCAGCAGCGGGGTGGACGACGAGGCCGGGCTGTTTATCGAGCACGAGGATGTCTTTGTCCTCAAACAACACGCGCAGGGGGATGTCTTGGGCGATGACCTCGACGGGGGCTGCTTCGGGAATGATGAGGCTGATTTGGTCTCCTAGTCTAAGGGTGGCACTGGCCTTAGAGGGGCGGCTGTTGATGGTGACATGACCGTCGCGGATGAGGTCTTGCAAACGCGAGCGCGATAGTTCAGGAAGCCGCTGGGCGAGGTGCTTGTCCAGGCGCTGCCCGCCATCTTCTAGTGCAGTAATGATCCAGTCCACCCGCCATAGTCATGACTCGAATAAATTAGGCAATCTGTAATTTCTGGCATCTTCTGTGCGATGCAGTAAAGCGGCTCTTGCGCCCCCCTTTCTTGTGATTCCCGTCCCCGAACAGTCTTACCTCAGCACCTGTCCCGTCTGCCAATCGCAGATTGACGTGACATCGCTGGAGCCGTTTACCAAACTCAAGTGCCCGTTCTGCGGGCAAATGGTGCGGGTGCGGCGGAAGTTCGACCACTTTCTAATCGTGCGCCAGATCGGGGAAGGGGGCATGAGCCGGGTGTTCGAGGCGGAGGATGAGACGCTGGGGCGGCGGGTGGCACTGAAGATTTTGAATCGCCACTTTGGGCGGAATGCGGTGCGGGTGGAGCAATTCCGACAGGAGGCGCTGATTACGGCCAATGTGAACCACCCGAACGTGATCAAGCTGTATTCGGTGGGCTACGACCAGGGCTACTTTTACATCGCTATGGAGCTTGTGGGCGGCGGCAGCCTGGAGCAGCGCATCCGCAAAGAAGGGACGATCAAGGAAGCCGATGCACTGCGGATCGGGCGGGAGGTGGCAGAGGGGCTGCGCGCTGCACAGCAACTCGGTCTGATCCACCGGGATGTGAAGCCAGCGAATATTCTTTTTACCGAAACAGGTACGGCGAAGGTGGTGGACTTTGGCTTGGCGCTATTCGTGGACCGTGGCGCGGATGCCTCCAACGAAATCTGGGCCACCCCCTATTATGTGGCCCCGGAGAAGGTGCTGGATAACCGCGAGGACTACCGGAGCGACATCTTCAGCCTGGGGGCATCGCTTTTCCATGCGCTGACAGGCCGCCCGCCGCACAAGGCAGAGTCGAACAACATCCAGGAACTGCGCATGATCAAATGCCGCCGCGTGGCACTGGAGGACAGTGGCCAAAGGTTCGCCCCGCGCACGGTACATGTGGTGAACCGGATGGTGGCCTTCCGCCCACAGGAGCGCTGCGCAAACTATGATGAAACGGTGGAGGAACTGCGCCTGGCGGAGGGGCTGATCGGCCAGAGCTACACCCTCCGGCTGGGTAGCCGCCGTGTGCGCTGGGGCATTGCAGCGGCGGCGGCGCTACTGCTGGCTTTTGGCATCGGCTGGCTGACGCGGAACACGGGGGAGCGCGCGGCGGCAGCGATCACGGAAACGGCAGACACCTCGCGCAGCGACCTGACTGGTGACGGCGTGCGGCTGCTGGCGGGTAAGAAGACGGTGACGGAGCGCTTCCAGACGGCACGTGACCTGATGCTGAAGGCGCGGCAGTTTGAGGAGGCGCGGCATGAATTCGAGAGATTGATCGAATCTGGCGACGCGCGGCAACCGACACTGAACTGGGCGCGTTTTAACGCAGCGCTGTGTGCCATCGTGATAGGAAAGAAAAACGATGCCCTGAAACACCTACGCCTGATGGCGGAGGACACTGGGGAGGGCGGCAGCCTGGTCTCGGCGGAGTTGGCGGCGTTTTTCAAGAACTTGGGCACGCGCATGGGGGCGGGCCTGGGGATCGGCGCAGACACCAGCACTCTTGGTTATGCCATGGATGACGAGTCGCTGCTCGGCTGGCTAATCCAGGGACTGGCAGAGTGGCACTATGGAGATGCGCTGCGGGGCATGGAGGAGATGGAATTTTTCACCAAGCACCTGGCGGGGCTGAAGGGTAAGGCGGAGACGGGCACGACCTCGCTGGACTGGGTGACGCAGTATCAGAGCGTCGTGGAAATAAACGCACCAGACATGGCGGTGGCGCGGACGATGCAAAAGCCAGAGAAGCCGCAGAACATCACGGAATGCCAGGCGGCGCTAGCCCTGATCCAAAAGGCACGCAGCAAAGTGAAATCCAGTAACGGCCTGCGTGCCACCCTGGACAAGTGGGAGGATTATGTGAGGCACGAGCTGTCACGCCTGCGCATGGAGGAACAGCGCGGGGAGATGACGGAGGCCAGAGATCTGCGTCAGCGTGAGCTGGCCCAGCTAACCGAGATCACCGCCACGCTTCCGACCCTGGTGCAGGGGCACGACTACAGCCGTGTGGTGGAGATGCTGCGGGACATGCGCTTTGAGTCGCCGGAGGTGCAGTCAGCACTGGAGGGACGGCGCTACCTGTATGAGCAGGCACAGGCATTTCTCACACAGCTCTTTGCCGACATCGCGGCCAAAGGCTGGCAGGGCCGACTGCAACGTCGCGAGGGCAGCGCGCTAGAGGGCCGGGTGACGGCGGCGGAGATGGAGAAAGTGACCATCTCGCAGGACCGCGGCGTGGTGACGGTGCCGATGGACAGCGTGTCCCCAGAGACGTTGCTGGCTGCGGCGCAGTTCTTTGCCGGACAGGTCACGGACAGCACGGATTATTACCAGCGGCAGGAGCGCATCGCCGCCTTTGCCCGCGTGACCGGACTACACAGCCTCTCTGCCACGGTGGCAGCGCAACTCATGGAGGAAAACCGGAGCTTTCGCATGAGGTGGATGAAGGTAGTGCAGTGAGCACAAAAAAGCGCGAGACCGGTCGCTGCCAGCCTCGCGCTTGATTAACCTTTGTTGCTGTTGCCTTACGCGATCTCGGTGGCCCAGAAGGTCTGCCAGTCGTCGAGGTTGTTCAGGTCCACTGCACCCGGATTGGCGCTGCCGTCGTCTTCCAATCCAGCGGCGGAGAGGATGCCCTGGCGCACGTCATCGCCGTGGCAGTAGCCGAGGATGGACTGGTTGTGGCGGTAGATGTCAGCCTTGGTCAGCTTGACCCCGGGATAGGCCTTCACCCAGGTTTCGAGCTGGATGTAGGTGGGCTTTGTCTCGATAAAGGCCAGGAAGTCGGCCTCGGCGATGCCCAGCGCGCCGAGCGTCATGCCATCGTAGCCTTTGCCACAGGCGGGATAGTCAGCGTGCAGTTTGCCAGCAGCAGCGAGGGAGGCCTTCTGCCACAGGCGCGGCAAGTGCAGGACACCGAGGGGACCGGCGACGCCGGAGGAAATGAGAGGAACGATCTGGCTCATGGTGGTGGAATGGAGGATGAGTTATGGGTTGTGATGTCGGGGCATGTGGCCCGCGTGCTTGAACGTGGAAAGTTCTGCCTATTGGTCAAGCTGCGCGCGGAAACATAACCGCAACTCCACCCTCCGTACTTCTCCTCAGTGCTCACCTCCGACTTCGATTACCATCTCCCTCCCGAACTCATCGCCAGCCAGCCGCTGCCTGAACGCGCGGCCTCTCGCATGATGGTGGTGCATTGTGCCAGCGGCATGGTGGAGCACCGCCGGTTCAGCGACCTGCCCGCGCTGCTGCGGCCGGATGATCTGCTGGTGCTGAACAACACCCGCGTGGTCCCGGCACGCTTCTTTTCCAGCGATGGCACACGCGAGGTGCTGCGCGTGGAGCCGCTCACACCCACCCTCTGGCGCTGCATGGTGAAGCCGGGGAAAAAGTTCCGCCTAGGCCACTTGGTGCAGATTGGGGACTCGACCGGCACCGTGCGGGAGATATTTGAAAACGGAGACCGCCTGATCGAATTCGACACGCCCGTGGATGAGATGCGGCACGGTCACCTGGCGCTGCCCCACTACATGGGCCGCGATGACCAGCCTGCGGATCGCGAGCGCTACCAGACTGTCTTTGCCCAGGCCGACGGGGCCATCGCCGCGCCCACCGCCGGGCTGCATTTCACGCCGGAGATGCTCGCGCGCCTGCCGCACACCTTTGTCACGCTGCATGTCGGCGTGGGCACCTTTCAGCCAGTGAAGGTCGAACGGCTGGAGGAGCATCAGATGCACTCGGAGCGCTACGAGATCACACGGACAACAGCGGAGGCAATCAACCGCGCAGGCCGTGTGATCGCGGTCGGCACAACCGCTCTGCGCACGCTGGAGACCGTGGCTCGGGATCATGGCTGCGTGGCGGCCGCCTCCGGCAGCACTGACATCTTCATTTATCCCGGCCATGTCTTCCGTGCCGTCGGCGCGTTGCTGACAAATTTCCATCTGCCAAAGTCCACGCTCATCATGCTGGTCAGCGCCTTCGCCGGAAAGGATCTGGTCATGCGCGCCTATGCCGAGGCCATCCGCGAGCGCTATCGCTTTTACAGCTACGGTGACTGCATGCTCCTGCTGACGTAGCGCCTCACGCCCGCCGCCGTCTCAGCCCTAGCAAACCAGCGCCCAGCACCACCAGCAGAGCGCCCGCAGGCTCAGGCACCGGGGCGAAGTGGTTGTTCAGCACGTCATCGGCCACATTCGACCCGGCGGTCATCGAGTCCATATTTGACGTGCCATAGCTCACACCGGCCCAGATTTGCGCATTAGCATTTTCCGTCGCCGCTTGGAGAAAGCCGGTGAAATTGCGCGTCTGATCGTCTGACCCGTTGCCATCAATATCACTACCCAGGCTGAAGACAAAGCTGTCCCCCAGTGCGGTGCCCAGCACCTGCGCGGCGGCGGCGGCCAGCGCTGCGTGGTCAGAAAAGTAGGCCGGATAGCCTGGCGAATCCAGCAACGGCTCCCAGGCCGCGTCCTCAATGGTCGCCGCATTGCCATCGGCGCTGCCGTTCACAATCGCCGTGATCGGGCTCCAGAAGTCCACCTCAAACTTTGTCTCCCAGGTGACAATGGCTGTGTCCGCCATCGCCACATTCAGCGCCGCAAAGAGGCGTGCCTTTTCCTGCAGTGTCAACAGGGCGCTACTAGCCGCAATTTCCGCGATTTCATTCCACATCCCTGCGGTGGAGATCGTCCCCGGTACGGCAGCCCAGAAGTAGGCCGCATTGAGCTCGTCCGCCGTGCGCGTGCCGCTGGTGCTGGAGCCCAGGTCTTTGACCGTATTATAATCCGTAGCGTACTGCGCGGTCTGCACATAGTCCGCATTCGCCATGCCAAGGCTACCGGTGAAACCCGCTGTGCCCGTGATCCCAAAGGTCGTCACATCTCCCCAGCCCGGCAGCGCGGCGGCACTGTAGCTGGCGGGCGTGGGTGCCCAGTGCCCCACCGTGCCCACCGGCGTGTACAGCCCCGGATCACCTGCGTCTGCCGCACCATCCGCCGAGCGCCAGTTTAAAATGTCATTCGCTACCAGAGTGCCAAAGTTGATGCCGTCCAGCCGCGCCTGATCATCTGGCAGGGCGCTGATCTGGGTGGAGTAGAGGCTGGAAAAGGCGGCGCTCAATGCCGGGGCCGTGTACAGGCTCTGCAGGATAGTATGCGCCGCAGCCGCTGCGGCGGCCTCCATCGAGGCTCCACCAGGAGCCGTACCCGACGGGCCAGAGTAGCTGCCGCTAGTGAAAAGGTAATAGTCCCCGGCGATGCCCTCGACTGCGTTGTAGATCGCTGTGTGCAGCATCGCCAGATCACGCGAAGCCTGCGGGGAGATTAACGTCTCTGTGCGGATAGCGGTAAGCGCCTGGTTGTTCCAGTCCCCAATGATATCCGCGCGCAACAGCACACACGAAGCTGCCAGGAGCAGCCAGGTGAGGAAGCGTGTGCGCAGCGAGGTAACGTTATTTTTCATCTCTCTGAACTATTTTGTCTGCGAAAGCATCTATTTGCAAGTATTAACCATAATTTCCATAGTATCATCCCTTTTTCTTCACCGCTGCGCGTCCGCCAGTGATGATTGGAAATTGCCTTTGACCTTCGCCGTTGCAGCCGGACACTCCGCCGTCACGACAGGGGCGTCCCACCGCAGGGACTGAGACGGATTTGTTCCGAACCCTCCGAACCTGATGCGGGTCATGCCGCCGAAGGGAGTTCGCTCGGAGGGGCCATCTCAGTTTCAGCGGCGCATTGCGCCCCAACCAAGAACTAAGAACCACGAACCAAGAACTTCTCCATGATCGCCGACCCCAAAACCTCCTTCGAACCCCATTCCTCCGAGCAACTCCCCGCCTCCAGCCGCGTCTGGGTCGAAGGCCAGATCCACAAGGACGTCCGCGTCCCCATGCGCGAGATCACTCTCTCGCCGACGAAAGCCTTTAACGGTCGCATCGAGGCCAACGAACCCGTCCGCGTCTATGACTGCTCCGGACCCTGGGGCGATCCGAATTACCAAGGCACCGTCGAGACCGGCTTACCCGCCCTCCGCAAAGCCTGGATCGAAGCCCGCAACGACGTCGAAGCCTACGAAGGCCGCGCCATCGAGCCCCGCGACAACGGCTACCTCACCGCCAACCACGCCGAATATGCCGCCGCCAAGCGCCAAGGACTGCTCAGCCCCCTGAAGGCCCCCATCAATGCCCAGCGCCAGCCTTTGAAGGCCCTGCCCGGCAAAGTCGTCACCCAGCTCGCCTACGCCCGCGCCGGCATCATCACCCCTGAGATGGAGTTCATCGCCATCCGCGAAAACATGAAGCGTGCTCAAATCGCCGACTTCACCCACGACATCGTCCGCAACGACCTCGACAAGCAGCATGTCGGCTCCTCCCAGGTTCAGACCGACTACACCCCCGGCATCTTCAAGCGCTTCCCCCAGCGCATCCCGAACGAAATCACCCCCGAGTTTGTCCGCTCCGAAGTCGCCGCAGGCCGCGCCATCATCCCCGCCAACATCAATCACCCCGAGCTCGAGCCGATGATCATCGGCCGCAATTTCCTCGTCAAAATCAACGCCAACATCGGCAACAGCGCCGTCGCCTCCAGCATCGAGGAAGAAGTCGAAAAGATGCGCTGGGCCACCAAGTGGGGCGCGGACACCGTCATGGACCTCTCCACCGGCAAGAACATCCACGCCACCCGTGAATGGATCCTCCGCAACTCGCCCGTGCCCATCGGCACCGTGCCCATCTATCAGGCGCTCGAAAAAGTGAACGGCAAAGCCGAGGACCTCACCTGGGAACTCTTCCGCGACACCCTCATCGAGCAGGCCGAGCAAGGCGTCGATTACTTCACCATCCACGCCGGCGTCCTGCTGCGCTTCGTCCCCATGACCGCCTCCCGCATGACCGGCATCGTCAGCCGCGGCGGCAGCATCATGGCCAAGTGGTGCCTCGCCCATCACAAAGAAAACTTCCTCTACACCCACTGGGACGACATCTGCGACATCATGGCCGCCTACGACGTCTCCTTCTCCATCGGCGACGGCCTCCGCCCCGGCAGCATCGCCGACGCCAATGACAAAGCGCAATTTGGCGAACTCGAAGTGCAGGGCGAGCTCACCAAACGCGCCTGGGCCAAAGGCGTCCAGGTCATGAACGAAGGCCCCGGCCACGTCCCCATGCACATGATCGAGGAAAACATGGCCAAGCAGCTCGAATGGTGCCACGAGGCCCCCTTCTACACCCTCGGGCCCCTCACCACCGACATCGCCCCCGGCTACGACCACATCACCAGCGGCATCGGCGCCGCCATGATCGGCTGGTATGGCTGCGCCATGCTCTGCTACGTCACGCCGAAGGAACACCTCGGCCTCCCCAACAAAGAAGACGTCAAAGCCGGCGTCATCACCTACAAACTCGCCGCCCACGCCGCCGACCTCGCCAAAGGCCACCCCGGAGCCCAATACCGCGACAACGCCCTGTCCAAAGCCCGCTTCGAGTTCCGCTGGGAAGACCAGTTCAACTTGAGCCTCGACCCCGTCACCGCCCGCGAATACCACGACGAAACGCTTCCTCAAGACGGAGCCAAATCCGCCCACTTCTGCTCCATGTGCGGCCCCCACTTTTGCTCCATGAAGATCACCGAAGACGTCCGCAAATACGCCGCCGAACAAGCCATCTCCGAGGAAGAAGCGCTCCAGCGCGGGATGGAGGAGAAGAGCAAGGAGTTTGTCGAAAGCGGAGCCGAGGTCTATCAGCCAGCCTGATCCATGAAAAAGCCGTCCGTCTCCAAAAAAGCGATCACCCCGGCCAAAACGAAGCCGGACGGCCTCACCACCCTCCTCACCGAAGTCCGCCAGCTCATCCAGAGCTCCCGGCGCGGCGTGTCCACCGTCGTGGACACCTTCCAGGTGATGACCAACTTCGAAATCGGCCGCCGCATCGTCGAGCACGAGCAAAAAGGCGCTAAGCGCGCGGCGTATGGCGCGGAGTTGCTGAAAGAGCTGTCTGCGAGGCTCAAAGCCGAGTTCGGAAAGGGATTCTCAGAGGACAATCTGTCCAACATGAGACGCTTCTTCCTGACCTGGACGGACCGAGTCGCTCAGATTTCCGAGACAGCGTCTGGGAAATTGGTCGGAGCCGAGATTCTTCAGACCGTGTCTGAAAAATCCGAGACAGCGTCTCGGAAATTGGTCCCCACGTCAATTCGCCAGACGCCTTCTGGCAAATCTCCCTTCACCCTCAGTTGGTCGCACTACGTCGTGCTCATGACCATCAAGGATCCGGACGAACGCAGCTTCTATGAAATTGAATCCCGTCAGGCAGACTGGGATGTCCGCGAACTCAAGCGCCAGAAAGCCTCCTGCCTCTACGAGCGCCTCGCGCTCAGCCGGGACAAGGACGGCATCCGGCGGCTTGCCAAAGAAGGCCAGGTCATCGTCAGGCCGGAGGATTTGCTGAAGGAGCCGCTCGTGATCGAGTTCCTCGGCCTCGATGCGCAGGCCAGCTACTCCGAGACCGACCTCGAGCAGGCCATCATCAATCGCCTTGAGCATTTCCTGCTCGAACTTGGCAAAGGCTTCCTCTTCGAAGCCCGGCAGAAGCGCTTCACCTTCGATGAGGACCACTACTTCGTGGACCTCGTCTTCTACAACCGCCTCCTCCGCTGCTACGTCATCATCGACCTCAAGCTCGACAAAGCCACGCATCAGGACCTCGGCCAGATGCAGATGTATGTGAACTACTACGACCGCGAGGTGAAGCTCCCCGACGAAAACCCCACCATCGGCCTCCTCCTCTGCAAATCCGCCAAAAAGACCGTCGTCGAACTCACCCTGCCCAAGGACGCCAACATCCACGCCAAAGAGTATCAGCTCTACCTGCCCTCCAAGGAGCTGCTGAAGCAGAAGCTCGACGAATGGAGCGCCGCTGCTTCCCGATGAGCCTCAGTTTGCCAAACATCGCCTGCTAATGCCTCCAACTTGACTACGATGCGGCAGGCGCAGCCGCAGGTCCGGGCCAAAGGGAGATGGCGGAGTTGAGCATGAACTTGGCTCGATTCTTGATGGCTCCCTCGTTCCAAATCTCTTGATCTAGAATCCAACGATTCATCTCAAAATGGGTGGTCTTGAGCATTTCTTTTTTCTCCGCAAAATCACGATTGCCGAGTTCAGTGTTGTAAGCAGTGAGAGTGAGGTTGCCCATGCGATGAAGATGCTGCTGCTGTATTTCATCTGCATTAGTCCCGAGAGTTGCACGCCAACTGTCCGTCAGAGTCTGGGGTAGGATATGTTCAATGGTGGCAGCTTCAAGGCTTGCAGGCTCTTTGTGTTCGTGGTTTCGCTCCAAAGAACACAGCATGAATCGGGTGGCGCTGCGTCCATATTGCGGCTGGTTCTCAAAGGCATCCGCGAACTCAGCGTCCGATGGGAAGCGCCGACCACCGCCGCCAGAGGAGAGGGAACCGAGAAGCCAAACTCTGTGGTCAGACTGTGGGAACTGACGAGCAAGCTGGAGGAAAATCTTGTTGAGCGCATTGGTGGGCATGCCGCATACAGCTCTTCGCACAATGAATGCTTCAATCGTGTGTAAACAGGCGGCAAGATCAGCCGCAGCGAGGTTGGCAGAGTGCCGTGCCATCATCAGCCGAAGAAGGAGCGGATGAGACGTATTCACTTGGAGTTCCTGAATGTTGATTAACCGATAGCGAACAGCTTCGTCGTGCTCTCGACTTGGATCGAGAATGGCTGCGTAGAAGTCGCCAAACTGCCGCATCCCTTCAAACTCATGCTCGACATCCTCAGTCGAATCTAGCGATTTGAGACGAGCTTTGGTAGCTGCGTAAATGCCACCGAGCCGGATGTCATCGCCTTCCTTCATCAAGTAGCGGCGCAGAAACTCGGTGAGGTTGTCACCAAGCTGAGATTGGAGAGGACTCCAATATTTGGCGTAAACACGCTCTTGCTCACCTCCACTGCCTATGGAGTGCTTGAAGCGCATCAGCATGTAATTTCGAACAAGATCGGCTTGGCTTAGCGGTTCGCCTTTAAAATTGAGGCTCTCGAAGATGAGGTAGGGATCATCGTTGTCTCCAAGATTGATCATGACGACCTGCAACGCCTGTTCCACCGCGATGAGAAGCTTCGCTGGATCAATGGCCTCGTTGTCATCGTCTTTCCCATTGCGAAGCAGATTCAAGAAGTAGCAATAAGCTTGAACCATCAGAGAATCGTTGTTCGGGACAACCCGATCCATGGCGATTGATCGATATGTTTCACGGTCCACCTGGGTTGGGACGAATTTCAGTGTGTCTTCCGGCTCACGAAAGCGGTTGGTGAGATACACTTCTTGGATGCGAGCAGCAGTATTTGCGTCTAGCGCGTCACGCAGCGCACATAGGATGAGCGAGATTGTGGTCAATCTTTGCTGGCCGTCGATGATGAGATACTTGCTGACGCCGACAGGCACGCTACGTGCGGGAACTGACACGATGGCCCCCATGAAGTGGGTGCTGCCATCAGCGACACCGTATTGAACCATAATATCCTCCCAGAGAGTCCGCCATTTCGCCTCATCCCATTTGTATGCACGTTGGAACAGGGGGATGAGGTTCTGTTTCTCGCCGTTGAAATATTCGATGACTTTGGCTGGTGAGGCTTGCATGGTTTAGTGGATTGACTCTATCGAGAGCCACTTGGGTAACGCAACTCACCGTTGCCACGCAGAACCACCCCAAAAACCAGTCGGAATGCAAAACCCGCAATGGATTTAGACGCCGTATTCCGATCACTAAGGTGCACTTCCTGCCTTTGCTGAATGACCTAGAGAGCATCCCCCTTTCCCAAGCCCCCATGAACCTCCGCTTCCTCACGCTCGCTTGCCTCGTCACCACCTTCGCCGCCCGTCGCCGCACTGCGGCGACAATTCACCTTTCCCGAAGCCGCTTGATCGCGCTACTCTGCCCTCGCCATGCCCGCCAAGTCCAAGCCTCGCACGCTCGCCCCCAAGCCCGCCGCCCTTGCTGCGCCGCTGCTTGCGGATGTCCGTGAACTCATTCTCACGGCCCGCGAAGCCGTTGCCCGAACCGTCAACGCGGGGCTGACGCTGCTTTACTGGGAGATCGGCACTCGCATTCGCCGGGACATTCTTCAAGAGAAGCGGGCTGATTATGGCGAAAAGATTGTGCAGTCACTGTCTGCACAATTGGAAAGCGAGTTTGGCCGTGGGTTTGGCGAACGAAACCTGTCCCGCATGATCCGCTTCGCTGAGGCATTCCCGGACCGGCAGATTTTGACATCACTGATGTCAAAATTGGGCTGGACGCATTTCCTTCACATCGTCCGCCTCGATGATCCGCTCCAGCGCGACTTCTACGCCGAGATGTGTCGCATGGAAAACTGGAGCACGCGGACGCTGGAGCAGAAGATCAAGAGCATGCTCTACGAGCGCACGGCGATCTCGAAGAAGCCGGACAAGCTCATCAAGCAGGAACTCGCCGCCCTGCGCAGCGAGGACAAACTGACGCCTGACCTCGTCTTTCGTGATCCCTACATCCTCGACTTCCTCGGACTGAAGGACACCTATGCTGAGAAGGACGTGGAGGCGGCGATCTTGCGCGAGGTGGAGAGCTTCATCCTCGAACTCGGCATCGGCTTTGCCTTCCTGGAGCGGCAGAAGCGGATGCAGATTGATGCCAGGGACTACTACCTCGATCTGCTGTTCTACCATCGGAAGCTCAAACGGCTCGTCGCGATTGATCTCAAGCTCGGCGACTTCGAGGCGGCGGACAAAGGGCAGATGGAGTTGTATCTCGGCTGGCTCAAACGCCACGCCGTCGAGCCCGGAGAGGAAGCGCCGCTGGGCATGATCCTCTGCGCAGGCAAGAACGATGAGCACGTCGAGCTGCTCGAACTCGCCAGCAGCGGCATTCATGTGGCGACTTACTGGACGAAACTGCTGCCCAAGAAGCAGCTCGAACGAAAACTCCACCAAGCCGTCCTCCGCGCCCGACAGCAAGTCGCTCTAAGCGAAGTCAAAGCAGAGAAGCGAACGGCCAGGAAAACTCAATGAGCTGACAAGCAACCGATCAAACTGCGTTTCCTCTGCTCATGACCCTCCGCTTCCTCACGCTCGCCTGCCTTGTCACCGCCACCACCTTCGCCGCCGATGCGCAGAAGCTACCCTCCATTCCCACGGAGCCGATCGCGAAGAAGAAGGAACTGATCTTCTCCGATGACTTCGAGCGCGCCGAGCTGGGCAAGGACAAAGGCTGGGCCATCGTGGTGCCGACGTATTCCCTCGAGAACGGCACGCTGAAGGGCACCCAGATGCGCTTCGATGCTCCGGCGAAGGATGGCAAGCCCGTGGTGAAAGGGCATCAGGCCGTCATCGGCAACGACATCCCGACCAAGGACAGCGTCATCGAGTTCCGCTTCAAGCTCGGCGGCGCGCAGTCCGTCACGGCGGAATTTGACGACCGGAAGTTCAACGGCTCGCACTACGGGCACCTCTGCATGGCGCGCATCGCCGCGGACAAGATCACCCTCGTGGACCAAAAAGGCCTCGCCGTCGCCCGACCCGAAGGTGCCACCGGCGAGCCACCGACGCCGAAAGGCCGCAAGAACGTCGCCTTCCCCCTCAGCCTCGATCCCCAGACCTGGCACACCTTCATGCTCGAAACCGTGGCCGACACCATGCGCGCCACCATCGACGGCAAGCCCGTCGCCTTCCTCCAATCCCCCGGCATCGCCCACCCGACCAAGTCCAAAGTCGAATTCGGCTGCATGGGCAAAGACGGCCTCTTCGACGATCTCAAGATCTGGAACGCGGAGCCGGTAAAGTGAGAGGAGAGGAGCGCGGGCATTCGCTTCGCGGCTTCGCAGCCTGCCCGCTTCTTCGGCAACTTCACGGCTTCGCCGTCACTCTTGATGACGATGGCGGATAAAAGTTGTTCGCGCTCCCTTGCTGGCGATCCTCTCCGGCGTTGTGATCCAGCGTTGCAAACGAGCCTGAATCGAGGCAAGAAAACCACATGAACCCAGTCCTCTGCATTCTCGGCGGCTGTAATGGCGCTGGTAAGACGACGCTCGCTCGCGAGTTGCTGCCGCGACTGGGCTTGATGCGGTTTTTGAATGCGGATGAGATGGCAAGAGGGCTGTCACCTCTGGATCCGTCATTGAGTGCGTTCCGAGCGGGTCGGTTGCTGCTAGAGGAGGCGCGTTCGCTCATCACGGCGAAGGCCAGCTTTGCCATCGAGTCCACGCTCAGCGGCAAAACCCTCGTCGCGCTGATCCGCGAGGCGAAGGCCTGTGGTTATCGCATCGTGCTGCATTACATCGTCATCGGCTCCGCCACGCAGGCCGTCGCCCGTGTGGCCCTGCGTGTGAGATTGGGCGGTCATCATGTGGCTGAGGACGATGTGCGCCGCCGATTTGACCGCAGTCGCAGGCATTTCCTAGAGGATTACCTGCCTCTTGCCGATGAGTGGGGCCTGTGGGAGAATCAGTCACCACCCGCAGCGCAGATTGCCGACAGCAAGACGCACACGCTCGACCAACTTCACGCCATGCTCACCTCCAACAGCCTTCAAGAAGCGCCTCCGCGCGAGATGTCAGAGATGTCGAAGATCGTGCTCGAAGCCAGCCGCGTGGCCACGGAGAAGATGCTCGACTACTACAAGCGCATGGGCATCAAGGTCACGCCGCAGATGACCTTGGCTCCCGAGAAGCCAAAGCGCGTCCGCCGCAAGGCGGTGTGACTTACCGAGGCGTATTTCCAAACCATTGTATCTTTACCTTTTGTCTCGGGGGACTCCTGACGCAGCAAGCGCGGTCGGTCCCGATACACGATCCAGTCCGAGTTTTTGAAGCGCCGCAGTCCTGGCAGCGCGGTCATCGAAGTAGAAGTGCGCATCAATCGGATGCAGCCAGCCAGAGGAGTCGCGGATGACATTGTTCACGTGAAGGTCAAAGACATCCACCGCGCCAAGCATATCGTCGTCGATGATGAAGTTGCCGCCTTGGGAGCGAGGATGCGGGTCGCGCAAATCTTGAGCCACCAAGCCAGCCTTCAACTCCTGCCATTCCGGGTGCGTGCCGTCCACATAGGGCTGTGAGATGACGAGATGCAACCGTTCGCCTTGCTCGTAGAATCCAAGAATCTGGAGATCGTCGTCGAAGTAGTGATTGGAAAGCAGGAGGTCGGTCAGGTAATCGTAGAGCGATTCGGTGGCGAGCGCATGAACGTCGGCATCCTTGATCACGCGTTCTTCATCAGGCAGGTAAGCTACCAGATGTTCTTTGCCACCACGCATTGGGCGAGCTGCAAACAAAGCCTTCAGGGCGACTGGGTTCATCCACAAACCAGCCTCCGAAGCAAACTGCCTCAAGGCACGGACTTCATCGTCGCCTGATTCGCGTGAACCCGCTCCATGGTCACCACACCCTGCGTCTGCAACGCTCTGCGCCGCGCAACGGAGAAGGCCTTGCGAACCGCCGTAATGGAGGTGGGCTTTTTCGAGGGCGTCGGGGCTGTGGAGGTAGGGTTCAATACGCCAAGTTTCCTTGATCGCCGCTGGTTTGTCAAAATCTCTCTATTGAGCCTCTTGCAAAACCCTGAATTCATCCAGATTTGCGATGGATGGTTGACATGAGAAAAGCAGCCTCATGCGCTAAGTTGAAGTGCGACCGACAACTCAACGATGAAACTGCTTTCTCACCTT
>Ga0247844_1005103_pt1 | contig 17011 bp, 14 predicted proteins | sample LaCtaG_FD_192421 | JGI IMG/M metagenome (GOLD analysis project Ga0247844, IMG submission 192421) | Freshwater microbial communities from meromictic Lake La Cruz, Castile-La Mancha, Spain - LaCruzMarch201714.5m_1 | ecosystem: Environmental > Aquatic > Freshwater > Lake | place: Spain: Castile-La... | reverse complement strand
GGGCTTCCCTGCCGACCGTTTTTCCCGACTGGCTGTTGCCACGGATGAGCAACTGAAGGACGTCACAGTGGAAGTGAACGGATTTGCTCTTCGATGGGAAGAATTGGATGAGGACATCACAGTGCCAGGAATTCTTGCTGGTCGTTTTGAACTGCCACAAAAATAAAGGCCCAACGGGCCGGTGCAGCTAATCCCCATGCCTTCGGCACTTTTGTCATGCCTCCTGCTAATTCCGCTTCGCGGGCAGGAGGCATGCCGAAAGCAAGCAGGGATAGGTCACTGGGGACGTTCGCTAAAATTATGAATGCACACGCAACATCTGCACCGAAAAGCAACATTCTTATTTGGGACATCCCAAACCGGATATTTCACTGGGGGTTCGCCGCCTCTGTTCTTGGAGCACTCTCAATAGCGTTCTTGGCAGACGATGAGCCGCCGCTCTTTCAACTGCACATGCTCTTTGGTATCGTTGCCCTTTTCCTTCTGATTCTTCGTATCGTGATGGGATTTGTTGGTTCGCGCTACTCAAGGTTTTCAAGTTATCCGGTGCATCCGCGTGAAGTCATTACCTACATGATTAGTGCTGCTATATCCAAGACTAAGCGTTATGCTGGCAACAATCCCGGATCCGCAGTAGCAGCCTTACTTATGTTTACCCTTATTCCCGCGTTGTTTATTTCAGGCACGGGTTTTATGGGTGAACCTGCCGAGGATCTGCATGAACTTTTTGCATGGGCTTTGCTCGCTACCATCGTTTTGCACTTGGCGGGGTTAGCTTGGCACACGATTCGCCATCGTGAGAATATTTCGCTCGCCATGGTCACAGGCCGAAAGTCAGGCCATCAAGAAGACGCCATACCTTCAGCTCATCCGTTATGGGGAGGCATCTTCCTGCTCGTATCCGCACTTTGGATTGCGGCGTTTTTTGCCAGTCACAATCCCACGACTGGGACCGTGCGCCTGCCGGGAATCGGTGTGACATTTCAACTCGGCGAAAACGAGTCAGAAGGTGGTGGGGAGCACAGAGAGAATGACGACGATGACTGACAGTTTCCCGCGCCCCATAATCGAGTCCATGGAGCGGCAAGTTCTTCTTACGCGGAAAAAAAGCGAACAAGGCGGTGGACTCAAGGGCTGCCCGCGTCACGCCTCCTGCTTCCTCGCTTCGCTCGGGGCAGGAGTCGCGCCACGGGCAGCCGTGAGTCACCTTGGCAAAGCAGTATATTGCCAGTTCCAAGGTCTTCCGTCCTCAACAGAACACATTCCAATTCCGACGATGTATATTCCATCTGCATTCCAAATCGAAGATGCAAGCAAGATAGCTGCCTTTATTCAACAGCATAGCTTCGCAACTCTTATTACTCATGACGGCTCAGCCCCGTTTGCCAGGCACCTTCCGATGCTGTTTCACCCCGATGTGGGCAGTCACGGCACTCTCGTTTCCCACATGGGACGCGCCAACCCTCAGTGGCAGCATTTCGCTACAGGCGGCGAAGTTCTCGCCATCTTCCACGGACCGCACAACTCTCCGTCGTGGTATCAGACCGACCTTGCTGTCCCGACTTGGAACTATGCCACAGTTCACGCGTATGGTGTTCCAACCGTCATCAACGAGCACGAGCGCGTTGTCTCGCTTCTCAGCGAGACGGTCTCCGCTTATGAGCCTTCATTCGGACCCCCTTGGGCCGGAGACATTCCTGACGACTTCCGAGACAAGCTCATGCATGGCATCGTCGCCTTCGAGATTCCCGTCACCCGTATCGAAGGCAAGTTCAAACTAGGTCAAAACAGGTCTGCGGCAGATACCCAGGGAGTATTCGACGCGCTTTCTCGCTCAGACGATGCCGACAACCTAGCCATCGCTCGAATGATGGTTACCGAATGCAACGTGACTAAAAATGCCTAACCCATCTTCTACACTTTGAAAGGTGGCGAAAAGTGAAGATCCTCTATTGATGAGGCTTTGCGGGCGGCAGGAGGAAGTTGGGATTGAAAATGTAGTGCAACTTCTGCTGTTCTAAGGTAGCTTTTAGTTGATTGCACCATCATGAGTTGGATGAATACGTGGAGTCCAGCTTTTTGAGCCATGTTTTTTCGAGTCAAGCCCGCCAAAGGATACCGCTTACCTGCGGATCGCCCGCAGCGTGCGGCGGGGCAAGACGGTGAGGCAGGAGATCATCGCCACGCTGGGGCGGCTCGATGTCCTTGAGCAGAGCGGGCAACTCGACAGTCTTCTGCGAAGCGGACTGCGTTTCTGCAAAAAGATCAAAGTTCTCGACGCACATGCCGCCGGCGAAACCGGGCCGGTGAGCATCCGAAAAATCGGGCCGGACCTGGTATTCGGGCGGTTGTGGAAAAGCATGGGGTTCGGGGAGATCTTGCTGGGTCTGGCAGGCAAACGCCGTCATAGATTCGATCTGGAGCGTGCGGTTTATCTTACTGTGCTGCATCGGCTTTTTGTCTCCGTCAGCGACCGGGCTGCGGAAGTGTGGAAAGAAAACTACATCGTCCCCGCAACCGACGAGATCTGGTTGCACCAGCTCTACCGGACGATGGGCTGGCTGGGAGAAAAGATCGGAGAAGGAATCCTGGGCTGCCCGCGCTGCACGAAGGATTTGATTGAGGAAGCGCTCTTTGATCGGGGGCGCGACCTGTTCAGCGAAGTGGGGCTGGTCTTTTTTGTCACGATCTCGATTTACTTTGAGGGGGCCGGTGGGGCGACCCTTGGCCGGCACGGTCATAGCAAGGATCACCGGCCCGACCTGCATCAAATGGTCGTGGGGATCGCGCTCGACGTGGAGGGACGTCCGCTTTGTTGCGAGATGTGGCCTGGCAACACGTCCGACGCCGAAAGTCTGGTTCCGGCGATCGAGCGCATGAGGGCGAAGTTCCGGGTGCGCGAGGTGTGCGTGGTGGCCGACCGCGGCTTCGTAAGTGAGGCAACCCTGGAGGCACTGGGAAAAATGGATCCGCCGGTGCACTACGTCATCGGGGTGCGGATGCGGCGCACAAAAGAAATCGGGGAAGTCGTTCTGAAAAGCCGCAAATCTTGGCAGACAATAACTCCCGAGAGAGTTCGGGTGAAGGATCCGGCCCCGCTGAAAGTCAAGCAGGTCGAAGTGGAAGGACGCCGCTACGTGATCTGTCTCAATGAGGAGGAGAAGCGCAAGGATGCACATGACCGCGCGGCCATTGTGGAATCGCTGGGCAAGGCACTCAAAAGCGGAGACAAAAGCCTGGTCGGAAACAAGGGGTTCCGGCGGTTCCTGAAAACCGAAGGCGGAAGCCACTTTGCCATCGATGAAAAGCAGATCGCCGCCGATGAGCGCTATGGCGGGCTTTTCGTGCTGCGCACCGACACGGACCACGATGCGGAAACCGTGGCCAATGTTTACAAAACGCTCTGGATGGTCGAGGACACGTTCCGGACGGCGAAAAGCATTTTGGAGGCGAGACCGATTCACCACAAGTGTGATGAGCCAATCCGGGGGCATGTGTTCTGTTCGTTCCTAGCGCTCTGCTTGAAGCGGGAACTGGAGCTGCGGCTTGAAGAAAAAGGCATTGATGCCGAGTGGGCCGAAATCATCCGTGGCTTGGACAACCTCCAGCAAGTGGAACTCCTCCTGCAAGGAAGTCGCTTCCTGCTTCGCAGTGAGATGAGCGGGCACGCCTCGCTGGCGATCCGCGCCGCCGAGGTGGCGACGCCGCCGGTCCTTCAGGAACTTTCCTGAAAAGATCGGGGCCGGAAATGTACTGCCAACGATTTTTCGAAACAACCTAACCTGTTGATGATCAACGCATCAGTTTTTCAAAGTGTAGAAGATGGGTCTAAGGCGCACGGTCACGCGACGCCTCCAGCCGATGGTTCGGCGTCGTCCATCCTCTCGAGAACCACGAGCAATCGTGTGGCGAATATTCGTGGCATACGGTCCAGCAATACATCGATCGCCTGCATGATGGGCAGCGCGCCGGTGGGATACATCTGGGGCCCGGAATAGCCACCGGAGGCCACGTAAGAGATCGAACACAGGCACTTCGCCGTGATGACGTTCCAGCCAAAGTCGGTGATATCGATTTCTCGACGCAGGAAGATCCTCGTGGCGTTGCCCTGCGCCGCGTAGTAGTCGATATCCGTTGGGCTCCAACCAGCAGGTGCGTCCCACTGGATTTGCTCTCGAATCCCAACGGGTTCTTTGTGCAACGCCCCGTACACGACCCAACCCACAGCACTAAGACAGGGGTCGAAGATGATCACCCGTCCCCGGGAAGCCAGCGCGCGGCGGAATTCCTTCAGGGCCGCGCCCGGGTAGCGTAGATGATGGAACACGTCGAAGAGAATCAGGTTTGAGACACTCTGCTCACCGAACGAGAGAGCGTAGGCATTTTCAACACGATCGATCCATGGATTCGGGAAGAGATCGGTTCTCACGCAGTTGGGAATCACCTCTCGAATGTCGGCGACACCGGATCCCAGTTCAACCACGGAGCCGGAATTACCCTCCGCGAGTTGACTGGCAATGGCCTCGTGAAAGCCCCTGTATATCCCCCTCAGCAGGGGCTTGCGCTTCCAGTTGGCAATGTTCGCCTGGATCTCTCGGTTGTGGGTTTCTACGTCGGACATTTCGCTCTGTTTCCTCTCGCCGAGACTTTATGATTGCTCGTCGACCGTGACGCGGCGATTTCCGCCTTGAAAATAGGTGGTGTTTTTGCCGTTCATAAAACGCGGGCTGCCCGTGAGGGGCTATCTGCAAGGACGACTCCGTGTTGAGCGAAGGATCGTTCTGAATCAACAAGTGAAACGCGAACAAACAGGCACACCATATAACCAAAACTGAACTCTACATCGGGCTTGATGTCCACAAAGAAACGATCACCGCCGCCGTGGCCGAAGGGGGGCGCAGCGGTGAGGTCCGCCAGGCAGGGACGATCACCAATGACCTGCACGCCTTGGAAAAACTCCTGCGTCGCATCCGGGGACACCGCCAACGCACGCTGCACGGCTGCTATGAGGCGGGGCCGTGCGGGTTCGTGATCGCTCGGCGACTCAACCAGCTCGCGATTGACTGCACGGTCGTGGCTCCCTCTCTGATCCCCAAGAAAGCAGGTGAGCGGATCAAGACCGACAAGCGCGTTGCCGAGAAGCTCGCCCGCCTACTTCGCGCTGGAGGTCTGTCGCCGGTGTATGTGCCGGATGCCACGGACGAGGCGATCCGGGATCTGTGCCGAGCGCGCCCGCGCGCGGCATCGTATGAAGGCGTTTCTTCTGCGGCACGGGCATGCGCGTTGGCTGCCGGTCGAGTGTTCCCAGCACTAAGAAACGCCGCCGAAGGTCAGCAAGGAACTCTCCATGCGCCAGGCGAAGCTCGACCGCCAGGCCAAAGAGGTAAGCTGGCGGGCGCAGAATCGCCTGCACGCAAGGTTCACCCGGATGCGAAGTCGCCGCCTCCAGCGAAACAAAGCGATGACGGTCGTTGCCCGCGAGCTGACCGGATTCATTTGGGAGCTGCTGCGCGAACTCCCCTGCTAGATCAAACCTGTCCTCGCACAATAAGCATGCGGTCCCGCGGACGCGGGACCGCACCTCAGGAGGAAGCAGGGAACCATGGTTCCCCGCGCCCCTCTCCAGAGGGAACAGCAAAGGAGCTTGCGCTCCAAAAGGAGGAAACCACAAAAACGGAAAAGAAAGCAACTGCGAGGCGGAGGCTAAGGATGTTATGAAAAAGCAATCCACAAAACCATTTTGCCTGTTGACAAAACCGCAACCATATCAACGCCCGCGATCACCGTCGCCGGACTGCTGGCGGTCGGGGTGCGTAAGGAGCCCGAGTGCCGGCGGGCAGGTGTTCGGTGGATCGCATGGTTCGCATCTTAGAGTTTGTCGTGCTTAAGAGCATCCCGCGGGCGAATTGCAACATACCACCCGTGCAGCACAGGATCGCTATAACCTGTTCGGAAATCGAATCGTTTCCATGAGACTACTGAGCGAAGGCCGTAATAGGGGTCCGCAATTTCAAGCGCTTCAGCGTTGATGCCTTGCAGCACACCATAGTGGCCGCCGCCGTCAACTGGCTCACGGAAATTGATCATTACAAGATACCCCTCGCGAAGGAGTCTTTTGAGGGTTTTCATCTCGCAAGCCTTCTCCGCAGCGCGCACTTCGGACGGAAGCTCCTGTCCTTTGGGATTCGCGGAGGAATACCCCGTGAGCACCTCGTATTTGTCTCCCAGAGCGTTCATAACCTCCACAACACGATCGTTCGCAGCACCCTTCCCTGGTGCGGCTCCCATCCGTGCAGCCACTTCGGACAAAGAAAGGTCTTTTCCCGTCAGCGCCCGGTAAATCATGATGTAAGAGGAGGCGTTGCATGTCCAATCGTTGGGCTGATGGAAATACTCGTCTTTTCCAATCTTGTGCACTGACCAAACTGTTCTCCGGTCTTTCATTAGATTCAGATTCTGCGCTGGATACCCGACAAGCGGGCGATCAATTCTTGGCGGTTGAGGCATCTTCGATGCACATCCCAAAGAAAAAACTATTATCGCCGAGGTCAAAATTGCTTGAATGAGGCATTTCATAAGCGGTGTTCTATTTTTGGCGAACGTCCGCCGTCAGGTATCCCCACTTGGTTTTGTCACCAAAGCCTGCTCCGCAGGCGACGTGCCAGAAGCGCCGAAGGCATGGTGATTAGCTGCACGGCTCGCTGAACTAAGCCGCTGCGCGGCGGGTTCTGAGGCTAAGGTTTTTTGTGGGGTCCTGTTTCATGCGTTGTGTGATAGTGTGGCAGGGCATGAAAAAAAGCAAGTGGTGATCCGTCATCGCGGACGGCCTGAGAAGGGCACATGAAAATGAATCGCACGATATTGATTGCCTCAATAGCGCTGAAGGCGAGCGCAATATGCCTGTCTGCAGTGCTCGGAGCTACTGGTGAACTCCGGATGGATTTCCGGGCGGAAGATGAGGTGGCAGATGCACGCGTAGTTTCCCCTGATGGTCTTGAACTACGCCATCACGCCACTGGCAGGCAGGATGGAGGATCCCTGATGGCGGTTCAATCCAGGCACCTCAACCGCATTTCTTTCGGTCCCGTGTGATGATATGTGTGGTGCGGGCGAGGGCATACTCGAATATTCTGGCCGATGATCCTTTCCAGAACTCTCCCCCCTACGAGAAGCTCATCGGCGATCTTGCTGGCGCGTATTCCCGAAGAATCAATATTCAGCACAGACTTGTGTATCAGGTGCTCAAGACTGAGCGAGTTGTTAAGGCATTGCGGTTGTGGACACATTACGAATAAAAATAAAGCGAACGGCTCGTGCAGCTAATCGCTGGCCGTCACCACTTTCGAGTAGAGGCTACCGTTGCTTGGCGCTCAGGCACAGGGCCTGCTGGCAGAAGAGCAGGCCGAGCGCGTTCGCTCCCATTTCCTTCGATCCACCCTTTCCGCCAGCCAGCAATACCTGACGAGGGACGTTGATATGGTTGCGGTTTTGTCAACAGGCAAAATGGTTTTTGCGGATTGTTTTTTCATAACATCCTTAGCATCCGGAGCAGAAAGCAAATGGGAGGCGGAGGAGCGGCCGGGGTGTGTATAGATTCCCGGCGGCTTGCATGCTGATATTCGTGGGCCTTAGTAACGTTAACATCTCACGCTGCATCAGCACAGCGGTGGGCGCAGAAGAGATCGGTCTGAATGCAATCCACGACAAACTGTGGAATTGAGATCGCAATCCAAGTTAGAAAAAAGAGCACAACGCATTTCTAGTAAATCTGGGACTTTCCGGCCTGCCGTGATGGCGCCCCCTACTTTTCGGGGGCGGCTCCCGCAAGGCTCAGCGTGACGTTGATCTCTTCGGAGACCTTGTCCGTGTTCTGGCCCGCCTGGATGCCGAAGTCGCTGCGGTTGATTTTGAAGTTCGAGCGGACGACGAGAAGGTCGCCGTCCACATCCCCGCCGCGGGCCTTCAGCTTGCCGGGCAGGTAGGTCACCTTCACCGGGACCGTGATGTCCTTGCTCACCCCCTTGAGGGTGAACGTGCCCTTGACGTCGGCCGTGCCGCTGGTTCCGTCGCGCTTCACGTTGGACACCTCCTTCAGCTCAAAAGCGATCTGCGGGTGCGTTGTGATGTCCAGCCATTTCGGCCCGTGCAGGTGCTCGAGCATGACGGGGTTCGGCACATGCAGGGTCTCGGTGGCCACGAGGATTTTTCCCTTCACGGCCGCCGGGTTTTCCGGGTCGGCGGTGATCGTTCCGCTGATCCCCGAGGCCGTCCCGTTGATCGACTCGAGCGGGGCGTCGAGCTGGAAGACGATGTTGTTGACCCCCTTCGGATCTTTGAAATCGAAGGTCAGGGTTTCGGCCCCTGCGGGGACGAGGGCTGCGGCGGCGAGGGCGAGGATAGCGAGGCGGGTTTTCATGGGTTTTTTTTGTTGGTTGAAATGGGAAAAAATGTGGAGGCGGTGAGCGCCAGCCCCGCCAGCGTGCCAAGGGCCAGGAACTCAATGCCCGGAACAAACCGCTTCTCAATCACGGGATACTCCAGCCCGGTCACCTCATCGACCTGCCGCGTCGCCACCGAGGTCTTCGTCCATCCGCGGTCCGCGCCGGAAAGCAGCCAAAACACGACCACGAAGGCGGCGAGAGCCAGGCCGGTGAAGCGGAGGAATCGGCGGAACATTGCGAGGCAACGTAGGCAGGAATCCGGCTCGCGCCAGCGGAAAATCGGAAATTTTTCCGGTCCCGATGCTCAGGGGGCCGGGAGCGTGGCAAGGAACGCCTCCACGGCCGCGACCACGGGATCGGCGGGCAAGCGGCGGAGCCGGCGGACGCCGTCTGCCTCGGACGGGGCCTGAAACGCGGCGCGCGCAGGGCCTGGAAGGTGCCAGTTCGCAAGGCTGGTCGGCCCGAACAGCGTGAAGCAGGGAACCCCAAAGGCGGAGGCAAGGTGCGAGGCCGCACCATCCACCGTGAGCACCAGCGACGCGTTGGCACAAAGCCACAGGAACTCGCGGAGCGTCGTCGACAAGGTCTGCGCTCCGGTCGCCATCGCGATCGCCCGCCCGTGGGCAAGCTGCCAGTCGGTGCCCGCACTCGTCAAAATCAGGTCCCGCGGCCCGAGCGCTTTCAGCACGGGGGCCCAGCCGGCCGGCGTCCACATCTTTTTCTTCCAGCCGGCCGTCGGGTTCACCAAAACAAAGGGCTTTTGGGGAGCGGAGGCGGGCGCCCAGTCATCCGGAGGAGGCGTGAGGACCGGCGCGCGGAACCCCCCGCCAGCCGGGACGGGGGTATTTTTCCAGAAGAATTCGGCGACGTAGTCATCGCCGAGTTCGGGGTTGGACGGTGCCGGAAACAGGAAGCGGTGATACCACTGGAGCTCGCGGCGCTCGGGAGGGATCAGGTGCCGCCTCGCCACCGGGGCCGCCAGCGACCGCACGGCCGACTTGTTGAGCGGATCAAAGCAGTAAAGGTCACCAGCCGGAGAGAGCGGCACTCCGCTCTGAAACGCGACGCCCGGCATCAGCGAGACAAGCTCCGCGTGCCCGTTGCGCGTCAGCAGCCGGACCGGCGCCCCATGGTGCTCCCGCAGGCGCGACAGGGCCGGCTGAAGGAGAACAAGATCCCCAAGCTGCTTGTGGAAGACGGCGTAGCATCCGGACATTGCGAGGGCGGCACTCTCGCCCGGTCGCGCAACAACCTCAAGCCCGAAGCTCGCCGGTTCGGCTGCGCGGGACGCTTCGCTCTTCCCGCCTCGGCCCCCATTTATCCGGACTTTTCGTTTCCAGAGAGAAACCCCGTATCCAGCGGAACCTCCAAGGCCGCCGTCCCGGAGATGATGCGGATGCCGCGCGGCGTGCGCCGGATCTCCCGCACCTCCTCAAACCCTTTGGGAAGCGCAGCCACCCCCATGATCGTGTTCACCACCAGTGGGGCGGAGGGGTCCAGGTGGAGGCAGGTCGGAATGCCGGCGCGGCTGACCGGGTTCGCCTTCGCCGAGGAGGCGATCCCCTCATGGAAATAGGAGGTCACCTCCTCGATACCCAGGACCCTCCGCTGCCGCCCGCACCACGGGGCGTAATGACGGCCGCCGTTCGAGTGCCAAAGGACGGTGGAAGCCAAAACACGCGGATCCTTCAGCGAAAACCACAGAAACTTCCTTCCGGGAATGACCGCCGCACTCCATCCAAAATCCTCTCCGGGGCGCGAGGAAACCATCACCAGATCCTCGAACCCCTCCCGGGCCGGATACCGGCTCAGGTCGGCATTCCCCCCATCCGCCAGCGGCACCCGGCTCAGGGCGCGGAACAGCGCGCCCTTCTTCAGCGAGCTGTATCCCCCGAGCGCCGGATCTTCAAAAACCCCGGGATAGACCTGCCCCCGGAAAATGGGCGAGGTCGAGATCCGCGCCTCCTCACCCTCCTCAAAAGCCAGCATCGCATGGTGCCCCAGCGGCATCGGCCCCCGCATCCCGGAAATCACATGGCGGCTGTAAATCGCCGGATCGCCGGACCGCAGGCTGATCGTCTTTTCCACACGCCCGCTTCGCACCCCGGGATCCAGCGACAGGTGCAGGCCCGTCCACTTCCCGCTCTGCGAAGTGGCTTCCCGCCTCCACTCCGCATTCGCGGTCTCGCCGTGCACGGGATGCCTCTCTCCGCGCCACGGCTCCGCGTTCCCTCCAAAGGGCATGCAAAAAAAATCGCCGCGAAGGACGCGAAGGACCGGCGGAAGCCCGCGCGCTCCCCTCTCCCCGGCCCACGGGGCGACATGAAATGGCGACACCGACCGGCCTCCAAGCAAAAACTCGACCGGCCCCAGATGCCCCCCCGCGCGGGTCACATGCGCGGAAACCCTGTCGTTGGAAATGGGCCAGGATGCCTCACCGAGAAGGTTTTTCGTGTTCATGTCCCCCGGAGACTAGCCCATCAAGGGGCTCAAGAAAACCCCGGAATCACCCGGTCCTAGAACCCGGTTTTTGGAGCCTCAGGGCGGCGGGTGCAAGGATGAAAAAACTGGCGGCGAGGCACCACGCCACGCCGGTTGCACAGACAAACCCCAGTCCGTTGAGGGACGGGTTGCTAGCCAGCGTCAGCGCCCCGAACCCCGCGATCGTCGTCAGGGCGCTGATCAGGACCGGCTTCATGACAAGCGGAAGGTTCTCCGCCATGCGCCCCGGCTCCCGCAGGGTGAGCAGCAGGTGGACGCCGTAATCCACGCCGACCGCAAGGATCAGCGGAAAGGCGAGGACGTTGAGCAGGTTGACCGGGCGACCGGCCAGCTTAAGAGTGGCCACCGTCCCGCCCATCGCCAGCGCAAGGGTCACGACATGGAGGGCGAAGGCCTTCGGATCCCGATAGACGAGCACGAGCACGGTCAGAATGATCGCGACCACGCTCCCGCCGAAAACAACCAGCTCCCGGGTCGCCCACGGCACGAGGTCACTGAGCATCTGGCTCCACCCCGTCACCAAAGCCCCCGGGACCGCCTCCCGGATCGCCAACTCGACCGCCTGCCTCTCGTCCCGCCCAACTCCGTCGGGCAGCCGGACGTAGGAAATCACATCCCCTGTCCCGGGCGCAAGCATCCGGTCCAATACAAACCACCACGGCGATGCCGGCGGCAGGCTGGCTTCGAGCGTGTCTCCGGAGCCCATCGCGCGGAGCAGGACGCCCGCGGAATCCAGCGCCCCTGGGCTCAGCCCCGCCTCCTCCCCAGAGGCACTCAGCTCGCGCTCCAACCCCTCAAGATCCAATCCCCGCAGGCGCGCGGAGTTCCTGGCTACCTGCAGCGGATCGGGAACCAGCACCGAGGGGCTTGAAAACTGCCGGATCTTCCCGGCCCCCTCCAGCCGCTCAAGCGCCGCATCCAGCGCACCCAGCTCGGCGGGGCGCGCCGGCCCCGGAATCACGATCATCAGGGGCTCGAACGCGGCGGGAAATTTCTCCATGATCCGCGCGAGCGCCCTCGCAGCAGGGATGTTCTTGGGCTCCAGCGAGTGCGTCGAGGTGTCGAACTGCACCGGACGCCACGGTGAGAGGGCCACCGCCGCAGCAAGCAAAAAAAACCCCCAGGCCAACTTGGGAAGATGCCTCGCGCGACACAGCGCCGCGCAAAGCGCCCCGATCGGATCATTTCCGGACGCCGGAAGGCCCCGCTCGAAAAGCGGCATGAACAGGATCATCCCCGCAGCCCCGCAAGCGACGCCGATGGCGATCAGGATCCCCAGCTGCGCAAATCCGGCCGACCCGCTCAGCGCAAGCGCCGCGAACCCCAGGCTCGTCGTCAGCCCAACCCACAGGATCCCCGGGGCCGCATGACGGATCGACTCCGCGATCGCCGGCTCGCGCCCAAGCCCCCGCCCGCGCGCCCCGACGTAGCGCTGATACAGCAGAAGACTGAAGTCGTCCCCCAGACCCACAAGGATCGAGCAGAACCCCATGGCTACCACGTTCAGCCTGTCAAAAATCAGCGCGCCGGCCGCCAGCGAAATCACGCAGCTCCAACCCAGAATGAGCACCGATCCGACAAGAGGCACCAGCGAGCGGAACGCAAACCAGAACAGCACGGTCACCGCCGCCACCGACACCAGGCTCGTCATCAAAATGTCGGTGCGCATGCTCTGCGAAATCTGCGCGACGTAGGCGGAGCGGCCGGTCACCGAAACCTCCGGCGCCCCGGCGCGACGGCTCCGGGCGGCAAGGAACTCATTGACCTGGTCCATGAGGGCGGAGCAGGCGTCGGCGGAGAGATCCTCCTGCCGCGTGATCACCGGGACGATTTGCGATCCGCCGGACGTCAGGTCAAACGCATCCGCGATCCCCAGCTTTTCGGAAAGCGCTCCGGCGACCGGGCCGATCAGCCCGGTGGGATCGTTTTCCAGCTCGACCAGGGCGACGGGCGAACCCGCCGCAGCACGGCGGGCCAGCACGGCGATGCGCTCCCGCTGCCGGTTCCTGTCGAGCCGGTCCAGCGTCTCCTCAAACTCCTCCTCGCCCTGGCCCATCAGAAGCGGCGCCGCAAGCCGGGGCAGGGTCGCGCGCCCGGCCGCGGACTCCGTCGGCGGCGCGCCGAGCACGCGCAGGACCCACGGCTGAGCGGACAGCGCCTCCACAAAATCCTCCACCGCCCCCTCCCCTCCCCCCCCGACCAGGAAGGCCAACTCCCTCGCCGGGTTGAAGCGCTCGTTGTAAATCCTGAGCCCCTCCACCGCCGGAGAGTCGGCCGGCAGCAGATTCAGAATCTCGGAGTCGAACGCCTGCCGGCTTTGAAAAACCGCCAGCGCGGCGCCCGAGAGCAGCAGCGCTGCGGCGACGAGCACCAAAGGCCGCCGGACAGCCACCCGCGCCAGCCCGTTGGAAAAGCTCATCCTGGCGGCAGGGCCTAGACGTTGAAGCGGAACTCGACGACGTCCCCGTCCTGCATCACATACTCCTTGCCCTCGAGGCGCAGCTTGCCGGCCTCGCGGGCCTTCGCCTCCGAGCCGAAGGCCATCAGATCCGCAAAGGCGATCACCTGCGCGGCAATGAACCCGCGCTCGAAATCGCTGTGGATCACCCCCGCAGCCGCCGGCGCCTTGTCGCCGGAGTGGATCGTCCAGGCCCGCGTCTCCTTCGGCCCGGTCGTCAGATACGTGCGCAGCCCGAGCAGATGATACGCCGCGCGGATCAGCAGGCTCACCCCGCTGTCCTCAACCCCCAGCCCGGCAAGAAATTCCTGCGCCTCCGCAGCAGGGAGGTCGGCCAGCTCGCTTTCGATCTGCGCGCTGATCACGACCGCCTCGCTGCCCAGATGCGCGGCCGCGTAGTCCCGGACCATCCGCACATGGCGCGAGGCCCCGCCCTCCTGGTCCAAGCCCGCAAGATCGTTCTCGCCGACATTGCACGCAAAGAGGGTCGGCTTCGAGGACAGGAGGAAAAAGCTTTTCAGCAGCCCCTTCTCCTCGGCGGGCAGCTCCAGCGTCAGCGCAGGCTTCCCGACGTCCAGGTGCGGGAGCAGCTTCTCCGCCAGCGCCAGCTCGGCCTTGGCCTCCTTGTCGCCGCTGCGCGCCGACTTCTGCGAGCGCTCGGCCCGCTTTTTCACGGAGGCCATATCGGCCAGGATCAGCTCCGTGTTGATCACCTCAATGTCCCGGATCGGGTCCACGGAACCGGCCACGTGGTGGATGTCCTCACTCTCGAAACACCGCACCACCTGGATGATCGCATCCACCTCCCGGATGTGGCTCAAGAACTGGTTCCCCAGCCCCTCGCCGACGCTCGCCCCGGCCACGAGCCCCGCAATATCCACAAACTCGATCGCCGCCGGCAGCACCTTCTCCGACTTCGAGATCGCCGCCAGCTTCTCCAAGCGGTCGTCCGGCACGCTGACGATCCCGACATTCGGCTCGATGGTGCAGAAAGGAAAATTGGCCGCCTGCGCCTTGCGCGTGCGGGTGACAGCATTGAAGAGGGTGGACTTCCCGACGTTCGGGAGACCGACGATTCCGGCTCTGAGCATAGGCGGGGCAGACTACTGCGGGAATCCGGCGGGAGGAAGGACGAAAACTCCCCGCCGGCAAAATTCGGGCCGCGCGCCCTGCGAGCCGAACCGGGCGGATTTCAGGCGCGGATCGGGACGACGACCACCGGGCACGTGCTGTGCTTGAGGACTCCCGTGACGACGCTGCCGCTGAACAGGTGGTAGATGGCCCCGTGACCGTGGGAGCCCAGCACGATCAGCTCGCTCCCACGCTCCTTCGCCATCTCCAGGATCTCGTCGGACGCGATCCCGATCAGCGCCTCGCAGTCCACCTCAAGCCCCTTGGCCCGAAGCTTCGCCGCATGGCTTTCCAGCCGCTTCCTGGCCCCATCGGTCTGCAGGGGGTCGATCTCCATCGGCGCGGTCGTGATGACATCCATCGCCGCGCCGACGGGCACATACGAGGCCATCGGCTCAATGACATGGAGGAGCGTCAGCCCGATCTTGAGCCGGGAGGCAAGGTCTCCGGCCGCACACAGAACTTTTTCCGCGCTGGCACTGGTATCGAGGGGGACAAGAATATTCGCCATGCTGAAAAGCCTAGTCCCTCGCGGCTTGGCTTGCGAGAAAAACCCGCGATACTCGGCGCCATGGATGACTTTTTTGAGGCCCCCGGGGTCGCGGCGGACGCGCCGCTTGCCGCCCGCATGCGCCCCCGCACCCTCGCCGAATACGCCGGGCAGCTCCACATCCTCGGCCCCGGCAAGCTTCTCCGACGCGCGATCGAGGCCGACCGGATCTCGTCGATCATCCTCTTCGGCCCGCCGGGCACCGGAAAAACCACCCTCGCCCAGGTCATCGCCGGAGCCACCGCAGCACGGTTCGAGCGCCTCAGCGGCGTCGAGAGCAACGTGGCCGACATCCGCCGCGTCATCGCCGGGGCCGCCCTCCACCGCGCCCGCACGAAAACCATCCTCTTCATCGACGAGATCCACCGCTTCAACAAAGCCCAGCAGGATGTCCTCCTCCCCGAAGTCGAGAATGGACTCATCCGCCTGATCGGAGCCACAACCCAAAACCCGTTTTTCAGCGTCAACAGCGCCCTCCTCTCCCGCTCGCAGGTTTTCCAGCTTGAGCCCCTGAGCGAGGAGGACCTCACCGCCTTGATCCACCGCGCCCTGGCGGACCCCGAGCGGGGGCTGGGCTCCCGCAACATCTCCATCGACGCCGACGCGGCCGCCCACCTTGCGCGCCTCAGCGACGGCGACGCCAGAAAGTGCCTTGGCGCCCTCGAGATCGCCGCCCTCTCCTCCCTGCCGGCGGAGGACGGATCGGTGCGGATCTCCCTCGCGACCGCCGAGGAGAGCATCCAGCAAAAAGCGGTTGTCTACGACGGAACCGGCGACGCCCATTATGACACGATCAGCGCGTTTATCAAAAGCCTGCGCGGCAGCGACCCCGATGCCGCGCTCTACTGGCTGGCCAAGATGCTGCACGCGGGCGAGGAGATCCGCTTCATCGCGCGGAGGATCGTCATCTGCGCCAGCGAGGACATCGGCATGGCCGACTCCAACGCCCTTGTCGTCGCCATGGCCGCTCAGCAGGCCGTTGAGTTTATTGGCCTCCCCGAGGCCAACCTCATCCTCGCCCACGCGACGGTTTACCTCGCCACCGCCCCCAAGAGCAACCGCTGCACCGCCGCCATCGGCAAGGCCTCCCAGGAGGTCCGTGAGGGACGCTCGCTCGCCGTCCCCACCCACCTCCGCGACGGACACTACAAGGGGTCCGAACGCCTCGGCCACGGCAAGGGCTACAAATACAGCCACGACTACGAGGGCTCCTACGTCCCCCAGGCCTACCTCCCCGAAGGGCGCACGTATTACGAGCCCACCGAAAACGGCCTCGAAAAGCGCGTCAAAGAACGCCTCGCCTACTGGAGGAGCCTCCACGAGGCCCGCGAACCGGAGAAGCCCGCGCCGCCGCCCGCCTGAGGCCGCCCCCCCTCAGCGGATCCCGCACATCCGCCCCGCCTCGGCAAAGCTGGAGCTCCTCGAAAGCAGGCTGGCGAGGTAGGCGTCGCGCTCCGGGAGCTGCGCAAGCCGCGACAGGCTCTGCGGACTCTCCAGCCGCGAAAAAATCGCGCGCGCAATTTTCGACCGCGCAACCACCTTTTCGCCGTAGCCGCCGGGCTGGTTGCTCGACCAGAACCGGACGCTCCCGACGCCGTCCTTCGTCTCCAGCCCAAGGAAGACCACCGAGTGCCCGCGCTCGTTTTTCCCGACCGCATCCGTCCAGAAGATCTTCAGAAAATCCCCCGGCTTCGCCTCCTCGAACGCGGTGAAGTTCCGCCCGAGCCCGAGCTCGTAAAACAGCCGCGGGGTCCCCGGGCCGTTCGCGTTCCACCGGCCCCAGACGCCCTCGCCATCGGGCAGCTTCAGCGGGAGGAGCCTCTCCCATTGCCCCCGGCTGATCGAGAGGACTCCCCGGCGCTGCAGCTCCCCCAGGCTCTTCAGAAAGACCAGATACGTCGCACCCGAGCAGTAGCTCGGCTCCGCCTT
>Ga0247844_1005101_pt1 | contig 17014 bp, 13 predicted proteins | sample LaCtaG_FD_192421 | JGI IMG/M metagenome (GOLD analysis project Ga0247844, IMG submission 192421) | Freshwater microbial communities from meromictic Lake La Cruz, Castile-La Mancha, Spain - LaCruzMarch201714.5m_1 | ecosystem: Environmental > Aquatic > Freshwater > Lake | place: Spain: Castile-La... | reverse complement strand
ATCTTCGAAAAGTTCCACTTCAAAATCAAATGTCCAGGATTGCTTCAAGTCATCTGGCACTTTGGTGTTGAATGAAATCTTCTTGCTTACATAACCCGACTTAATAACCTCGAAAATGTAATCGGCATTTACATCCAAGTTCATGGAGAACTTACCGTCTGCCGCAGTTGTCATCACTTTTTCGGAGCGTCCACTCTTGTAAAGCGTGATTTTGACACCTTCAAGCGTTTTTCGATACTGTCTAATAGAGCCAATAATGGCAACGTTTCGCGATTGACCGAACGTAGTTTGTAGTCCTGAAACCAACAGGAGTGCTACCAAAATTATACGCTTGAGATTCAATAAAAACACACTACTCAAGCCCATGAATTATTGGTGATGCAACGCGGCCGAACTCTTACCTCGTTAACGTTTATTTGTTTCACTTTTAGACGCACAAAATTCATCAAATGGACACAATTTTCCCAACATCTCAACCACCGAATTTAAGCTACTGGGAGATTGAAACATATCTTGCAAATATAGATCTGTTAATAATTGGAAGTGGGATTATTGGATTAACAACCGCAATCTACAGTAAACAAAGCAATCCTAACCTAAAGATTGCAGTAATTGAGAGAGGTTCGTTGCCTTCTGGCGGAAGCACAAAGAATGCAGGATTTGCCTGTTTTGGTAGTGCTAGTGAATTGCTTGCAGACTTGCAGACCCAATCAGAAAGTGAAGTTTTTGAACGGGTAGCGCATAGAATAGAAGGATTGAAATTGCTTCGAAACCTTGTTGGAGATGCTGTTTTAGGTTATGAAAACTGCGGAGGATTTGAACTATTTACTCTACAAGATGAGGCTATTTTCAATCAATGTATGTCTTTTATTGCGAATGCCAATGCGCAACTTGGTCATTTAACGGGTTTAACCAATACCTATGAAGTTGCCGATCAGAAAATTGCCGCATTTGGTTTTGAAGGAGTTACACATCTCATTCACAATAAAGGTGAAGGTGCCTTGCATACTGGCAAAATGATGCACTCGCTTACGCAGAAAGCTCACAAATTGGGTATTTTCATCCTTACTGGATTGGGAGTGAAAACTATGTCAGAAAGCATTAATGGTGCAACCGCATTGTTGGAAAATGGGTATGAACTTCGATCTAGGCATATTCATATTGCCACAAACGGTTTTGGGCAAGAATTGCTTCCCGAACTTGATGTAAAACCTGCTCGTGCACAGGTTCTAATAACGAGTCCGATAACTAATTTGAAGGTAAATGGAACATTTCATCTCGAGGAAGGCTATTACTATTTCCGAAATGTAGGAAATAGAATATTGCTTGGTGGTGGGCGAAATCTAGATTTTGTTAACGAAACCACTAGCAAAACAGGCCTAACAGAATTGGTTCAGCACAAATTGGAAGAACTACTGCGCACTACCGTTCTACCAAACACAGAATATTCCATAGCGCATAGGTGGTCGGGTGTGATGGGTTTGGGAAAAACAAAAGACACTTTGGTACAGTCCATTTCAGCTCACATTACCTGTGCCGTGCGGATGGGGGGTATGGGCGTGGCTTTGGGCGCAAGCATAGGCAAGAAGTCTGCTGAAATGATTTTCGGGCAAAAATCTTAGCGTAAACAAGAATTTCAGAAATCAGGAATCCTCTATTGCTTTATCCATTTCTGCACTATGGCTCCCTCTTGCGTTTGCAAACGCACTATATAAAGCCCATTAGGTTGATCATTCAACGATAAGTTGATTGTTCCAAAAGGTCCAACCACGGATTCAGAAAGGACCAATTGCCCGATGGAAGAGATTACCTGTAATGTAGCGTTGTCGCTTCCATTTAACACAAACCCAATAGATAATTGCCCCGAAGATGGATTTGGAAATACAATCAAAGAATTATCATTAACCTGATTTAATCCTGTTACATTTAAAGGACATAGCACTGGAAATATGCCTAAATCAAATTTACCATTGGAACTTGAATTCCATCCTTGATCGATGGTGTGCCAAGTATTATCATCCCATTTTTCCCATGAACGTTCTGCATTACCAGCATCACCATCCACATTAGTTACAATGCCAATTTGATTTCCAGCCGCAAGCGTAGAAAAATCAATTCCTACCGCATAAGCTCCACCCAAAACAATGGGAGATGCAAATTCTGCATAGTTCAAAAAGGTAGCTGTATCTACTCGGCTCAAAGGAACACTAAGCGAACCTAAAATAGTTCCAGGTGCATTGGTGCTATTACCAGCAACTGTTACTCCAGCGCCATTTAGGTCATACAAATTGACAGAGATATTTCCGCCTCCATTTTGTTTTGCACCAACCCAGTAAACGATACCTGCAATTTCGTAGGCCCCAGATGGCGCTGCAAATTCCTGAGCTTTGGCAACATCTCCAAAACTGTTGGATCCAGAAATATAACCACCTCCGCTATTGGCATACAAGGTATATCCAGACGCCACCGAAGCAAAGGGATTATAAATGGTGTCGCAGGAAGAAACACCCGAAGGCACGCAAAAATTAACCTGTTCGGATGCGCCAAACGTTGCTCCTGTATAAATGCTGGTTCCACTTGCATCACCAATGGAATAAGAGCCATTGCCATACTGACAACAAATGCCATCGCTTTCAGAATCAGAAATAGTGAAGGTGTAACATTGCCCCGTTTGAACACAAATTTCTTGCTCTATAAATGTAACAACCGAAGTGGTATATGGACCTCCAGAGGCCACAACACCTCCTCCAGATTGAGTTACCTGCCAAGTGGTTTCATCGCCATAATTATCAGTAGTCAATCGCAGAGTCACATACGAATTGGCGCTCACCACTGTGAAATTTGAGCTTGCACTATTGTTGCCCGCGCTTTGATCGGCTTGTCCGTTAGGAAGATTTGTGTTCACGTTGAATACATGCGCACCAGCGTTGACATTTCTATTGGGCAGTGTTACTGAAACCGTAGCTCCTGCCGCAAGACTTCCTGTCCAACTATAGGTTTGCTGGCTTGCTCCGTCAACATTGGAAATAATCTGAACAGAAGTTATGGTTGTGGTTCCAAAATTCTGTAGTGTAACAATAGGCGCGATTGAAGTAGCACAAATAGAACCTGAAGGCACGCTAACGGAAGCGATACCCGCATCTAGTGTATTTACAACAGTGCAAGGCGCATACGTTCCAGTAAGACTGTTTACTCCAGAATTTGTTGGGTCAAGATACACACTTAAGTCATCACCGGGATTACTTGTCCAGTGATAGGACATTTTACCGTAAGAATCTGGCGAGGTAGGGGAGTTACAAAATGAACCTCCTCCAGTTAAGGTTCCTACAATCAATCCTGCACTATTAAATAGAGGTGATCCAGAAGAACCTCCCTCAGTAACACCATGGCCATTTGCTGTTGCAACCCAAGTAACTGACCAATGCGAACCATTAGCCGAACCCCAAGATGTGGATTGCAACGCAGATGTGTAGGTAGAAATCTTTTTGCGTCCACCAGCTGGATGATGAATACCGACACCACTAGTGCTTGCAGTAGTTTGCTTATTCCAACCATTGTAGTAAACGTTATAGTTAGATGGAGGCGTTGCGTTCAATTCCATGAGTAAAAAGTCCGACCCAGTATCACCTCCACCATCATTGCTCTCGGCACGTTTTACACAGCCCGTCATAGATTGCGCTTGAGAAGCTGTTCCAGTACCACATCCTGGTCGTTCGTAATTGAAATAGAACACGTATTGACCGAAATTATTGGCAGTCGAATTATCGCCACAATGCAATGCTGAGAGCACAAAATTTCGACAATTCAGGGCGGTGTTATTTATCATAGAAGCCGTGCACCAACCTGCACCTTGATTATCCACCACAGACACACGAACCACACCGCGTTTTTCATCTTGCCAATTTGTTCCTTCTGGCGTACAATTTATATCCACTTCGCATGCTTCTCCACCACGTTGGTTCGTTTCTTCCTCTATCACATCATCTTCAAGCACAAACCGATAGGCATGTCCTACTTTCTCAATGCTTAATCTTCCCTGACCGATTGCACTATGAGGCTCGAAGTATTCAACCGTAACAGCATCTCCAAAAACTAAAGGTGTTGCATAAGTTCCTCCATCGGTATTGTTCATTGAAGAAAAACCTCCAATAAATTCGCTTTTGGCGTCATTATAAACATACAATCTACCACCAGCTGGTATGGAAAAATCATCATAAAACAATGCTATTGCTTGGGCTTTAGCGCTTTCTATTCGTAAGCGCCAAACACGGTCACCGTTTTTCAAAGGCGTCCATTCACCTGAGTTTTCGAGATTAAAACCAGCGGAAAGTAATTTAGCATAGCGTGGCGCTTTGCCCATTGGGTCTTCCATGGCGTCTTCTGTTGCTACCTGAGCGGCATTAAAACCATACACTCTTACGGTTGGTGCAGCAATATCACGCAATAACGGAATGCTAAATGATAGAGGTTCACCATGAACGCTTACTTGAGCAATTCCTTTGACTGAAATCAACACAAAACACAATATGGGTAAAAAGTACTTGGTCATTAGAAGTGAAAATTAGATTGGCAAGGTTAAGAAACAGGCAATGATCTGAAATGTTCGTTTTTGGATAATCCAAATAAAAAAACCCTATGACCAAACGTTGATCATAGGGTTCAAGAAAATGATAACCAAGTTATTTATTTAAGACCAGTTTTTGAGAAACGTTGTTTGCTTCGTCATTCAAAACTAGTGTATACAATCCACTAGCAAATGACTCAGTTTCAATTTCAATATTCGCAGCACCGTGCGCAGAAATTACTTTACTCCAAACTTTTTGACCTACTGCATTATACAAAGCCAACGAAGTTTTGGGCGATTGTGCAGTGAATCGAACTGTGAAATTTGCAGAAGATGGATTTGGGAATATTTGAATGGCAATGTTCACTTCCTCCTGCACTCCAACAATGGTTGTATTACATCCATTCATGTAAATATCATCAAGGTATAAATCGTACATATCGAGTGCATTATGATTGAATCCGATATATACTTGCTGTCCAGCGTACGTTCCGCCTGATAAATTTACTGATTGGTTAGCCCAAGTCACGTCCCCAGCAGTGCTAGGAGCGTTGTCTGCCACAGAGAACAATACCGTTCCACCCGCAAAATCTACCACATCGGTGCCAGTGTAGTTCAGTAGTACTCTATAACCATCTCTATAATTCATATTAGCGAATGAATGCCTCCACGTCAAATCAGCTCCATCTGAAGGAATGGTTATTGGGCCCATTGTAATCCAATTATCCGCAGCAACGGTGTTATTTTCAAAATAGGAAGTTGCCCCCCAAAAGTAATTGGTGTCGCCCGGAGCAATTACCTCATAAAATGGTAACCAACCAGAATCATAGCCCAAATTGGCTAACTGTGTAAACACTGGCTCTTGATCATTGTCTATTAATTGGGCCGTAAAACTTGGCTCATCTGTCGCGTTAATTTGAGCAATGAACTCACCGTCTAAATACACCAATGAATCGCAAGATGTAGAACTTCCACCACCACTGGTTACCGTAATATAATTCACTTTTGTTTCAGAGTCACTTCCAGTTCCATTGCTAGCAGTTAATGTAACGGTGTACTGGCCTGGAGTAGAATATGAACGAACAGGGTTTTGCGCAGATGAAGTAGCACCACCATCACCAAAAGTCCATGACCATCCTGTAGGACTATTCGTACTCAAATCGGTGAAAGTAACATTGGCACCAACAGAAACTGTAGTTGGATTTCCAACAAAATCGGCTACTGGAGCGGCTACTTGTTGTCCCGCACATCCATTCGAAGCTAACAATCCTGCACGGCCAGCCTGACTAAACTGACTGTAATTGGTACTTAGCACAGAGTTCATATATGCCGATTGTTGTGCAGTAAACATTGTAGGGCAGCTCGCATAATCCATAAAATTCTCCACATTATCCAAACTTCCGCACGATGTTGCAGTTAGCGGGCAATAGTTATTGTTGAAACTTCCAAAATTAGGCCCATCACAGTTTGGTGTATCTGTAAATCCATCATCGTCAGAACAACTTTCAAACTCCACACCCCAAGTATGATGGAGTCCCAAATAATGGCCAGTTTCGTGAGAAAGGGTAGTCTCGTTAGGCCCAATAACTTGGTATGCCATTACTGCACCATCTATATCTTCAAATTGGGGACCATAAGATGGTAAGTACGCAAATCCTGCCGTACCACCTTGATTTGGATCAAACCCGATGTCGCAAATCCATACATTGTAGTACGAATTAAATGGCCAAGGATCCTTACCCCCCGTACTACTCGACTTCATGTCGTTTCCAACACTAAAAGAAGTTTCACTAGTCTGCGTTCGAGTAATTCCGGTAGTGGCACCTCCCTGAGGATTGGTGGTGGCCAAGCAAAATTGAATCATCGGATTTACTGCAACAGCCTCAAATTGAGCAACCTGAGTGTTTAGATAGGATGAACTAAAGTCTGCATTGAGCTTATCCAACTGCTGCTGAATTAGTGCATCACTTAAATTCTCACCAGCCGTATTGTACACCACGTGAAACACTATTGGAATGGTTCGAACACCACCTCTTGATTCACCAATGGAAGGGTTTTCTTGAAGATTACGCTGAAAACGCTCTCGGGCTTCTAAAGTTAAGAACGTGTTTCCAGGGTTTTCAGCTTCCAAAACATTGCGGTATTCATCGTGGCCGCACCAACGATTTTGAGCAAATGAGAAAACAGAAAGACTGAGTAAAAATGTTGTTGAGAGTAATAGATGTTTCATTCGATTTGGTTAGTGGAAACTCAAAATTGTCGAGCAAATGTAGCAATGACTCATAATGTTGAACATCATATTCACGACCAACCCAATAAAGCATCCAAATCAAAAAAATGGCTGAAAGCAGCGAAAATCCTGAAACTCGTGCAAGTAGCGCGACAGAATTTATAGTCTGCGTAACGTCAGTGTACGTGATTTACGTAGTTGGATGTGTATTTTTGCCGTGAACTTAAACCACACAGCTATGCTTGTTGAAACTGATTTATTTGAAAATGTTGAAGTCCTTAGAGGTTTACCAGTTGAACAACAAGATTTCTTGGGTCGATATGCCCAACACAAATCTTATGGTAAATCTTCATTCATCTATCAACCAGGCGAACCTGCAGATTGGGTTTACTTCGTTTTGGAAGGTGTGGTGAAAGGTGGTACAATTAGCCACGATGGAAGAGAAGTAATTAAAAACCTTGTTTATCCAGGTGAAATGTTCGGAGAACTAGGTATCTCTGGAATAATGGAACGCATAGATTTTGCTGGAACATTTAAAGCAGGTGCTGAAGTTCTTCGCATTCCTTTGGATGCTTTGAAAGATTTGATTTCTCGTAATCCAGAAGTTGGACAACGTATGATTTCTAAACTAGGTGAGCGTGTTTCACGTTCTGAAAGAAGAATGGAAGATTTGGTGTTCAACGATGCACGTACTCGCATTATTGGATTTATTAAAGAACAAGCAGGTCGTTCGGGCGTGGCTTTTGGCGATGAAACTCTTGTAAATCACGGTTTTACGCACCAAGACATGGCCAATATCACTGGCACATCTCGCCAATTGGTGACCATCGTTCTAAATGAATTGAGAAGAAAGAAGCTTATCAATTTTGATCGTACAACCATCCTTATTCGCAATATGGCGAAGTTGGCTTAATCTGCCGATTTATAATCTAATACAACTGCTGACCCTGTCCCATTCGGATGGGGTTAGTTGTTTTAGGGCATATCAATTTGTATTACTTACTTCCGATGTTAGAATTCACTCTTCACGTGAAATTCAATTTTAGGATATTGCTCTATAGCCATTTGAAGAGCCCAAGCACTATCCGCCAAAAATACTGGCCTACCTTCCTTGTCTTCGGCCAAATTGTTCAACTTCATGTCGACAAAGCGTTCCATTTCAGTTTCGTCATCACTTGTAATCCATAGCGCTTTATGAAGTGAAATACCCTCGTAACGGCACTTTGCGTTGTATTCATGTTCCAAGCGATGTTGAATAACCTCAAACTGCAAGGCTCCAACACAACCAATAATCTTTCTGCCATTGATGCGCTTGGTAAACATTTGAGCCACACCTTCGTCCATTAGCATATCCAAACCTTTGTGAAACTGCTTGGTTTTCATTGGGTCTGCATTCTCAACATATTGAAACAACTCTGGAGAAAAACTAGGAATTCCCTTGAAATGCAACTGTTCTCCATCACTTAAAGCATCACCAATCTTAAAATTTCCACTGTCGTGAAGTCCAACTATATCGCCAGGATACGCCTCATCAATCACTTCTTTCTTTTGAGCCATAAAGGAGGTAGGACTGCTAAATTTTAAGAGTTTGCCCAATCTCACATGTGTATAATTCTGATTTCGCAAAAAAGTACCTGAAGTAATGCGTAAAAAAGCAATCCGATTGCGGTGATTTGGGTCGATGTTGGCGTGAATTTTAAAAATAAACCCTGAAAATCGGCTGTCCAATGGTTCTATAATTCGCTCTTCCGTTTCCATCATGCGCGGTGATGGCGCTATTTGAACAAAACAATCCAACATTTCACGAACACCAAAATTGTTTAGCGCACTACCGCAGAATACTGGCGCCACCTTGGCATTCAAATAATCCTCCATATTGAATGCAGGATAGACTCCATTTACCAATTCTACTTCATCTCTCAATTGTTGCGCGGGTTTTGCGCCTACAATTCGGTCTATTTCCGAGTCATTTATATCCGCAATATCTACAGTGTCCTGCACGCGCTGTTTATCCGCAGGGCTAAACAAACTCAGGTTGTTCTCATATAAATTATAAACCCCTTGAAAACGTTCGCCCATGCCAATTGGCCATGTCATTGGGCGCACTTTAATCATCAGTTTTTGCTCAATCTCATCCAACAAATCAAATACATCTCTGCCTTCGCGATCCATTTTGTTGATGAAAACAATAACAGGAGTATTGCGCATACGACACACTTCAGCCAATTTTTCCGTTTGACTTTCAACTCCCTTTGCCACGTCCACCACAACTATAACACTATCAACCGCGGTGAGCGTGCGGTAAGTATCCTCAGCAAAGTCTTGGTGACCAGGAGTATCTAGAATGTTCACTTTCTTTTCCTTGTAATCAAACCCCATAACGGAGGTTGCTACAGAAATACCACGCTGTTTTTCAATCTCCAAAAAGTCGGAAGTTGCTGTTTTTTTAATCTTATTGCTTTTCACAGCACCAGCCACTTGAATTGCGCCTCCAAAAAGCAAAAGCTTCTCGGTCAATGTGGTTTTACCAGCATCAGGGTGACTAATAATTGCAAAGGTTCTTCTGCGCTCAACTTCCTGCTGGTGGGTCATGGTCAAATTTTAAGGGCGGCAAAGGTATACTTTAGCAATGGCAAGGCTAATAGCGTGTAGCGCGTATCATTTCTCGCTTAAATGGAGGGCCAGGAATACGCTCAACAATATATCCAACCGCCAGCAAATTCCTACGAACTTGTCCTTTGGCGCAATAGGTAACCAGAACACCCTGCTTGGCCGTAATCTCAAACAGCATTTCAAAAATCTCTTTAGTCCAAAGTTCGGGTTGAACATCAGGTTCAAACGCATCATAATAGATAAGGTCAAAATGTACTTTGGTTCTAAAATCTTGGACTCTAATCAACTGCTTAGTAAGAGTAAAATTAAGTGTCAATTTATTACTTACACCCCAAGATGCTTGATGAATAGCTAGAAAAAGTTCAGGATTTACCGATTCATTCTTCACTACTTCGCTCCAAATTTGTTCTTCAAGTGGGAGTGCTTCCAAGGCTTCGTATACCACCTCAACTTCTTTATCACGAACAACTTGGGCTGTAAGAAACGCGTTTAATCCCGTGCCTAAACCCATTTCCAAAACGCTTAGATTAGTTGGATTCGATTGCAGTTTCAATTGTAAACCTGCTTCAATAAACACATGCTCACTTTCGGTTCGCGCGCCATGCTTTGAATGATAAGTTGAGCCTGTTTCTAAGTCTCTTACAGTTAGCGAACCATCCGAAGTTTGCTCTATTTGAATCGCCCCTATAGATTTAAATGACATGAGTCACACATGGATTATTTGCTCCCATCGACCTTCGCACAAAAAAGAAAGCAATGATAACAAAGGAACTATTTGAAAGCGGATACACATACAAGGAGTATCGTGAAATGATTGCAGATAAATGCGCCAAAGGTGAAACCACTGGCCCAATTCAAACTCCTGAGAAATTAGAGTTTACAAAAATTAATATCCAGCGTATGCATCGTTTAGATAAAACGATACAAGTTGACCCGCAGATTTTAACTCAATTTCAACATCTTAACTGCAAACTGAACTGGTTGATTCTAGCTGAAGCGTGGTGTGGCGATGCTGCCCAAAATCTTCCAGTCCTGAACAAGTTGGCAGAAGCATGTCCAAAAATAAAATTGCGCATTTTACTTAGAGATGAGCATTTGAAAATTATGGATGAGTACCTTACTGATGGTGGACGAGCCATTCCAAAACTCATTTTAATGAACGAACAAATGGAAGTAATTGGAACATGGGGACCACGCCCAAAAGTTGCACAGGATATGGTTATTGAGAACAAACGAATAGGTAAAATTCCCTATTCAGAATTCGCAGTTGTTGTTCAGAAATGGTATTTTCAGGATAAAGGTTTGACCCTTCAACAAGAGATGTTGCAGATTGTAGAATCCTCTAAATGCCTAGCCATGAAAGTGCATTAAGACATTTTAAGGTAATTATCACTAAAATTCAACCACTAGTCCTTACCTTCGTGGCTGTGAAAACCGCCTTTCGTCTTATTTTATTTTTGACTTTGTCATTCAACACTGCAGCTAGTTACGCAGGTCTTGAAGCAATGAATACTGTCAATAGTATTGATAAACCTTGGGATGTTCAGTTGTATCCAAATCCTAGCAATGGCCGTTTTCAGGTAAAAACGCTTGGAGCGGTTGGGAACGTTTCAATGAACGTTTTCAACGTAATTGGCGAAAAGGTTTTTGAAACTCTGATTCGACCAATTGGCACTTCAGAGGTTGATCTTGCTCACCTGTCGAAGGGTCTTTATGTAGTACAATTTCGCAACGCGGACACTGGAACCGCAATTACTCGCAGGTTGTTTTTGGAGTAATTGATTGCGTTTCCCGCCTTTTTTTGGACGTATTACTTATGAAACAAAGGCATTCTCCATCTAATCCCCAAATAAACTCTCGTTCCTACCGAATTGCCATTATAGGCACAGGGTTCGCTGGTATTTGCATGGCTATAAACCTGCTAAAAGAAGGCATTCAAGACTTTGTGCTTCTTGAAAAATCATCAGATGTAGGCGGCACTTGGAGAGATAATACTTACCCAGGAGCAGCTTGTGATGTGGTCTCACATTTGTATTCTTTTTCATTCGAACCGAACCCGAATTGGAGCCGAATGTTTGCACCACAAAAGGAAATTCAGTCTTATCTGATGCATTGTGTTGAAAAGTACAACCTTCGTCCGTACATCCTATTTAATCAGGAAGTACAAGGAGGAACCTTTGATGAAAAAGCTGCCCTTTGGAACATTCACGTAAAAAATCAACTGGATGTTATTGCTCCACTTTGGGTTAATGGCATGGGACCACTCAACCGAGCTGTTTTGCCAAAAATTGCTGGCATAAATTCGTTCGAAGGAACGTCTTTTCACACTTCGCATTGGAATCACAACTGTGATTTAACTGGAAAGCGAGTGGCAGTAATTGGAACGGGTGCAAGTGCCATTCAAGTCATACCAAACATTGCATCGTCAGTAAAAGAATTGCACGTTTTTCAACGCTCTGCTGCATGGGTTTTGCACAAGCCAGACCGGAAAATGAAAGCATGGGAGAAATCGCTTTTTAGCAGTGTACCCATCACGCAAAGGCTTTTTCGTTGGTTGTTTTACTGGATAAATGAGATTACGGTAATCGCACTGGCAAAAAGACCAACTTTAACGCGATTCATTCGACTAATGGCGTTGAAACACATGAAACGAGCCAATCTTTCGGAGGAATTGCAAGCAAAACTGACCCCTAAATACACTATTGGCTGTAAACGGATTCTTCCAACCAACAATTATTATCCAACGTTCAAATTGCCTCACGTTCATTTGCACACGGATGATATTGAGCACATAAATTCATTGGGGATTCAACATGGCAATGGAATATTAACTGAAGTGGATGTCATCATTTACGCTACAGGATTCGAGGCCGCAGAGTTTCCCGCCACATTCGTGGTTCGTGGCAAATCAGGACAACTTATGAGTGAAGTGTGGAAAGATGGTCCAGAAGCCTATCTCGGCACTACGTTATCGGGTTTTCCCAACATGTTTTTCATCATTGGACCAAATACTGGACTTGGACATTCTTCCATGGTACTAATGATAGAAGCGCAAGTCGCATATATCATGTCTTGCGTTCGCACTCTAGAAGCGAAAAAAGCCAAACAAATCGAAGTAAAATCCGAAATCCAAATCTCCTACAATAAAGAGATTCAATCGCGATTAAAAGATACGGTTTGGAATAGCGGTTGTGTCAGTTGGTATCGCACTTCTTCCGGAAAAAACACTTCTATATGGCCTGGATTCACCTTCGAATTCATTTCTCGTACAAAAAAAGTGAACCCTTTCGACTATAATTGGACGGTTTAGGATAGGCTTCATTTTCGCTAAGCAAGTTTTTGGGTGTAAATCATTTCTCCTAACTACTGATTATCAATGCTTTGATGATATTATTGGGGAGAAAAAGAAATTCCAAATTCGCATCATTCAGTACGCCAATCTTGCTTACTTTTGCGGAAGTTTTTTAATCCATCATAATAATTATAATGAAAGAAGGTAAAGTAAAATTCTTCAATGATACCAAAGGTTATGGTTTCATTGTAGACAGTAATTCAAATCAGGAGTATTTTGTTCACGTATCAGGTCTTATTGACGAAGTTCGTGAGGATGACACCGTAACTTTTGAATTGCAAGAAGGTCGCAAAGGTTTGAATGCAGTAAACGTGAAACGCGCCTAAGCGGCCGCACATCAACGATTAAACATTGAATCTTCAAAGCTCTGGTACGCAAGTATCAGAGCTTTCTTTTTTCACTTCAATTTCTCTTTAAACACCTTCCTAAACTTATCCAATTTAGGACCTACTACCCGCGAGCAATAAGGTTGGTCTGGATTTAGGGTGAAATACTCTTGGTGATAATCTTCCGCTTCATAGAACGTTTCAAACGAAGTTATTTCTGTCACAATTGGCGAACCAAAAGCCTTGACTACATCCAATTTTGACTTGTACTCTTGCGCCAACTGCTGTTGAAGTGCCGTGTGAAAGAAAATAACGGAACGATATTGCGTTCCCACATCTGCACCTTGACGATTTAATGTAGTTGGGTCATGTGATAAGAAAAAGGCTTCTAGCAATTCTTCATAAGAAATAACTGCTGGATTAAAATGGACCTGAATTACTTCAGCATGGCCCGTATTTCCGTTGCATACTTCTTTATAAGTAGGCCGTTTAACCTTGCCACCACTATAGCCCGAAACAGCACTTTCAACTCCTTTTAAGCTTTCAAACATGGCCTCTACACACCAAAAACATCCTGCGCCAAATGTTGCCAATTCAAAGGTTTGCACTTCACTTTGCTTTATTTCTTCCATTTTCAAATCTACTTTTCTTTCTTGATGCTCAAAACATCCTGAGTTTCCTAAAACCAACAACATTAATAAAAACACCACCACAGCTACAAGATTAGTTCAATTTCGAAAATCAAAGTGTCGGGGCAAACGAGGAAGTTGAATATTACCATGGAATATCCAACTATTTTCGTTGTTCGAAACCTAGCCCTTATTTCCTCAAAAAATCCAATTTACGCAAAGTTATGAATATCAACAATCTGTCAAATAGCGAAATAACGTCATTCATGCGTCAAATAAAAAATATTTTGAACTTTTCTTAGATTAACAGACAAATATTCTCATACCTTCACATCTCATACTAAAAGTTAGGTATCATGAGAAAGCTATACTTTACATTATTATTGACAATATGTGGAATGGAATTGTATGCCCAATACAATTTCAATGTGACTACTGGTGCTACAGTCACTATTCAAAGTGGAGGTACGGTATATTGGGGTGGAAATCTCCAAATTGACGGAAATTTATCAGGCTCAGGAATGTTTCAACTTCAATCTCCTGCCCAAACAGTTGTTGGTGTTGGAGGTATAAATAATTTAAGAGTTAGCAATGGAGCAGTTGTTACTCCAAGCAACTCAATAACTATAAGCAATTCATTAGATGTCACGGCAGGTAGCAGTTTAATAATTCCCGCTTCTCAGTACATTGTAGTAAATGGACCACTCACCAATGCAGGAACCTTCAATGTGAACAATAACGGAAGTCTTGTTCAAGCTGTTGGGAGCACGCTTACTAACAGTGGAACCTTTAATATTCAAAGAGAAGGTACGTACCAATCACTTGTTTTTAACTATATAAGTTCGCCAATTACTACATCCTCGGTCCCGGGTGCTTACCGATATGCTTGGAATGCAAATGCATCTACTCAAAGTTATGGCGATGACCAAGACCCAGATCCAGGATGGTTAGGACCTGCTTATAATTTACCCATGGTACCAGGTATAGGAATGGCGGTTACAGGAATGGGATTAGCGATTTTTTCTGGCACTGCTAATAATGGAAACATCTCCGCTCCAATGGTTTATCATCCATACAGTCCAGGAAATACTAGCCCAGGAACTCCATTTAATCTAATGGGCAATCCATATCCTTGCGCTATTAGCGCTTCGGCTTTAATAAGCGCCAATCCAGATGTGAATGGTTCCATATATTTTTGGGATGATGATTTAAGCAATGGATTTGATTACAGTAATAGTGATTATGCGGTTTGGAATGGTACAGGTTCATTAGGAACAGGAAGCGGGGCTGCTGGGGTACCAAATGGTTATATTTCCACTGGACAAGGATTCATGATTCGATCACTTAATAGTGGAGCTACTTTGGATTTTAATAATTCCATGAGAATGACTGGTCCCAATACACAGTTCTTCAGATTAGATGAAGAACCTTCAAGGATATGGCTAAGTCTTGAAGGTACTGATTTATTTAATCAAATTCTCATTGGAATGATTGAAGATGCCACTGATGGAGAAGATCGATTGTATGATGCTGTTAAAATAAGAGGTCAGCAAGATATTGCTATTGCAGCTGTAAATGAAGAATCAGAGTATGCAATTATGGCTTTTCCGCCTTCAATGGAAGAGAAAACTATTCCATTAAATATTTTTGTTGCATCTTCTGGAACTTATAAATTTCATTCGAATACAATTGAGGGTTTCGAAGGTTATGACCTATACCTTGAAGATAGGAATGACTATTCATATTATCCACTTGAAGAAGGCACTGAAGTATCTTTTGAACTTGCCGCTGGAGACCATAATGAACGGTTCTACTTACACATTGGATCACAATTAGTAACTGACATTAATGATGCGGATGCACCAAACATTAAAGCTTGGATATATGATGGATTTCTTACCGTAATCGTAGAAAACATAAATGGAAAGGGTCAACTGGAATTACTTGATATGTCTGGCAAACTGGTTTGGGCTTCAAGTTCACAAATCATTTCAGATCGTACCACTGTTGACCTTAGCGATTTGAGTAAAGGTGTCTATATTGTGAAACTTGTTTCTGAATCTGGAGTTTATTCGAAAAAAGTAATTCGTTAAATTGACTAAATATAGACGCTATGAATCTCTTTCTACGCACGATATTATTTTTAATTATTGCTCTTAATTCTGTAACTATTTCAGTTGCGCAAGGTCCAGCACCACCTCCTCCACTTAATGAAGTTCCCTTGGATGGTTTTGTTATTCTTCTATTTGTTCTAGGTGCTGGTTACGTAGCATTGACATTAAACAATAAGAACTCTCCAAAAACAAATCCTTAGTAGCAATACAGTTCGAGCAGAATTTTTACGGAATATACTTTTCGCAATTCAAGAGCGGGGTAAGAAAGACAATTGTCTTCTTGCTTTAGCACGCTAGGAGGATTATTGCAAACTTATTGTATCATGTCGTTAGTTCATGATAGAATATAACAAAGATTCAAATCTGTACAGTTTCTACATTTTTAGAAATTTACAGCTGAAGATGTGCCCTTTTCGTTCGATTTGAACAATATACAACCCAGGAATCATAGAGCTGGTTTCCAACAATTTTCCATCAGAGGGAACTATTCCATTCGCATGAATTCGGCCTGTTACATCCATCACGGCAAACGAATTTCCTGAATAACTCTTATCAACAATAGCACTACTTATAACTGGATTAGGGAAAACGCTAAGTTCTTTAGTGTCGCTTAACGTACCATTATTTATAATCCCTGTTCCTATCGCTTGTGAAGGATCTAATACCCATAACCCAGTTTGCATGTCACTAGCCAACACAATCCCAGAAGGCAAATAGGGATAGACTCCCCAATTACCTTTAAAGTCATTATCTGCGTGGGGTTCTACCGATGTGTCATAAAAGCCTGCCAATACCGGATTTGCAGGATTGGAGCAATCGAATACATACATCCCATCAAAATAATAGGAGATATAAAGCATTCCGTCATGATAAAGCAGATTGTGTGGAATACTAAATTGGTTTACACCCGATCGAATGGTATCGGTTACCACCAAGTTTTGCATATCGCTAACGTCCACAATTTTAATGGCCATACCATGCGTTTCATCCGCCATGGCATAGAAAGGCGCCTCGGCCATTAGCGACCCACTATGATTGTAGCCTTGCTGTGGATAAACAGGCAACGAACCAATCATGGTTGGATTGCTGATATCGCTAAAATCTACTACAAACAAACCGCGGTTCTCAGCATTGCAGTAGGCCGTATCGTTGCGAACAAAAATATCGTGCAGGTAGCCAATCGAAC
>Ga0247844_1005091_pt1 | contig 17043 bp, 13 predicted proteins | sample LaCtaG_FD_192421 | JGI IMG/M metagenome (GOLD analysis project Ga0247844, IMG submission 192421) | Freshwater microbial communities from meromictic Lake La Cruz, Castile-La Mancha, Spain - LaCruzMarch201714.5m_1 | ecosystem: Environmental > Aquatic > Freshwater > Lake | place: Spain: Castile-La... | reverse complement strand
ATCTCCCTGAAGAACCGTGGAAGACCACCACGTTGATAGGTCACGGGTATAAGCGCAGCAATGTGTTCAGCTTAGTGATACTAATGTTCGTTCGGCTTTTTTCTCCATCTTACAGTCTTTGTAGCTTGGTTGGTGTAGTTTTCCCCTGGTATGCGAATGTCAGAGAACCAGATGATTCTGGGGTTCGGAACGCCCGGTGCGTTTTGGATCTCGGTGATCCTGATCTTTTGATAAAATATTGGCAGGACGGTGTCTCCAGACACGCGGCGATCTGAAATTTGGAATTCCAAATTTGGGGTGATCGGAGTCTGGTGATCCCGCGCAGTGGACCCACCCGTTCCCATTCCGAACACGGAAGTGAAACGCTGCTGAGCCGATGGTAGTGCATCTATAGGTTGTGCGAGAGTAGGTCGTTGCCAGTATTCCGCCCGGCACCTTGGAAACAAGGTGCCGGGCTTTTTTTTATTGCGGCGGGCGTGATTCTGCGAATTGTATATGATTGTGCGAATCCACTGGTTCCGCCGGGATCTCCGGCTCACGGATAATTCGGCCCTCAGCGAGGCGGCCCGGGGCGGCGGGCCTGTCATTCCGGTTTATATCCTGAGCGACTGGAAATCGGCTCACCGGTGGACTGGGCCAAACCGACAGCAGTTCCTCTGCGGATGCCTGAAATCGCTGGACGCAAATCTGGAGACCATTGGCGGCCGGTTGTTGATCCGCCAGGGGGATCCGGTGGCTGAGCTGCTCTGTCTAGCCGCCGAGACCGGGGCCAAGGAAATCACCTACAACCGGGATTCCGACCCCTTTGGGCGTGCGGTCGAGGCGAGGCTTGAAGAAGCAGCCCGCCCGCTTGGGATTCTATGTCGGAGCATTAAGGATGTTTGCATGCACGATCAAAGCGAGGTGCTCAACGGCTCGGGCGAACCGTTTCGCGTCTTCACCCCGTATTCCAAAGCCTGGGCAAAAGTCCCGCACCCAGCCGTCCGCCCGAAACTGCGAGCCTTGGCCACGCCGCCCGGCATCCGTTCGGCAGCGCTCCCGACCCTCGCGGTCTGGGGGCTCCGCGATCCTGCGACAGAACTTCCGGAGCCGGGGGAAAGGGCGGCTCGAAAACGACTGGACGATTTTTTGAGGTCGCGCCTTGCCGGCTACGGGGCGAACCGGAACCTGCCCGCAGGAAAGACAACCTCCAGATTATCTCAGGACCTGCGGTTTGGCCTGCTCTCGATCCGGGAGGTTTTTGAGCGGGTGACAGAATGTGCCAAGGAACTTCCCCTGGACGCCAGGGATAGCGCCGCCAAGTTCGCCAGCGAGCTCGTGTGGCGGGAGTTCTACATGCAGATCCTGTGGCATTTTCCGGAGGTTCTTGAGAGCGAGTTCAACCCGACGTTCCGCGGGATGCGATGGCCTGGGAACCCATGCCACTTCGATCTTTGGAAATCCGGGGAGACGGGTTTTCCGATCGTGGATGCGGCCATGCGCGAGCTCCGCGAGACCGGGTTTATGCACAACAGGACCCGCATGATCGCGGCCATGTTCCTCACGAAGGACCTCCATCTCGACTGGAGGCTGGGGGAATCGTTTTTCATGCAGTCGCTCGTCGATGGCGAGATCGCCAGCAATAATGGCGGCTGGCAGTGGAGCGCCGGCACCGGGGCCGACGCGGCTCCCTACTTCCGGATCCAGAACCCATGGAGGCAGACCCGCCGCTACGACCCGCAGGGGGCTTACATCAAAACCTGGATCCCCGAGCTACGCGACGTGGATCCGGCGCGGTTCTGCGATCCCCCGGAACCCGGCCTTCGCCTCGCCAAAGGCTATCCTCTGCCCGTCGTCGACCACTCCAGGGCGCGCGATATCACGCTGGATCTCTTCGCTGCGCATAAGAAGGCGCAGTAAAATCCCCCCACTCTAAGGCGCAGGGCTCTTTGAGCCTTCCTTGCGCGCAGGCTTCCGAGCCGAAGCCTTTTTAGGCCGGCTGCCAGGCGTCGGCTTTCGCCGGCGTGAGTGCGGGGCGGGCCCCGGGCTCTGCTGGATGCTGGCAAGCGAGGCGATCTCCCGAGGGGTGAGGTGGCGGCAGCTTCCCGAGGGGATGCGTGCGTCGGTGATCGATCCGATGCGGATCCGCTTCAGCCGCTTCACCTCGTACCCCATTTCATAAAACATCACCCGGATCTGGCGCTTCAGGCCCTGCCGAAGCGTCACCTTGAGCCGGTCGGCACCCATGATGAAGATCTTTTCGAAGCGGGCGCGTCCGCCCTCGATGAAAAATCCCTTGATGAGCTTGGCCGAGTGAGCTGCGTCGTAGGCCTTATCCAGAGCCACCTCGTACTCCTTCTCCATCTCGTGCGAGGGATGCGTGAGGCGCTGCGCGATATCCCCGTCATTGGTCATCAACAGGAGTCCTTCGCTCTCCTTGTCGAGGCGGCCGACGTGAAAGAGCGACGAAAACTCTTGCGGGAGGAGGTCGTAGATCGTCTTGCGCCCGCGCTCGTCCGAGCGGGTGACGACGTAGCCGCGGGGCTTGTTGAAGAGAAGATAGACGGGCCTCGCCATCCGGATTTGGCGCCCGTGGACCCGCACGTCATCCTCCGGGGCGACCTGGGTGGCCAGGTTATCAATCCGGCGCCCATTGACCACGACAGCACCGGAGGTGATCAGGCCATCACACGACCTGCGGGAGCCGAGACCGGCAGCGGCGAGAAACCGGTTCAGCCGCATGGAAGGGGAGGCGGGAATTAATCCTCCGGCTTGGTTTTGGGCAAGCCGATCACGCGCTGGCCGTCTTTAAACTGCCCGCGCTTTTTGAGGAGATCGACACGCTCAAACCTCTTCAGGACGCTCCGCTTTGCTTGGATCGATCCTTTACCTTTCAAACTGGGATGCTGGCTCATAAAAATTCTTGGACGGGGAGATTGGAGTCTGGCGGCGGGAAATGCAAACGCTTTTTAGCCCAATTTTCCGACGCGACAAAATGCGGGGTTCTGAGAAAGCCGGACCGGTGCCGCATCCGAACAATTGTCCTTGCCCGGTGGCGGGAGGGCTGGCAATCCTTCCCCCGCGTTAAACAACCGGATCCTGATGACCGCGCCTCAAAATGCCTCCGAGCCATCGCGCTCGCTCCTTGCCGACGCGCTCGTCGTCTGCGTTTTGGGCGCCATCCTTTTTGCTGTTTTGAACGTGGCGCAGGAATGGAAGGCCCCGTTCCGGGCCGAGACCCACATTGATCTCTCGCTGGGGAAGCTTCCGCAGTACACCCTCTATTCGCTGGCCCGGGGCTGCGCGGCGATGGTGCTATCCCTGGGGTTTGCCGTTGGCTACGCGACCTGGGCCTTCTACGACGCGCGGGCGCGGCGGGTCCTCATCCCGCTCCTCGACATCCTCCAGAGCATTCCCGTGCTGGGCTTCATGCCGGGACTTGTGCTCGCGCTGGTCCTGATATTTCCGACGACCAACTTCGGGCTCGAGCTCGCCTGCGTCCTGATGATTTTTACCGCCCAGGTTTGGAACATGGTCTTCAGCTATTACGACTCGCTGCAGGCGGTGCCGGCCGAGTTCCGCCAGATGGGAGTGCTCTGCGGGTACGGCCCGCTGAAAACCTTTCTGAGGATCGAGCTGCCGTTTGCTGCCCAGGGGCTTATCTACAACTGCATGGTCTCGATGGCCGGCGGCTGGTTTTTTCTTACGATCAACGAGGCGTTTACACTCGGCAACAAAGATTTTCAGCTTCCGGGGGTTGGTTCCTTCATGAGCGTTGCCATCGCGCAGGGGAACGTCACCGCCCAGGTCGCGGCGGTCATTGCCATGGGGGTGATGATCATCGCGGTCGACCGTCTGGTCTGGTGGCCGCTTGTCATCTGGTCGAGGAAGTTCAAGCTCGAGGACACGGCGGCTGGCCCGCGCGAGAGCACGCTCATCGGCCGGATGCTCGCCCGCTCGCATCTGGCCGAAACCGTTTCGGCCGCGCCGGGCTATGTGGCGGCAGGATGGAATCGCCTCATGCCGACCGGCGCGCCGCACCCTGCGCTGAAGCCGCGCCGCCACGCGGCCAAAGCCGTCCCCACTGCGGTCTATGCGACCGTATTGGCAGGGGTCTTTGCCATCAGTGGATTCGGACTTTTCCAACTGGGAACGATGCTCGCCAAGGTGCCGGCTGGCGAGTGGCTGTCCATTACCGGGGCAGCCGGCATCACGTTTCTGCGGGTGGTCTGCGCGCTGCTGATCAGCTCGCTTTGGACGATCCCGGTCGGCGTCTGGATCGGGCTCAACCCGAAATGGGCGCGCACCCTGCAGCCGGTGATTCAGTTTGCAGCATCCTTTCCCGCGCCGATGCTCTACCCCTTGGTTTTCGGCCTGGTTCTCGCGGTGGGCGGCACGCTTGAGTGGGGCGCGATCATTCTGATGATGCTCGGTGCTCAGTGGTACATTCTTTTTAACGTGGCCGCCGGGGCGCAGGCGATTCCGGCAGACATGATCGCCTGCGCGGATATCTTTCAGTTCCGCGGTTGGGCGCGCTGGAGAAGGTTCCTGCTCCCCGCAATCTTCCCCCCCCTCGTGACCGGCTGGATCACTTCCGCAGGCGGTGCGTGGAATGCGAGCATCGTTTCGGAATACCTTCAGCAGGGGGGCAAGACGTTTGCTGCGACCGGCCTCGGAGCCACGATCAGCGAGGCGACGGCTAGCGGCGACTTCAACCGTCTGGCCGTCTCGGTTGTCGTCATGGCGGTCTGCGTGGTGGCGATCAACCGCACATTCTGGAAAACGCTTCAGCGTAAGGGCGATCGCTACTGCCGATTTGGAGGATAAGACTATGGACGAACCGGTCATCAGACTCGAAAATGTATCTCTGGAATTTTCTGCGGAGCGGCATGCCCCGCCGGCGGTGATCCTGCAGGACATCTCGCTCCGCGTCGCCCCCAACGACATCGTGGCGCTGCTCGGCCCCTCGGGATGCGGCAAGAGCACCCTCATCCGCCTCATGGCCGGGCTCCTCCACCCGACGCGCGGGCGCGTATTTTTTAATGGGAGCGAGGTTGAGGGCGTCTGCCCCGGCGTGGCGATGGTCTTCCAAAATTTTGCCTTGTTCCCGTGGCTCACCGTGGCGGGAAACGTCTGCGCTCCGCTCGAGCAATACGGCCTGGCGGCTGACGAGGTCTCCGCACGCTCGAGGCGCGCCTTGGAGATGGTCGGCCTCACCGGCTACGAAAAAGTCTACCCCCGCGAGCTCTCTGGCGGCATGAAGCAGCGTGTCGGCATCGCGCGTGCGCTGGCCGTCAACCCGGAGGTTCTCTGCATGGACGAGCCGTTCAGCGCGCTCGACGTCCTCACGGCCGAGTCCCTCCGCAACGAGCTCGGCCGTCTCTGCGCAGATCCGGCAAACCCGCTTCGCACGATGATCTCGGTGACGCACAACATCGAGGAGGCGGTCTACCTGGCAAAGCGGATCATCGTTCTCGCCGCGCACCCCGGCCGGATCGCCCTCGACATCCCGAACCTGCTGCCGTATCCGCGCGTGCCGGGATCACCGGAGTTCCAGGAGATCGTCGAGCAGATCCACGACATCCTCACCCGCCACGAGCTGCCGGAGTCAGCCCCGGCCGATCCGGCGACCCCCCTGCCCATCGAGCCGCTGCCTCGCGCGACCATTGGCGAGATCCTGGGCCTCATCTCCCTTTGCGACGAGAAGCCCGGCGACCTCTTCGAGCTCGGTGACGACCTCGGAAAGCAGTTTGATGAAATGCTGGAGGCCGTGAAATCCGCGGAGCTGCTCGGTCTCGTTCACACCCCTCACGACCACGTCGCCCTCACTCCGCTCGGCCTCCGCATCCAGTCGTCCCCGGTCGCAGAGAGGAAGGCGATCCTCCGCGGGCAGATCGCAAAGCTCGGCGTCTATAAAAAACTCCGTGAGGAGCTGGCGCGCAGCAGAACGCTCGATACCAAGGACCTCGCCGACCGTCTGGCTGAGTGGGTGCCCGGTCACAAGCCGCTCGACACCGCCCATACGCTGATTTCCTGGGGACGTTATGCCGGGCTGCTCGAGTGGGACGCGAAAAAGGAAACCCTCACTTGGTGCGGGGAGTGAGGGCGCTATTCCGTCAGGATTTCTGAGATCGAAAGGCGGCGGAGAAGGTTGTGCTTTTTTAAATGGTGGGCCTCGACGCGCTCGAGCACGCCGCTGAGAAATCGTACCGCCTCCGTGATATAGGGGCCCTTGTTGAGCATCGCGCATTCGGCGCTTCCGCTCGCCACAGCGTCGGTGACCTCGGCGCGCGAAGGCGAGCCGGTCTTGGCAAGCGTCTCGAGGATTTGTGTCGCCCAGATCACCGGGACGTGCGCCGCCTCGCAGAGCCAGAGGATTTCCTCCTGAACTTCCGAAAGGCGGTCGAACCCGATCTCGACGGCCAGGTCGCCGCGCGCCACCATGATGCCGAGCGACGGCCATCGCTGGCCGGCCAGAAGGAGGCTGGCCAGGTTTTCAAACGCCGGGCGGTTCTCGATTTTGAGCACGATCCCGACCTGCTCTGCGCCCAGCGAGCGCAGGCGTTCCTGAAGCTCCAGGACGTCCTGAGCCGTGCGTACGAACGAGAGACCGACGACATCCGAGTGCTTTGCCACAAAGGCAAGATCCGCGATGTCCTTGTCGGTAAGCGCATGAATCGTCAGGTTGGTATCGGGAAGGTTGATCCCTTTCTCCGGACGGAGCTTTCCGCCCTTGACCCCGGTGCGGGTGATACGGATCCGGACCTCCTCGCCGGCGCGGCTCTCCACGCAGCCCGCGATTTTGCCGTCGTCGAAGAAAATTCTGTCGCCCGGACTGACGCATTCGAAGATCGCATCCAGCGTGCAGGGGATCCGCGCGGGCTTGAGGATGTGCCCGTCTTCGTCTCGGACGGCATGGGCTCCCCGCTGGCCGTCCCGCAGGAGGACGAGTTCGTCACCTTCCGCCAGGCTGATCGGAAGAAAGATCTCCGGGAGCTCCCCGATGCGGCCTTTAGCGATCGATTCGCCAACGCGGTCGTAGAGGGTGAGCGAGGCACCTGTTTCCATGTAGCAGGTCTGATCGGCCTTGGCGAGGGCAGAGACCTCCGTGCTCGAAATGATCTGGAACTCGCGGCGCTTGCCGCGCGCATCCTCCATTGCCAGCGTGCAGCCCGGCAAAACTCCCTCCAGGCTCCCGGCGGAAACCGGAATCGACTCAAAAACTCCCTCCGGGGGCTTCTCCAAGTGACCTTCGGTGGAGAACCAAATGAGCGATGGAGCGATGACCGCCCCCCTCGGGTTTCTGATCGCGCGGATTTTCCTCACCCGCCCCAAGGATTCGATCGGCCCGGTCCGCAGCTTGGGGCCGGCCAGGTCGGTATACACTTTGCACGGGCGTCCGGTTTCGCGCTCCGCCCTCCGGAGGTGCCCAACCATGCGCTCCCAAGCCGCCGCATCGTCGTGGGCGCAATTGATCCTCATCACATCCATGCCTGACTCGAGCAGGTTCCGGACGAGCGCATAGTTGTCGGCGGCCTCGGATGGCATCGTGACCATGATGCGCACGGCCCGCTTGCCGCACGGAGAACCAAGAAGCCGGTTTGCATTTGCGTGCAGCTGCTGCGGCCCGCTGGCGAAGTCCACGGGCGGCTCGCTCAGGTCCGGCCATGGCAGACCCGCCAGGGAGTGAAGCGCCCGGTAAACCGCTTGGATCGAGCACATCGAACTGGCCTCCATGCCTCCCAGCGAGGTGAGCCCCATCGGGATCAGCTTCCACTGGAGCGGCCGAAGGTCCAACTGGCGGACGGCCAGGTAATGCAGAAGGTTCCTCGCGCTCGCCTGCGCATTCGGGCTGACGTTTTCGAGCGCGCTGCGGAACCGGGCCTCCTCGGCCAACTGCCTTTCAAGAAGAGCGGCAATCTCAGGGATCGCCTGGCTCGCATCAGTGGAAATTTTTTTATTCATAGCGTTGGGATTTTGCAGTCGCCTGTCATCGTCCCCGCAGTCCGTGCGGCGAGCAATCCCGCCCGTGTGACAAAATTGTGACAATCCAGGTCCGGCTATTTTTTATGTGTGCCCGGCATGCTGAACATTCCCGGCCGCTGGCCGGGCCGCCGGGTATCGACAGCCAGGCGCTGCTCGGTCCAGCGGGCGAGGCGCACGAAGGGAAGTCCGATGAGGAGGTAGATTGCGGCGATGAGAAGCCCGGTGCCAAAGTAGTCGAACGTCTGGGTGGCGATCCGGTTATAGGCACCGGTAAGGTCGATCAGTGTGACCATCGAGACCAGCGACGAATCTTTGAGCAGGGAGATGAAGTCGTTCGTCACCGGGGGGAGGACGAGGCGAAATGATTGCGGGATCACGACAAACCTCAGCCCTTGGGAATGGGTCAGGCCGAGCGCGCGGGCAGCCTCCATCTGGCCCTTGGGGATGGCCATGAGCCCGGCGCGGTAGTTCTCCGCCTCGTAGGCGGCGTAGTTCAGGCCCAGGCCGATCACCCCTGCCCAGAACGGCGGCAGCTTGATCCCGAGGTCCGGATGCCCGAACACGCTGCCGAGGTTCGGCAGCCCGTAAAAAATGATGTAGAGCTGGATGAGGAGCGGGGTGCCCCGGACGACCTCAATAAAGAGCGTGGCGATCCACCGCAAAGGCCATGGTCCGAACACGCGCATGATGGCCAGGGTGAATCCGATGCCGATCGCGATGCACATGCCGACGATCGAGACGTTCAGGGTCAGCAGGGTTGCATCGAGGAGGAGCCGCCAGTTTGAGGCGTAGCGCTGCAGGCGGGTCCAAAGCGTGGCCGACTCGGCGTGGGACGCGATAAAGGCCTTGTACTCGGTGTCGGGAAGGGAGGGGACCTCCGGTTGGCCGAACGCCCCGGCAATTGTTGGGGTCCACAGCCCCCAACGGGAGAGAATGTCGCGCATCGTCCCCTTCTCGATCAGCGATTGGAGGGCTTTGTTGACCTCCTGCTGGAGCGCAGTGTTGGTTTTGGCGAAGGCCATCCCGTAGGTGATCTGGCCGAAGGGAGGTCCGCTGAATTGAAGGTTCGGGTTCGGTGCCGCGTAGTACTTTGCGATCGGGTAGTCGAGGAGGACGCCGAAAATCCGCCCGTTTGCGACGTCCTGATAGGCGTTGACCTCCTGCTCGTACGGCCGGACCGTGACGCCTGGCGTCTTCTCCAGCATGGTGAGCGCGGCGGTCTGGTCGAGCGTTCCGATCTCCTTGCCTGAGAGCTGGTCGAGCGAGGCGATCGGCCCGGACCCCTTGCGGTCCACGAACTGCTCAAATGTCACGTAGTACGGGTTGGAAAAGAGGACCTCCCCTGCCTTCTCGGGCGTGATCTCGATGCCGCAGATCACCAGGTCATACATCCCGCGCCCCAGCCCGGCGATGAGCCCGTCCCACGCATTTTGCACGAAGACCGGCTTGCGGCCCATCTCCTGAGCGAGCGCCTGGATGATATCGTATTCGAACCCGGTGAGCTTGTTGTCGGCACCATAAAACCCGTACGGCGCATTGCTGTCGGTATCCGCCCCCCATCGCAAAACCTCCTCATCGGCGCGGGCGGTGGAGGAAAGGAAAACAGCGAGGAGGACGGCCGCGCACCGGACCGCCACCCGGCAACCACCCGCGAACGACATCATTGGAACCTCCCCAGGAACCGCGCGGTCCGCTCGTCTTTCGGGCTTTCAAAAATTTCGTCCTCGTCGGAGACCTCGACGATCTGGCCGGCTTCCATAAAGACGATGTAGTCGCTGGCGTCGCGCGCGAATCTCATCTCGTGGGTTACGACGATCTGGGTCATTCCCTCCGTATCGAGCTGTTTCATGACCGCAAGGACCTCCGCGACAAGCTCGGGGTCGAGGGCGCTGGTCGGCTCGTCGTAAAGCATGACCTGCGGGTTCATGGCGAGAGCTCTGGCGATTGCCGCACGCTGCTGCTGGCCGCCGGACATCTGCGAGGGATACCTGTCCGAAAACGCGGCCAGGCCAACCTTGTCGAGAAGCTCAAGGCCGCGCGCCCGGGCGTCATGCTCCCCCATGTTTCGCCCCCTCATCGGAGCCAGCATCGTATTTTCTAAAATGGTCATGTGAGGAAAGAGGTTGAACTGCTGAAAGACCATGCCCACCCGTTGACGGAGTTCGTGCGCCTTCGCCTCGAGGTCTCTCGGCGGGGCTTCCTCCAGGCCATGGCAGTCGATGGTGACTCCTGCAATCGAAATTCGCCCCGCGTCCGGCACCTCCAGGAAATTCATGCAGCGCAGGAACGTGCTCTTCCCGCACCCGGATGGCCCGATGATCGAAACGAGGTCGCCCTTTTCGACGTCCAGACTCACCCCCTTGAGGATCGGTGTCTCGTCGAAGCTCTTGTGCAGTCCGTGGACCGAAAGCAGTGGGGTTTCCATTGGTAATGGATTTTCTTAGCGAAGGCCACGCCGCAATGCCAGCCTACAATCACCCATGTGACAAATTTGTAACATCCGGCATCGCCGGCTTCAACAAAGCGTTCGGTTGACGTGATGCCCGGCCAGGCTGTATCCCGTTGGGATGTCCGAAACTGCGCAGCGCCCGCCGTGGGTTCCCCCCGGGGGAGGGGAGGGCTTCACAACGTCCGTCATGGCCGGGATTGCCGCGCCCGCGCGCACGCCCCGTCGTTTCGCCGTCCGCCGGACGCCGTCGGTCCAGGAGCTGGTCGACGGGATCTTTGCCGGCGAGCGGGCGAAGGTTTCGCGCGCGATCACCCTGGTTGAGAGCAATGCGCCGGCCCACCGCCCGATGGCGCGCGAGATCCTGCGCCGCATCGCAGACAAGCCCGGGTTTGCCCACCGTGTCGGCATCTCCGGCGTTCCGGGTGCCGGGAAAAGCACGTTTATTGAGGCGCTGGGAAACCATCTTTGCGATGCCGGCCGCCGCGTGGCCGTACTGGCCGTGGACCCGAGCAGCTCGCTCACGCGCGGCAGCATTCTTGGAGACAAGACCCGCATGGAAACCCTCTCGCGCCGCGAGGAATGTTTCATCCGCCCCTCCCCGTCGTCCGGGGCTCTGGGAGGGGTCACCCGGAAGACGCGCGAGACGATCGCCGTCTGCGAAGCGGCCGGTTTCGACACCGTGCTCATCGAGACGGTCGGCGTCGGACAAAGCGAAATTGCCGTGCGCGCGATGGTCGATTGCTTTCTCCTCATCCTGATCGCGGGGGCCGGAGACGAACTCCAGGGGATGAAAAAGGGGATCTTTGAAATTGCGGACGTCCTTCTCGTGAACAAGGCGGACGGCGAGAACAAGATCCGCGCGGACGCGACGCGGCTGGAATTTGAGCGCGTGATGCACTACCTGAGCCCGGCAACGGAAGGCTGGAAGCCACCGGTCCTCGCCGCCTCCTCGGTCACGCGGGCGGGCATCGCCGACGTCTGGCTCGCGGTCGAAAACTATTTTGTCCATGTCGAGTCGGACGGGGCCTTCGACCGGCGCCGCAGCGACCAGGCGATCGCCTGGTGGCAGGCGCTGGTGGAGCAGGAGCTGCGGGTGCGCTTTCTGAGCACTCCCGCCATCGCTGAGGTCTCCGCCCGCCTCGAGCGCGAGATTCTTACCGGTCGCCTCGCCCCTTCGCTGGCCGCCGAGGAGCTCCTCGAACAGGCCGGCCTTCCGGTCCAACACGCATGAAAAACCTCCTCCCCATCATTGCCTCCGGCCTGATCGGAATCGGTGCCGGTTTTTTTCTTGGCCGGTCCTCCGCTCCTTCGGCGGCCTCGACAATGGCTCCTCCTGCCGCCGATCGCCCAGCGGCCGTGGCGGGCGGCCAGGAGTCGCTGGCTGGGGCACCGTCCAAGGAACTCACCCCCGCCCAGGCAGCAGGCGCAAAGCTCGAGCCGCTCACGGCCGCTGCCCTGCGCGCCGAGATCGCCGGCATGGAATCCGGCTCTTTCTTTGGGTCCTCCGGCATGCGCAAATGGGCGGACCTTCAGGAACGCCTCAAGGTCTCCGATCTCGCCGCGATTGCGGCGGACATGGTCAACTCCCCAATAACCGGCAGCAACGGGACCGGGCTCCACGTCGTCCTCTCAACCTTCGCCGAAGTGGACCCGCAGGCTGCGTGGAATCTGGCGATCAACGTCAAGCAGCCCGGCCTGCGGCAAAGCGCGGTGATGGCGGTCGTATCTGCCTTGGCCACCAAAGATCCGTCCCGGGCGCTGGCCCTGGCCGATTCGCTGAACGAGCCGCAGCTCAAGCGCCAGGTCCGCTCCATGGCCGTCTCCAGCCTCGCCCAAAAAGATCCCGCGCGCGCCCTTGCCCTCGCCATGGAGTCCCCCGACGCCCGGGACGGAGACTATTCGTTCTCGATGATATTTCATCAGTGGGCGCGGAAGGACCCGGAGGCCGCGAAGGCAGCGGTCGCCCGGCTGAGCGGTCGCCAGGCCGAGCAGGCCCGCATGGCCCTCGTCTCCGCCCTCGCCCAGCAGGACCCGAAAAAGGCCTGGGAGTTTGCCAAAACCTTGCCCGCAGGCGGGAGCAACAACTACTCCGATCCCCGGGTGCAGGTCATCCAATCCTGGTCGCAGGCCGAGCCGCAGGCGGCGTTGCAGGCAGCGATCACGATTCCGGAATCCGGCCCGCGCAGCGCGGCGATCTCGGCGGCGGTCAACTCCTGGGCCGGAAGCGACTTCACCGCCGCTCTCAAGTATGCCGTGGCCATCGAGGATGCCGGCACCCGCGGGGACATCTTTCAGAATTTGAGCCACAACCCGAATGCCAGCCGCCGCGAGCTCCTCGACGCCGTGCTCGAACACATGCCTCCGGGAGACAAATTCCAGCAGGCCGTGGGCAGCGTGCTTTCCGCCTGGGCTCGCGAGGACCCCGAGGCGGCAGCACGGGCTGCCATGGATCTGCCCGCCGGCCGCGCGTTTTCCAACGTCGCCAGCCAGATCGCCTCGCAGTGGATCACCTCCGCAAAAAACAAGCAGGACGTCTTCAACTGGGTGAACAAGCTCCCGGAGGGAGAAGCCCGGCGGAACAGCATGCAGTCGATCTTCAGCACCTGGAGCGCCGAGGACCCGCAGGCCGCGGTGCGGTCCCTCTCCACGCTGACGGCTGAAGACCGCAAGCAGGCCCTTCGCGCGGTGGCATCGGGCTGGAGCCGCACCGCCCCCGAGGCCGTGCTCCAGTGGTCGGCCTCGATCACCGACGCCGACGAACGCTCGGAGATTATCCGTACCGCCGTCTCCAGCTGGGCGGGCAATTCCCCCGACGCTGCCGCAAAATACGTCGAGCGCCTTGGGGACTCCGACCGCTCCGGCCCGATGGAATCGCTCGTCAACAACTGGGCCTCCCGCGACACGGCTGCGGCCGCCGCCTGGCTCGACCGCCAGCCGGCCGGCGCGTCCAAGGATTCCTCCCTTCGCGCGCTCTCCCGCAAAGTTGCCCAGGAGGACCCCGAGGCAGCCCTCACCTGGGTGGCCGGAATCTCGGATGAAAAAGACCGAAGCCGCCAGACGGAAAGCATCGCGCGCGATTGGATCCGCCAGGACCCGATCACCGCAAAAGCCTGGATCTCCACCTCCTCCCTTCCCGAAGCCATGCGAACCAAACTCCTCAAATGACCATCAACGAATTTTTCAAACTTTACGCAGCGACCTTCTTTTTGCGTGTTCGACTTGGAACCCGACATTCATGAGCGTCCTCGCAAAGCAGAGCATGTGGCTGTGTCTCCATGAGAACGCCATCAGCCACAAGCAGGGCTCTGAGAATGTATGAGCCCACACCATAAGCTACGGGAGGGGGAACGGCATTTCCGATTTGGCTGCGGACATCGCCGCGGTTCCCCGAGAAAACAAAGTCATCTGGAAATCCTTGTATTCGCGCTGCCTCTCTTGGTGTCAAAGGTCTGTCCTGCAACGGGTGCCCATAGCGACCTCGGGTAAAACTGTCGAAACCTCCAGTAATGGTCGGGCACACTCCATCCCACTCCAGTCGCCCAAATACATCTGGCCAGCCCCCTTTTTCCGTATCAACTCTGCGGTGACACGGAAGCCGGAGATTTTCAGGAATATCTCTCCACCCACCGCCCTGTGGCACATGGGAAAATCGCGTGACGTTCATCGCAGTAACTCTCGCCTTTTGATGATTAGCCCAACGGGGATGGACCGAACAGTCTTCGGGAGGCTCGGGCAGTCCACCGAGAGTTTCCCCAATAGTGCTGTGGTGGCTGACAATTCGGCTCGGAAAAGAGAACGCCCCTTTGACATCTCGACGTCGACCTACTACGAGAAATCTTTCCCTTGTCTGTGGTAGACCGAAGTCTGCAGAGTTAATGAAGCACGGAGATATTTCGTAGTCCTCGAAGGTCTCGTGCATCATGATTATATACTGTTTGCCACGCTTCTGGCCAAAAATGGCAACATTCTCAAACAAGAAGAAACGAGGTCGCACCTCATGGACGATGCGGATGTATTCCCTCACCAGATCGTTCCTAGTGTCCCCGAGATGGGCTCCTCTTTTCTGTTTTGAAAACCCTTGGCAGGGAGGTCCCCCAGCAAAAAGATCCAACTCCCCGCGACGGATGCCAAGCTCGTTCATTAAAGCGAATCCACTGACTTCCTTGGCATCGCTCACCATGCCGTGATTTCCCAGATTGCGATTGTGGGTTTCAATTGATGAGGGATCGATATCAAAGGCTCGAGTGATTTGAAATCCTGCTTGCTGCAGGCCCAGCGACATTCCTCCAGATCCGCAAAACCCCTCGATCAGCCAATACGACCGTTTTGATGCTGACAAAGCGCGATCGATTTCATCCCGGATATCCAGAAACTCGTCGGTGATCCCTTTCATCAGCCAAATTGTGCCCAACGCATGCCCGAGTGTCAAGGGGGCAGGGATTATAATCCCCAACCATTTTTTCAGATTTTGTGTAAAAACGGGAACGTGTCGGACAGAAAATCCCAGGAAATTGTTCTTGAGGTCATCGGATCTCTCAAAACCCGCCGGGAATCGCTTGGCTGGTCGCAGCGAGGATTGGCGGGTCGGGCCGGAGTTGACCCCAAGACGGTTAGCGTAATCGAGAGGGGAATCCGCAGCCCAACGCTTTTCACATTGTCCCTTCTTGCAACGGCGATGGGCTCTCCTCTGTGGCGAATCTTGAAGGACGCTGAAAACGGCACACAAGACGGAGAATGAAAACAGCTTACGAGGCTCTCAAAAAAGCCGTGAACCGCACGGGCTTCGGTCGAGAATGCCACCTTCTGATCGAGCAGCTTGTCCAAGCGGCCAAGAAGGAACTCTCCAGATGCAACCGTCTTCAACTCACTTCTAAAGTAGCGGGGAAATCCTACTTTTCATTTTCACGCGGGAAGAGGAAATCGCGTCCGGTGAATTGCGAGCTTTTTGATGAGCAAAACGGCGAAGCCCTTGAAGTTTTTCTACGAATCTTGCAGGGAGAGCGGCGAACATTCCCCTCAGGAGACATCACACGTAGCATCTACACCGTGGCAATGACCTGCTGTGCAGGAAGAGATGTTTCTTCGGACGGGGATCAAAAAACTCCGGGCTCAATATTCGAGTGGCTGTGCGCCGCTGTGATTCAGGCCTCTCTCGATGTTCGCCCGCGAAGATCACTTCCTGTTCTCAACTTGGATCTCAAAGGTGACTTGCCGACAGATTTTGTTTTTGATCTGGGTGTGGAGAAGCCGAAGTTCCATCTTCCCGTAAAGACATCAACGCGCGAACGCATTATTCAAGTGTGGGCGCATCAGCGTGTGCTTGACGGCGTGTATGGCGCGGGACGGTTTCTGGCACTACCCATCATTCTTACGGAGACGAAACTCGACGCCAAAAAGCTGGAAGTCGTTGAAATCTGTCTTCCCTGGCAATGGAGACTCTATCAGATGCACATCGCCAGCCTTTGGAATGTCTGTTATCTTGATGCTCCTACCGCCTATCTTGAATTGGATAAATCATTTCCAAGGATTGGGGTTGCAACAATCGGTGACGTCCTGGAAAAAGACGGCAGGTTAGATGTTTTGCTCAGCACTCACGGCTTGCTGGAGCATATATGTCCCACGACCTCACAAATACAATGACCATTCAAGACCGCCTTAGCTGCTACCTTTCACGCACGCCGGACCTCTCCGCCGCCGCCTTCGTCGCCAATGACGCCAGGATCACCGGGGACGTACGGCTCGGCAAAGATTCCAGCGTCTTCTACGGTAGCGTCCTCCGAGGCGACATCGAGTCGATCGTCGTCGGCGAGGGATCGAACATCCAGGACGGTTCGATCATCCATCTGGCCGACGACCTCTCCGCCATCGTCGGGGCCTACTGCACGGTCGGGCATGGAGCGATCGTGCATGCGTGCACGGTCGGCGACGAATGCCTCATCGGCATGCGCGCGGTCGTTCTCGATGGCGCAGAGATTGGCGACCAATGCCTCATCGCCGCCGGTGCCGTCGTGACCCCGCGCTCAAAAATCCCCGCCGGGTCCATGGTCATGGGCACCCCGGGAAAAGTTGTCCGCCAGCTCAGCCCGGATGAGCGCGCCGGGCTCAAGCTCTGGGCGGAAAAGTATATCCACGTCGCGCGCGCCCACGCCGCCCTTCAGGCTCAATCCGCAACCTGACGGTTCGCTTCGTATGAGCGCCATCCTCAATTGGCACCCGCTAGTGCGCCGTAACACCAAAATATTCGTATCACCGGACATGCGGAAGGAACATCGAACATTCAACATTGAACATCGAAGTTTGAATGGGGTGCGGGAGGGCGCGGTAACGAAAATGAAGATCAACCCGTCGCATTCGACGAGCAATGGTTTCAGCTTGGCGCGGGCTCGATGTTGAATGTTCGATGTTGAATGTTCGATGTTCGCCCCTAGACGAATGGCGCGGTGGCCCTATCGAAGCATCAGATCCTTTCCAACTGGCGGCGTCCTTGGACTGGCTTCTGGGAGGGTTTTGCTCCCGCCGTCCCCGTCACCACCTTTCCGGTGGGGGTCGAAAAAGTGGTCAAGCGCCAGGAAGAGCGCCTTCGCATGCCTTGCAAAAAAAAGATTAAAAAGGACGACTGGCGCGATCAC
>Ga0247844_1005089_pt1 | contig 17050 bp, 21 predicted proteins | sample LaCtaG_FD_192421 | JGI IMG/M metagenome (GOLD analysis project Ga0247844, IMG submission 192421) | Freshwater microbial communities from meromictic Lake La Cruz, Castile-La Mancha, Spain - LaCruzMarch201714.5m_1 | ecosystem: Environmental > Aquatic > Freshwater > Lake | place: Spain: Castile-La... | reverse complement strand
ATCGCCGGCAGGGTCGGCAATGATCGCGACGATATTCTGGACATCGCGCACTTCGTTGACGCCGCGGCGCACTTCGAGGAGCGGATTGAACGCCGCAGAGAGGGGTGATGTCGGCGCAAAGCGGATCACCGGCCCGAGCGTTTCGCGGAAGCCCGCTGTGCCCGGGAACCCATGGCCCGGATCGCCGTCTGCAAGCTCACCCTTCACATCAAGCACGACCGCCGATCCGCCCCAGGCAAGCAGCGTCGGCACGATATGCCCCCTGCCTTTGCCCGACCGCGAGGCGCCGATCAGCAGCTGGTGGCCCGGCCCGTCATGGCAGAGGATCTCGCCGTCCAGCTTGCCGAGCACGGTGCCGCTTTGCGCAAGGAGGCCGGCCGCGCTCGCATCGGCGAGCGTACCCCAGGCAGCCGCGCCGAAGGGCTTCAGACTGTCCTGGCGCCGCGCAAGGAAACCGGCCGGCGCGAACGCCGCCAGCAGCCCGGCAAAGAGGATGGCGTGAGCAAGCTCGAAGGGGCGCGGGAAGTCTTCGGCGAAAGATGATGACCAGCCAAGCACCGCCCACGGAGGATAGAGGACAAGCCTATCAGAGAAGGCGATCCGGCTGCCGAGCGCGGCGTGATGATCAAAGACGCCGGCAACAAACTGCGTGGCCGCGCTCATGCCAGCCATGAAGATCAGGATGCAAGCTGTCGCAGCAATGGCGAAACGCATGACCAGCCCCGGTGAGAGCCGCCCGGAAAAAGCTCCAGGCGACGGGGTCATCACCGCCGAGGAAACGGTTTGAAACCAGTCGTAACGCTTGGCGCGCGAGCGAGGACACAAGGGTTGGACGGGTCATATTTAGCGAAAATCGCCAACCAGGGCCTGCCGGCCAGCGAAATGCTTCATCCGTTGGCGGATATTTTGAGGAAATCGCGGAACCCGCGCCGTCTGGCCTCAGGCTTGACGGGACCTGCGTTAACCGTGAGGTATTCGCGCGGTTGTGGAATTAGGCATCCTTGCCGTCTTGTGCAAGGGACAAGAGCTAAGCGGTCAGGCGGCGTCTCCAGCGAGCAGCGGATGCGGGATCGTCCGTTTGACGACGCGCGCCACAGGCCTCAGCCGTGCACGGTCGATGAACTCAGCCTGCGGATCGAGTGCAGCTCTCAGGGCTGGCCAGTCGGCGGCATGCCTCAGGGCGGCCTTGAGCGAAAGGTCGAACTCGCCGACGCACTCGATCGCCTCCATGACTTCCGGGGCCTCGGCGATGGCCTGCTCGAACCGGCCGCGCGCATCGCCGTGGTGTCGCGCAAGCGCAATGTCGATCCAGGTGACCGGCCAGTCGCCGAAGATCGCCTCGTCAAGTTCTGCCATGTAGCGCAGCACGGCGCCGGACTCTTCCAGTCGCCGCACGCGGTGAAGCGTGCCGCTATGGGAAAGCTGTATCCTTTTTGCGATGGCCTGGATTGAATCGCGCGCGCCCGTCTGCAGCAGGCCGAGGATTTTGAGATCCGTCGCGTCGAGGCGAGCGCCGGAGGGCGCATATAGGGTCGGCACCTGCTGCGCCCGTAATTGTCTGCTTGTGTCGGGCATCATTCAGCTGTCTGTATCTGTGTCGCGTGGTAGAACTTAACCCTACCCGAAGGTGCTTAAATAAAATCTAAGCGGGAACGATAATCTCGTTCCCGCAAGCCCAGCGCTGAAACTGAAGAGGCAGGTTTTGCCTGTACCGCAAATTGCTCAGTCTCATACAGAGTTGGCGCTCAGAGAGCCGCTATTGCAAGATTAGTGCTTCAAGGCTATATAGCTTCCAAGACATGAGGACTGAATGCCGTGGACCGTTTCGTTCGCAGAGGAGTTCGAGCCGGAGTTCGACGAACTCCCGCAAGAGGTTCAGGACGCAATCCTGGCACGCGCGCTCCTGCTGGAACGCGAAGGGCCATCGCTCGGCCGGCCGCATGCCGACACCCTGACAGGGTCGAAGCACGCGAACATGAAGGAATTGCGCTGCAGCGCCGCTGATGGCGTATGGCGCATCGCCTTCGCATTTGATCCCGGTCGGCAGGCAATTCTGCTTACCGCCGGAGACAAGTCAGGTGGCAGCGAGAAGCGCTTCTACAAGCAGCTTATCGCCCGGGCCGATGAACGGTTCGACAACCACCTGAAGAGACGGAAAGGATGACGACAATGGCACGAACCCTCAAGGACAAGCTGGCCGCCCTCGATCCCGCGCGGCGCGCAGGCGTCGAGGCGGAAGCGGCTCGTCTGCATACCGAGTACCTCACGCTGCAGGAACTGCGCAAAGCCAAGGAAATGACGCAGGTCCAGCTTGCTGAAACCCTCGGCATCCAGCAGGCAACGGTGGCGAAGTACGAGCGTCAGAGCGATCTGCTCCTCTCAACCCTCACGAGCTACGTGCGTGCGATGGGAGGCAACCTCAGACTGATGGTGGAGTTCCCCGGCAAGGCTCCGGTCTCGCTCGAGGGGCTCGGAGACACTGAGGGGCCACGTCCTCGGGGCCGCGCGGCGCGGGAAAAGCGACAGGCCGAGGAGCGCGCCTGATCATCAAATCCGTGCACCAGCCCATTCACCTCAATCAGCTCCGGCACACCGTCAACCGTACGCCCTAAGCCTACAGTTCCGTGTCGAAGAAATCTTCGTCCACCTTCTTCAGGTGCAGGATCTCCTCGTCGCGGCACCCGACATTGTACCGGATCATCAGCCGTGCCAGCTGGTCCCCATCGATCAGCACGATCCGGCTGCCAAGACCGCGCGCAGTCTCTGTCGCAGATGACGAAAAACTGGAAGTGGTGACAAAGATTCCCTTCGAGGCGCGCTTCAGGCTGAGGCCGCCAAAGAAATCCCGGATCGCCCCTGCCCCGACCGTGTTGCCCTCCGCGTAGCGCTTGGCCTGGATGTAGATCTGGTCGACACCGAGAGGGTCCTGGTCAATTACCCCGTCAATGCCGTCATCGCCGGCGCGTCCGAGCGCGCGGCCGGCTTCCTCGCTCGACCCGCCATAACCCATCGCCAGCAGCAGGTTGACGATCAGGGTCTCGAAGAAGACCGGCGAGGCGCTCCGTACCCGGTCGATCAGGTCAGCTGCAAGGCTCGCTTCGATCCGCCGGTGCGCCGCGCGCAGGGCTTCGTCCGGCGTGACCGCCGGCGGGTTTGCCTGCGGCGCGGCTCCCGTCTCGCCGGCCCGCTCAGTGCTTCGGCCCTGGAAGGCCTGGAACTCTTCGAACTGCTTGAGGAGCTGGTTGTCGATCCGGGTGCCCGTATTGGCAAGCGCCGCACGGCCCCTCTCGGTGATGACGAAATGCCCGCGCCGTGTGGCCGCAACGAAGCCTGCCTGCTTGAGATAGGTCTTCGCCCAGTGGACCCGGTTGGCCATAATGGTCTGCTTGCCGCTCGGCAGAAGCTCGGAGCGTTCAGCCTCGCTGAGACCCAGCTCAGCACTCAGCGCCGTGATGAGATCGGATATGCGAACCTCGCCGCTCGCCGCGTGTGCCAGGACCGGGCGCATCAGGGACTGGTAGTCAGGGATCATGGCTAACGCCCACTGCAGGAATAGCCCATCTAACCCTAAAGCGCTTTCAACACACGCAGCATCCTGCGTAGCGCTTCCTCGGACTTTGTCCGCCTGAGCCAGGTCTCGCATTCATTCCTGATCTCGTCCGCCTTGCTCTTCTTTGCGGAGGCCGGTTTGTCACCGTCCTCGAAGAATTCCATGATCTCGGCGCCCAGTGCCTCTGCGATGACGGGGAGCATGCCCACGCTGAGACGGTTGCTACCGGTCTCGTACTTCTGCAGCTGCTGATGGCTGACGCCTATCTGCTGAGCGAGGTCCTGCAGCGTAAGGCCCGCTTCGAGCCTCAACTTCCGGAGCTTCTTGCCGACGAGGAGGTCGATATCATTTGGCGACCGCGATCCCGGCACGGTTCGGGTTCTTGCATTCATCGTCTTCTCCGCAGCAGGTTGCTTGTCAGAACTCAAATCCCTGTAGGATTTGCGTAGCATCTCGTTTCAGCGCGAATTGCGCAATTAAACTACAGGTGAAATGCCGCTGATCGCCAAATTATTCCGAAGAGCCGACGCGCAGGCTATCGGCTGTCGCGAGCAGGCGCCGTCCGGCAATCAACGATGACCCCGAAATGATCGGAGCGTTTGCGGCCATCGCCCTGCGCAGCAGGACGGCCGAACACTTTGGTTGCGTGCAGGTTTCCGGCAAAGGCAACATGGTCAATCGCTCTCGCGCCAACCCCTTCGATCTCGCCGGACGTCACGATGCTGTATCCGGCGAAGGCTTCCTCCATCAGCTGGTGGGAACGCTTCGGCCCCCAGACGCGCGGCATGAACTGGTTGAAGTCTCCGAGCATCATCACGGCCCCCTCATCTCGCCACTGGCGAAGCAAGGGCGCAAGATCTTCGAGGAAGCGCTCATGCTGGCTCCAGGGCTTCGCCTTGGGTTCCTGACCGAACGGGCTCGCGAAATGATAGGGAATGCAAAGTCCGGTGACCCGGACCTGCGTCTGCCCGAATAGAGTCAGCCCCGTGATCGCGCTTCCCGTCGCCTCGAGCTGATGGATCGTCCCTGCATCCTTCCAGGGATGCTTCGACCAGAGCAGCACTTTGCGTTCGCTGTCATGCTGTGCGCTCCAGGCCGCACCGGCCGCCGAAATCACATAGCCGCCCAGCGCCTCTGCGGACGCTTCCCAGGCTTCGGTCAGGCAGACGACATCCGGGCCGAGCTCCGCGATTTCGGCAAGCAGGGACTTCGCCTGCCAGGTCGCTGGACCGTGCCGCTCGATATTCCAGTTGACGATCCTCATGCGCGTACTCCGCCCTTGCCTCTGTCACCCTCGTGCGAACAGGACGCGGGCAGTCTCGTCAAGCCGTCGCCCCTGCCTCGGATCCGGCGTCTGATATCCTCCGAAGCGGTGGCGGGCGGACGGCGCGTGTGCCGGAGCGCGGGCGGCGCACAAGGGGGCGGTGCTTCGCCGTGTACAGTCCGTCCTTAGCCGTCCTACCTTCAGCCACCCCTTGTGCGCCGCCCTCGTGCGCTCCGGCCATGCGCCGATCCTGCCGCCCGCCACCGCCTCATGCGGACAGAAACGCGGCGACAGAGGAGACTGACATGACCGAACGAGCCACCACCCCTTCCCCCGCACGGCGCGCGCTGACTGTAAGCAGCGAAGCCTCGCGAAGCGAACGGCCACGCATCTACGTTGCGTGCCTCGCGGCTTACAACAACGGACGCCTGCACGGGCGCTGGATCGATGCCACGACGCCAGACGAAATCTGGCGCGAAGTTTCGGCGATGCTGCGCGCCAGCCCGGAGCCCGATGCCGAGGAATCGGCGATCCACGATTATGAAGGCTTCGAAGGCGCATACCTTTCCGAGTACGCGTCGTTCGAGACTGTGTGCGAACTTGCCGAGTTCATCGGCGAGTATGGTGAACTCGCTGCCCGCATCTATGGCCATTACGGCAATGACCTTGAACAGGCGCGCGCCGCTTTCGAGGACTATGCAGGCGAATACCGCAGCGCCGCCGACTTCGCCGAGGAACTTCACGACGATACCGGCGCCGCCATCCCGGAAAGCCTGCGCTACTATATCGACTGGCAGGCCATCGCCCGCGACATGGCGCTGAACGGCGAGATCATGGTGTTCCAGACGGGCTTCGACGAAGTCCACATCTTCTGGTCGCGGTGAGGCCGCCGCTATGACCCCTGAAACCACCAAGCACCGTTTCACCGTCGAAGAACTGCAGCAGGCGGACGACTGGTCAGAGGGCTTTTGCCTCGCCTGCCGCGCCCCGCGCGACGGCTGCGAGCCCGATGCAAGCGCTTACCGCTGCGACGAATGCGGCGAACCTGCCGTCTACGGCCCGCACTGGATCGCGATCGCAGGCCTGTTCGGGGAGGGCGAGGCATGAGCTTCACTGAACGCTTTCGCCCCTTCGTCTGCCCGGGCGATGTCATCAGCTGCGAGGCGGGGCCATTCACCGTCTTGGCGCAGGTCGTTGTCGACGATTGTCCGGATAGTCCGGACCAGCGCCAGGACGGTTTCTGGCCCTCGCTGTACATTGGCGCGCCGGGCTTTATCGAGCCCGGGAACAATTTCCGCCAGCGCTTCGCCGAGGCGCAAGCCTCGGCCGAAGCCGTCATGGAGGGCTGGCGCCAAGGTGACTGGTTCTATTGCGGGATCGTGCTCAGCGTTTCGCTGGAGGACGTAGACCTCGTGCGCACCGCCGCAGCCTTGTTTAGCATCGAGGCCAATTATCCCGGTACGGATAACAGCTACCTGACGGAGGTCGCGAACGAACTCCTCCCCGAGGCCGTCGCCGCAGCGCGTGAGACGCTCGTCCGACTAGTCAGCCATGCCGATACTCTGGAGGGCGCGTGATGCCCGACATCTTCGAACAGCTTCTAGGCCCGCGCCCCTCGCTGACGCTCGACATCGAGCAGGGCTTTGTCACGGCCATCTGGGTGGAGGGCCGCTGCCCGAATGTGACGATCCGGGATTTCGATCTCGGCGCCAGCGCAGCGGATGCCTCGCGTGATTTCTTCGGCGCGCCTTTCGTGCCGATCAACTGGCACCTGCCGCCTTGGCGGCTGGGCCTCGCCCTTGCGCCCCAACACCTGTTTCCATTCTGAGGAGTTACCCCATGTCTCAACCTGTCCTGATCCACCTGCCGCTGAGCGCGCTCAGCATTTCCAGACTCAACATGCGCCATGGGCGCAAGGCCCCGGATGTCTCCGACATCCTTCCATCGATCCGGGAGAAGGGCCTCCGCCAGACCCTGCTGGTGAGGCGTGAAGGCGACGGATACGGCATTGTTGCCGGACGACGCCGGTTCTTTGCACTTCAACAGATCGCAAAGGAGACCGCTTCCGATCCGCTGGTGCCTTGCGCCGTGATGACGGAGGGCGATGCGGCGTCCGCTATCGAGGCGTCGATCATCGAGAACGTTGCGCGGCTGCCCGCAACCGAGATGGAGCAGTACGCAGCATTCAGGAAGCTTCACGACGAGGGAAGAACCGTTGATGAAATCGCTGGCTTCTTCGGCGTCACCGAACTGAACGTCCGCCGCGTGCTGGCACTTGCCGCACTCAGTGCCCCGATCCGGAAGCTTTATGCCGACGAGGAGATCGACCGCGAAACCGTCCGGGCGCTGACGCTCGCGCCGCCTGCCCGACAGGCCGACTGGCTCAAGCTCTGGAATAGTGAAACAGAGCGCGCCCCGATGGGGCGGGCCTGCCGCGCGTGGATCACCGGCGGAAGTGCGATCACGACGGACAAGGCTCTGTTCGACCTTGCTGTTTATACCGGCGCGGTGACAGCCGACCTGTTCGGCGAGGCAGTGGTGTTTGCAGATGCCGCCGCGTTCTGGGAAGCGCAGGGCGCGGTGATCGCTGAGCGTATCGACGCCTACCACCAGCGCGGCTGGGCCGACGTGGCCCTGATGGAACGCGGCGCCTACTTCCAGCGCTGGGACTTCGTCCAGACGACGAAGAAGCAGGGCGGCAAGGTGATCGTCGAACAACGCCACGACGGGACAGTCACGTTCCATGAAGGCTGGCTGAAAGCTGCCGAAGCCCGCAAGGCCAGGACGGCGAAGACCGAAGGCGAAGCCGCGCCCGCCGCTGACACACGGCCCGAGATGTCCGGTCCGATGGCGGACTATATTGGCCTGCACCGGCACGGCTCCGCGCAGGCGAGCCTTATCCGCAGCCCGGCCATCGCGCTGCGCCTGATGGCGGCCCATACCCTATGCGGATCATCTCTTTGGAACGTGCGCCTGCACACTCCGGGCGCGGTGAAGGCGGAAACGCTTGCCAGTTCCGGGGGCGGGATTGCCGCCGCTGAACTGGCCGCAGCGCGGGACAGCACAGAGGCGCTGTTCCAGGCGCTCGGCGCGCCTGTGCCGCGCCGCAGCGGAGATGCCTATCACCTCTGCGAAACCTTCGCCGCGCTGCTTGCGATGTCCGATGCTGAAGTGATGCAGGTCACGGCGCTTGCGATGGCCGAAGCGCTCGAGTCCGGTGGGCCAGCCGTCGAGGCCGTCCTGCATGCCTGCGCCGCCGATCCGGCAGGGTTCTGGAAACCGGATGACGCGTTCTTTGATCTCCTGCGCGACAAGCGGGTGATCACTGCGTTCATCGCAGAGGCTATCTCACCGGAAGCAGCCCGCAAGGCGGAAAGCCTGACCGGCAAGGCGCAGAAGGACATGCTGACAGCCGCGCTCGCCGCAGAAGAGGATGGCGAAGGCATCAGCTGGAGCCCGGGCTGGATGCAGGTGCCGCCGACCCGCCATGTCGAGGGCGCAGCCTGCCTGCCTGCGGATGCGTGGGACCGGATTGCCGGACTGTTCGAGGCGGATGCGGAAGGTGTATCCGGCGCGGCGCCCGCGCCTTTTGAAGCCAACGCTGAGTTCTTCGTCTCCACTCAGTCAGCATGGAGCCGCCCGGTGCTTGCCGCCGGGCGGCTTTTCTGCGGTCTTATGAATCAAATGCACCTATCCCCGGCGAAAGGAGGCGACCGAGATTAGGGCGTTAAGCTGTGTGCTTATTCTTGACTTGCTTCAGGCAATCTTCGTCGGCCCCATTGTGCGGGCCGAAGGTAATAAACCCGGTCTTGATTTGAGCTTTGTCGGGCACAACAATGAACCGCTGACAGAACTCGGTTCTGCGGCGCGGGGATCCCTCAAAACCATCATTGTATTCAATCCAGCCCCAATAAAACACTTTCATTTTTCCGGACGCAAAGTTCTGAACTTCTTGAGCTGTAAGTACCGGCCCATTGGAAAAGATGACCCCTTGAGAGCCTACAGAAATAGTTCCTTCATTAGCGGACGTTTTCGGGGTGTCAGGGTAGTCAAAGTCATTCGGCAAATCGTCAGCTTGGACGCTGTACCCCCAGCACAAAGTCATTTGTCTGGTTGGAGTTTGCCCAGTGTTCTTCCACACGGCCTGAATAGACCAAGCTCCAGTAACCAACTCATTTACCTCCATGTGCTGAAACGACATGTAAGGCCTGAGCTGGACTTCGGCGGAAGCTTTGAACCCCTCGTTGGCGTCACTCGCAGTTTTCAAAGTGGCCGCAACGAAAAGTACACCGATACTCGTAACGACCAACATCAAGGCAGCCCACCGTGCCATTTCCTGCTGGGCTTTCAAATCATAGGATTCGGCGGATTGATCGTAGCGGGACTGTTCCGCCTGCAATTTGCATTGCGCAGCACTGGACGCGCGCGAAGCTATGCACTCAGTGAAGCGCTCATACTTGGCGGTGGCGGCAGCATGGCGGCGTTCGTTGCTGTGTACGTTTTCGTACACGGACCATACTGCGGCACATAAAATCGCCGCTAGAACGACGCAGAAAATCAGCCCTCTATATTGAAGGTGTTTGATCCTATCGCCTTCAGACATTGGAGCATGAAGGCAGTGGCAAACTTACCCCCCCACAGCTTGTTGCGAAGGTTCCGCTCGTCCTGCGAGACGCCGACTTCAGCCAGCTTTTCCACCATCTGCGCATCAGTAATACCTCGTCGCTTGATTTCAGCCTTAGGCAGATTCGCGGCTTTTTCCTCCCACTCCTGCAGTCGGGCACGTCATCTCTTGTGAATGGCGGACAGATCGGAAGACCCTCGGTTTCGCCCGCACGAGATCCGATGGCGTTGCCCCGATCAGAGTCCCCTTCGCTTTCGTACATCTATGCCTCGCGGACCCCTTGTTTCCGTCTCTTGCCGTTAGACCTGGACGGGGTGCGCCGCGCCTGAAACCGCCCCGCACAGGAAATTTCCCCGGCGTGTGCCACGCCTTCCTCGCGAGGCAAATTTCCTGCCCGGAGCGGTGCTCCACTTCGTTGCGCCCCTTCGGGTTCAGGCCCGTCGCGAGCCCGTCCTTTCGGTCCGGCGTCGACGGGAACAAAGGGTTCCCGGGACGACGATGAGCAAACGAAAGGAACGCCCCATGGCAAACGCACTCGGATATGTCACCGAAACCAAGACCGGCTTCGAAGGCAGCCTCGCAATGATGAACCTCACCAGCCCGATCCGTATCGAGAAGAACGCGGAGAAAGCCGGCGACGGACAGCCGGACTACCGGATCTTCGCCGGAGAAACCGCCACCGAAATCGGCGGCGGCTGGCTCAGGAAAGCGAAGGCTTCAGGGCGCGATTACATCTCGATCACCCTCGCGGACCCGCAGATCGGACCCCGCAAGATCTTCGCAAACCTCGCCCCCGTCAAAGGCAAGAAAGGCCGCCACGTGATCCTCTGGAACCCGAAGGATTAGTCCCTTCACCACCCTAAGCCGAGCCGCCCCGGAGACACTTCCGGGGCGGCTTTCTGCATTTGAGATGGCGCAGGACTTGCGTGTCGGCGCACCGATGCCTGCGCCAACGCTCTCCTCTCGCGCGAAAACTCTGATCCTGGCCGGCGTGCTCGCGGGGATCGGCCTGGCCGTGTTCCGGCCGAAAGACATCATCCTCTACAACCCGTCGGACTCGATCCCGAAAGGCTTCTATGTCCGTGACGGGTCGGAACTGGCGCGCGGATCGGTTGTAACGATCCGCTCAATTCATGCTGCGCCGGACTACGCCGCCAAACGCAATTTCGCCGACGCGGGCGACCGGTTCCTGAAGCGGATCGCTGCGATGGAGGGCGATAAGGTGTGTGCCGAAGGCAGCGCGGTTTCTGTAAATGGCAAGCCAATTGCCGAACGCGCTGACGTGGGTGCCGTTGGCGATCCCCTACCCTCCTGGACCGGCTGCGTGACCCTCGATGCTGGCCATGTATTTCTCCTCGGCGATCATCCGGGCAGTTTTGACGGGCGGTATTGGGGCATCTCAAAACGCGCTGATCTCACCGGCCCCTGGCGTCCGCTTCGCTGATCAGGCGACTGATCTTCTTCGCCCCTTGAATGAAACTGGAATCGCTGAAATCTGGGCGATGGTAGTCTCATCGTCATGGAGCAGATGAAAAGATTAAGAGGGCAAGATAAAGGCGCGGCCTGCAGGCCGCGCGAGACGCCTGTCGGCGCGGAGGTTTTTGCAGGCCGTAGCCTGCGGCGCAGGCTGCGCCACAGCCTGCGTTTCGGTCCGTGTAGAGACCTTCCGGGCTTGAGCAGTGTGAGGCGAGTCGCACATGACCGATAGCAAGAATGACCGCCTGCTGAGCTTTTCGAAACTCGCGCGCGCCGCGAGCGGCAAAGCGCCTGCTCAGACGAAGTCCTCGCGCTTCACGCGGCCCATCGATACCGACCGGATCGAGGGCCGCCTCGCTGGCAGCGCCCGCCGCGGCGAGACCGGAGGCCAGGGTTCACGCACGCTCACGCCCCTCTCGCGCCGCCTCGCCGAACGCGCGCCGGTGAAGCGTCATGCAAAAGCCGCCGGACGCGGCGACGCGTTCTCGGACATGCGTCAGCGCGCAGCGGTTAAGGTGCACTATTTCAATCATGGCGGCGGGAGCGCGGGCGCCCTGAAGGCGCATACGCGCTATCTTGCCCGCGACGCCGCTGGCCGCGACGAGTTAAGCGAAGGGGCCGGGGCCCCTGCCCTCGAGCCAGTCCTCGGCGCACCGGAAGACGGCGCCCGCGCGCATGCCGATTATCTCGCAAGAGGCGAGCGCGACCGAGGTGTCTTCTACGGCCCAGACGGAGAAGGAATTGACGGCGCAGCGCGCGCCGAGGCCTGGGCCAGGTCTGACAAGCGCCACTTCCGGATCATCCTCGCGCCAGAGGAAGGCGAGCGCCTGCGCGACTTGACCGGCTACACACGGCAAGTCATGGCGCAGGCCGAAGCCGAACTAGGAACCCGCTTCTCCTGGGTCGCCGTCAATCACCATGATACCGGCCATGCCCATACCCACATCATACTGCGCGGGCGCCGGGCGAATGGGCAGGACCTGATCCTGCCGCGTGACTTCATCCGGCACCGGCTGCGCGAGATCGCCCGGGATGTGGCAACGAACTGGATAAGACACCGCACACCCGGCCAGGAACGCGAAGCACTTGAGCGGGAGACCACCCGGCATGCACCGACGCGCCTCGACCGGCTGATCGCGGCGCAGCTGCCAGAAAGCAAGGTCATCGAGGTTGGCCGCCTGGAAGCCCTGAACCGAGATCCCCACATCACTGCGGCCCTCAGGGCTCGGACCAAGGAGCTCCGGCGCCTCGGCCTAGCTCATGAGGTCCGGCGGGGCGTGGTGCAGTTCGAGCCGGGCTGGCAGGACCGCCTCAAGGCAATGGAGCTGCATCTCGATATCCGCAAGCAGCTCATGGCTGAGCGGCAACGCTCGCAACAGGTGGAGCGTGAGCGGCTAGCGCGACGACTCTCGAGGAGCGGACTGGAGCGGTAGGCTGTTTTGGGCGCATCATCAGTCATACACTTTCGGATGGCCGGTCGACTGGGATTGGCCCGTTTCAATGTAAGCGCAACGAGCTCCCCACCGAGCCATTCGCTGGTTCAGGGCAGCGGCTCTTCAAAGCGTTCAGCAGCACAGCGCATACTCAAGAAGTTGGGCGCGGAACAGTCTGGCTGCAAAAAAACGCAACAGGGTAAAAATTTTCCGTAAGCGCAACGAGTGCCCCACATGCTCAGTGCATTGACTTTGTGGCGAACGGCCCTGGCAGAAGTTCATCGAGGCGTTTCATCGGATGGCCTTGGGCGATCGCCTCAAGCGTTGTCCTGAGGTAGCCGAACGGCTCGACGTCATTGAGCTTGCAGGTCTCGATCAGGGACGCGATGCAGGCCCAGGCCTTCGCGCCTTCATCGTGCCCGGCGAACAGATGATTCTTTCTGCCAAGAGCCAGAGGACGGATGCGGTTCTCAACCGGGTTGCTGTCCATCTCAACACGGCCGTCAGAGAGGAACACCTGCAGCCCGCCCCAGCAGTTGGCGATGTAGCTGAGATGCTCACCCAGACGCGATTTGGCAGAGACGCGTGCGCGCTTCTGTTTCAGCCAGTCGCCGAACGCAGCCACCAGCGGCGCGGTGCGGGCCTGGCGGACAAGCCGGCGGGCTTCGGGATCCTGGCCCCGTATTTCCTTCTCGATGGCATAGAGCGCGGCGATCTGTTTGAGGCCTTCATCCGCAATGGGCGAACCGGATGCATCCCTGATCTCTACAAGCCGGCGGCGGGCGTGCGCCCAGCAGTTGGCGAGTACGAGCGCGCCGCCTGGCCGGTCACCTCGCGCAAGGCGTTTATAGCCCGCATAGGCATCGACCTGCAGGGTTCCGGTAAACCCATCGAGGAACGTCTCGGCGTGGCGGCCCGCCCGGCCATCGGCGTAGAAGTAAACCACACCTGGCGGACCGGTCCCGCCCCATCCTCGCTCGTCCCGGGCGAGGGCCCAGAGATAACCGCTCTTTGTCTTGCCTTGTCCAGGATCAAGCACCGGGCACCGGGTTTCATCCATGAACAGGTGATCAGAGGTCTTGAGGATTTCACCAAGCCGCCGCGCCACCGCCGAGAGATGGAAGCCCGCCGCGCCGCTCCATCCGGCCAGGGTGCCGCGATCAAGCTGGATGCCGGAGCGGGCAAAGATCTGTGCCTGCCGGTAAAGGGGAAGATGATCGGCGTACTTGGATACCAGAACCTGCGCGATCAGCGCTTCTGTCGGCAGACCGCCTTCGATCAGGTGCGCCGGGGCCGGCGCCTGAACGACGCCGGTCTCGCAGGTCCGGCAGGCATACTTAGGACGTACCGTGACGATCACCCGGAGCTGCGCAGGCACGCAGTCGAGCCGCTCCGTGCGGTCCTCTCCGATCTTCACCATCTCGCCGCAGCCGCAAGGGCACTCGAGGCTCTCTGGCTCGATCACGCGCTCGATGCGCTCAAGATGCTCCGGCAGGCGGCCGATATTGCGCTGCGAGGGCTCACGCGCCGTGCGCCCGCCGCCGCGCGCTTCGCTTTCGGTTTCGGCCTTTGCAACCGCCGTTTCGAGATCTTCAAGCAAGAGGTCCAGCTGGTCCGGGTCAAGCCGCTCCGACTTCTTGCCATAGAGCGCGCGGCGCAGTTCCTTCACCAGATACTCAAGCCGCTCGTTCCGGGCTTTGATTTCTCCGATCTCATCGGCGATGGAAGCAGCCTTTTCTTCCGCCGCAGCCGTCTTCTGCTGGTGCGCGGCAATCAACCCTGCCTGCGCCGCCAGAACCGCCCGCACCTTCGGCGGAAGTTCGGCAAGTTCGGCAGCAGTGAGCGTCTCGGGCATGAGCCATATTATACACTGCTTCGCACGCGCTGACTCGCTTATTCGACAAGATTCGGGCGGCGGATGTCCACAGCGCGGACTTTTCTCCAGTCCAGACCTTCGAACAGCGCGCCGAACTGGGCGACCGAGAGCTGCATTACCCCGTCCCGGATCGGCGGCCAGGCGAAGCTGCCCTCCTCGAGCCGCTTGTAAGCGAGCACAAGACCGCCGCCGTCCCAGGTCAGCACCTTGATCCTGTCAGCCCGCTTCGAGCGGAACACGACAATGATCCCGGAATGGGGATCAAGACCAAGGTCCGACTGCACCACCGCCGCCAGCCCGTCATGACCCTTTCTGAAGTCGACGGGCTTTATGGCCACGACAACCTGCGGGCTTTTCCCCGTAAGTATCATGCGAGGCGCAGCACACGGACTATCTCACCAAGACGGGATACGCTGATCTCTCCCGGCACCCGGATCACGATCCCGTCCGTCTCGATGCTGATCGATCCGATGTCGCCCTGAACCTCAGACGGCACCGCGGGAGGCTCACCCACGACCAGCCGGGCGAAAGGCTCTTGCCGATACGAAGGAAGCACCAGCCGCCCCTCGCGCGCCAGCCGCCGCCATCCCGTCAGATGCTGCGGAGACAGTCCGTGCCGGCGCGCAACTACGCTCACCTTCGCGCCTGGCTCAAAGCTTTCGGCAACGATCCCTGCCTTCACCGCGTCCGGCCAGCTGCGCCGGCCCGTGGGGCCTTCCAGGACCTCAAGACGGCGTGTCTGGCCGCCAGCCGAAGCCAACAAATGTTGCACCGTTTGTTCCAAAGCTTTGCTCCCAATCGACGGGCAAAGCTCGCGCAAACATCCTCGCCGGGAAAGCTACTTTCTACGTGGGGAGCTCGCAGCGCTTACAATTTTCCGGCACCAATTTGACAGGATTATACAAGATCGGTTTCTGAAGGTCGGGGGCAAGCTTTGCCGATCAGAACAGGCTACCTTGTGTGCTCTGATCTTCATTCATCGAACTTTCACGCGCCTGCATGCGGAGAAATGCGTCGCGGGATGACAACGCAGCAGGAAGTTCTCCTCGGCGAACCAGTGCAACGTAAAGAGCGACCGAACGCGCTTGGCAGTTTATGGATTTTGCTGGGTTGAATACAATGTCGGTGAAGATGTCGTAGTCATTCAAGGCAAACGCCAACTCTCGATGCCTATCCAGGGCATTCATGTAAATCCAATCATAAAATGCCCTTGATGGTTCCGTGGGCCAATCCTCACCAAACACATTGAACGCTAACAAACGACCGGATTCCCGCAATCTTAGGTCCGTCTTGGCGTCGCCAGGCATTGCGTTTAGCAAATCCAAAAACGGGCCGCCGCGTTCAAAAACCTTTGATGCTTGATAGACACATTCAACCGATACTTCCCGGCCTTGCGCTTTGTGTTCGAGCTTCAGGTTGAACGCACTCAATTGCTCGCCCAATGTATTGTCCGACATACGAGAGACTTCAAGAATTCGAGCGCCTTGATGCTTAGCCAGTGCTGCCTCGTGCAGTGACCGCATAGACATCTGCCGCTGAGATTTCGCCATTCCAGCATGCCAAACGAAATCAATTAACTCCTCGCGCACAAGGGCAGGCCCTTTTGTCTCAACGATAAAAATGGGACGCGTTGCCATTGATCACTCTTTCATCAAATTGTTGATCAGGGGTGGGCCGCCTTCACAGAGAAATGGCGTTTAGGGTGGTCTAGAAGTCAGGAAAAGGGTCCCAGTTTTCGTCTTCGGCAGAACTGCTGCGGCGCACGTGCTCGCGCGTGGCGAAAAGCCCCTTATTCCGTCCGACAAAAAAAGTCTCAATGCCTTCAACATGGTCCGCCCATCTGTCCGCGTTAGCTTTTGTCTCAAATGCAATCGCTTCAATGAAGTGCGGCTCGATGGTGTCATAGACCATAACTTCAGCTTGAGAATCTGTCGGATCATACGAGTTCAACCAATCATCCCGACCCAGGTTGCCCCATTCAAACATTTCAAGGAACGCGTGTGCCGTTGTCGTCAAGTCTCGCAGCCGATGTCGAACGCGAGAAGAGGCGGCATTGTTTTTGTAGAAGCCACATTCTTTCTCCCAGAGGATTTCGGGGGAAAGAATTAGAACGGCCCAGTCTGTTTGCATTTCCAACTGCCGATACTTGTAGAACATTCGATAGTTCGGGAAAGCAATCGAAACAGAAATCCCATTGGGTTGGTTGTCTAGCCGAAGCCTGTCATTGCGAATCGCCTCAAGGCCAAGTTCATCGCAACTCGCAATCGAGTGGATCCCATATCGCAGAATGGAATCAAGGTTTTCGCAACGCGTGAAATGAACCAAATGCGGAATCCTGAGTTCTTCCGCCACAGCACGAATTTCAGACGAACGTGAGGCAACGTCGCTCCCCTTTTCCTTGGTCTTAGTCGGCGTTGGTGTTGGGGACTGTGTCTTTGCAATTGTGGATGGGGGCTCCGGCTTCGAAGTTTGCGGGGTCGAGGGAGATTCCCGACGCGGTAATACGAAGAGCTCGTCGTAAGTCTGTCTGCGCCCTCCTTTCCCGACGCTTTCTGACGGAATTTCCTCTGACCAAGAGTCCAGCTTATCGAGCCAGTCCTTGGCGGTAGTCGCGCCGCGTGCGTGAGCGCTTGTGAGAAGCCTCCTCCCCAGATCAATATCTTTTTGAACACCAAGTCCCTTGATTGCCATGATGCCTTTGCTGGTTAGAGCGGTAACGCTACCTTGCTCGATAGCTAACGTGAAATATTCCCAAGCCTTCTCAAAATCGTGCGGTACGGAGAGCCCCAGAAGGTATATGTCCCCAAGCAAGCACGTCGAAGCAAAA
>Ga0247844_1005078_pt1 | contig 17090 bp, 18 predicted proteins | sample LaCtaG_FD_192421 | JGI IMG/M metagenome (GOLD analysis project Ga0247844, IMG submission 192421) | Freshwater microbial communities from meromictic Lake La Cruz, Castile-La Mancha, Spain - LaCruzMarch201714.5m_1 | ecosystem: Environmental > Aquatic > Freshwater > Lake | place: Spain: Castile-La... | reverse complement strand
TAACAATTTAAACTCAAAAATAATAAATTTTCCCCGCCGCAAGCAGCGGGGTATTAAGGGTCAAAAGATAAAAACCAAATACATTTTTTTAAAATAATTTCAGATTATCTAGTTCTTTCTGGAAATGTAGTTGTTGATAATCAATTTCTTCCCCTTGGTTTTTTACATACTCTTTAATCACTTCTTCTCCCGCATTACGCCCTACAGTACTTACATAATAACCATCTGTCCAAAACTCGCCGCCCCAAAGTTTCTTTTTAACTTCTTTGTGGAGACGAAAGACCTCTCTTGCCGTTATACTTTTTATTTTTGTTACTATTTCTGTGGGGGAATAAGTCGGTACTGATTGAACCAAAAAATGTACGTGATCTCCATCTGTTCCTATTTCTATAAACTCTATTTCAAACCGCTTGGATATTTCTATACATGTGTTCTTTATGGTTTCTGCTACACCATCTGTTATTACTATTTGACGATACTTGGTTGGACATACTATATGATACATTAGAACTGATACGTTGTGTGACTTATGTATATATCTACTCACAAAACTTCCCTTCTTCTCTGACTTTTTTCTTTCTCATAGTATATCATAGTTACTTCTTTTTTCGCCGCAAGCGGCGGGGAATTCAACCCTTAGAGATTAAATTAGAGAATCTTATTATTTACTCACTGTTTTCAATGTTACCATTAGTGCAAGGCCACTAAAAAAAGACCATTCAAAAGGGTGTTTTACTATAGCTTTTGCCATAGTAAAACACCCTTTTCACTCCTATTAAAGAAACAAAAGTTACTTTTGAATCCATTGATCTTTTATTTTATTTTTCCAATAGTTCTCTCTTGATTCACCACTTATTAACTGTGCAAATACTGCATCTACAAATTTTTTTCCTCTTGCCTTTTCCATCCCAGCCTCCATATTAGTTCATTAAAATTTTTTATGCTTCATTAATCATTTTAATCTATTCTACCATTTTATTGGGCAGTTGTAAAACGATTTATAGCTATAAAATAAATTAATATACTAATCGATTGAAGAAGGGTGCCTACATGTTTTTCATTACAATACGCTCTATCGAGAAGGCTTTTCCTGTAAGGTCATCAATCGTAACAGCAATTGCATTAATTCCACGACTCAGCTCATCAGGTTCAAATCGTGTTGGCAAATTATTAAAAAACTTCTGAATAATAGCCTCTTTTTGCATGCCTAAGACCCCTTCAAAACTTCCGCACATCCCCACATCACTCAAATATGCTGTTCCCTGTGGCAAAATTCTTTCATCCGCTGTCTGCACATGCGTATGTGTCCCATATACTAAAGAAGCTTTCCCATCTAAATACCACCCCAAGGCAATCTTTTCAGAAGTCGCTTCAGCATGCATATCCACTATAATCATATCACATTTCGATTGAAACTCCTCAAGCCATCTCTCAATCTCTTTAAAAGGACAATCAATGGGTGGCATAAAAACGCGCCCTTGGAGATTAACTATTCCAATTTTTTTCCCTTGTCTCTCAACAATAACATACCCAACACCTGGGGCTGAACTGCCATAATTCAGAGGTCTTACAAGATTTAATCCTTTATTCATATAATAAACGATATCGCGCTTATCCCAAATATGATTCCCTGTTGTAATGACATCAATTCCCATATTAAAGAGCTCATCACCCACCTTATTCGTCATTCCAAAACCACCTGCTGAATTCTCACCATTAGCAATAACCAAATCATACTTCGATTTGTTCACACTTAAATACTCCGCAACTGCTTCACGTCCTGCTCTGCCAACGATATCTCCAAATATCACTATTTTCATCAATTTTCCTACTCTCTTATAAAATTCATAATTCTAATATACCATTATAGTACGAAAACACCATTTTTGTCAAAAAAAACTCATGCAAAACCACAACTCTCATTACTTTTTTTACTATATAGAAAAAGAAGGTGCCACAGATGTGACACCCACTAAGAACTTATTTTGCGTATTCAATTGCTCTTGATTCACGAATGACTGCAACTTTAATCATACCCGGATACTGCATGTTATCCTCTATTTCCTTAGCAACATTTCTTGCAAGCAATAACGCTTGATCATCAGTAAGTTTTTCAGGATTTACAATAATTCTAACTTCTCTTCCAGCTTGAATTGCATAAGAGCTCTCAACCCCTTCAAAACTGTTAGCAATTTTTTCAAGATTTTCAAGCCTTTTAATATAAGCTTCTAAAGTCTCTCTTCTTGCTCCTGGTCGTGTTGCAGAAAGTGTGTCTGCTGCTTGAACTAAGAATGACTCAATACAATTTTTCTCTACTTCATTATGATGAGATTCTGCACCATTGACAACTCTCTCATCCTCTTTGTAACGTCTTAAGAACTCTCCACCAAGCAGTCCGTGCGTTCCCTCATGATCTGCAGTCATTGCTTTACCGACATCATGAAGCAGTGCAGAACGCTTTGCAAGTCTCACATCAAGCCCTAACTCTGCAGCCATTACACCTGCAAGGTGAGACATCTCAATTGAGTGATGCAGAACATCTTGACCATAACTTGTTCTATATTTAAGTCTTCCAAGAAGTTTGATGATTTCTGGATGGACATTTTGAACGCCACATTCTAGCATAGCAGCTTCTCCCGCTTCAAGAATTGACGCTTCTACCTCTTTTTTAGATTTTCTAAGTGCTTCTTCAATTTTAGCTGGGTGAATACGTCCATCCGCTACTAATTTCTCAATGGTTCTTCTTGCGATTTCTCTTCTTACACCATCAAAACACGAAATAACCACTGCTTCTGGAGTATCATCAACAATAATATCAACTCCTGCAAGTTGCTCAATAATTCTGATATTTCTACCTTCACGCCCGATGATTCTTCCTTTCATCTCATCATTTGGAAGTTGAACTACAGAAATGGTTGATTCTACTACGTAACTCGCAGCACACTTACTCATTGCATAAGAAAGGATGTTTTTCGAAACTTTCTCTTTATCTTCTTCTGTTTTTCTTTCAAACTCTTTAATCATGACAGCCTGTTCATGAGTCAACTCTTGCTCTAAGTTTGTCATAAAAATACGTGTTGCTTCCTCTTTTGAAAGACCAGCAACTTTAGCAAGGGCTTGTTTTTGCTCCTCATGAATTGCTTCTACTTCTCTCTCTTTAGCAAGCAAAACATCGCGTTCTTCATCTAAATCTTGCTCTTTTCTCTCTAACATCTCTAGTTTTTTATCAATATTTTCTTCTTTTTTTTCTAACTTTTGTTCTTTTTGTTTAATCTCTTTTTTAATCTCGTTAGCTTCTTTTTCAGCACTCTCTTTCAACTTCAGAGCCTGCTCTTTAGCTTTTATTTCACCCTCTTTAATGATAACATTAGCCTCTTTTTCAGCTTGAGTTTTAGCCTTTTCGATATCTTGTTCAGCACTTTTAATCTTAAGATTAATCTCATCTAACGTGCCAATTTTTTTGTCTACTTGAACTTTTTTCATAACAAAACCAATAATTGCTCCAACTATCAGTCCTATAATAATTGCTACTACTATAAACACATGTTCCTCCTTTTAATATTTTTTCACTGTATCTCTTTCACATCATATATCCACCATTGATTGTTTGCCGCTATGAGTGTTACCTCAAAATAAACGGATTGATTTGCATAATTTACAATAAGTATGAATTTACAAAATTGATTATTAAATGTTACTTTTCCATAATAAAAATTTGCTTGTGACAAATCATATTGACTCATTTGACCAACCATCATTGAATTAACAAGTGTCGGATATACATGCGCCTTTAAATAACTTGTATCATTCTCACTCAAATGTGATTTCAGCGTCTCTACAAAAGGATTTAAAGCATTTTTCAAAGAAACCCTTTGATTGAGCATAGTTTGAACAGCTTCACCTTGAGCTGCAGAGATAGCATGGCTATCTTCTAACTGCACTAACCGTGCCTCTGCCTGTGTCATATTCCAAGCATTATAACTTGCAAGAAGTTGCGAATCCACTGATGAAATAGCTTGGCTATTATCGTTTATTTGCATGTTTGTGCATCCTACAAGCAGTAACATCATACATAGTATTATCAAAACCGCTATTTTGGTCTTCACGTTATTTAAGCTCCTCAATCAATTTTTAAACATTGTGGGCAATTACCATTTTATCATATAACAGCGCATTTTACAATGATTTTATTATACTATTCGAAATAAAATTAATATTATTTTATACTAAAGAATATTCAGTTTCACAAAATCCTAAGATTTTGTTTACTCAACTAAAAAAGACCTCCTCTATAACTTTAGAGAAGGTCTAAGAATTCTAGAGTAATTTTTTCTTCGCAGGAGCATTGGTAATTGTGATATTAAAAATTCCTGTTGTAGCACTGTTTGAATTTTCAAATTGATCTGATCCATTTAGTGTTATTTGAACTGGACACTCTGTCGAACCTTTATCTAATGGTAGTGTATACTGACTATTGTGAACAACATACCCACGCGCCATTCCCCCATTGGTTAAGAAAAACTCAACTTGTTGCCCTGTTGGAATAGTGGTTGCCTTTCCATTTGCTAAAGTTTTTTGATATCCAAAATTCATATTAAACTGAACATTAGCATTCGAAAAATTGCTCGTTTGATAAATTCTATATCCACTCACCTGCTTTTGCGGTGCGATAACTTGACTTGGGGCTACCACAACAAAACTTTTAGCCACTGTTGTATTTGATGAAATAAATCCAGACTCAGTAATGGTTATTGGATAAGTAGTTTGATTGATAATATTAAAATCTGCATTATCATTTTGTGGCTTTTGCTGCGTTGCCTTACTCGCTGCACTCTTTTGTGGCGCTTTCGCGGGGACTGCAAATCCAACCGAAGATACAAGTGTTAATACCGATATTACGGCAATTCCTTTAATAATTTTTGTTTTCATGAATATCTCCTTTAATTTTTATAATTTTTTTAAGAACCTGTTTAGAGTCTTAACTCCTCCGCACCTTCTAAGTAGTGAACCATACTTTCAACTCTCTCTATTTTTTCCGAACCGTCTTTCTGTTAAAATAGAAAAACATAATCAGACCAAACACAATCATGATGATACTCATAACATAGGGGGCTCTTATACCAAACATCATAAGATCATCGCCTCTAAATGTGGTTACCACTCCACGAATAATACCATAAGCAATGAGATAGATGCAAAAAAGTGATCCCGGTTTATACCCTTTTTTTCTAAAAACAAACCATATCAACAGAAATGCAATGAAATTTAAAATCATCTCATATACCATAACTGGATAGGTGGCCATCCCTGGAAATTCATCCCCAGCAGGTGTCCCAGCTGGAAATACAATTCCCCATGGGAGCAATGGTTTTGCAGCTTTGGCCATCCCCATTTGATACGCTGCCCACCACTGTTCAAAATGGTTGGTTATCATCGCTTTAAAGGGGGTAATCAGTGGTACACCATTAGCATCACCATTCATCAAATTACCTATTCTTCCAATCGCTTGCCCTAAAATAAAGGGCGCTGCAAGAATATCCCCCAATAACCATGGGTTGATTTTTTTTATTTTACCGTATATCACTGTCCCTATAATGCCGCCTATAATGCCGCCGTGAATGGCCATTCCACCATGCCAAACCGCAATAATTTGTGAAGGATTGGCAAAATAAAAATTGTGTTCTAGCAGTACATAGTATGCACGACCTCCAATAAGTCCTGAAATCATTGCAACAATGCAATACTCTTCTATCATCGCAACATTCAGACCATAACGCTTTGCCTCGTGTCTTGCTAAAACAATACCTATAATGAATGCAATGGCATACATAAGACCGTAATACCTTATCTCTAGACCGCCAATATGAAATAACACTGGGTGCACCCCTTCCTCCTTCTAACTGTTGTCAGTTTGTGTGACAATATTTATACTTGTTATCCCCGGTTTCAACACGCCTGTCACTGTAGCTAAATTTGCAGAGACCAGTTTATATGGATAGTTACATTGAATTATTTGACCATTTTTCCCATAAAGTGGGCACGTAACTTCAAATTTTTGGTTCTTATTGCTTTTATTATTGAGGGTCACTGTGTATGTTTGTTGAGTACTCACACCACCATTCACAGCAGTTTTTGCATTTAACTGAGTTCTTGCAATCACATAATCTATCTTTGAAAGCGTTATATTATATGTGTTGCCTGCGCCATTTTCAATACTCACCGACCCTAAATATATTCCCGAACTTGAAAATGCCGATATCAAACTTCGAGTGAAGAGAGGCTCCGTTGTTGAAAAAGATAATTTTTCAGTAACATTTTGACCATTTAACGTATAACAGAGTCGCTTTTCAACAGGAAAATTATAGGCCTTTAACTCTGTATACAGTGTCGAATTTGCTGCTATCTCTAAATTTTTGACTTGATAAGTATAATAGGTATTTGAAATTTGAAGGCCACCCTCACTCGGACTATTTTGTGCCGTTGCCATCATAACGCTATCAATAGGGCCATTTCTGTTTTGTGAAATATCTCCATAAATCAACTCCGCATTTGGGAAAACATAGGAAGTATTACCGCTATTTTCTATTTTCCCCATTAACTCTAAGGAGATACTCCCTCCTGACACCACCATTTTATATATAGGCTGCCATGAGAGTGAATTGACTAGATAAGAGAGCTCTGTTGTTTTGTTTTTTAGAGGGGCGTTCAGCTCAATTTGAGCAGATAGGGCTGCACTTGAACCCGACACACATAACGGTTGTGACACATTTGCCACCATTTGACCTGTTTTAACATTTTTTAAAATAGCATTTTGTCCATTATAAGCAACCACCTGATAGAGCTCACTTGGAACACCTTGAATATAAACTACTCTTCCCACAATGCTCGCGGAATCCGTTGGATTGGCATAAAAGATATTTTTTATCTGTGCCCCTATTACATTCAATGAATCCATATTGGTTTCTAAGGGTAGAGCACATAAAATCGCATCTCCGCTTACAGGAACACTCTCTGTGATTTGAGAGAATCCATTAGTATAGAGTGCACCCCTTACAACGTCACCGTAAAGTGCTGTTGAGAGTACTATCACACTTAAAATTAACCAAATTTTTTTCACACTACCTCCTAAAACTCTTGCAAGAGTTTTTCCAATTCAAAAAGAATTTCAGACTCCTTGACTTGCTTGACCACTTCCCCTTTTTTAAATATAATTCCAACGCCTTTTCCCGCAGCAACACCAAAATCAGCCTCTCTTGCCTCACCAGGACCGTTCACAACGCACCCCATGACCGCAATTTTTAAATCCTTATTGAGATGTTTAAATCTTTTTTCAACCTGTTTTGCCAGTCCAATGAGATCCACTTCCGTTCTTCCACACGTTGGACACGAAACAATTTCTACGCCTTTTCTCAAATTCAAGACCATTAAAATCTCTTTTGCTACCGGAATCTCCTCAACGGGATCTTCAGTGAGAGATACACGAATTGTGTTCCCTATCCCTTGAAGCAGAAGAGCTCCTATTCCAATAGAAGACTTAACAACCCCTTGAACCGATGTTCCAGCCTCTGTTACACCCAAATGTAAAGGGTACTCAATTAATTTATCAATCTTTTCATATGCCTCGACCATCATTTTCACGTCACTTGCCTTTAAAGAAACAATGATGTCATAAAATTCAAACTTCTCAAGCAACCTAATATGATAGAGTGCACTCTCAACTAAAGCATCCGCTGTAGGTTTTCCATATTTTTCTAAAATGTGCTTTTCAATACTTCCTGAGTTTACACCGATTCGAATGGGAATATTTTTTTCCTTAGCCGCTTTTACCACCGCTTCTATTCTCTCTTCACTTCCAATATTTCCTGGATTTAAACGAACTTTATCGATGCCATTCTCTATCGCTAATAAAGCTAATTTATAATCAAAATGAATGTCTGCAACTAAAGGAATGTGTATTCTCTTTTTAATCTCAGATATCGCCTCAGCGGCCGCTACATCATTCACTGTCACACGAACAATTTCACACCCAACACTTTCAAGTTTTAGAATTTGCTCTACAGTTTTATCAATATCAGACGTTTTCGTATTGCACATTGATTGAATGACAATGGGACTAGCTCCCCCAATATAGATATTTCCTACTTTAACAACCCGTTTCATGCACTACTCCTTTCTACTCTCTTTTTGAGCCCTCTCTTTTTCTAACTCACACACTTCACAATGGTTTGAAGTTTTTTTACAAATATATCTTACACAACCAAGAGCAATCATAGCCGCAGCCACTCCATAGAGTATCGAAATATTATTAGGTGAATAATCAAATATAATGATTTTTCTTGCCAGCGCAATAATTGCAACATCAATAATTAACTCTACGTAGATCCCCTTTTTTTGAATGTACATTTTAACTGTTTCAAAAAGTTCCATGGCAATGAGCACCATAAAAATACTGCTCAACATACTAAATAAGTCATCAACATCAAAAAGGGTTTCTGGATGAAAAAAAAGCGTTCCCACTAGACCAAAAGCCACTTGAAGCAGTGAAAAAAATATTACCACTGCAAGCATAATAACCAAACACCATATTACTGCACGTTCAAAATATTTTAATATTTTCACTTTTTACTCCTTTTTATAATTTTCATAATTTGATAGTACCATGTATTTGCTGACTCGTCAAGAACTACACCTTTACCCCACTCTCAATCTTCCCTCTTAATTCTTAGCTATTTTTATGATATAATATGTCTATATACACTATTAAATGCATACAAAATCAATTTGGAGGCAAAATGAGTCAAAATAAAATTTTAGAAACCATACACGCACTGAAAGCTCAAGGAAAAACTATTGTATTCACCAATGGATGTTTCGACATATTACACGTAGGACACCTTCGATATTTAAATGATGCAAAAAAACTAGGAGACTTTCTTGTTGTCGGGGTAAATTCTGATGCCTCGGTACAAGTGCTCAAAGGGCCTAAAAAACCTTACGTAAATGAAAAAGAGCGTTGTGAACTCCTTGAAGGGCTAAAGGCTGTGGATTTCACCCTCATTTTTGATGAGCAAACCCCTATCGAACTCATCAAAAAGGTACAACCCTCTATTCATGTAAAAGGGGGAGACTACACTGTAGCATCTCTACCTGAAACGCCTATCGTAGAAAGTTTTGGTGGCCGAGTAGAAATTTTAACCTTTACAGAGGGCAGTTCTACCACAAATATTATAAAAAATATTCTAGAAAAAAATTCTTAGGAGTCCCCATGCAACATACACTCTCATTTGAAGAACTCGATACATTTGCAACACGTCTAGCTGAAAAAATCATCCCCGGTGACATTATTCTTCTTAGTGGGGATTTAGGTACTGGGAAAACCACTTGGAGTAAAAAATTTGGCCAAACGTTGGGCATTACCCAAACCATCAAAAGTCCAACATTTAATATCCTCTCAGAATATTATAGTGGAAAATTCCCCCTATTTCATTTTGATGTATACCGCTTAAATGAACCTGAGGATTTTTTAGAGATTGGTTTTGAACATTTTCAAACTCAAGAGGGTGTTATGCTTATCGAATGGGGTGAGATTATTGAGCCAATATTAGATCTCCCCTATATCAAAATAACTCTTGAACATCTTGATACAACGCATCGAAAAATGCGTATCACAACAAAAGATTTTTCACCAGAACGCAGCGAGGAGATTTTGAAATGTATACCTTAGGAATAGACACCTCAACTCAGATGTGTAGCGTAGCCATTTTTCATAACGAACATGGGGTTATTGGAGAGATCTCTCAAAAGATTGCCCTTAACCACTCTCAAACATTTCTTATTCTAATCGATCAGCTTCTTAAAAATTGTACTCTTGAAACGTCTGAGATTTCTACCATTGCCCTCAATGGAGGCCCCGGGTCATTTACTGGACTTAGAATTGGAATGGCTTTTGCTAAAGGACTTTCCCATGCAAATGGCGCACGCGTCAAAATCGCTAACAGTTTAGACATCTTGGCGTCTCAAGTCCCTTGCAGTAATCTCCCAATTCTCTCCCTTATTGATGCTAAAAATCACCGCGTATATGCAGCACTCTACCATGTGAAAGATGGCGAAGTTTTACAGCAAAGTGACTACCTTGTTGGAACTCTTCCAACGGTTCTCACACAATTTTCAGATTTAAAATGCATCGCTATTGGAGATGCCTGTGAAAGCTATAAAGATAAAATTGCACAACTCATCCCACAGGCCGAGTTTGTTACAAAATCCCTAAATTATTTGCGTGCTTCTGCCCTTTGTGAACTAGCACAAAAAAAGGAAGCGACACCTATCGAGATAATAGAACCATTTTATCTGCTTAAAACTCAAGCAGAATTACAGTTAGAAGAAAAAGAGGCTAAAAACTATGAAAAAACCAAAACGGTATAAACTTGAAGCATACTCTACTCTAACACAATTTAATTTGAAACCTATATTTGCACACTTTGGAATGTCTAAAAAAATCCATTGGCGTGACTATGTGGTATTTACACCACAAGAACTAACTGGAATCGTGACCAATCCTGAAAGTAAATTTGTCCATATCTATGAGTTTGGAAGTATTGTATTTACAAATTTCTCCTATCACGAATCTATGGACTTTGTGAAATACATTGATAAAATAACTCCAAAAAATATCGCCATCAACATAACAATTGAGAGTGAAGAGTATTCGTTTATTGTTGATTCGGGAATTGATGAAACAGAAGCCTCTGATGAGAGTATCATTGTTGCTGAACACAAACCTCACTCTCTTGATATCGTTGCTGGAATTTTAGCAAAATCTGTAGCGATGGATAGAATTGAAATGGATGTCGATAGACTGCTCAACGAGTGTGAAGAGATTTTAGAAAAACTCAAAATTGGAAACTTTAAAATCAGTAGTAAGAAGCTCTTTCGCCTCTCTGCCGAAATTTTAGAACTTAAATTTTCAACTGTTTCAAGCATTCGCCTTTTAGACAAACCTGTAATCACTTGGGATAAAGAGAGTCTAGATGACATTTATACAGAATTAGAGGCTAAATTCGAGCTCATGACACGCTATGATAACCTCAGTACAAAACATGAAACACTTCTTGATATCATTAAAGTCTTTACCTCCCTAACACAAAACAAACACGGGGTAAGGCTTGAGTGGATTATTATCATCCTAATTGCATTTGAAGTTGCACTTATGTTTCACCATTAATCTTACCTTTTCAAATTACAAGGAGTCACAAAATGAAAACTAAGCGATATAAGTTGGGTGCTTACGCTACGACTTCACAAATAAACTTAAAACCCATATTTGCACACTTTGGAATGTCTAAAAAAATCCATTGGCGTGACTATGTGGTATTTACTCCGCAAGAACTTACCGGAATTGTAAAAGTTCCAGAGGGAAAATTTGTTCATCTTTACCAGTTTGGAAGTGTTATCTTTACCAATTTCTCCTATCATGAAGCGATGGACTTTATCAAATATATTGATAAAATCACCCCAAAAACCCTCTCACTTAATGAAAAAATCGAGAGTGAAGAATACAGCTTTATTGTTGATACGGCTGTAGATGAGACTGAAGCACTTGATGACAGCATCATTGTCCCAGTACACAAACCTCACACCCTAGATATTGTCGCTAATATTATGGCGAAATCCGTAGCAATGGATAGAATTGAGCTTGATGTGGATCGCTTACTTAACGAGTGTGAAGATATTCTTGCAAAAATGAAGGTGGGAAATTTTTCTACCAGTAACAAGAAACTTTTTAAACTCTCTGCAGAAATTTTAGAGTTTAAATTTAATACCCTTTCGAGCATTCGTCTACTTGATAAACCTGACCTTACATGGGATAAAGAGAATCTCAATGACATCTATACAGAGCTCTCTGAAAAGTTTGAACTCATTAGCCGTTACGAAAATTTAAGTGCTAAACATGAGACGCTACTCGAAATCATAAACGTTTTTACCTCACTGACTCAGGATAAGCATGGGGTAAGATTGGAGTGGGTTGTTATAATTCTAATCGCTATAGAAGTGGTTCTCTCTTTGACAGAATTTCATTTCTTTGGATTACTCCATTTATAAAATTAAAAAATACTCCTTCTAAAAAGTCGGAGTATTTTTTTAACCCTAATTTGCCATTTATATGGTAAAATTGAACCAATTTCCTTATACATATCAAATAGTTTTAATTTCATCAGAGTATAAAACTTATTTTAATTTGATTTCTTCATATATAATAATCGTGTGGCATTAAGTACCGTAATAATAGCAACCCCTACATCAGCAAAAAGCGCTTCCCAGATATTAGAATACCCTAAAATTCCCAGCACAATGATAAGAATTTTTATGCCTAACGCGATGGTAATATTTTGCCATACAACCTTCATCGTTTGACGAGAAATGGTGGATAATTTTTCAAGGCTTTTAAGCTCATCATTAGCGATGATGATATCTGACGCCTCAATGGCCATTGCACTTCCTAATTTTCCCATGGAAATCCCAATATCAGCACTCTTGATAGCGATAGAATCATTAATTCCCTCACCGACAAACACTACTTTTCCCTGCTTTTGATACTCTTTCAGTTTCGTGCTCTTCTCTGTTGGAAGAAGTCCAGAAATAAATGTTTTTATTCCCATGTTTTCAGCCGTTTTTTGAGCGTTTTCAAAACTGTCACCCGTAAGCATAATACACTGCTTGCCTTGACTTTGCAATTTTTCAATCAACTCTTTACCATGAGGTTTCACTTCATCCGAAAGGGTCATTCTACATGCTACTCCAGAGTGTGAAAAAAGCAAAATGCCCTTCTCTTCACACGGCTTTTTCAGTATATCTTTGTAAAATCTACTCGTCCCTATATACCAGAATTTTCCCTCTACTTGGCCAAATACCCCTTTTCCAGGGATTTCATGAAAACTCTCAACCCCTTTTAACTCATTTTGATATTTTTGAATCTCACTGACCAATGTTTTAGCAATCGGATGGCTACTTTTCGACTCTAAGCTCATAATAATCGAGTAGATCTCATCGCTATCATACTCTGGCGTCACCTCTAGAGAATCAACGTGAAATTTCCCAGTGGTCAGTGTTCCCGTTTTATCAAAGAGAAACGTTTGCATTTTTCTAAAACTTTCCACATATTCCCCACTTTTGATCACTATTCCACATTTTGATGCAAATCCTAGACTGGCACAAAAACTCAAAGGAATTGAGAGAAGTAGCGCACAAGGACAACTCACAATTAAGAGTATCATCGCGCGGCTAAGCCAAACGGAAAAAGGTTGATGAAAAATCAATGTTGGAACAAGTAGAACAATTACGACTAAAACAACCACCAACGGAGTATAGATTTTCGAAAGTTTCGTAATATAATTCTCCGTTTTAGCTTTGCCTTGTGTGGCAATTTTCAAAGCTTTTTCAATTTTACTCACAAAGGAGTCTTCAAAGCTTTGTGTCACATCTATTTCTAACGTCTCACCAATGTTTATTCCGCCAGAGATAATTGCCTCTCCCACATCATAGAAAACAGGCAAAGATTCCCCTGTGATAGAACTCATATCAAATGTAGAGGGAGTTTTTACAACCCCATCAAGCAGAAGTTTCTCACCCTTGTGAAGTTGAATGCGCTCTCCCACTTCAATACGTTCAACCTCTACCTCTTCAAAATTCAAACCTCTCATCACCTTTACGCGCTTCTCTTCACTTCCGATAAGCTCTGATATAGCATGTTGCGAACGGTTAAACGTAAATCCTTGTAGTTTTTCTCCAAGGGAGTAAAAAAGCATCACTCCAAGCGCCTCTGGAAAATCTTTAAGATAGAAAGCACCCACCGTTGCAAGTATCATCAATGTATTTTCATTGAAAAAATCTAAGTTTTTCAACCCTAAAAAGGCTTTATAAAATACACGATGACCAATCACACAGTACCCTATAATAGAAAGTACCATTTGATAGTTTTTTGGCACACATAGCACCACAATAAAAAACAGCACCGTTACGATAAGATACATGAGAGGAAATCTCTCCCTCTCTATTTTGGAATGCTCTACAATTTTTACATCTGGCTCAATAGAGAGAATAATTTTGCTCATTTTTTCTTTAAGTTTTGGAATTTCACTCTGTGTAGTAGCCACCACCTCTTGAGAAGAGATATTTACACTCGCCTCACTCACCCCAGATAGGTTCCCTATGGCTCTCTCAATTTTTTTTGAACAACTTACACAATTTAATCCCGATACCCTTACTACAACTTCCATTTGACACCTCAATTCCTAAAACCTTATTTTGACATGGACTACACTCTGACAAACGCCGAGTTAAGGAGTCTCTATTTTTAGTATTTTCATCAATATTCCAATGTATTCATGCTCTGCATTTAGCACATAGTAAACCACTTTCCCAACCTTATCACTCACGATGATTCCCTCTTGGCGAAGGCCTCTTAACTGATGAGAGATGGCAGAATGACTCATCTTCAATACATACGCCATATCACACACGCACATCTTTTCAAAGAAAAGCAGATACAAAATTTTTAACCGTGTCTGATCGGATATCAATTTGAGTAGCATCGCCATCCTTTTTATCCCAATTTTTCCCCACTCTATACCATCAAACTTTTCGACAATCTCTTGATGAATGATATTTTCTTGACAACACTCCATTTTCTCACCTCATTTCATATGAACGCATGCTCACATATATGTTTTAACATATTTTTTTAGAAATGTCAAATTTGAAGAAAATTTCTCATTTCCATGTCATTTCGACTGAAACGGAGAAATCTGTTCTTTATGATAAGGCTATGTTACAGAAAATAGTTGTTGGCGTCATCTCGACCAACGTGGAGAGATCTCTTCATTTAAAGTGATAGATTTGTCCGCTTCACTACGTTTCGGTCGAAATGACACTATACTTTCATTAGTTATTCCAATTATAACTATATTCTTCTGTAACATAGCCTATGATAAAAAGGAACAGCAAATATGCATCAACACAGAGCCACTGAGATCTCAGAGTTACACGGATAAATTCATTTATAACTGAAAAACTTTTAAAAATAAAAAGTTTTTCAGTTATAGACGAAAAAATTGTTGTAATCTATGTTTTTTTCAGTTATACTTTGTATACAGGAGGTAGCTTATGAAAAATAGAAAACACTATCTTGATACACTTATCAAATTTATAGATAAACCATTTATTAAAGTTATTACAGGGATAAGACGGTGTGGAAAATCCTCTCTTCTTTTACTTCTCAAGCAACACTTGCTTGAGAAGGGTATCCAAGGGGAACAAATCCTCTACATCAATTTTGAATCCTTTGAGTTCAGTTCTATTACCAATGAAGCGACACTCAACCAATATATTAAAGAACGCACAAGCCAATCAGCTCAAAAATATTATCTGCTTCTTGATGAAATTCAAGTTGTAAACAGTTGGGAAAAAGTGATTAACTCCTTTTTCCTCAACCCAAATGTCGATATCTATATTACAGGTTCTAATGCTTATCTACTCTCGTCAGAACTTTCAACCCTGCTTTCAGGACGTTATGTTGAAGTTAAAATGCTTCCCCTCTCATTTAAAGAGTACCTTAATTTTTTAGGGGTGGAAGATATCGAAGATTGCACCCCTTATTTTAATCAATATTTGCGTTATGGAAGCTTTCCCTCTATTATAAATCTACTCGATACAAAAGAGACTATTCCTATCTTTCTTGAAGGGATTTATAATAGCGTTCTTTTAAAAGATGTTATCGAACGTAACTCAGTAAGAGATTCTGTCCTTTTAGAAAATGTGTTAAAATTTATTTCAGCCAATATTGGAAATATCGTATCCACAAAAAAAATTAGTGATTTTCTTACAAGCAGTGGCAGAAAAACATCCTCTGATACCATTGAGAATTATCTGAAAATGCTTGAGAGTGCTTTTATCATCTATAAAGTACCTCGCTATGATTTAAAAGGAAAAATGTTTTTAAAAACTTTGGAAAAATACTATATTGTAGACACGGGTATCCGAAATGAAATCACAGGTTCGAGCGGTAGCGACTATGGGTATATCCTTGAAAATATCGTCTACCTTGAACTTCTACGCCGTGGGTATCATATCTGTATTGGAAAAACAGATAGTTATGAAGTGGACTTTGTCGCAACAAAAAGTGATGAAAAAATGTATATCCAAGTATCGGCAACCATTTTAGATGAGCACACACGGGAGCGTGAACTCCGTCCATTCACCTCAATCAAAGATAACTTTCCAAAGGTTCTCCTAACGATGGACCGCCTTCCTTTCTCTGATATCGAGGGAATCAGAGTGGTTCATATTGTGGATTTTTTGCTTGATGGAGAGTAAAAGTGAAAAGAGAGCCAAAATTCGGCTCTCTTGTTCTTATTTAGCTCTGCACCCTTGGAACTCGCTCATCAACTGAGTATGAAACACCATCTCTGAAATATATCTATTTCCTATAACTCTTCAAGTGAATATAATTTGATGAATGGATGACTCTTCGAATACTCAATGAGTTCAGAGCTAAATCCTGATTTTGAGAAAAGAGCAAAATACTCTTGAACATTTTCATGTTTCTTTGAAACTCGCTGGGCTTTTTGTTTCAATGACTCTAAAACACTTAGCCCTACATGTTTAAAAAGATTGTTGTTGGTGTCATCTCGACCAACGTTGAGAGATCTTCTCATTTGTAATTATAGATTTCTCCGCTTCACTTCGTTTCGGCAGACAGGACATAGCGATACAGTTGATTTTTTCAGTAATAACAGCAATTCGCTTCAACATAGCCTTTAAATATAATCTGAATTATCATAATGCAAATTATATCTAATCGAAGCGGATTGAACAACGTATAGAATCTTAGAATTTGTCATACCAGTTGATACAACAGCTTCCCAATGAGTTGGTACTATTGTCATTCCGTACGATTCATTTCTATTCTAAAACACAGGATTTTAGCGACCATAACTGGTAGTTTTATACTCGTAGTAAAAATTACTTCTCTCTGCGCCTTCGTGGCTCTGTGTCAAATCTTGACAGATTTTAGTCAGGCTCAAAAAAAGAGGTCT
>Ga0247844_1005076_pt1 | contig 17093 bp, 15 predicted proteins | sample LaCtaG_FD_192421 | JGI IMG/M metagenome (GOLD analysis project Ga0247844, IMG submission 192421) | Freshwater microbial communities from meromictic Lake La Cruz, Castile-La Mancha, Spain - LaCruzMarch201714.5m_1 | ecosystem: Environmental > Aquatic > Freshwater > Lake | place: Spain: Castile-La... | reverse complement strand
CCCCTTATCAAAAGAACAACACCGATTCATATTAATTGGCACCTTAACAAAAAGTTAAAAAGTATTAATATTCGCACAAAAGTTTTTTTTAAACTCTTTCGTCTCGCCGTCAAAACGGCCAGAAAAAAAGGACTCCATATTATCCATTATTCCCTCATGGATAATCATATTCACCTCATTGTTGAGGCCCAAACAAATAAAATGCTTTCCACTGCTCTTCAAAGTTTCGCCCTTTCGCTTTCAAAGCTTGTCAAAAATAGAATGAATGGACATATCAAACGCCTTTGGAATGATCGCTATTTCATGCGCCTTCTTTTAAGTCCACGCGAAATAAAAATTGCGCTTGAGTATGTCTTAAAAAATTCCCATAAAAAATTTAAAACGCTTACCATCTTTGATGGATATTCATCCATTCTTGCGATGAACAAAGCACTAAGAAAAAATTTATTTCCCAATCTCTTTTTTGAAGAACCAGAAAATATCAGAAGGAGATTTGAGGCAATGAGTGAAGAAATTTTAAGGCCTCCGACATCTTATCTTCTAAAAAAAGTGCTTGAGATTTCATAAGTATTGTCGCAATGAGTTCTTTATAACAGCCGCGACTTTCATTCAGACGGTTGCTCTTTATACCGAACCCACTTCACTTTTTAAGTGAAGTTAGGAGGCATACACGCTTGGCAGATTAAGTCCTGATAGTCTTTTTAGTAGAGACTGGACAAGTTGCTGTATCATGCACGATATAGACTATTGGATGGGCGGAAAAATAGAAGAAAAAAAAGCGGCAGACGACGCGATTCAAACGGCCATATCTATTGAAGATTTTCCGCAACTGCATTTTTTTTGTCAGGACCGTAAAAATACGCTTCAGTTAAAAGTCAGCTTTGATGGAAAAGTTTTTTACATAAAGATTGATGAAAGATTGATGAAAGATTAATATTACAAAAAATCAAAGGACAAAATCACGACAGGCATTTTGTGAATTTCGACGTTCTTTTTCAAAGTTGTAAAGAAGATCATAAACAAGTCGGGCCTTTTCTCCAATAACGTTCGCGTATTCTTTTGTTTTTTCTGTTTGCCTATCAAATTTTTCAATGTTGACTTTTAAGTGTTGCAAGCTCGGATTTTTTTGCAAAATTTCCAGATAGCGTTTTTTTTGAGCAAGAGCAAGGTTCAAAGCATACTCGTCATAATATCTGTCGTTTTCTGTCACAGCGTCTCGCAATCTTTTTTCAAGGTAAGGAATATAGTGATCGAAGTTAATCGCGAATAGTTTTTTTTGACTTTCCTGAACTGAAACTTCCCTTCCATTTGACGAAAAAATAAGATTTTCAGTTATATCATTTGCAATTTCTTTTTTATACTGAAGCATATCTTCCATCATGGAATCCTGAAGCGCTTTATATTCTTCTAAGTATGCTTTAAGTTCAGACATTTCTTTATTGATCTTCGGATCAAACGTCGAAAACTTTACAAGATCAGAAATAAAAACCAAAAGGCCCTTATTATCTTCTTGAATCTTACATGCTAACTCGGGTGTTATCGTGTCAAGATAGGGGGTTAATCCATTGGCAAGTTTATCAAAAAAATAGAGATAAGGAGTTAGTAACTCATAAAATTTTTTTTGAACTAAAACCCCTTCGGGAGAAGAAATCATGGGAAAGCTTGCATCACTTGAGTTTTTCCTTGCAGAAAGAAAAATTTCCTCAAGATTTTTTCCTGACTGTAATGACTTAGCAAATTTGCCTGTAAAAGTTTGAGGCGCATTTCCAAAGGATGGATGCATTGGCCCAGAAGCCGATATGATGCAAGTTTGTTCGTTTGAAATTTCAAGGGTATTTCCAGAGTAACAAGAAAGATCAATTATCGCGATTTTAACATTTTTTTGGTTTGCAAGTTCGACAAGACTTTTAAGTTCATCAATATTTGCCAGATCGTAAAAAGATTCTCCTCTTTTATTTGTTGTTTTTGAACTCATGAGAACACTGTGAGTTTGCTGTGATGGCCCTTTAAGGGCCCCATGACTATCGATCACTAAAAGAATTTTATCCCCACTTGAAAAATGATTACTTGCAATCTGCTGTTTATACTTGCTGATTATTTTTTTATAATTTTCTTTGTTAAATTCAAAATCATTTTCTTGAGAGAAATTTTTGTCAAGTATTTTTTCTGTCTGAGAATGCCCACCATTAAAGGAAATTTCTGTGCTCCAATCTGGTGATTTTTTTACAAACTGAGCAAGGTTTTCAAGCTCGCTATCAAAAATGGTTCCCAAAATTGGCCGTCCGTTAGTATCTGTAGCGTTAACTTCCTCTCCGCCTCCTCCAAGAAGAAGAAGTTGATTTTTTGCATCAGAATTAAAGCTTATAAGTACAAAAAAAATCAAACCTAATCCACCAAGAAGCAATTTATCCTTCATAAAAAATTCTCCTATACAAAGGATAACTTAAAACCAAAACGATTCTAGTGGTTAATTATTGCCTCTATTTTATAAAGTTTAATTCTAACTTAAAATAAACCCATTAGGCTTTGTTAAAGGAGCTAGCGTGCGCGTTTACATTTTGTTGTCACTTTCTTGTTTTTTATTATCTCTATCCATTTTTTCTAAGGATGAATATCCTTGTCGAAGCAAAAAAAACTGCGACGCCGAAATGAAAAAGGCCCTTGGCGCTTTTCTCGGATCACAAGCACCTTCTCTTGAAAAACGAGTCAACACGGCCGTCGAAGCACCAGGCCTTCAAAAAGGACAAAATTGTGATGAAAATTTGCTTCAAGAAAATTATAAAAAGCTGGGAGGAGATCCGATTGCTTTGACTCAAGCACTGTGCTTTTATAAAAAGAACTTAAAAACACAACTTCATAGCATCAAAGATGGAAAAACAGTCAAAGTTAGTATTGGTAACCCACGATATATTACGATTAATGATTTGAATAAGTCCGCAATGGATGCTCGACTTTTCGTTTTAGATTTAGAAACGGGAAAAGTAAATGCCTACTATTCTGCCCATGGTGCAGGTACTAAAAACAATGTCAACTGGGATGATTTTTTTCACTTGAAAGAATCTTCAAATAAAAAAAACTCAGAGATGACCCCGCGTGGTTTTTTTGTGACCGGAGAAACATATGACGGAAGTTTTGGTCGCTCGATGCGTTTTTATGGAGTGCAAAGCAATGTTAATGATAATTCTTACGATCGAACAATCGTTATGCACGGATTTAAGGGCCTTACTGATGTCATGGCATCAAGTGATGATGCCGATAATATTTTAACAACCATGTGGCGCCCTGATACTGTTGCCTTAAGTAAAGGCTGCACGATGCTTTCACCAAAACGAGTTGTTGAAGTTATTCGTATGATTAAAAAACAAGAAGGAAGTACAGGTCAAGGAAGTCTTTATTATAATTATTTTAAAGATGAAAAAGAAAACGGGCCAAATTACTGTGGCGAAACAACGTTAAGTTCGAATAAAGAAGCAGTGGCAGCAATACAAAATGATGGAGATCAAGCATTTTTAATTAATAAAATCGCTCAAGCACCAGCAAAAAAAGTGGTCATCCCACAAACTCCCCCCAAAAAGTTAAAACTAGAAAAGCAAGCTAAATTACCCCCAGAAAAAAAATCAAATGTGCCAGCAAAAAAAGAAGATATTGCAGAAATAACTCCTGCGAAAAATAATACACCTGTGCCAACTCAAACTTTTCTGTCCTTCGCTGATTCAGGCCCCAGTGAAAACAATTCCCCCGCAGCGAAATATGTTACGGCATCCCTTGATGAGGAAGGAGTTTATTACTGCTATTCAGAAAATGTAGGCGGAACTGGTTTGGGATTAACAAAGGCCGATATCTCTAAATGTCAAGATGGGTTCGGAGCGTTTGCAGAGGGTAATGATTATTATTGCTATCCAAAAGATAAAGATGGATATCGTTTAGGAACAAGCAGGGCCGATATCTCTAAATGTCAAACTGGATACGCGACTTACAAGTTCACAGATGATGATAGTTATTATTGTTATCCAGTAGATAATAAATCCGGATCTATTTTAGGAAAAACGAGGGCCGATATCACTAAATGTCAAGACGGGTACGTAACTTATAAGTTGAACACTGATGATAGTTATTATTGCTATCCAAAAGATAAGGATGGATATCTTTTAGGAAAAACGAGGGCCGATATCTCTAACTGTCAAGACGGGTACGTAACTTATAAGTTGGCAGATGATGATAGTTATTATTGCTATCCAAAAGATAAAGATGGATATCTTTTAGGGAAAACAAGGGCCCCGATCTCTAACTGTCAAGATGGGTACGGAACCTACACGTTCCCAGGGGATGATCGTGAGTATTGCTATCCAAAAGATAAAGATGGATATACTTTAGGAAAAACAAGGGTCGATATGTCTAAATGTCGGTGAGAAAAAGTAGATATGAACCATTACAAATACAGCTTATCTTTTCTACTTGTTTAGCGCTCTTGCTTAGGAACTTGATGGCGAACGTCTTGCCCTGATTCAAGAAAAATTAAATCCTCTGCGATGTTCGTCGCTAAATCACCAATGCGTTCATAGTTTCGCGCAAGATGCATAACGTGTATGCCTTCATCGAAATCTAGCGTGTTATTTTTGATTTCGTTGGCCGAATTTTGAATAATGTTTTTATTAAGCTCATTTACAACTTGATCGTGCTGAAGGACGTCTGTTGCCAATTTAATATCACCTTGAACAAACGAGTTGATGGAATTTTTAACCATACGTTCAACGTCTTCAATCATAAGATCGAGAATCGGATAATGCTTGGAAAGTTTTCTAAAAGATCTTTTAATTTTGACGGCCTGGTCAGCGATACGCTCAAGCTCCGCACACATTTTCATTGTACAAATAGCTGTGCGAAGATCTTTTGCCGACGGTTTCATGAGGGCGATATATTTAAAACATTCATCATCAAGATGGCTGTGAAATTTATTAATTTCATTTTCAAGTTCAAAAATCTCAGAAAGTGTCACATCTTTTTTTGCTGATTTATTAAGAACCGTTTCAACCAGTGCGGCCATTTTGAGTATTTCGTCGCGAAGAAAGTCAGGTGTTAAGTTCATCCAAATCTCCCAGTAATATAATCTTCTGTTTTTTTATTTGTAGGATTCGTAAAAATAAGTTCACTTTTTCCATGCTCAATAAGATCACCGCTTACAAAAAAGCTGGTGTAATCAGCTATGCGTGAAGCTTGTTGCATGTTGTGAGTCACAATGATGACGGTGTATTCTTTTCTTAATTCATCAATAAGTTCTTCGATTTTTGCCGTAGCAATAGGGTCTAGCGCAGAAGTAGGCTCATCCATTAAAAGAAGCGGAGGATTCACGGCGAGAGCGCGAGCAATGCAAAGGCGTTGTTGTTGTCCCCCTGAAAGCGAAGTTCCTTCTTTTTTAAGTTTATCTTTAACTTCTTCCCAGAGGAATGCTTTTTTTAAACTAGCTTCAGCGATATCCATAAGCTCAGATTTTGAATGCCCACCTTGAAGCTTAAGTCCGATAATGGTGTTTTCATAGATACTCATTCCAGGAAATGGTGTGGGCTTTTGAAAAACCATTCCAATGTTTCGACGAATTTCTACGGGGTCAACTTCAGGAGCATAAATATCTTGTCCCTTGAGTTCCACTTGACCTGTCACAAAGCTGTTGGGGAGTTCTTCATGAATGCGGTTCAAGCAACGGATATAAGTTGATTTACCACAGCCTGAAGGGCCAATGATCGCCGTCACTGATTTTTCTTGATACTCAAGATTAATATTTTTCACTGCATGGAGAGTGCCGAAATGGGCATCGAGATTTTTAACTTTTAAAATGATTTGCTTGTCCATTTTTTCCTCAATTTCATAAAAATAAATTTGGGCCCATGACCGACATCAAAACGACCGCTTATCAATCTTGCACAGATATTTAAAATAAGAATTAAAATAATAAGAAGAAGCGCCCCAGACCATGCTTGATTTTGCCAATTTTCAAGAGGCGAAATTGCATAATTATAAATTTGAACAGGAAGTGTGGCCATAGGTTCTTTCCAAGAAGAGGAAAGATACATGTTCCCGAAAGCGGTAAATAAAAGGGGAGCCGTTTCTCCCGTCGCTCTTGAAATAGCTAAAATAATTCCCGTAAAAAGTGTGGAGATATTTCCTTTGACGATAATAAAGAAAATAACTTTCCAGCGAGGCACGCCTAAAGCAAGCGCCGCTTTTCTAATATGCTTAGGTGTCAACTTTAAAATTTCTTCAGTTGAGCGAATAATAGTAGGGAGCATGATAAGACTTAAAGCGATGGCGCCGGCCAATGCTGAAAAACTTTTCATGGGAATGACAATAAGAGCGTAAGTAAAAATCCCAATAACAATAGAAGGAACTCCTGTCATTAAATCGGCGCTATAGCGTAATGTGTTGGCAAGAAATCCTTCGCCATATTCAGAAAGAAAAACTCCTCCTAAAATTCCAATGGGGATACTTATAAAAGAAGCAAGAGAGAGTATCCAAATTGTTCCGAGAAGGGCGTGAACAATGCCCCCGCCCATTTCTCCAGCAGGTTTCGGAAGTTCGGTGATAAAACTCCAAGTGAGACCGTGTAGGCCTTTAGAGATAAGAAAAACGAGAAGGATACTAAGAGGAATGATAATAAAAAGAGATGAAAGGGAGATAAGTCCCAAAAAAATAAAATTTTTAATTTTTCTAAAATAAAGGCGATTCATCCGCGACTCCTATTTGAAAGAGGAGCAAATCTCCAAACGATAACTCTGGCAAGAACGTTGATTAAAAGAGAAATAAAAAATAAAACAACGGCCACAGCGCAAAGTGCTGACGTATGAAGACTGGAAACCGCTTCAGAGTATTCGTTGGCAATAACAGAGGCCATTGTTGAGGCCGGAGCAAAAAGCGAGAGACTAATTTTGGGATTGTTTCCAATGAGCATGGCCACGGCCATTGTTTCTCCGAGAGCTCGTCCTAGGCCCAACATTAAAGCGCCCATGATTCCTGAAAACGAAGGAGATATGACAGCAAGTTTGAGCATTTCTTGTCGTGTGGCCCCTAAGGCCAAGGCCGCTTCTTTTTGTTCGCAAGGAACGACTTTCATAATCTCACGACAGATCGAAGTGATTGTAGGAATAATCATGAGGGCCAAAATAAGTGAAGCAGTAAGAAGTCCAACACCAAAACTTGTTCCTTCAAAGAAGGGAAGAAAACCAAAATGACTTTTTAAAAAAGGCGAAGCCGTATCACGCATCCAAGGCGCAAGATAAAAAAGTCCCCAGAGACCAAAAATGATACTTGGAATGGAGGCCAATATTTCAATAAAAAGATTTACGAATGAGGCCAAGCGCTTAGGACAAATCTCACTTAGAAAAAGTGCGCTCGCCACGCTTATGGGGCCTGCAATTAAAATGGCCAAAAAAGAAGTTAAAAAGGTGCCGTAAACAAAAGGAAGAATTCCAAAAATGCCTTCGGAAGGAAGCCATGCTGTACCTTTAAAAAAAGAAAAACCTAGTTCTTTAAAAGCGGGAAAGGCGAGATGAAAAAGAGCGATCAGCAACCCGACAATAAGAGCGATAATAACAATTGCAAATAATCGTAATCCCCACAAGCAGATCTTGTCTTGTTTGTGGGGGGCCAATTTAAATCGGGTTGATGATAAGTAAGTCATAGTCTAAAGTTTGTTTACAAAGTTTTTAGCTAAAGATTTTGGAAGAGGAGCGTAGTAGAGAGCTGCTGCCGAAGTCTGGCCTTCAGTAAGTGCCCACTTTAAAAAAGTTCTCATCATCGCAAGTTTTCCTTCTTTTTTATTTTCAGGAATTAAAATAAAGGTAAAAGCACTAATCGGATAAACACCTTTGCCTTCTTGATCTATGACATTCATTTTTTGATCAACTTTTAAAGCCGCTTTAGAAATACTATCGGTTGAGGGAATGATGAATTCACCAGCTTTATTTTTAAGAGCGACTTTGGAAAGCTTGGCGCTTTCTGCGTAAGCAAGTTCAACATAACCAATACTCATCGGCGTTTTTTGAACCATACTTGTCACACCATCATTGCCTTTTGCTCCTACACCAACAGGCCAATTCACAGTTTTACCTGTGCCGACATTTTTTTTCCAAGTAGGACTGACCACAGAAAGATATTCAGTAAAAATGGCCGTTGTTCCACTACCATCAGCACGGTGAATGACAAGAATTTCATTTGAAGGAAGTTTAAGTTTAGAATTAAGTTTTAAAATAGCGGCATCATCCCATTTCTTGATTGTTCCATCGAAAATTTTTGCAAGAGTGTCACCGTCGAGTTTTAAACCTTCAGGAGCACCATTTACAACAATAGTCACAGCGCCGAGTACTGTTGGTACATGCATAACAGGCCATTGAGCTTTTTTGATTTGTTCTTCATTCATAGGAGTATCAGAAGCGCCAAAATCAACTGTCTGTTCAAGAAGCTGTTGAATGCCGCCACCGCTACCGATGGCCTGATAATTTATTTGAACGTCTTTATTTTTCATTTGATAGTCAGAAAACCATTTGCTGTATAGTGGGGCAGGGAAAGTGGCGCCGGCGCCGTTAATTTTAGTGACTTCGCCTGCGACAGAGACATTAAGAAGAGCTAGAAATGAAAATAATAAGACTGCTTTCATAGAGTAACCTCCGATAAAATTATTACGCGCTGATTAGTAGCAAATTTGTTAACACTGATTGTCAGGAATTTATTAGAAGTTATTTAGGAATTGGATTATGCAGTGAAATCAAATAGATATGATCTGTTGGTTCTATTTAACTCTTATCCCCAACTCAGCATCATCTAATTCTTCAATGTCTCGTTGGTCAACGATGAGGTCATCTTTAATAGGATTACTTTCTGCTTTCGTTTTAAGCTCCTGAATGCTGAGATCATTTTCTGGATAAGTTCGCTCTGGCCTCATCGCTAATTTTCCAAGATCATCCCAAATAAGTGTTTGCATAAGAATATAGCAATTAAGCCCGTCTTGTTTTCTACAGGCCTCTGTTGTGTAACGCTCAATTGAATTTTTTCTTGAAAGCATAGTCGCGATAAAGCTTTCCATTTGAATAATTTCACGAGGCGGTTTGTTGTTAAAAAGTTCGCGCAGTGTTTTTAGTTGCCTTTCGGCCCGCTCAAAATGTTTTAAGCGGATTTGAAAAGCCGTATCAAGTGTCAGTTTATTTCGTTCATCGACTTTGCTATCTCTAAGTTTAGTGACGAGTTCAACTCCATCTTCCCATTGCTCAAGAAGCCATGAAAGTGGGATGGCCCTTTCTATGGCGTTGGTTGAATTTTCTTTGTGTCTTAGCGCTAATTTAAAGTGCCCAAAAGCTAATTCGAATTCTTTTTTTTCAAGATTAATATTCCCTTTTATATTTTCAGCATTGGCCGTTTGGATATCTTCTATGAAGCTAAATGCTTTTTCATTGTTACCTACACGATAGTAAATAAAGCCCATTAATTCGCGCACTTTTTGTGAGCGATAAGAATCTTCGGGGATATTTTTAAACTCATCAATGAGTTCATTTTCTTTGTTTAAAAAAATACCCATTTTAAGCCATGTACGAATCATCTCGTCGCTCGTTCTTACAATTTCTATCGATTTTAGAGGAGTTGTTTTAAGCGAAGTTTTTTCAAGAGTTTTTGTATGAATGTTCGCCAGCTCCATCATGTAATCAGTCCACAAATGGCCCGAGGGAGAATAAATCATCGTCATAGGATTGCAGACATTATATTCGCTTTCCGCTTCTTTTATTTTTGAAAGAGCAAGTAGATTGATGACTCTCATTAGGCAAATTTGTGGGTAATGATTTGTAAAACCTAAACGCTTGTCTTTTAAATAATCGAGACTTTTTTCATATTCACCTTTAACAAAATAGGCGATGGCCAAATAGCGTTTCGCTAAAATTTCAACGGGAGAATTTTTATGATTCTGCCTCTGTAAAAGTAAAATGGTTTTTTCGACATGCCCATTAATTAAAGCAAACTTTGCTCGTTGTAAAAGAGTTATGTCTTCAAGTCGCCCCTTCGCTTGTCTTGATTGTGCTATTTCAACAATTTCATCACGTGTAAGGTCCCAATCCTCTGCGAAAATCAAGGATGAAAGCAAGAGTAAAACACTCGGAAAAATTAATTGCATAACTTTCATATTAAACACTTCGGTAGTTTTGCCGATAAAGTTTACAAGCTTATGAAAAAGATTATTATTTTTTTATTCACAATTTTATTTTTGACGTGTGGACATGTTTGCTACGCTCTTGTTCCGATTGAAAGTTTGATTTTAGGCGATATTTCTTCACAATATAATGAGCTACAAAGCGATCCCCTTCTTTATCTTTTTCATGTAGAAAAAAATGAAGAAAATGAAGAAAATGAAAATAGAAAAAATCGTGCACAACTTGAAAATTACCTAGGGTTTGCGCAAGAAGGAAAAAATCTCGATAATTTTTGCAAAGGGCGGCCTCAAATTCAATATCGTTCACCATGGAGTAAAGAGCAGGTCTTAAATTCAACGGTGGCAACACTTCAATACATAGGGCTTGATTTAACAGTAAGGGCCATTGGGAAATATGCTAAATTTTTAGAATTTACTCCAGATGAATTTTCGGCGCTAACGGATAAGCTTGTGGGGAATTATTGTTCTCCCAATGTGACGGTGATCAGTCTTCGTGAGCTAAAACGAAATTTAAAGATGAAGTTTTTGACAGGAGACTATGAAGTTCCTACAGTAAAAGGGAATTCATTATTTCCTCAAAAACTAGGAAGCATTTCAAAAATTGATGAGGCGATTGAGCAAGAACTTTTACAATCGATTAAACTTTTTCGCGCTTTTTGTTCATGGGGAGGGGATTACCATGATTTGAGATTACTCACACCGCTAGTGAAACACCCTGTTGTCATGTCATTTATAGCACGTCAAATGGGAGGACAAAAATTGTTGTGGAAGGAAGAGGATCGAACGATTCGCCTTGTTCCTGATTTTACGACTCCTAAAATTCTTTGTGAAAACTTGGTTTGTCGAAAAAAAACAACGGAGTATTTTAAGCGAAGTTTTCCTCTTTCTTTAGGCAGCGAGAGTGTGGGAAAAGATATTGCACAACTTTTTTGTCAAGATTTTAGAGACGCAGATTATGCAAAAATTCAAAATCCTCAAGTGAAAAAGTGGATTGATAAACAAACGTTTGATGATGAAAATCTTTTAATTGCGCAGTTTATTGCCCTCGCGACAGGGATTCCTGATTTTTTCGTACGTTCAAAAAAATTTAGTGATGCTCAAGAATTTTTAAGATTTAGTATTGATAAAAGTTTCGACGACTGGGCCCAAGGTCAAACAAATAATTTTAGTAAAGATCTTTATTATGAAGAAGGATTGAGTATTGAAAAAGTGGATCGTTCACTTTATTTTAGGGAAACGAGACCTGAATTTAAAGTGGTTTTAGATGTAAACATGGGGGAAGTTGATAAGACCAATCAGATATTGGGGAAAGTTTCTATGACATTTAATTTAGAACTTTCAAAAAACCTTTTGGCCGGCGTTCGGGAAAGGTGGATTAATGTTGATCCGCGAAAGGAAAAAGAAGAACGAGAACTCATTATTAGCTTTCTGCGCAAACATACGAGTGAGCTTATCGAAAAAGAACGTCAAAAATTTATCATACCCCCTTGGAAAGGTGACATAGAAGGGTTAATTATACGTGAGCTGATGGAGCAGCTTGCTTCTTACTATGGCCAGTTTTTTTCAGAAAGGGACAGAACCTTGGTAACTATTCCTATTGTTTTTAATTATGGCCCTTTTGCTTTACGCTATATTGCCAACGATTTTTTAGTCGCGAAACAAAAAGAAAAAGCGAAGGCCTTAAAAATAATTGATGAAAAACTTGAGGCCGGCCGCCGCAGTCGCGAAGAAACTCAACTCAAACTTCAAAATGCGATAGATGAATGAAAAATGATATTATTGAGAATGAACAAAACGAATTTGATGATGATTTGAACGATCATTTAGATAATGATTTAAATTCTTTTCTGCCTGTTCCGGTGCAAAGTCATGAACTGACGGTTTATGCCCCAGAAAAAACTTCGTCAGATCCTTTAGTTCGTTACATTCGGGATATTTCTCGTTACCCGCTCCTATCTCGTGAGCAAGAACATGAGCTTACAAAGGCCCTTGCTGAAAGTGGTGATATTGAAATTGCTAAAAAATTAGTTCTTCATAATTTGCGACTTGTCGTTAAAATCGCAATGGAATATCGTTCGGCCTATCAAAATGTTATGGACCTTATTCAGGAAGGGAATATCGGCCTTATGAAGGCCGTGTCGAAATATAATCCTGAAAAGGGAGCGAAGCTTTCTTACTACGCTTCTTGGTGGATTCGTTCTTACATTTTAAAATTTATTTTAGATAATTTTCGCCTCATCAAAATCGGAACAACGAACGAGCAAAAAAAACTTTTTTATAATCTCCTTCAAGAAAAGCAGCGTTTGATTAGTATGGGGATAGTCCCTGATGCTGAAAATTTGTCAAAAAGTCTTCATGTTTCTCCCAAGGCCATCAATATGATGGAAGAACGCTTAACCGGGGGAGGCGAAATTAGTATAGATCAGGCGCGCTATGATGGCTCGAGTTCAACCCTTGAAGAGACGATTAGTGATGGTAAGGCCGGCATTGATGATGAACTCGCTGGTCTTCAAAACTTAGACATTCTTAAAAAAAATCTTGGGAACTTTGTTTCCAAGCTTAAACCTCGCGATAGAGAAATCTTTGAAAAACGGCTACTTAGTGAGGTTCCCGCCTCCTTGCAGGCCATTGCAGACGAGTACGGCGTCAGTCGAGAGCGCATCAGGCAAATCGAAGAACGTTTACTTGGTAATTTAAAGGTTTACATGTCCGAGTTTATCCGCTAAAAAAGATTTTTAAACAAAGGCCTTCTACTGGGTTTGGAAAATAACTTCTTTACTCGGTTTTGTGGCGTCAGGAGTATTTATGATTACGAAACAAGAAAAAACGGAAATTATCGCAAAGTTCGGTAACGGCAAAGACACTGGCTGTCCAGAAGTTCAAGTTGCTATGCTTACAAAAAGAATTAACAATCTTTCTGGCCATTTTAAAACTCACGATTCTGATTACAGTTCAAATCGCGGTCTTTTAAAAATGATCGGTGAAAGAAAAAATCTTCTTCGCTATCTTATGCGAAAAGATGTTGAGCGCTATAATAAAATCATCAGTGCTCTCGAACTTAGAAAGTAAAAAAATGAAAAAAGGGGATCGCAAGATCCCCTTTCTTTTTATATAATCAGTTTGTTGTTTTTAAGGAGGAAGGATTTGAGGGATATTTGAAAGAAATGCTTTGGCGTTTTTTTGAACTATCTTTTAAATCTTATCTTAGAAAATCCTTAGACAGCATTTATTAATAGAGGCCACCTTAATGTGTAAGAGTGGTTGTATGCTTATTTGGAGAAATACATGCTTTATCAAAAAAAAGAATTTAAAATGAACATTGGCGGCAAGGAGATCATTATTGAGAATGGCCGCCTTGCAAAACAAGCCGACGGAGCTGTGCTTGTGACTTGTGGAGGAACTCAAGTTCTTGTTTCTGTTTGTTCCGATACAAAAATGAAAGAAGGACAAGACTTCTTTCCACTGACTGTCGATTACACTGAAAAATTTTATGCTGCTGGGAAATTTCTTGGCGGTTTCATGAAACGTGAATCGCGCCCGACTTTACAAGAAACTTTAAATGCACGTTTAATTGATCGTCCTTTACGTCCTCTTTTTCCTGAAGGTTATTTTTACGACACTTTTATTCAGGCCACCGTTTTTTCTTATGATCCAGAAAATGATCCTGAATATCTTGCAGGCATTGGTGCTTCTGCGGCCCTTTGCATTTCAGATATTCCTTTTATGGGCCCAATTGGTATGTGTAAAGTTGGCCGTTTTGATGGCAAACTTGTGCTCAATCCTCCTTATGCTAAATGGCACGAATCAGATATGGAAATTGCGATTGCAGCAAGCAAAGATGCGATCTTAATGGTTGAAGGGGAAGCGAAAGAAATTTCAGAACAAGATTTTATGGATGCCATGAATTTTGCTCACGATAACATTCGCACTATGTGTGATTCAATCATTGAAATGCAAAAAGCCGTTGGAAAAGCGAAACGAGCTTACACTCCAGCGACTCCTAATAAAACATTGATGGATAAAGTTTCAGCTGATTTTAAAGCTGAGGCCCGCACTGCTTTAAGCATAGGCCCAAAACTTGACAGACAAAATGCTGTCAAAGAATTAACAAATAAAGTGACTGCTGCTTTAAAAGCGAATCCTTCTGCTTACGGCTTAGAAGAAAAATCAAGTTTTGATAAGCAAGCTTACAGCGCTGTTGACTCTGTCCTTTATACAATGATGAGAAATGATATTCTCGACAATGAAAACAGAATTGGCGGCCGAAAACTTACTCAAGTTCGGCCTATACAGACTGAAGTTTCTGTTCTTCGTCAACCTCATGGTTCTTCTCTTTTTACTCGTGGTGAAACTCAAGTTATGGCGACAGTTACCATTGGGGGAGCTGACGGTGAGCAAATGATGGATCGAATTGTAGGGATCGAATATAGTAAATTCTATCTTCACTATAATTTTCCTCCATTTTCTGTGGGTGAAGCTCGTGGGTCACGTGGCCCTGGTCGTCGAGAATTTGGACATGGTAACCTTGCTGAACGCGCGCTTAAATATATCATTCCTAATGAATTTCCTTACACAGCTCGCGTTGTGTGTGAAGTTTTAGAGTCAAATGGTTCTTCTTCAATGGCCTCTGTTTGTTCTGGTTGTATGGCCCTTATGGACGCTGGTGTTCCTGTAAAAGTTCCTGTAGCAGGTATTGCGATGGGACTTATTTCTGATGGAAAACGTTTTAAAATTCTTACCGACATTTTAGGTGATGAAGATCATCTAGGTGATATGGATTTTAAAGTGGCCGGTTCAACAAAAGGGATCACAGCGATTCAAATGGATATCAAGATTACAGGGATCACAAATGAAATCGTAGAGAAGGCCCTTGCTCAAGCAAAAGAAGGCCGTATCCACATTTTAGGTGAAATGCTTAAGGCCCTTCCTGAAGCTCGTTCGGAATATCGTTTGGGTGTGCCACGTATCGAGAGCATCAAAATCAATCCAGAAAAAATTGGAATGCTTATTGGCCCTGGTGGAAAAAACATTAAAGGCCTTCAAGAAGAATTTAAAGTCACGATTGAATGTAACGATGATGGCAACATTCGTATTCTTGGATCAGATGTTGAAAAAATCCGCGCTTGCATGACGACTGTTGATATGCAATTAAATGGCCCAGTGGTTGGAAAAGACTATCAAGCTGAAGTTGTGACCATTAAAGAATATGGTTGCTTTGTTGACATTGCTCCAGGAGTTTCTGGCTTAGTTCACGTTTCTGAAATCGCTGATGATCGTATTACTGATGTGAATGAATACGTGAAAGAAGGCGATAAAGTCATGGTTCGTGTGACTGAAGTTGATAAACTTGGCCGCTATAAATTTTCAATCAAGGCCGTAAAATCTCTTACGAAAAAAGTAAAATAGATTTGTGCTTACGGTAAAGATTAAAAAACTTTCTCATTATGATGAAACGCTCCCTTTGCCCCGCTATGAAACAGCGGCGGCAGCGGGAGCCGATCTTCGGGCCCAATTAGGGCCTGGAGAAAAACTCCTCATTAAAAGAGGCGAGAGAGTTCTTATTCCAACAGGGATGATTATGGAAATCCCTCACGGGTATGAACTACAAATTCGCCCTCGCTCAGGACTTTCATTTAAAACGGGCCTCATGGTTTTAAATAGTCCTGGAACAATTGATAGTGATTACCGTGGAGAAATAAAAATCATACTCGGAAATTTGGGTGAAAAAGACGAAGTGATTTTGCACGGCGATCGTATTGCCCAAGCTGTTTTAGCGCCCGTTATTCAGGGAAATTTTGAAGAAGTCACCCATGTTACCGAGACCGAACGAGGAAGTGGTGGATTTGGTTCAACCGGAGTAAAATAGAGGAGTAAAATAAGATGGATATTCAAATTGCTTATAAAAAAACAAAAGATGCGACGGATGCTTTCGGTAAAATTAAACATCTTTTAACGGAAGAGTATTTTGAGCGTTTTAAAGTTAAAGGAAAAATCAAAGCTGATGCTAAGAAAAAAATAATTCTTGTCACCGGAACTGGTTTTACTTTCACCTTAACATTTTTAGAAAAAGAAGTTCAAGGGACTTTGGAGCTATCTCTTCTTCTTCGAGCTCTTAAAAAGGCCATACTTCCCGTTGTCGAAAAAAATCTAAAAGACTTGCTCTAGCTTTTTAAAGGATCATGAATGTTTACGCTTAAGATTTTGCCTTCCGATAAAGAAATTACCATTGATTCTGAAAGCACAATTCTTGAGGCGCTGAAGGAAAACGACGTTTACATCAAATCATCTTGTGGTGGGTACGCTAGTTGTGGATGTTGCCGTGTTAGGATTATTGATGGCAAAGAAAATCTTGATAAAGCAGGATTTCCTGAATTACAGCTTTTAGGAAACGTTTTTCATATTACAAAAGAACGTCTTGCTTGTCAGACTCGTGTGAGTGGTGATGTGACTCTTGACACCTCTGTACATGACAAAGAACATGATGAATTAGCGCGAGAAATGAAGACTTCAAAACGTCCTTCTAAACCTCCGGCACGTCCTTTGGTTCGTAAAAAAGAAGATGTTGAAAAAGTAAAAGACGATCGTGCCAAAGAGTTTCAAGTTCAGCAAAAAAATAATGCTTCTTGGGAAAGGCATTGGGAAAAGAAAGAAGAAAACCCAGAGCTTGCGAGTAAACCAAAAAAACTAGGCGGTGGAAAACGTCCTCGTCCTTTTAGTTACAAAAATGACGAAGTGGATTTCGAGCAAGTTAAAGCTGAAAATAAGGTGAGAGGGCAGGCCAATTTTGAAAAAAGACAAGATGAAGAGTACGCTAATGAAGGCCGCAATCAAAAACGCTATGAAGGCCGTCCTGAAAGAAAATCCGAACGTCCAGAGTCACGAGGAGCTAAGGCCGCCTATAACCCGC
>Ga0247844_1005075_pt1 | contig 17096 bp, 11 predicted proteins | sample LaCtaG_FD_192421 | JGI IMG/M metagenome (GOLD analysis project Ga0247844, IMG submission 192421) | Freshwater microbial communities from meromictic Lake La Cruz, Castile-La Mancha, Spain - LaCruzMarch201714.5m_1 | ecosystem: Environmental > Aquatic > Freshwater > Lake | place: Spain: Castile-La... | reverse complement strand
TCCCTCTGTGATGCGGTTGCTGATATCAATGCGCGAGGCATGGTCGTCAGCAATTTTCTTGACCACGGCCAGGCCAAGGCCGGTTCCGCGTGCTTTAGTTGTAACGTAGGGCTCAAACGCCCGTTTAAGAATGTGATCCGGAAAACCAGCGCCTTGGTCAAGCACACTCAAGCGCACGCGCTCTGAGGCAGGCACCCATTGGGTTCGAACAACAACCGTCTTGGCAGCTCCACTGCTCGCTTGCGTTTGCTCGCTGGCATCTTGGGCATTTTGCAAAAGGTTGTGTAAAACTTGGCGTAGTTGCTGTGCGTCTCCATTGACTAAAGGGATACTTAAATCCAAATCGGTAGTAATTGGGACGCTTGCGGATTCGTACAACTGCAAAACGTCGCTTACTAGAGCATTCAAATCCACGGGCTTGAGTTCTGCGGCAGGTAATCTCGCATAGTCTCGGAAATCGTTCACCAAGCGCTTCATGGCATCGACTTGGTCAACAATGGTTTTGACCGACTTGGTCAAAATCACTTGCTCCGTGGGTTCGAGCTTTCCTGATAACTTCATCTCTAGGCGCTCCGCTGAAAGCTGAATAGGCGTCAGCGGATTTTTGATTTCATGGGCTAAGCGGCGTGCGACCTCTCCCCACGCTTGGGCCCGCTGCGCGGAGACAATGTCTGAAATATCATCAAACACCAACAAGCGACTTTGGTCTGGCAAAAAAGCACCGCGTGCGATCAGTGTTAAAGAGCGCTGTGGCTGCCCGCCCATACCACCTGACATAGCGCCCGAGACGGCACCCAACTCAAATGAATGCTGCCAATGGTCTTGGCCCTGGGGTTCGAGTCGCTGAGGAAATTCAGAAAACTGTTGTTGTACGCCCAGCCCAAAAGCTTCAAGGCCAGAAAGTTCACTGATTTTTTTATCTTGAAAATCAAGCGCAGCGACTTGCAAAATACGAGCCGCTCCGGGGTTGGAAGAACGAATAGCTCCGTCGGTCTGTAACACCATCACCCCAGAGGTCAGGTTATCCAAAATGGTCTGAAGGTTTGCGCGGGCCGAGTCCACCTGCTCCATGCTGCGTTGAACAGTAAACCGCGCGTCTGAGAGTTGCTGCGTCATCGCTGCAAAAGCGCGAGTCAGTCCACCGAGCTCGTCGTTGCCTTGCATCGCCAGCTTAGGCGTTAAATCGCCCGCCGCGACCTGGCTCACGCCTTCAGTTAAAACCAATAAGGGGCGGGCAATTTGGTTGCCCAGTAAAACCGCCAATAAGACAGCGCCAAAGACGGCTAAAAACAAACTCAAAGTGAGCGTACCGATGTACATGCGCTTTAAGCCAGCGCGGGCTATCGCTCGCTCTTGGTATTCCCGGTTGGCGCTTTCAACGGCCAAGGCGTTCAGAACAAAGTTAGATGGCAATGTTTTTTGTACCAGTAAAAACCGCTGCTCCACCATCAGGCCCACACTGGAGCTAGAAATTGGGACCAACACTTTGATGCGCGGTTTACTGGTTTTGTTGTTTGACACTTCTTCCAAACCTTCAACCCACGCTAGTGATTTTTCTGTGCGAGCGGTACGAAATTGGCTCGCGCTAGGTTGGTCTGGGCTCAGTTGAAAGCTAGACTGTCCGGCGCTGGCGATCAGCGTTCCGTTAGGTCCCCACAGGGTGGCCTCAGTCGCATCAAGTTGATCTAGAACGCGTTCTAAGGCCAATGCAGGCGCTAGCGCGTTGTTGTCCGATAACTGCGATGTGGCGCTGCGTGTTTTAGCGGCTAAATCATTAGACAAGGTATCCAGCGTGACGCGGCCTAAGTTGAGTCCGGCCTCCAAGGCACTCTCCACCTTCACGTCAAACCAAGTCTCAATAGAACGCGATACAAATTGGTAAGAAACAATGTAGATCAAGACGCCAGGAGCCACTCCGACGAGTGCAAAAATAGTTGCGATTTTGACCAAGAGACGGCTGCCAAAACGCCCTTGCTGTACCCGTAAATACAAGCGCACGCCGACCCACACAATTCCTGCCAAAAGCAGTGCCGCCACGACGACATTAATCGTAAACAGCTGTGAATAGGTTTGTTCGTACAAGTCGCGGTTATTGGTGGCTTGCGTTAACAAATACAGCAAGACCAAACCAATCAACACCATCGCCGTGGCAGCAAAGGCGATCGCGCTTTGCGTCAACCGCGATCGGCTTATTTCTTTGGGGCTAACCACCGCGTCTGTCATTTACTTCAGTTCAGGTAAAACAGAGGTTCGAGCTTGCGCTTGTACGCTCCACTCCGACTGCCCAATCGCACCAATTTGAAACGGCCGGGGCAGTTGGCTTAAGTCCAAGCGGAAACGAAACTCAACTTTGTATTTCACATTGGGGTCGACTTCGGTAATGTCACCTACCTTCCACTGCGATAGCTGCTTCACGGAGGCCAAGGCCTGGGCTAAGGTTTCATAAGATTGGCTCAAGGCCAAGCCTTGGCTGCTATCGGCAGCAGCGCCTGAACTGAGTTTGGTGCTCCAGCGGCGCGTTAAGGGCTGGTATGCCAAGCGAAATTGGCGCTGTACGCTGCTAGTTTTTCTGTCGTACCAATACCAGCGCTCTTGCAATAGGTCTGCCTCGGCTACAAAAAACATCGGGATACCTTTAAGCAAAGCGTCTTCTACTGCGCTGGGCAAATCAAAGGCGACTTTGGCAGCAACAAACACTTCATTGGCGCTACGCTCGGCCCGAAGTTGACTTATTTCGGTCACATTCTGGGAAAAGGCCAAAGGCGCCCATGCCAGGCACGCCACAAACCGCATCCAGAGCACCGCTTTTTTAAGCACTGCGCTTTTCCAAGTGCGAATAGAAGAAACCATCTTGATCATGGGCTCCATTGTCCGGGAGACTGTTCGTATTCGCTGGACTTTTTGGGATTAAATGGCCTGGCGAGGGCAACAGAGTCGCATCGCTGTGGCTTGCAAGAAACGTTTGGATCTGCTGCTGGCCTTCGGCCAAAAATAGTGAACATGTGCAGTACACCATTCGTCCGCCATTTTTCAGAAGCGGCCAAAGGGCGGTCAATAATTCTTTTTGTAATTGTGCCAGTTGGGCGATGTCGGTTTCACGGCGCAACCAACGCACATCAGGATGGCGGCGCACGATGCCCGACGCGGTACAAGGCGCATCTAACAAGATACCGTCAAAGAGAACCCCGTCCCACCATGTCTGCGTTAGCGCCGCATTGGCAACACTGAGAGTGGCTTGCAGGCCAAGTCGATTTAAGTTTTGCGTAATGCGTTGCGCTCGAACGCCATCCATCTCGACTGCCAAAACACTGCCCTTAGATAACTCCAAAAGGTGGGCTGTTTTGCCACCTGGGGCGGCGCAGGCGTCTAATATTTTGGCTTGCTGGGGCAGGCCGCTAAGCAACAAAGGCGCTGCAATTTGCGCGGCTGCGTCTTGGACCGACACCCAGCCTTCGTTAAACCCAGGAAGCTGCCCCACAGAAACCGCCTTATTTAATTCGATGGCAGAGCCTTCGCTAAAGCGAACGGCAATCTCCGCCGTTTTTAACAGCTCAAGGTAGGCCGCTACTGATTTTTTTCTAATATTGACGCGCAGTGTCATCGGGGGATGAGCGTTGGCCGCTTGTAATATGGCTTCCCAATGTTGCGGATGGTCTTTTTGCAAGCGCTTGATCCACCATAACGGATGGTTCCATAGCGCCTCAGGGTCCCGGCTACTGGCCGCCACCAAAGCGGGTCGCTCACGCAAAAAGCGGCGCAGGCAGGCGTTCACAAAATTGGCATGCGCTTTAGTCGCTGGATTGCGTTTCAATGCTTCCACCGATTGGTTAACTAAAGTGAACGCGTCATAAGGCGCATCGGCTTCGTTCCATACCAATGCCAAGGCCACGCAAAGCAAAGCATCGGTTGCAGGCGCTGGAGGCTTCGATGCCAAAAGCGTTCGCAAGGCTTGGGCGCGACCTAAATTGCGCCACACCTGAAACGCCAAGGCCTGCACACCGGGACGCAAGGCTTGGAGTACACCTTCAACAGCGGCCGTTCCCGATTTTCCAGAACGCACGCTTGCGACCACACCAGCAGTCGCTTGCAATAACTGCCAAAGCGGCAAGGATTTTTCTTGCACGCTCATTACCAATTCACAAAGGCCCGATGGCGTGAAAACCCATGGTCGCTGCAACCCAACGTGCCGGGGGTTGAGCCAAGGCCTCGTTATAGGCCGTCGAGGCATTGTTCATTGCGGTTCGGGCAAATTGCACCGACGCACTGGCCTCATCCCACAACGAGCGCTGCTCAGGAGGGGCATCATCGACCTCAGGCAACGATACCCAGAGTTGTTGCAGTTGCTCGTATTTGGCCCGGCAATCGCTTAGCGCCTTCGCAGCCGAGGGGTTATTTTTTAATCCTTTAAGCGCCAAATCTAATTGGTCGGCGGCCTCTGCAAGATCCGCCAAGAGCGGCGCATCTAAGGCAAAGTCTTGGGTCATACCGATAAATGACTGGGCTTGTTTATCAAAAGCGGCGGCGCCTTCAACGGCGGCTGCACGCAAACGCATCAAGCGGTTGTGTAACCCAACCGCCCAAAATACGGTCAATGCCAAAGCAATCCAAAGCAGCAATGTAAAACCCATAGCGCAGCCTCCCAGTGTTTTGCTTCATTCAAAAAAATACCCCAAGCCTTCGCAAAAAGGGCCTGGGGTAGGACGCTTGGACCTTCGCAGAATTACTCGGCGGAGGTGCCTTCCTCAGACTCTACCTCTGAACCACCGGATTCACCAGCGAGTTCAGCAGCTTCAGCATCTGCAATGGCACGGCGCTCGGAGTCGTCCATTTGCTCACGCACTTTGCGGGCTTCATGGTAAGCCATACCGGTTCCCGCAGGAATCAATCGACCCACAATGACGTTCTCTTTCAAACCACGCAACTCGTCGCGCTTGCCCATGATGGCAGCTTCGGTCAAGACGCGGGTGGTTTCCTGGAAGGAAGCCGCGCTGATGAAACTGTCGGTAGACAAGGATGCCTTGGTAATGCCCAACAAAAGGTTGGTAAATACAGCTGGGATTTTGCCCTCTGCACGCAAGGCGTCGTTAGTGTTGAGCATTTCAGAGCGCTCCACCTGTTCGCCATTGATGTAGTTGGACTCTCCTGCCGCTTCAACAACGACACGGCGCAGCATTTGGCGAACGATCACCTCAATGTGCTTGTCGTTGATCTTCACGCCTTGCAAGCGGTACACGTCTTGGACTTCGTCCACGATGTAACGCGCAAGCTCTTCCGAGCCGAGCAAACGCAAGATGTCTTGTGGATCTGCGGGACCGTCGACAACGCTTTCGCCTTTGTTAACGACCTGGCCTTCGTGAACCAAGATGTTCTTCTCTTTGGGCACGAGTTCTTCCCAGACCTTGCCTTCAGGATCGGTAATTTGCAAGCGCACTTTGCCCTTGGTTTCTTTACCGAATGAGATGGTACCGGTCGCCTCAGCAAGCACGCCCTTGTCTTTGGGTGAGCGCGCTTCGAACAACTCGGCCACACGTGGCAAGCCGCCGGTAATATCGCGGGTCTTTTGGCCTTCGATTGGGATACGTGCCAGCACTTCGCCGGGACCCACATCTTGTCCGTCGCGAACCTGCACCAAAGCGCCCACAGGGAAGCCAATCGTGACCGCGTGGTCGGTTCCAGGGATCTTGACTTCTTTGCCTGATGCGTCGATCAGTTTGACCTGAGGGCGAACAATCTTGGCTGAACCTCGGCGCTTGGGGTCAATAACTACCAAGGTAGACAAGCCTGTCACTTCGTCCACTTGGCGAGCGACTGTGAGGCCCTCTTCCACGTTTTCAAAGTGTGCTTTACCCGCGAATTCGGTAATGATGGGTCGGGTTAACGGATCCCAGTTAGCCAAAATCGCACCGGCTTTCACCGTTTGGTCCGCTTTGACGCTGAGCACCGCACCGTAAGGCACTTTATGGCGTTCACGCTCGCGACCGTGTTCATCGGTAATGATGATCTCACCCGAGCGGGCAATCACAACCAATTCTTTTTTGCTGTTGGTCACGTAGCGCATCGTGGCATTAAAGCCAATGTTGCCGTTGGACTTAGCTTCCACGCTAGAGGCGATCGCAGCACGTGAGGCCGCTCCACCAATGTGGAAGGTACGCATGGTCAGCTGCGTTCCAGGCTCACCAATGGACTGGGCTGCAATCACTCCGACGGCTTCGCCGTGGTTGATCAAGCCGCCACGACCCAAATCGCGTCCGTAACACTTGGCGCAAATACCAAAGCGGGTTTCACAGGTGAGTGCGGTACGCACTTTCACTTCGTCAACGCCACACACTTCGAGCTCATCGATCAGGTCTTCGTCCAGCATGTCGCCAGAGTGCGCAACGACCGCGCGTATCTCTGGGTGCAGAACGTCTTCGGCAGCAGTACGACCCAAGATACGGTCACGCAAGGACTCAATGACTTCACCGCCTTCGACGATGGCGCGCATCAAGTATCCGTTGTGGGTACCGCAGTCAAGTTCGGTCACGACCAAGTCTTGCGTCACGTCAACCAAGCGACGGGTCAAGTAACCCGAGTTCGCTGTTTTCAACGCCGTATCGGCCAAGCCTTTACGTGCACCGTGGGTAGAGATGAAGTACTCCAACACGTTCAAGCCTTCACGGAAGTTCGCAGTGATAGGCGTTTCAATGATCGAGCCATCGGGCTTAGCCATCAAACCGCGCATACCTGCAACTTGGCGAATCTGCGCTGCAGAGCCGCGCGCGCCAGAGTCGGCCATCATGTAGATGGAGTTAAATGACTCTTGCTGAACTTGCTTGCCATGGCGATCGGTCACCATCTCTTTGGACAATTTGGCCATCATGACTTTAGAGACTTCGTCGCCTGACTTGCCCCAAATATCGACCACTTTGTTGTAGCGCTCACCAGAAGTGACCAAGCCAGACACGTATTGCTGCTCGATCTCTTTGACTTCTTTTTGTGCGCGACTGATGATTTCGTGCTTCTCTTGAGGCACCAACATATCGTCGATACAGATAGAAATACCGGCACGGGTTGCCAAACGGAAGCCCGCTTGCAGCAACTTGTCAGCGAACACCACGGTTTCTTTCAATCCGCATTTACGGAAAGAAACGTTGATGAGCTTGGAGATTTCTTTCTTCTTCAACGCCTTGTTGATGTTGGAGAACGGCAAGCCCTTAGGCAAGATTTCCGACAACAACGCGCGCCCTGCAGTGGTTTCCCACAGCTTGGTGCTAGGAATGAATTCGCCGGTTTCTTTGTCTTTGGTGTACTCGGTTAAACGCACATTGATGCTGGAGTTGAGTTCGACCTCGCCCGCATCAAATGCCCGCTGAACTTCACCGGTGTCAGCAAAGATCAGGCCTTCGCCTTTTCCGTTGATGCGTTCGCGGGTGGTGTAGTACAGACCCAAGACCACGTCTTGCGAAGGAACAATCGATGGCTCGCCATTGGCAGGAAATAGCACGTTGTTTGATGCGAGCATCAAGGTACGGGCTTCCATTTGCGCTTCGACTGACAAAGGTACGTGAACGGCCATTTGGTCACCGTCAAAGTCGGCGTTGAATGCCGAGCAAACGAGCGGGTGCAACTGGATCGCTTTGCCTTCAATCAAGATCGGCTCAAACGCTTGGATACCCAAACGGTGCAAAGTAGGCGCACGGTTGAGCATGATGGGGTGCTCTTTGATAACCTCTTCTAAGATATCCCACACCACGGGCGTGCCCGATTCGACTTCTTTCTTCGCCGCTTTGATAGTGGTCGCAATACCCATGGCTTCCAAGCGTGCAAAGATGAAGGGCTTGAACAACTCCAAAGCCATCAACTTAGGCAGTCCGCATTGGTGCAGCTTGAGCGTTGGGCCCACGGTAATCACGGAACGACCCGAGTAGTCGACGCGCTTACCCAGCAAGTTCTGGCGGAAACGACCGCTCTTGCCTTTGATCATGTCAGCCAAGGATTTCAGTGCGCGTTTGTTAGCGCCTGTCATGGCCTTGCCACGGCGACCGTTGTCAAGCAAAGAGTCCACGGACTCTTGCAACATACGCTTTTCATTGCGAGCAATGATTTCAGGCGCTTTGAGTTCGAGCAAACGGCGCAGACGGCTGTTGCGGTTAATCACGCGGCGGTACAAGTCATTCAAGTCAGAGGTCGCAAAACGACCGCCGTCCAGCGGGACCAAAGGACGCAAGTCCGGTGGCAACACAGGCAATACTTCCAAGACCATCCACTCAGGCTTGATACCCGATTTTTTGAACGCTTCGAGCACTTTGAGGCGCTTGGCGTTTTTCTTGATCTTGAGCTCAGAGCCGGTCAGGTCATTGCGCAGCTTTTCAATCGATCCTTCGATGTCAATGCTGTTGAGCAAGTCTTTGATGCCTTCGGCACCCATCTTGGCTTGAAACTCATCGCCGTGTTCTTTGAACTTTGCATCAAAGTCGTCTTCGGTCATGATGCTGAATTTCTTCAGCGGCGTCATGCCGGGATCGGTCACAACATACGCTTCAAAGTACAAAACGCGCTCGATATCGCGCAGCGTCATGTCCAACACCAAACCCAAACGGCTTGGCAAAGACTTCAGGAACCAGATGTGGGCGCAAGGAGCGGCCAAATCAATGTGTCCCATGCGCTCACGGCGCACTTTGGTCTGGGTGACTTCAACGCCACACTTCTCGCAGATCACACCACGGTGCTTCAAACGCTTGTACTTACCGCACAGGCATTCGTAATCTTTGATGGGTCCAAAAATTTTGGCGCAAAACAAACCATCGCGCTCAGGCTTGAACGTGCGGTAGTTAATGGTTTCTGGTTTTTTAACTTCACCAAAAGACCAAGAACGGATCTTCTCGGGCGAGGCCATGCCGATTTTGATGGCATCGAAATGCTCATCGGGCGTGAACTGTTTAAACAGGTCGAGTAATGATTTCATGAAAATTCCTTGTTAATCAGCGAGAAGCTTCAAGAACGCTCGAGTTCAATGTCCAAGCCAAGGGAACGAATTTCCTTGACCAAAACATTGAAGGATTCCGGCATGCCGGCTTCGATAGAGTGCTCCCCTTTGACAATACTTTCGTACACCTTGGTACGACCTTGCACGTCATCGGACTTCACCGTGAGCATTTCTTGCAACACGTAAGAAGCACCGTAGGCTTCCAACGCCCACACTTCCATCTCACCAAAACGCTGTCCACCGAACTGCGCTTTACCGCCCAGGGGCTGTTGCGTCACCAAGCTGTAAGGTCCAGTTGATCGTGCATGCATCTTGTCGTCCACCAAATGGTGCAGTTTCAAAACGTGCATATAACCGATCGTGGTTGGACGCTCAAACGCGTCACCAGTGCGGCCATCAAACAAGTTAGCTTGCGTACGTGCCGCAGTCAGACCTTTTGCTTTGACGATGTCATCAGGGTAAGCGAGCTTGAGCATGCCGCGAATTTCTTCTTCCGAGGCACCATCAAACACCGGCGTTGCAAAGGTTGCGCCACCGGCCAAGTTCCCAGCCATTTCCAAGATTTGTTTGTCGCTGAGTCCCGCCAAGTCTTCTTTGCGGCCTGAGCCGTTGTACAAAGAATCCATGAACTGGCGCATTTCAGCCATCTTGGTTTCAGCTTGAAGCATGTCACCAATGCGTTGGCCTAGGCCTTTAGCAGCCCAACCCAAATGCACTTCCAACACCTGACCCACGTTCATCCGTGAAGGAACGCCCAAGGGGTTCAACACAATGTCGCACGGTGTGCCGTCAGCCATGTAAGGCATGTCTTCGACTGGAACAATCTTTGAGACCACACCTTTGTTACCGTGGCGTCCAGCCATCTTGTCACCGGGCTGCAAGCGGCGTTTAACCGCGATGTAGACCTTGACCATTTTGAGAACGCCGGCAGGCAGTTCGTCACCCTGCGTCAATTTTTTACGCTTCTCTTCAAACGACAAGTCAAAGCTGTGGCGCGTTTGCTCCAGCGATGCTTTGATGCTTTCGAGTTGAGAGGCGACTGCGTCGTCGGCAGGGCGAATATCAAACCAATGGAATTTCTCAACCGAGTCAAGGTAAGCCTTGTCGATCTTGGTTCCTTTGGCTAATTTCTGAGGTCCACCGTTGGCAATTTTGTTATTCAACAATTTTGCGATACGGTCAAATGCATCAGCCTCCACAATACGCACTTGATCATTCAAATCCAAGCGGAAACGCTTGAGTTCGTCGTCAATAATTTGCTGCGCACGGCGGTCACGCGTGATGCCTTCGCGGGTAAAGACTTGTACATCAATCACCGTTCCTTGTGAACCTTGGTCCACACGCAAAGAGGTGTCTTTCACATCACTGGCTTTTTCGCCGAAGATGGCTCGTAAGAGCTTTTCTTCAGGCGTTAAGGTCGTTTCACCTTTAGGCGTGACCTTACCCACTAACGTGTCGCCAGGCATGACTTCTGCACCGACGTAAATGATGCCAGACTCGTCCAAACGGTTGAGTTGCTGCTCACTGAGGTTGGGGATGTCGCGGGTAATCTCTTCAGATCCCAACTTGGTGTCACGCGCCATCACCACCAACTCTTCGATGTGGATGGAGGTGTAGCGGTCTTCAGCAACGATACGCTCGCTGATCAAGATCGAGTCTTCGAAGTTGTAACCGTTCCAAGGCATGAACGCGACCAGCATGTTTTGGCCCAGAGCCAATTCACCCAGATCGGTGGATGCACCGTCAGCAATCACATCCCCTTTAGCCAACTTGTCGCCTTTTTTGACAATAGGACGTTGGTGGATATTGGTGTTTTGGTTAGAGCGCTGGTATTTGATGAGGTTGTAAATGTCAACACCCACTTCACCGGCTTGCGCCTCAGCGTCATTAACGCGGATCACCACACGGGTGGCGTCGACATAGTCCACCACACCGCCGCGGCTTGCCGTCACCACTGTTCCGGAGTCAACCGCTGAAACGCGCTCGATACCGGTACCGACAAACGCTTTTTCAGGCCGCAAAACAGGAACCGCTTGACGCTGCATGTTCGCGCCCATCAAGGCACGGTTAGCATCATCGTGTTCCAAGAACGGCACCAATGAGGCGGCGACTGAGACGATCTGCGCGGGCGACACGTCCATGTACTGAACGCGTTCAGCGCCCACCAAAATAGACTCGCCTTTTTCACGTGCAGAAACCAAGTCTCCAGTGAGAACGCCATCTTTGTCCAAAGCCGCATTGGCCTGGGCAATCACATATTTCCCCTCTTCAATCGCCGAGAGGTAATCAATGTCAAGCGTTACTTTGCTGTCGGCTACGCGACGGTACGGCGTTTCAATGAAGCCATATTCGTTCAAGCGGGCATACAAAGCCAAAGAGTTAATCAAACCAATGTTGGGTCCCTCTGGCGTTTCAATAGGACATACACGACCGTAATGGGTGACGTGAACGTCACGCACTTCAAAGCCTGCACGCTCCCGGGTCAAACCGCCTGGGCCAAGGGCAGAAACACGGCGCTTGTGCGTGATTTCTGACAAGGGGTTGGTTTGGTCCATGAACTGCGACAACTGCGACGCGCCAAAGAACTCTTTGAGTGCGGCAGAAATTGGCTTGCTGTTGATCAAGTCGTGTGGCATGAGCGGCTCTTGCTCGGCTTGGCCTAAACGCTCTTTCACTGCTTTTTCAATCCGCGCCAAACCGGTGCGGTATTGGTTCTCAGCCAACTCACCCACGCAACGAACGCGGCGGTTACCCAAGTGATCAATGTCATCGACGTCACCATTGCCGTTACGCAGGTCAACCAAAATCTTGACGACGGACAAGATGTCTTCGTTGGTCAAAACCATCGGGCCAGTCGAGTCAGGGCGACCCATTTTGGCGTTGAACTTCATACGACCCACACGCGATAAATCGTAGGTGTCTGGGTTGTAGAACAAACGTTGGAACAAGGCTTGAACTGCGTCTTCTGTGGGCGGCTCGCCTGGGCGCATCATGCGGTAGATTGCGACACGGGCCGCGAACTCATCGATGGTTTCATCGGTGCGCAAGGTTTGTGAAATATAGGCGCCTTGGTCCAACTCGTTGGTGTAGATACACGCAATTTCATTGACGCCGCTGGAGCGTAATTTTTTCAACAATGCTTCGGTCAACTCTTCGTTGGCCTTTGCCAAGATTTCACCAGTTTCTGCTTCTACGATATTGCGGGCGACCACACGTCCGACCAAGAAATCTTCTGGCACGCTGATGTGGGTGGTTTTGCTCTCGTCTAACTCACGGGTGTGACGCGCTGTCACACGCTTGTCTTTGGCAACAATGACTTTGCCAGACTTGTCGGTGATATCAAAACGAGCTACTTCGCCGCGCAGACGCTCGGCCACAAATTCCATTTGTGCGCCACTGTCCATCAAGCGGAAGTTGTCATTGACAAAGAAGTTTGCCAAGATCGATTCGTTGTTCAAGCCGATGGCTTTGAGCAAAATCGTCACAGGCATTTTGCGGCGGCGGTCAACGCGGAAATACAGCAAATCTTTGGGATCGAATTCAAAATCGAGCCATGATCCGCGGTAGGGGATGATCCGCGCCGAGAAAAGTAACTTGCCAGAGCTATGGGTCTTACCCTTGTCGTGTTCAAAGAACACACCAGGCGAACGGTGCAACTGGGAAACAATCACGCGCTCTGTACCGTTGATGATGAAAGAGCCTTTGCCTGTCATGAGCGGAACTTCGCCCATATAGACTTCTTGCTCTTTTACTTCCTTGACCACCTTGTTTTGGCTGGTCGATGCATCGCGGTCATAAATAATGAGTTGCACTTTGGCACGTACGGCTGACGCGTACGTGAGGCCACGGGTTTGGCATTCACGCACATCAAAGCCGGGCTTGGCCAAGTTGTACTCGAGGTACTTCATTTCGACAAACCCGTTGTGCGAAACAATCGGGAAAGCCGCTTCAAACGCCGCTTGCAAACCCTCTTGGGTTCGCTTTTTGGGCGCTACGTCGGCCTGCAAAAATGCAGTGTAAGCATCCTTTTGCATCTGCAAAAGGTAAGGAATTTCAAGCACGCTATCGCGATTACCAAAGTTTTTGCGAATGCGCTTGCGTTCTGTATATGTATAAGCCATTAGATCTCCGGGCAAGGGCTGAGGAATCCTGGGGGTCCTAGGCGACTGATTTCATTTCTTGGTGATTGGCCACTACCAATCATTGGCGGACGGTTGCGCATTGCACGCAACCCGAACCAAGGCGTCTTCCGCAGTCGGGGTCAGAAGACACTAAAAAGTAGCGCAGACGCCACTTTTTGGTGTGCTCTTTAAAGCACGAAAGGCTGGGGGCCCTTTTGGAGCACCCAGCCCATCGCAATCGCTCGATTATTTGAGTTCGACCTTAGCGCCCGCTTCTTCAAGCTTCTTCTTAGCAGTCTCAGCATCTGCTTTAGAGACGCCTTCTTTAACTGCCTTAGGTGCGCCGTCAACCAAGTCTTTGGCTTCTTTGAGGCCCAGACCGGTGATTTCGCGAACCGCTTTAATGACGGACACTTTGTTAGCGCCAGCTTCCATCAACATCACGTTGAATTCAGTTTTCTCTTCAGCTGCTGCTGCACCGCCGCCACCGCCGCCTGCGGCTGGAGCCGACATCGCTGCTGCGCTTACACCAAATTTCTCTTCGATGGCTTTCACCAGGTCGTTGAGTTCCATGACCGTCATGCTATCAAGCGTGGTCAAAAATGCGTCTTTATCGAATGCCATTTTTATTTCCTAACAATATTGATTACTACTAAACAGAAGAGGCCTTAAGCCGCCACTGCCTCGGCGGGTGCTGCAACTGCTGCCCCCGCGCCACGCTGTTCCGCCAAAGCGGCCAGCACACGGGCTGTACGCGAAATGGGGGATTGCATCAAGCCCAACAACTGCGCCAACAACACTTCTTTGGAAGGGATGCTTGCCAATTGCTTTACGCCGTTTACGTCTAATGCTTTGCCGCCGTACGCACCAGCGCGAATCACCAACTTGTCATTGGTTTTCGCGAATTCAGACACCACTTTCGCGGCAGCTACTGCGTCTTGGGAAAAGCTGTAGATGAGCGGTCCGGTCATCAGGTCAGAGACAACTTCAAACGCGCTACCTGCAACAGCACGGCGAGCCAAGGTGTTTTTCAACACGCTTAGGGTCACGCCACTGCTACGAGCATTTGCACGCAGTTTGGTCATGTCAGCGACCGTGATGCCACGGTATTCCGCGATCACGAGCGTTTGAGCTTTTGCGGCGAGGCTGGTCACATCCTGTATGACCGCTTCTTTCTCACTGCGATTAAGACTCAAGGTCTACTCCTTTAAATGCGCTTTGCAACTTGCGTTGCGCACGCTCCATATTGCAGCGATCAACTGTGTAAGGATTGGTATCCATCTGCAGCGGGATCGCCATCTGCGTTGGTTTTCACTGATTAAGTGCAGTCAAGCCACACACCAACGGTCTTGGATGGCCCAATAAAACCAAAGCGGTTTTACCGGCCCACCACATCGGGCATTTCTTTCGATTTGCCCAAATTTGCTATCTAACGATTACGCTGCGATGGATTGCAAATCCACACGCACGCCGACACCCATGGTCGAAGACACCGCTACTTTGCGCAGGTAAACACCTTTGCTAGAAGCAGGCTTAGATTTATTCAACGCTTCGATCAATGCAGCCAAGTTGCCTTGCAAGTGGGCTGAATCAAATGAACGACGTCCAATGGTCGAATGAACAATACCGGCCTTGTCAACACGGAATTGAACTTGACCGGCCTTGGCGTTTTTCACTGCGGTTGCCACATCTGGGGTCACGGTGCCTACCTTTGGGTTAGGCATCAAACCGCGAGGGCCCAAAATTTGACCCAAAGTACCAACGATACGCATCGCATCAGGGGCGGCGATCACGATATCAAAGGGCATGTCACCGGCCTTGACCATGGCAGCCAAATCATCCATACCAACAATATCAGCACCAGCAGCGCGTGCTTCGTCGGCTTTAGCGCCTTGGGCAAACACAGCTACGCGGGTTGTCTTTCCAGTTCCGTTTGGCAACACGACGGCGCCACGGACCACTTGGTCAGATTTCTTCGCGTCGATACCGAGTTGCACAGCAACGTCGATAGATTCATCGAATTTAGCCTTGGCAAATTCTTTGACCAAGACCAAGGCATCCGCTAAGGGGTACAACTTGGTGGCGATAATTTTGCCTTGTTGGGCTTTTTGGTTTTTAGTGAGTTTGGTCATTTATACGCCCTCCACATTCACGCCCATGGAGCGAGCAGAACCAGCGATGGTACGAACAGCAGCATCTAAATCAGCGGCTGTCATGTCTTTCATCTTGGTTTTAGCAATTTCTTCCAACTGAGCGCGGGTGATCTTGCCAACCTTGTCGCTGTGTGGACGAGGTGAACCTTTGTCCAGCTTGATAGCCTTTTTAATCAAAATCGACGCAGGCGGCGTTTTGATGATGAAAGTAAAACTTTTGTCTGCAAATGCAGTGATCACCACTGGCAAAGGCAGGCCTGGCTCGACACCTTGAGTCTGTGCGTTAAACGCTTTGCAGAACTCCATGATGTTCAAGCCGCGTTGACCCAAAGCGGGGCCAATAGGGGGGGATGGATTGGCTTTACCAGCTGGCACTTGCAGCTTGATGAAACCAACGATTTTCTTCGCCATGATTTCTCCTTACGGGTAATAACGCTTTGGTGCCAAACAACTTGGCCCTCGGCTCCCCGGGGTTAACGACTCGAGACCACCATTCACGTTGCGTCGGAAAACGTGAACTGTTTGCGCGCACAAGGCGCACGAAAAACCTTAGGTCTTCTCGATCTGAGAAAACTCTAATTCAACAGGCGTTGAACGCCCAAAAATCGTGACAGAAACACGTACTTTGCTTTTGTCGTAATTCACATCTTCTACTGTGCCGTTGAAGTCAGTGAATGGGCCGTCTTTCACGCGAATGAACTCGCCCACCATGAATTCCACCTTGTGGCGCGGCTTCTCGGTGCCTTCTTGCATTTGGTTCACGATCTTGGACACTTCTGCGTCAGAGATCGGAGCAGGACGATTTTTCGCTCCGCCCACAAAACCTGTCACTTTATTGGTGTGCTTGACCAAATGCCAAGTGTCATCGCCCATCACCATCTCGACCAAAACATAACCTGGGAAAAACTTTCGTTCAGTGGTTTTTTTCTGACCGTTCTTGACTTCAACCACTTCTTCCATGGGTACCAAGATGCGGCCAAATTTGTCCTGCATACCAGCGCGGTTGATTCGCTCAATGATGTTGCGCTCGACAGCCTTTTCCATGCCCGAATAGGCGTGAACTACGTACCAGCGCAGATCGGGGTTTGCAGGCGCGGCCAACATGTCGACCGCTGGGGTTTGAACTTCTTCCGTCATTATTTTTTCCAGCCCAGAATCAGATCGTAAAAAAACCATTCAAGCGTTTTGTCAGTGAGCCACAAAAACAGCGCCATCACCAACACAAAACCGAACACATACGCTGTGATTTGGGTAGCCTCTTTGCGCGTGGGCCAAACCACCTTTTTCACTTCGCGCCACGCATCGCGGCCAAACGCAGTTAACTGCTTGCCCGACTCCGACACCAAAAAAACGATCGTTGCCAATACCAAACCAGCGATAAAACCTAACCACTGCAACAAGGCACCCTGAGCTGCCAACAGGAAGAACGACGCAAAAGCGCCCACAACCAACAGCGCCGCAGCTGCGAGCTTGGCTTTGTCTGCCCCTGTGTTGACGGTTTGAACGTTTGTTGTTGCCATGTTTCGATCTATTTCGCGTTGTTACTAAAACTCTTTACTACATCTCTTTTTTCAGCATCCTTAAGACGCTGAAGCCCGCTACAGCGTAGCGGGCTCTAAAACCACCTCGTTAAGTCAGCCGGGTGGCAGGGGCAGTAGGAATCGAACCTACAACCTTCGGTTTTGGAGACCGACGCTCTGCCAATTGAGCTATACCCCTTTAACTTCTTTTTGATTACGCAATAATTTTCGCAACCACGCCCGCACCAACGGTACGGCCACCTTCGCGAATGGCAAAGCGCAAGCCTTCTTCCATCGCAATGGGGTTGATCAACTTCACAGTGATCGATACGTTGTC
>Ga0247844_1005073_pt1 | contig 17104 bp, 25 predicted proteins | sample LaCtaG_FD_192421 | JGI IMG/M metagenome (GOLD analysis project Ga0247844, IMG submission 192421) | Freshwater microbial communities from meromictic Lake La Cruz, Castile-La Mancha, Spain - LaCruzMarch201714.5m_1 | ecosystem: Environmental > Aquatic > Freshwater > Lake | place: Spain: Castile-La... | reverse complement strand
TGTGCTTCAGTCTCTAGGTCACGGATCTCAGTCTCCAAGAATTCCTTGGTGATCTGCATTATGCAAAGGTCGAGTACGCAGGAACGTAGTACACGGTGCCGCCAATCATCACTTTAATTGCTTTGGCTACAGTGGTAACACTGGTTGCCGTAGGAGCAATTGTGGCAGCGGGAGATGTATCAATGTTCATCAACAAAGGAATTTCACCTGTGTTTGCACCACTGTCAGTTACACGAATAAACGAAGCTGTACCGGGCAAAGAAGCGTTAACAGAGTAATCTGTATCCAACTGCAGAACAGCCAAAGTACCGCCGGGAGAAGCTACGGAGCCCCCCAAGGTTGCACGAATAGCGTTAGCCGCACCAGAAATTGTGCCGCCTGTGTTAATTGAAGTGGAGATGTGAGCACCGTTGATTGTGCCGCCTGTAGCGCCTCCAGTGCCAGTAACTCGGGTTAAAGCACGGAACGTCTCGCCCGAACCCGTAGAGGTGAAGGTCAATCGGTTGTACGACAAGCGCGTATCTCCAGTGGTAGCTGAAGTCGTAGCGTAAGACTCAGAAATGTTGTCCGCAGTTGTTACTGCAATCGGAGAAGAAGCTGTTCCGGTAATAAAGCCATTTTGTGATATGACTGGGCCGGAGAACGTGGTATTTGCCATGATTGTTTCCTTACATGCAAGTTAGGCGTATCTGTCTGCATGTCGTCAGCCGGGACTGTCAGATACACCGGAAACCCCGGAATGGTGTGTTTATATCACGGCGCTTCTGTGTGCGCAACAAATTTGTTGGACTTCTTTAAATTTTCTTCTTGCGTGATAACGCGCAAGTTCCACGGCACATGTAGGCCACACACTACAGGGTTGATTAACGGTACTATGTGATCTACAACATACCGCTCCCCCGTAATTTTTGTAAGTTGTGCGGCTTGCTCATAAAGATGCCGCATTGTCTGCTTCTGCACTTTTGTTATCCAAGATGGTGTTGCGTTACGGTGGCGGCGCTTGCGCACATTATTTAAAGTTGCGTAGTACTCAGGAAACTTATCTTTATGCCTACGTTTGTAATTTTGTTTTTCTTCTAAAGGACGTGCGTTTGCTCTGGCAACCACGGTTTCTTTGTTTCGCCTGTAGTACTCCTGCTTAGCGGTTACGCCGGCGTCAGACTTGTTGTATTGACGAAAGTATTCGGCGCGTTCAACACTGCCCTTAGCCCATTCAACTTTCAAGCACTCAACACATGCGCCTTTTGTTTTGCGGGGGGCTGTGTGCCCGTGTTTGCAGGGCTGTCCAGTGAAATAGTACTTACTGCCGGTTTTCTTTGCTTCTTCCCGTGTGGCAGGCATGTAGGATGTGTCCATTGTTTTCCCCTTAGTTACGATACAGGTAATTATATCACAATAAAAAAGCCACCCGAAGGTGGCTTTTAGAAGGGTCGGAGAGATTAAGCTCCGGCTGAACCCCACATACCCAAAGGATCTGACCAACCGAACGAATAACGTTCACGTGCTTTGTAGCGAACGTTTCCAGTGTCAAAGTCTCCGTCCATTGAGTTAACCAGAGGCATACGCTCAAAATGCTTCATGCCGTTTGGAACGTCGGTAATCAAATACCAGCCGTTTGTATCGGTCAAGAAGTGATTGACACAGTAGCCTTCAGGGATTGCACCCATCTGTTTCAACGCGTTAATGTCGTTGTCAGCAGTAGAAACACGCAGTTCAGTGTCAAGCAAACGTTTGGCAACGAACATGAGTGATGGGGGAATAACCATCTTGCGAGGCTTAGCGGCGATCAACAGACCACGTTCATCAGTCCATGCTGCAATTTGAATCACAGCATTTTCCAAAGAAGTTTCGTTTAGATCAACACCAGTAGTGGGGCTGTTAAAGTTAACAGAGCCGTTCACCAATGGGTGACCAACACGAGTGTTGGAGCTGTTGTTACCAAACAAGGTAACGCCGTCACCACCCAAGTAAGCGCCGTTAAAGCCGTTGTTGATAACGGAAGCAGCTTTAACTTGCTTGGTGTAGGACATGGCACGGGCCAAGGCTTTGGTGTAGCGAGCAGACAAGCTGTCGTACAAGTTATCTTCAACCGCTTCTTCAGTGATTGAGAAACCCAAAGCAATGGTTTCGTGGTTGTAACGGGCGGTAAAAGCTTCCTGCGCGTTGTCATAAGAAACTGAAGAACCCTCGTTCTTGACGGGAGCAGCACCAAAACCAGCAAGCTTGGTCTCTTCTTCAAAACTACGCTCTGATTTCTCAGTTTCGTACAGTTCTTTGTGCTCTTCGCCGTAGCGAGCGTATTCCATACCAAACAAAGCGTTTAGGCCGGGGAGCAACTCTTTAAGTAGTTGTGCGCGTGAAATTGCCATTTTGAGTTACTCCTTACAGGCCAACGTTGTTTAAATACGAGTGGGCACTGGGGTTGAATTTAACCAACACATCAGTAAACGCATCACCAATTTCTGAAAAGCCTTCCAGCTCCACAAAGCCCACAATACGGAAAGCCGCAGCAGTTGTCTGCACGGTTGATTCCAAAGCGCTGGTTGAGTTACCAGTTGTGGTTGAACCCGTAGAGGTGCTCTGTACAGCGGCAAAGAAGGTGTTGGTGCCCAGAATTGTTTGAGCGCCAGAACCATCTAGCTGTGCTTGGAAAGTAACAAACGGGTCAGTAATTACTTTGGCTGTTACCACGCCGGTTGTGCCGGAAGGGTAATACTGCGCGTTAATCACCTGACCTTGTGCATTGACATATTCGCAACCAACGAAAACACCGATTGCACCTACGCCGTTGCCGCCAAGGTTGTTAGTCGTAATGTCAGCACCAGTGGCGGTTGAGATGGCTAGATAGCCGTCCGCGCCGATGATGACTACTTGACCATAGAAAATGTTGGTGGCTTCGCCAGCAGGGTCAATCAGAAAAGTCTGAGTTGCACCTGCGTAAGGCATGCCATCAACGCGATTTACGGGGCGAAGCCCATAGGGAGAAGCGGTAGATGCCATTTAAGGACTCCTTATTTACTTTGAACCTGAACCAAAACCCGCGCCACGGCTGGTTGTTGACTTGCGGTCAGCAAACAGGGGCATGCGCGAATCGTTGTTTCGCATGAAGTGGTTATCCACTGATTCCATCTGGTTCTGAGCTTGCTGGTCGTAGTAGTCGTCTCTGGAACGTGCTCTTTCGGCGGGCATCTTGCAAAGCATTAACCCACCAATTTCAACGTTGCCTGTGGCGGCTGAACCAGTAATCATCAGTTCTGGATGGTCTACTGCTTTCACCGGCTCCCAGCCATCGCGCATCTTGCGAGACACATTGGTCGGTTCAGCCTGTCCCAAGACATGTGTGGCTACCCAACGGTAGACATATCCGGGTTCAGGTGTCGGATCGGGCAGTGCAGTCGGCGGTACGTATACAGCACGAGCTTGCTTATCGCGTGAGACGTTGTCACGAGGGGTACGGTTTTCAGCCATTTCAATTCTCCAATTTTGCTACTTGAGCAGCATACTGCTGCGGGGTTAATCCAAATTTCTTAGCCAGAGCTATCTGAGTCTGAGTTAATTGGATCTTTTTAGCTCCAGACGAACGTGTCGCTGGCGCTGCCACTGCCGCAGGCTTTCTTGGAGCATTGCCGTTCCTTGGCCTGTCTTCCGAACCACCGAACATTTCGGGGAACGTTGACTTCACGCGAGCATCAATCTGCTCGAAGTACTCATCGGTGCGGGGATCGACTCCTGAGTTGACTAGTTTTTGATGCAGCCCTAGTGCAAAGCTGGTTACTTCTTCAAACCCGTTTGAGCCGAACCACTGGTTTTTGGCTTGCCAGCGCAAGGTTTTTTCGTCGGCTCGAACCTGTTGGGGTTCTTGGTAACGGGGTTGTACATCAGTTTCTTGCGTTTGTAAAGGGGGTGGACGGAAATTTTTTGTTTGCTCCACTTTCATCTTGGCTTCCAGCAACGCTTCTTGCGCAGCCAGAATGGCATCAGTGTCAAACGCTTCCTGCGCAGCTTTGTAATCCCGGCGGGCTTTCTCCAGTTCCGCATCTGCGGCGGTCTTGGCCATCTGGGTGTACTGCTCTGTCCCTGTCGAGACGTATTGCTTGAGACGTTTGTTCTCCTCAAGTATCTGTTGTGCAAGACGTTCCAGCTCTTGCTTCTCACGAGCCAAGGATTCTTTAGCCCGGCGCTCGTCGTGACGGGCATGGGTCAATTCCTTAATTCGATCCTGCGCACCTCTGGTGTAGGTTTCAATCTCGTCGTCGGTTGGGTCTTCAACTTCCCTGTCCAACGGTCTACGGCCCCGATCTTTCTCGGGAGTATCGTCAATAACCTCAATCTCAACGTCGTCGTCTTGTTGTGTAACGACAACATCTTTGCCGTTTACATCCGCTTCCGTTTCATCGGGGAACTTGTATTGTTCAGCCATTTCTACTCCTTATGCGCGGGTGAGCCCGCGAGGGTCTTGCACAACAGCGTCAACCTGATCGTCGTTAATCAGTCGAAACTCTTTTCCAAAAATCTTGAATCGCGTACCGGAATAGGTACGTACGAGCACAAAATCGCCTTCCTTGCACCACGGGCCACCGGGGAACTTGGTCTGGTCTTTATACGCGTCTGGGCCAACCTTCAACACAAACAAAACGGTTGTGGCGCTTTCTTCTTGTCGCATGGTTGCGGCATCTCGAACCAAATCGAGACTTGTGCCAGCGATCTTTTCATCGACCTCTGGTACGGCACACAACAACTTCCAACCCGTAGGGGATGGCAGCATCGTGGCTTTCTCTTCATCGGTTGCATTCTCAACAGGCGCATCCACTGGTTGGATGGCTTCAGGCAGGGCGAATTGCCCCGGTTCAAGAACGAGTTCACTCATTGGCTTTCTCCACTTTCTCAGCAAGGTCGATTAAGTAACGCTCTGCGGTGGCCAGACCCTGAATGACTCCGCAAAGTTTTTGGTATTCCTCGAAATTGCGACAGATACCACCCGCCAAGTCATCGGCGTAGTTGTTCATGTCGGTGCGTATTTGTTCGCGCAATACGCGTGCGAATTCGGAAATCATTGTTTAGGTTTCTCCTTTGGTTGGTTTTTGTTAAACATCTGGGTGCGCTGATTGCTCAACCGCCCAGCTTCTACAAGCGCAGACTGGTTCTGGCGTTGTTTCTCCATCTTCAGTCGGCCTGTTTTCTCCAGCGCGTCAATCTGGATTTTCTTTTCGGCCTGCTTTGTTTGCTCCATCTTGGCCATGCTGTCCATCTGCAAGCGTTGTTGTTCAAGCTGTAGCTTGCCTTGAACTTCTTGGCTTCTAAGCTGCAACTCTTGTTGCTTGAGCTGCAACTCTTGCTGCTGCATCTGAACCATCGGGTCTTGCTGTTGTTGCTGCGCCTGTTGCTGTGCGGCCTGAGCTTGGTTCTGTTGAAGAACCTGTTGTGCTGCTTGGGCCATCATGCTTGACAGGGCGATCTCCATCTCAGGTGGCAGCTTCTCGTCCTCGGGTGGCAGGGGCATACCCAACTGCTGCTCGATCTTCTGCTTGTAGGCATAGCCAACGTGCTCGGCAACGTGCGCCATCATTGCTGCTTGCAACTGAGGAGCCTTGGGGTTCTGGCCAATCAACTGCATGATGACTGGGTCTTGCATCGCAGACATGTGAACCTTGATGTGGGACTCATGGTCTTGGTAGAAGAACGCTTTGACCGGCTCACCCTTGAGCACAGCCATGTTCTCAGCCACAGGGTCGCGTGGTTTCTGGTCGTCAGGCAGGGGCACGAGCTTGTCGGCATCTTTGATACCCAGCACCTCAAGCATCCCACGGTGCAGCTTGGGCAGGTCGTAAATCTCCGGAGCCATCTGCGCCATCTGGATCACAGCTTGGTACTGCACAACGCGTTGACTCATGGTCGCGGCATTTGGATCGCTCACGGGAATGATGTCGATGTGGGCGTAGTCTTCCCGCTTGGCTTTGCGTGGGGCATCGCTGTCTGGGTCGTAGTCGTAGTCAGGGTCTGTGTAGTCCTTGATGATGTCAGCCAGCAGGTTCAGCTCTTGTTTGAAGCTGTAGTGCATCCGGGCCTGAACAGCGGACATGATCTTGAGCTGGCGCTCGAGCAGAGCCAGCGTAGTGCCCACGGGCGCTTGTGCGCTCATGTCCGACACCTTCATGTCCGCAGTGGCTGCGAAACGACGGCCCTCGTCCACGATCTTGTCCAGCAAGCCTGAGAGGACAAGCGACGGTTCTTTGTATGGCAGGGGCAGAATGCTGTCGCGGATGTTGCCTGAACCTACGTCTGCGTCTCTCCATTCACCGGGGGCGATGGGGGTGTCGTCTCCCTTAATGCGCAGGCCGCGAGATTTAAGACCTCCGGGTAAGTTAGAAAGCGTCCCAGCATCGACAAGCTGGCGAATAATGCTGGTGGCAGATTTTGCGTATCCACCGATGAGGTGGAAAAGGCCGAAGCCGTAAGCTCCAAAACCCGGGATGTATTGGTAGTGAACAAAGTGCTGTCGTTTGAGTCTGAGGACATCGTCTTCTTTCCAGTTGCGTCGGATGGCAAGGACATCATTTGTTCCTTTGATTAGGGTAACTACGTATGGCAACGCAATGCCGGTCTCTTCGCCGTCATCGTCCTTGTCCTCATATCCGGGCAGGTTCAAGTCAACGTGGCACTCATACAGGGTGTACCGGTCGTCGTTCATGTCACTGAACCCGGTCTCTTTGTCCTTGGCCTTCTGGATGTCGGTCTGGCTCTTGTCAGTGTCCGGCAGCTCAATGTCGCAATAGAAGCCCGCCTGCTGGAGCTTGATGATCTCGTTCTCGGTCTTGCGCATGACGTGGGTCACGCGGTAGCAGGTGTCCAAGTCTGTCGCGCCGTAGGGCAGGATGATGTCTTCTGCTGGGATGAACATCGACACTTGTCTGTCCAAGCTCGGGTCGAAATACACCTTCTTGAACGCTGAACCGGTAGCAGGCAGTGACCACAACATGCGCTCATGCTCAGGGCGGAACTCACGCATCACCTCGGTCAACTCGTAGTTCAAGTCATTCTCAACACGGATTGATGCTGACTGCTTGTCTGGAGTCTGCTTGCCCAGAATCTTCGTGCGCACTGGGCCTTGAGCTGGAAACGCCTCCATGATGGCTTCTGACTGGAACCGCACCACGGCCTCGGTAATCATCGGGTGGAACACGCCACAGGCTCCGTTCCAAGGCTCTGTGCGCTCTTCGTACTGCAAGCCTAACAGTTTAATGCCCTCAACGTAGGCTTTCTCCCAGTCCTTGCGCGAGTTCCGGTCGTTCTCAATATCACCGTCCAAGTCGCCAGCCAACGTCTGGAGATCGCCATCATCCATGTCCTCGGCCAAGTTCATGTTGAACTCGTCTTCGTTTTCACCGGGGATGATGCTGATGTCAAGCCCATCGGCGTGGATGTTTACCTGCTCGGGGTCAATGATCTCAATTTCAATCGGCTCTTCGTTGAGTGCTGCCTCCTCGATGCCCACAGGGTTTTGGTACAGCGCTTTGTCGATGTTGGTTGCCATTGTGTTTCCTTAGTAGTACGCCGCACGGCGTTTGAAATAAATTGGGTCATCCTTCTCGTCGCTGTCGAGCTGGATGAAGCCGCCTTGTCTGAAGCGCAGGAGTGCCTGCGTTGTCGTATCCACGAAGTCATCGTGCTCGCCCACTGGAAAAGACGCAACTTCTTCAATTACTTCTCGTGCCCAGCGTGTATCTGGAGCCCACACCAAGCCCGACGCAAACATGTCGGCTACAGCGTTGACACGCACCATCTTATCGTTTCCACGACTGGGTGTAAATTCTTGTACAGGGATGCCCATGTTGCGCAACTCTTGGATCAACGGCCCACCAGCGGCTTTCTTCTCCACGATGAACGCATCGGGCTCCCACAGCTTCCAGTGCTTGAAGGCGTACTGTTTAAGTTCCGGGAAAGCAATCCTGTCCTTAAACGCGTCCAGCAAGATGAGCTGGGGTTTGTCATTTTCTTCCTCGTTGTACCACACGCCCCACGTTGTACAAGCGCTGTAGTCAGACGTGCTTTTGGTCTCATGGGCCGTATCCCATGACTGGATGATGTACTCGCACTTAGGCGGGTCGTCCCCTTCCCAGATACGCCAATGCTTTCTGCTGATGATTGCCGCCGTGTCCGAGGTCGGTTGCTGCATGTACTGCGCGTTCCAATACCGGGGATCCATTGAAGACTTGGCGCTGCGGAGGGCTTCCAGCGGCCACTGTTCCGGCCAGAGGGATTTCTCGTTTTCAGTGTTCTCGTGCAGGATGGCCGGTAGCTCCACAATCTCCCAGCGCGGGCTGTCAGGGTTGTTCACCTGATACTGGATAAGCCGCCCGGTTAAGTCCAACGGCCCCCAGCGGGTCATGATGACAATGATCGCACCCCCGGGCATCAACCGTTGCAATGGGCCAGTTTGGAACCAACCCCACGCCGTGTCAAACGCTAGACGGCTGTTGGCTTTTACGTCTTGTTCCGAGTGAGGATCGTCGATAACGAACAAGTCAGCGCCACGCCCAGCCAGAGCGCCACCCACGCCAGCAGCATAGTACTGGCCACCAGCACTAGTACTCCACTTTCCAGCAGCCTTCTGGTCATCTGCCACAACTGTTTTAGGAAATAGCTCATGGTACTGTTCATCCTCGAGTAAGTTACGAACCCGCCGTCCAAAGTCCTCCGACAAGCCCGCTGTGTGCGTACCCATGATGATTTTCCGTTCCGGAAAATTGCCCAAAAAATAAGCAGGGAACAAGTAAGAGCTGAATTCAGATTTACCCATACGCGGGGCAATATTGATGATGACCCTTTTCTTCTCCCCCCTGAGCACCGCATCGAAGATGCGGGCCAGCTTCCTGTGGTGTGGCCCCACTTTGAATCCGGGGTAGACGTACTTGGCAAACTCAATCATGTTAGTGCGCGCTAACCTAACGGCCTTGAACGCTTCTGACCTGTCCAACATGTCAAGCGTCTCCAATTTCTCACGGGGACTCATCATCGGCAGCTTGGCATACAGAGCTGTAGCTTCTTCCGGTGTGAGTAGGCGCTCACTCATCTTTGGGTTTCGTAGGTGTTTCTTCGGCTGGCGCTTGCGGTTTGTCTATTTCTTCGATGTCTGTGTACTCAGCGTCGGACACATCCATGAACTTGGCCAGCTTTTCTTTGAGCTTCTTGTCGATTTCGTCTTCGGTCAGGTCAAGCTTTTTGACCTCAATCTTGTCGGTGAACAGCCCAACTTCGGTGACTTTACCCAGCAGCCCCAAAGCTTTGAGGCGGATATTGGCGTTGGGGTTCTCACACTCTTCCAAGAGTTTGGCGACTGTGTAGCCACGGAGTTCCTTGGCTTGCTGTACAAATTCCCAGTCATAGGCCGTGAGCATACCCACCAGATGCTGGACAGCAACTGGCGTTTTAATTTGGGACAGGTGTTCGTGCGTGATTTCGCTTGGCGCGGAAGACACGAGGTTGGTGAACGAGGCGCGGGCGGCTTGAACTTCAGCGTTGCTGACCACAGTATCTGTGTCAACAGCACCAAGCCCTTTGAGCCAATCGGCGGTTTTTACTTTTGCGTCGATGGTATCGGCGGGGTGAGTCTTTTCGATTGGCGACGGTTTCCCAAAGTGGGTAACCACTTCCGGTTCAAAGTCGATGAGGTGATCTAGCATTGGCGCATAAGTCCCTTGTACCTGCGATGCGCGGAGTGTATACTATTTTCAAGCACTGGGCAATTTTTTGCTCCGTTGCTTCTCCTCGGTCGAGAAATCGCCGTTCAGCCCCCTCCAGAAATGGCGGGGGCTTTTTTTATTTGTGTATGTCAATCGTTTGACAAGAGGTTATTCCAAATTTTTTAAAAATTTATGGGGGCGGCCGTGATTTTACCGAGGGGGTACCTTAGGCATACTTAAGGTTTACAAAGATGCTGGGAACGGGTGGGGAATAGTGTTCACACGGACAGCGTTGTCACCTCTACATACGGGGGGATGGGGGTATGGTGGGGTTCAGGGGCTACCCAGTTAGACCTTCCTAGAACCCCCGTCATGTAACACTAAGAGTGTCAAGGGAATAACTTGGCATTCATCAACCAACTGGAGAAGTAACATGAAACCATCAATCACAACAACACAACTGTTCTATGCACTCGGGAAAGCCGAGCAACTGACGAGAAGCGCAACACTCGGGGCGCACAAGGAATACACCAAGAGCACACCAGAGCAACAAGCGAAGCTGATGCACGACTGCATCGTGCAATTCATCATGGGCTATTTGTCTACTGAGAAGAAGCCGTTCACCGAAGAAGCTGCGGAGAGAATTCTCTCCAAGTCAAGAGACGACCGCACCAAGCTGGCACAAGACGCCTACTACAAGGGCTACTCGAAGTTTCGCTATCACATCATTCGCCCTGAGACTAAGCCCGAGTCAAGTGGGCGCAAGGTGAAAGTGATTGCACCTCAAGTGATTGCACCTCGAGCCGTGTTCAAGGCGGTGCTGAGCGAGGTGCTTGAGTCAGGCATGACCAAGCCCGAGTTCGATGCGCTCATCGCTGAGCTGATTGACTCTATCACCTTCGCTTAATCGGAGAGACCTCTCTCCCGCATCTGACAGCGGCTTCGTGCCGCTGTTTCTTTTCCTGTCCAATCATTTTCAACCAAGCGGGAATTCTTACAGCGCATCAGCAATGGTGTGTTGTGGGGGCAATCCTGCCCGATTAACTGGAGAATCATCATGCGTTCAACACACTTCCCCATCCTCAAAGATGTAGGCACACTCACCATCCGCGGCAAAGAGTGGCGCTTGCAAGAATACATACCCAACCCATCCATGCCCAACTACAAGTGGCTCACGGCGTACAACATCAAGCACAGCCTCAAGGCAACCTTTGCGTCTGACGAGGCGTTCGAAGCGTGGCTCGAGCAAGAGCAAGCACCTGTGCAACAACGCCTCGCATTCTGACTGGGAGAGATTTATCTCCAATTTGGGTAAAATGATGTTTAGCTTGGTAAAATCTTCAGCTTCCATCGTTTTACCAACTATCCATAGGCGTGGACAGCCGCAACCCCAATGCCCACGGGCGTTCAAACAAAAACTGTCCTATATATCTACTAATTTATTTATATGTTTATATATAGAAGATTGTTTATGTACGAGCACCCTCTGCGGCTTTGTTGTCTCGGCTTGTTTTGTCCTCTGGCTTTGTCCCTGTTTCCCACAGGTACTTTTATGGGACAGTTTTAGTGCAAAACCAATGCTGGCAAGGGCTAGCGACTGTCCACTCCCAAGGATAGCTGGTAAAACCACGGATAGTGCAAAAAACACATTGTCTTTTTACTCTGTTTGAAGGTAAAATCATGGATACTTTATCCAAGGAGTCGCAATGAACCGCAACCAACTGGCAAACAAAATCGCCGCCGAGCGTAAGAAGGGCACACCCGAGCTACTCATCGAGCAGATGAAGCGTGAGGGTATTGATGCCATAGCCAAGAAGAAATCCGAGAACGCAAGGCGCAAGCAACTCGAACGAATGTGGCACGAGCACATCGACCCTTTGCAAAACGAAAAGAAACGGGTCGTTGCATCCCTCGCCTACCCCACGCACAACAAGAACAACGCCGACCCAAGACAGATGGCACTCAAAGCATACCTGCGAGTGATTGACGAACTACTTAAGCGGATGCGGCGTGAGGCAAGCGGGATTGCTTTTGATGACAGACCCACCATGTCGCCCATCGAGTACGCCAAGACCAAGAACGCCAGCAATGGCGGCGAGCATTGGACGGACTTCGTGCCGACCCATGTGAAGCAAAGGGTTTGTCAAATGTTTGACGAAGTACCTCACACACCCAAGGCAAGGCGCAAGATTCCCTTCGAGAGGGTAGTAGGCGTGGAACTGCACGAGCTACGCAAAGACAGGCTCATCCGCCGCACCGAGAAAGAACTCGTGCGATGCAAGCAAGATGTGCTCTTGAACCCGAGGGATGAGGCTATGCGTGAGCGTGTCCAACGCATAGAGCAGGCGCTTGCCAAGATAGACCGCCTCGAACAACACGAACCCGTACCCACGACATGGCACGGACTACTATAAACATCCCCTTTTTCGGGAGAGATTTCTCTCCCAACTGGTCGGCGGAGACTGGGCTACGCCGCTGACCATCTCGACCCTAGCCTGAACAAAGGAAGAAAGCAACATGAGAAACCTAGACGCAACCATCACACAACTGGTGTGGGAGATATTGAACGCTGCCCATCACGACATAAACACGGGCAACACAGACGATGGCATCGCCGCTATCGAGGAAGCCATCAAGTTAATCGAGGGAGAAGCAGAATGAAAGCAAAAATTATCTGTATCGAAGGACGTTGGAAAGATGACCGCAAACCCTTTGAGCGCCGTTGTGTGGTCATGCCCAAGGGTGCGAGCGACTCTGTGCGTGACGAGCTATTGGAGGAAGCCCGCAACATAGGCGATATCTTCTTTATCTTTGAAGAAGGTGAGCCCATCGTTGGCGAGCACCTCGACTTCATTGTCGAGTTCAATAACCCCCTCTATGACATCGACTTGGGAGAAGTGCAATGAAATTAGATGAGATACAGAACGCATTGTTTGCGGCATATGACCTACGCAACGCAATGACAACGGAAGAAAAGTATCAACCGACAGAGAACGATACCTATGGTGAAAGCTTAGCGCTCATCATCAACACACTTGAGAACCTTGAAGCAGCGATAGAAGAAGAAGTTAACCACTACTGCAAAATCTTTGACACCAACCACGGAGAACTGAAATGAGACACCAATGGAACACAGGCCGTCACTATGACAAGCATGGGCAACGCATGGTTGCCGAGTACCACAGCGACAAGAACCGCATCTTCTTCAGCGACTTGAGCCGCAACATCAACGGCTATGTGCCCACAGGAGTGTTGGTCAACACAGACAAACGCGCACTCGAAGTCTTGGTCATGACCAACTATGACTACGGCAATTACAACGGAAACAACAACACACTTGAATGGAAGGAAGGAATGAACATGACACACGAACAACTACACGAGGCCGCGGACTATCTCGAAACTAAAGAGGGTGGGTTTGCAAACGCCATCGCACTGGCGTACTACCGAGCAGACAGCGACAACCGACGCAAGCTAGTCGAGGCGTTCGGTAATTTGTTTGAGCGAGCCTACGCTAAGTGGCACAAAGAGTAATGAACGGGGACACATTGTCCCCATCAAGGGTTAGCAGTGTGCCCACTCACACTGCACTTGTAACTGAGGAGATATAAAAATGGACTACGCATCTTGGATTCGCGACCTTGCACTCATCCTTCGTGGTGGTGCTGATTACTACGATTGGTGTCGCAGAAATATCCGCACGCGGTCTTTCCAAGACTGCCTTGCTCGTGACTGGCATGGCAGAGAGCAACGCAGGTACCCCATGCACCCCGCTGTGCTCAAGGCTCTTGAGTTGTCTCCCGAGCATCGCCCGTATGACTGGCACTTACTCACGCTTGAGTGGCCTCATGTATCAGAGACCGACAGCACACGGCTTGCATACACACGAGACGAGCGAGCGGGACACGCAGACCGACAGACTGTCACGACTGTGGGCAAGTACTTGACGCGCCACTTCCCGACCCTACCCGACCATGTGGTACGCAACCTCGTTGCGCTGTATTCCGCAGGTGACTCTTGCAAGCTTGTTCACACGATGGCTGAGATGCTGCACCACTTGTTCAACGGGCCATCATCGTGCATGACCAGGGACATGGAGGTCAGGTGTGCCGATGGTGTACGCCGCCATCCGTATCAGGTGTATGACCCCAAGTATGGCTGGCACATGGCTGTGCGTATGTTTAACGGCGAGACTGTTGGCCGTGCGCTGTGTATGAGTGATGGCAACACCAAGTACTTCGTGCGCTCGTATCGCAGAGCCGAGAACTATTCACCAGCAGACGAGCAACTCGAGGCATGGCTCGTGTCTCAGGGTTACGAGAAGCAGTCACGATGGGACGACGACGACAAGCTGGCGTACTACGAGGTTGACAGAGGCGACATCCTCGCGCCATACATCGATGGCGGTACGCAGGCTGTGTCTTTGTATGGTGACCATCTACGCATCGACAGAAACGGCGAGTATGACTGCTCACAGACTGGCGGTACTGCGTCTGGTGGTGGTAGTGAAACATGCGAGGATTGCGGCGACCGCTTCGCTGATGGCGACGGGTACTGGGTCGGTGTTAATGGGGAGCTGGCGCACATCTGTTCGTCATGCTGTGACAACGAGTACACATATGTGTATGGCCGCAGGCAGGATATGTACTTCGTGCATAGTCGTTACGCAATCGAGATCGGTGGCCATTACTACGATGAGGACTATCTGTCTGACAACGACATCGTTGCGCTTGAGAACGGTGACTACGCAGACATGGACAACTGCGTGATGGTTGGTGACGACTGGTATCTGTTTGAAGATGAGCGTGTCTGCCGACCCGAGGACAGCGACGACTACTGGTTGACCGAGGACTGCTGGCAATGCGAGGAGTCAGGTTGCTGGTACACAGACAGCACCGAGTCTGTCGAGGTAGATGGCAAGACATATCACCCCGACAATGCACCCGAACAAGAAACAGCTGACGAGGAATAATCATGAACAAGAAATCAATACTCTACAAAACATTAACCCGTGCGCTGTCAATCAAGCGCCCACACAACGGCAAGGGTGTAGCCATGTTCACCGACTGGCTAGAGTCTCATGTGCCCGCACATCTTGCCGAGTACACCAGCTATGACGAGGCGGGTAATCTCCATGTCGATGCGCGTGTCGATGCTACGCACCGTACTTTGTTCGTAGCCCATGTGGATACTATGCATTGTGACGAGGGTGCGAACAAGATACGCAAGACCGCAGGTAAGTGGTACGCAGACGATGCCGTTCTCGGTGCGGATGATGGCGCGGGTGTTGCCATGCTCATGCACATGCTGTGCGCTGGTGTGCCTGCCTACTATGTGTTCACTCAAGGCGAGGAGTGTGGTGGCATAGGTGCGAAGCATCTGTCCAAGGATGTATCATTGCTGTCTCAGTTCGACCGCGCCATTGCGTTCGACCGCAGGGGTATTGACAGCGTCATCACACATCAGGGCTGGGGGCGTTGCTGTTCCGATTCGTTTGCACAAGCGCTGGCCGATGAGCTGTCCTCTGGCAATGTGCTCATGTACTTGGGCGACGACACAGGTGTGTACACAGATACCGCCGAGTTTGTTGACACCATCCCCGAGTGCACCAACATCAGCGTGGGGTACATGCACGAGCACACACTCAAGGAAGAACTCAACATCCACCACTTCACAGCTCTTGCCGAGGCTGTGCTGACTGTCGCATGGGATGCACTACCTACTGACCGCGACCCTGCGGTTATCGAGAGCAAGTACAGCAACTACGCTGTCCCATCAGGTGGCTGGGCTACGAACTGGTGGGCTGACTACAAGGACGACTACAAGGACGACTACAAGGACACCCCCTACACGCTGGACATGCAGATAGAGGATGCGTTGTATGACGCGATGGGTGGCAGGTACACGGCGTTGATTGACCTGATTGCCGAGTGTGTGTACCCTGAAGACCCTGCGTTGGCCAAGCGCACGATAAGCCGTAAAGTATTGACCGATGAAGTGCTCGAAGAAGCATGGGATATGTTGGGTCAGCACGACCCTGACACCGTACTGCTGACGCTGTATGACATTGCCTACTGTGAAATTTAACCCAAGGAGAAAGCAAATGAAAGTAACAAGAGAACAACTGGTTGCATGGCTGGGAAGTGATGTGACTATGGACACGCTGGTGTCCATGCTGTTGGAGATTGCCAATGGCGAATACGAACCGGATGCTTTGCAGATGGATGTTAGTTGTTATGAAGGAGAAGCAGAATGAGCGATAAAACATACAACGGCTGGACAAACTACGCCACATGGCGTGTGAAACTTGAGATGTTTGATGGGGCAGATTGGAACGACTACTACATCGGTTCGTTCCCCGAACCTTACGATTTGGGCTTGGCATTAAAAGAACACACCCAAGACCTTATCTACGAAGCAGGTGGGGGCGAAGGCAACATAGCCGTGGACTACGCCCTTGCATTCTTGTCTGATGTGAACTGGTACGAGATAGCCGAGCACTTGCTCGAGGATGAACAACAAGAGGGGGTTGAAGAATGAAGATAACAGAACACGAAGAAGCACTGCTTGCAATAGGCATAAAGTTTTGTGGGGTGAGTATGCGTAGTGGACTAAGCATGGCGCAAACAGTGGACACATTCATATACATACTCAAGGAGTACTACGAGGATGATCCATCCGAGACATTAAATGTTTTGAAGTTTGAAATTTAACCCAAGGAGAAAGCAAATGAAAAACCTAGACGCATATTACGACGGCCTGCTGGCCAAACACAACGAGGACTACGAGTACGACCCGCCGTGGACTGTGACGCAACGCGAGGATGAGTACGGCATCTACTATGTTTTGGTTGATGAGGATGGCAACGACCACGAGGCCGCGCATGTGTTCGACACTGTGCATGAGGCGCAGAGATACGCCAACACAACCAACAAGAAAGCGTTTGAAGATGCGGCTGATGACTATCTTTAACCTAACCTACATAGTGGCAGTCATTGTCATTACCCTTGACCTTTTCATATGGAGACCCTACACAAATGAAACAAACCAACTACGACCTACACACACGCGAGGGGCTAGAGAACTCAAAGCTCTGGCTATCGAACGCTCTGACAATGCTTTCAGACAACGGTATTTGGGGCATCCCTCGCTCAAGTACCGTCGTGCGTATCAACAAGCAGAAGAAGATTGCAACAATCATCGCCCAAGACTCACCCGACGTGAGTATCGAGCTTGTATTCGAGGCTTTAGGGTGGACGGTAGAGTACGCCGATAGTGCCCGCTAACTTGTCCAGCATTTGACAACCTCGTCTCGGCGAGGTACATTTTGTAAAAACTTTTAAGGAGAAAGCAATGCCTGATTTGAAAACTGAAATGAGTAAAGTATTTAACGCATGGGAACAGGATGCACAAGAATTGCAACA
>Ga0247844_1005069_pt1 | contig 17108 bp, 17 predicted proteins | sample LaCtaG_FD_192421 | JGI IMG/M metagenome (GOLD analysis project Ga0247844, IMG submission 192421) | Freshwater microbial communities from meromictic Lake La Cruz, Castile-La Mancha, Spain - LaCruzMarch201714.5m_1 | ecosystem: Environmental > Aquatic > Freshwater > Lake | place: Spain: Castile-La... | reverse complement strand
TCCGCAATCCCTGAGCAGTTTTTTTAGGGGTACCCCTAAAAAAACTGCTCAGGGATGATTTAAATTAAAATAATTGGTATACTTTTGATTTGAAATACTGGTACACTTTTCAATTAATATAAACACTTCGACTTGTAAAATAGCACATTAACTGTACCATTCATATTGATTTTTGGTTTACATCTCGATTTACATTGGGACGAAAATCAACAGTAAAATCGTGAAAAATTGATTGAAATAACTGGAATGTATTAAACGAAAAAAGCACCTAAACATTTCTGTTTAAGTGCTTTGCTGTGGCGTCACCAGGAATCGAACCGGGGACACAAGGATTTTCAGTCCTTTGCTCTACCAACTGAGCTATGACGCCATTTTTGGTTTTATATTATGCGTTTAAAAATTTAGTCCTTTGCTCTACCATCCCGATAGCTATGACGCCATTTTCGCTTAGCGGGTGCAAATATACTGCTTTTTTTTATTCTACAAACCCCTTGAATGAAAATTTCTTGAAAAAAATGAGTTTGCTAATTGTAGTTTGATTGGTTTTCTTCTTTAACTTGTTGTTTTTTATTGAAATACAGATCTGTTGAAAATATTACATCAACTGAAAAAAGAACTTGTATTTCTCTTGATTTTGATTCTTGAAGCTGTTTTTTGGGATTTATGGTCTTATCAAAACCGTATTTGGGTTCAATCCCACACCTTCAATCTTGTATTTTAGGTTTCCTTTCTTGTCAAAGCAAAGCAAATCGCCCTTTATAGTGTAGGAACGAGCATCCGTTAAATATACATTTCCATTGGTGGGATGTATATAAATTCCAAAAGGGCGTTCAAGAATAGTAGCATCAGTAATGAAATTTTCCGAAATGATTTGTTCCGTTTTGCAGTCGAAGGTTTTTATCCAATACTTATCAGTTGTGAAATCGTAATTGTATAAATAGGCGGTATCGTTGCGGATGGTGAAATTTACAGCCGGCAAGTTGGAGAATGTTTGAGCCACTTCATCCGTTTTGCTGTCAATACGGCACAAGTTGGCTTTTATGTTGCCATTGTTTCCCCGCGATACAACGTAAACATCGCCTTTGCTGTCAGCTTCCATTTTGTAAGGATTCATCCCAACCGTGATTTTTTTTGTCTCGGTGAACGTATTCAAATCAATTACCGAAACTGTGTTGTCATAATTGGGAATGTCCAATCCGCCCGAATTAGAAACATACAGTTTGCCGTTTGCCACTGCAATACCATCTGGGTTTCGACCGCATGTAGTCACCGCTTCAATGGCAAGTGAACTGGTATCAATGCGCGCCACCGTTCCGTCAAATGAGCAAACATACGCTTTGTTTTTGTAAAAAGCAATATAACGAGGCTGCCGTGCTTCTCCATTTGTATTCAAAAACGGAATCCTACGCACGGATATTCCATTCCGTGCATCCACTACTTCCACTTGCGAAGAAACATTGACCATTATCCATAATTTACTCCCATAAATTTTCATGTCGTTGGCCGTATCGCCAAGTCCTCTGTAGTTTAATAATGAAAAGAAATCATAGTCAATTGTTCTACTCTCGAAGTTGATGCACCCCAAGGTGCTGTTGTTCATGTTGAAAAGTCCTTCGGAAAGAACATACATTTTACCTGTTTCGCCCTTTGTGTCAGGCAGGTAATAAGGTGTAGGCATATTTTTCAGGTCGTTGCATGAATTTAACAAGATGAATGAAGTCAATAATAAAAGCCAAAGGATGTTTTTTTTCATTGTTTTGCAATAGCTGTAAAGGTTTGATAAATGTGCTGCAAAAGTACAACTTTTCGAGCGCAAATAAAAGGTGCTTTTACATAATTGACTAGAGCACAAAAACTCTACTTCTTTATTATTCGTCTTTTTTTTGTATTTTTGCACACTAAAATTAAAATTGAAGCGCATTACGAATGAATAATATCCGCAATTTCTGTATCATAGCCCATATCGACCATGGGAAAAGTACCTTAGCCGACCGACTTCTAGAATATACCAACACTGTAGCCGGCAAGGAAATGCAGGCGCAAGTGCTCGATAACATGGACTTAGAACGTGAGCGTGGTATCACCATCAAGAGTCACGCCATCCAAATGAGTTATAAGCTCAATGGCGTTGAATATGTTTTTAATTTAATTGATACTCCAGGGCACGTCGATTTTTCGTACGAAGTGTCGCGTTCCATTGCTGCCTGTGAAGGTGCTTTGTTGATTGTGGATGCTACGCAAGGTATTCAGGCACAGACTATTTCTAACCTATATATGGCTTTGGAACATGATTTGGAAATTATCCCCATCATGAACAAAATGGACATGGATAATGCTATGCCCGAGGAAGTTGAAGATCAGATTGTGGAATTATTGGGATGTAAACCTGAAGATATAATTCGTGCCAGTGGAAAAACGGGTATGGGAGTTGACGACATTCTCGAAGCAGTGGTTAGTCGCGTTCCAGCACCCAAAGGTGACCCGGAAGCACCGCTACAATGTTTGATTTTCGATTCTGTATTCAATTCATTCCGTGGAATTATTGCCTATTTCAAAATTGAAAATGGTACCATCAACAAAGGTGACTTCGTGAAATTCGTAAATACTGAAAAAGAGTATTATGCCGACGAAATAGGTGTTTTGAAACTCGAAATGTCGCCCACCAAAACCCTCAGTGCAGGCAATGTGGGTTATATAATTTCTGGAATAAAAACATCGAAAGAAGTGAAAGTGGGCGATACCATTACCCACGTAAAACGACCTTGCGAGAAACATATCGAAGGCTTTGAAGAGGTGAAACCCATGGTTTTTGCCGGTATTTATCCTATTGATACCGACGATTTTGAAGACCTGCGCGCTTCTATTGAAAAATTGCAGTTGAATGACGCTTCACTAACTTTTGAACCAGAATCATCCGTGGCATTGGGCTTTGGATTCCGTTGCGGATTTTTGGGTATGCTCCACATGGAAATTATCCAGGAACGTCTCGATCGCGAGTTCGACATGAACGTAATTACCACCGTTCCCAACGTTTCTTATCGGGTTTTTACCAATAAAGGTGATTTGATTGAGGTGCACAATCCGTCGGGACTGCCTGATATTATGGCCATTGACCGTATTGAGGAACCATTTATTCGTGCGTCCATCATTACTCGCACCGATTATATTGGACAAATAATGACCCTTTGCCTTGGAAAACGTGGCGAATTGGTGAAGCAAAATTATATTTCGGGCAACCGTATGGAATTGATTTACGATTTGCCATTGGGTGAGATTGTGTTCGATTTTTACGACCGATTGAAAAGTATATCAAAGGGTTATGCATCATTTGATTATCACGTTAATGGCTTCCGCCCATCAAAATTAATCCGTTTGGATATTCTTCTCAATGGCGAACCTGTAGATGCACTTTCGTGTTTAATACACGTGGACAATGCCGTGCCACTGGGCAAACGCATGTGCGAAAAACTAAAGGAACTCATTCCTCGTCAGCAATTTGATATTGCCGTACAAGCTGCCATTGGCGCAAAAATCATTAGTCGCGAAACCATTAAAGCAGTTCGTAAAGATGTGACTGCCAAATGTTATGGTGGTGATATTAGTCGTAAGCGTAAATTGCTGGAGAAACAAAAGAAAGGCAAGAAAAAGATGAAGCAAATTGGTAATGTGGAAGTACCTCAGAAAGCCTTTTTGGAAGTGCTGAAATTGGATTAATGAAAATTAAGTCAGTGATAATATAATTATTAGTCAATATTTACCGGGTCTTATTTCCTTTTAGGGGTTAGGGGTCATCTTTTGTTAAAATGATATGACCACGCTACTTCTCCTTATTTTTGGTATCGGATATACAGCCATTGCTTTCGAAAATAATATCAAGATAAATAAGACTGCTACCGCGCTGATTACGGGCGTATTGTGCTGGGTGGCTTATATTTCTTTTGTTGGAGATAAAACGGCTGTGAATTTAAGTCTGATAGAACATTTGGGCGACATTTCTAGCATCCTATTTTTCTTGTTGGGTGCCATGACTATTATCGAACTTGTTGATGCTCACGATGGTTTCGATATTATCACCGACTATATTACCCAAACCAATAAGCGGTCGCTGATTTGGATAATAGGTTTTATCACCTTCTTTCTTTCATCGATATTAGACAATCTAACCACCACAATAGTTATGATTGCGCTCCTCCGTAAGTTAATCCGCAACAAAGAAGATCGATTGCTTTTTGTAGGTATTGTGATAATTGCTGCCAATGCCGGAGGTGCCTGGACGCCAATTGGCGACGTTACAACCACCATGCTTTGGATTGGCGGACAGATTTCCACCGTCAATATCATGTACAAACTTATTTTGCCTAGTTTGGCTTGTTTGATTATTCCTTTGGCAGCAGTTTCATTTCAATTGCATGGTAAAGTAGAACGGATTATCCCAACTAAGAACTCTAGTACATATATTCTTTCCAAAATGAAACAAAGAATTATTCTAGGATTGGGATTACTGATTCTAGTTTTAGTACCTGTTTTTAAAACCTACACCCATCTTCCACCTTTTATGGGCATGATGTTTGGATTGGGCGTTTTATGGGTTGTAACCGAAATTATGCACGGCTCTGGTGAACTCGAAAATAAAAAACATCTCACTTTGGCAAATGCGTTGCATCGTATTGATATTTCAAGCATTTTGTTTTTCCTTGGCATATTGATGGCAATTGCTGCATTGCAAACATCCGGGATTTTGACTTTTCTGGCAAGTTGGCTGGCCAAAACAATAGGTAATCAAAGTATTATTGTAATCATTATTGGTTTGGTTTCTTCAATAATTGATAATGTTCCATTGGTTGCAGCTACCCAAGGAATGTATAGTCTGTCTCAATATCCGATGAATGATTTCCTTTGGGAGTTCTTGGCTTTCTGTGCCGGAACGGGAGGTAGCATTCTAATAATTGGCTCAGCAGCAGGGGTTGCAGCAATGGGGATGGAAAAGATAAACTTCTTTTGGTATGTCAAAAAAATTAGCTGGTTGGCATTGTTGGGCTATTTTGCAGGAGCCATTATTTATATAGTTCAAGAGTATTATTTCTTCTAAACCAGTACTTTTAGTGAGTGTTAATATTGTTGATTTCACTTACTTTTTGCTTTTTTTTAGGTATTAGGTTGCTCATATTTCAATAAAATGTGTACTTTTGCAACTTCAAAATTTTTCTACGAAACAACAAATTACAAAACGTTATATACTTATGTCAGAACTTATTGGACATATCTCACAAGTCATTGGACCAGTTGTGGATGTTTTCTTCGATTTAAAAGGGAAAGAAGAAAAAAGACTACCCGCCATATACGATGCATTAAGCATTGACCGTGGTAATGGTCGGAAATTGATTGTGGAAGTACAACAACACATTGGAGAAAACACGGTTCGCACGGTGGCCATGGATTCTACTGATGGTCTTCGTAGAGGATTGATTGCCACTGCAATTGGAACTCCAATTACTATGCCAGTTGGCGAACAGGTGAAAGGTCGTTTGATGAATGTAATCGGTGAATCTATCGATGGCATGAAATCACTTGATAAAAAAGGTTCTTACCCAATTCATCGCGAACCACCAAAGTTCGAAGATTTGACAACTAGTCAGGAAGTGCTAACCACTGGTATAAAGGTAATTGACTTATTGGAACCTTACTCAAAAGGTGGTAAAATTGGTTTGTTCGGTGGTGCAGGTGTGGGTAAAACCGTACTTATCATGGAGCTTATCAACAATATTGCCAAAGGTCACAATGGATTTTCTGTGTTTGCAGGTGTTGGTGAACGTACCCGTGAAGGAAATGATTTGCTTCGCGAAATGATTGACTCCGGCGTTATCCGTTATGGTGAGAAGTTTCAAAAAGGAATGGAAGAGGGCAATTGGGATTTATCCACAATTGATTACTCAGAGGTTGAAAAATCGCAAGCTACGCTAATTTTCGGACAAATGAACGAACCTCCTGGTGCACGTTCTTCCGTAGCTTTATCAGGTTTGACGGTAGCGGAATCTTTCCGCGATGCTGAAGGTGGTAGTGATATCCTGTTTTTTATTGATAATATCTTCCGTTTCACTCAGGCTGGTTCTGAGGTTTCGGCTTTGCTTGGTCGTATGCCATCGGCAGTGGGTTATCAACCTACATTGGCTACCGAAATGGGTAGAATGCAAGAACGTATTGCTTCAACCAAAAGCGGTTCAATTACTTCCGTACAAGCTATATATGTGCCTGCTGACGATTTAACTGACCCGGCACCGGCAACAACTTTCTCTCACTTGGATGCAACAACTGTATTGAGTCGCAAGATTTCTGAGTTGGGTATTTTTCCGGCAGTTGATCCACTTGAGTCTACTTCACGTATTCTCGATCCGCTAATTGTTGGTCAAGATCACTACGATACTGCTGAACGTGTAAAACAAATTCTACAACGCAACAAGGAACTTCAAGATATTATTTCTATTCTTGGAATGGAAGAATTGTCGGACGAAGACCGCACAACAGTAACTCGCGCTCGTAAAGTACAACGTTTCTTATCACAACCATTTTATAGTGCCTCACAATTTACTGGACAACCAGGAGTGATGGTATCTATCGAAGAAACCATTCGTGGATTCAAAATGATTTTGAACGGTGAACTTGATGATATGCCCGAAATGGCGTTCTTGAGCGTTGGTACTATTGATGAAGCCATTGCCAAAGGAAATAAACTGATTGCACAATCGAAAAAGTAAAAGATTCTGTTGCTCTTTTTGTTAATATGAACTTTTAAATATACTTGCATGGAAACCATTCAAATTGAAATTCTAAATCCCAAAGCAAAAAAGCTTTTAAAAGATTTGGCAGATTTAAAACTCATAGCAATTGGCAAATCGATTAATACTAAAAATGAGTTTAAAAGCTTATTGTATAAGTTACGTTCAAATTCCGAAGAAGCACCTACTCTTGAAGAAATAACAAAAGAGGTTGAAAGTTTAAGAGCCAATCGGTATGGATTAGCTTTCTAATAAAGGAAAGATTGATTAAACTTGACAAAGTTAGTTATTTGAACAATATAATGCCGATTTATAGTACAACTATTTATAAGTGAATTTAGTAGATTATGGCTGATATTGCATTAATTCAACATAAAATCTATGAAATCAGAGGATTTAGAGTAATGCTCGATTTTGATTTAGCTTCACTTTACAATATTGAAACAAGAGCTTTAAAGCAAGCAGTAAAACGAAATATCAATCGGTTTCCGGATGATTTTATGTTTCTACTGACTAAAAACGAAGCTAATTCATTGTTATTCATAGGGGTATCACAAACTGTGATACCCCCTGAATACAACTTTGGAGTAACACTTCCGATGGCTTTTACCGAACAAGGTGTGGCAATGCTTTCTGGTATTTTGCGGTCTCAAAAAGCTGTTGAAGTGAACATATCAATTATGCGAGCTTTTGTTCAAATGCGACAATTTCTACTTCAAAACAGAGAAATTATATTAAGTATTGAAGAATTGCGACAACAAATAAATCAATTAAGGCACTCGGGCGAAGAAACGCTAGCTTCTATAAATGATTTAAGCGAAGATACCCGTAGAGAAATGGATGATATTTATATTGCTTTAGGCGAAATGGCCAAAAAGAAAATAGATGATGGAAAACGAAACCCTATAGGTTTTGTAATAAATAACGAACAATGAAATTAGAAATAATCACTCCCGAACAAATCTTTTTTTCTGGCGATGTTACCTCGGTTACTTTGCCCGGCACGAGTGGGCTTTTTACAATTTGGGGACATCATGCTCCGCTTATTTCTTCGTTGGGCGATGGAAAGATTACTTATGTGGTGAATGAAAAAGAGCAAGAACTCAACATTGAAGGTGGTTTTGCTGAAGTGAATAAAAATGTGGTGACTGTTTGCTTGGAACTTATTAAATCATAAGATAATGAAAAGGTTAAGGGGCTATTTCGTCATGCTTTTTACTGCTATTATGTTGGTTTCTGGTTGGGGCGGATGGTGGATATTAACCACTTTATTACCCGATAGTTATTTTGCATGGTATCCAATTATTCCACTTTTCTATTATATAATGGGAATGTTGACGATACTTGACCTTACCAAGAATACGCAAGATACTGAAAGGCAATTAGTAAATAAATACATGTTGATGAAGCTTTATAAAATTGCTGCAGCCATAGTAATTTTTGCAGTATATTATTTTGCTATTAATGTAAAGATAATGCAATTCACTACAGTATTTGTTTCATATTATATAATCTACTTGTTTATAGAAACTTACTTTCTGTATATGACAGAGAAAACTAAAAAACGGCAATTGTAAATGAGAATTATTCCCAAGATATTTAGCTTAATTGTTTTATTTGTTTTTATGTCTGGAACTTTTGTTCTGGCCAACGAAGGAGTTGCACCTGTCGAAAAGCAAGCAGAAGAAATAGATGTGAAGGAATTGATTCTTGAACATTTGGCCGATTCGTACGAATGGCACATTACCAAAGTGGGTGAAACACATTTGGTTATACCGCTTCCAGTGATTGTTTATAGCAAAACTACTGGCTGGCATGTCTTTTTTTCATCAGTATTCCATCACACGCCAGTTCACGAAGGTTTGTATATTGCTCACGAAGGTGAATACAAAGGCAAAATCGTAGAGAAGAATACGCTAGGAGCTGAAGTTAGACCTTTCGATATTTCCATCACTAAAGTAGCATTTTCACTTCTTTTCAATAGTGCTTTGCTCATTTTCATAATAATGTTTGTGGCACGTTCTTACAAAAAAGGCGTTTACGAATCCAAGAAAGGTTTCCTTGGTTTTATGGAAATGTTTATCATGAACATTAACGATGATGTTATAAAACCTTGTATTGGAAAGGATTATAAACGATTTTCTCCTTATTTGCTCACCGTATTCTTCTTTGTATTCATCAATAACTTAATGGGTCTTGTACCATTGTTTCCAGGAGGAGCCAATGTAACAGGTAATATCGCCATCACTTTTGTGTTGGCAATTTGTACTTTTGTTATCGTTCAGTTTTTTGGAACAAAGGAATATTGGAAAGAAATTTTTTGGCCAGATGTGCCATTATGGTTGAAAATACCAATTCCGTTGATGCCACTTATTGAGTTGGTGGGTGTATTTACCAAACCATTTGCATTGATGATTCGTCTCTTTGCCAATATACTTGCAGGGCACTCCATAGTATTGGGACTTACAGCATTAATATTTGTAACGGTAAGTTTGGGACAGGCCATGAATACCAGCATGACTGTGGTTTCGGTGATTTTTACCGTCTTTATTAATTTGGTAGAATTGCTGGTGGCCTATATTCAAGCTTATGTATTTACAATGCTTTCAGCCGTATTTATTGGATTGGCACGCGTTGAACCACATCACCATAAAGCTCCCGAAGACGGACATTAAATTTAGGTCACCAGTCGCCGGTCGCCAGTCTAAGGACACAGGTCGCTTGACTTTAAAAGATATGTATTGATATTTAAAAATAACAAATCTGGTGATAGGAGACCGATGACAGGAGACTGAGGACAAATAAACAGAAGATATTACAAATAGAAAAACAATTATAAACAAGGTCTTTAATTTCCGCCAGTTGTCGGATTTAGGGGCTAAAATACAAAAACAGTATGTTACTAACAGTATTATTAGCAGAAGTGGCTGGAGCCGCAGGATTAGCAAAATTAGGTGCAGGACTTGGTGCAGGATTGGCAGCAATTGGCGCAGGTTTGGGTATTGGTAAAATTGGTGGTTCTGCCATGGAAGGTATTGCCCGTCAACCAGAAGCTGGTGCAGATATTCGTATGACCATGATTATTGCCGCCGCTCTTGTGGAAGGTGCTGCTTTGTTTGCTATCGTAGTTTGTGGCTTTATTCTTTAAGAAATTGTCTCAAGACACCAGTCGCCAGTTGAACTGTCTGTGCTTTCTTTTTAATTGACAACGAAGAATTGTCAATTATGAATTATCAATTATTAATTTTTAATTGAATTACTATGTCATTATTACTGCCTGAATCAGGTCTGTTGTTCTGGATGTTCCTATCATTCGGAATAGTCGTTTTTATACTTGTAAAATATGGTTTCCCTGTTATTATTAGCATGGTCGAAAGCCGTAAATCGTATATTGACGAATCGCTTCTTGTTGCCAAAAAAGCACATGAAGAATTGGCTTCGGTTAAATTAGAAGGTCAAGCCATAGTGGATAATGCGCGTCGTGAACAAGTCAAAATCTTGAACGAGGCTACTGCAACGCGTGACTTATTGATTAACGATGCCAAAGATAAGGCCAATGTTGAAGCCATTAAGTTGATTGACAATGCCAGAAAGCAAATCACTATTGAAAAGGAAGATGCCATTCGCGATATTCGTCGCCAGGTAGCTGAATTGTCAGTGGACATTGCCGAAAATGTGCTTCGTGCCAAATTGGAAAAGAAAGGGGAACAGATGGATATGATTAACCGTTTGTTGGATGAAATCAACATTTCTAAATCCTAATCTGAGATGAACAACGGACTCATAGCCGCTCGATACGCCACCGCTTTAATGGAATTTGTTCCAGAAACTGCATCACGTACCAAGTTGTACACCGAAGCAAAATCAGTAACTCAAAGTTTCCTGCAATTCGCTGAATTGCGTTTGGTACTTGAAAATCCTGTAATGGCGAAAACCGAAAAGCGTAAAGTGATAGATTTGGCAGCCGGTGGAAATTCAAGCAAGTCGTTTGTGCGTTTTGTAGATGTATTGCTGGACAACAACCGCGAGATTCACCTTCAATCCATTATGCTCAAATTTGTTGATTTATACCGCAAGTCAAACAATATTCATTCAGGTAAATTGACAACAGCTTCTCCTGTAGAAGCAATTGTTGAGAAACGCCTGTTGGACATGATACAAAAAACTACTGGCGGTACAGTGGAAATTGAAAAGCTGATTGACCCGGCTATTTTGGGCGGATTCCAATTCGAAGTAGATTTTGTGCGTTGGGATGCCAGTCTTTCTGGACAATTGCAACGCATCAGAAGCGAATATATAGAACAAAACAAAAAAGTTTTATAAGTAATTAATAATGAACAATTAATAATGAATAATTGAATTTGTCAATCTTTTCATTACTACAATTGTTTCTAATGTATTAATTATCAATTATTAATTATCAATTTACAAGATGTCTGATAATATTAAGGTGAGCGAAGTATCCGAAATCCTACGGATGCAACTTGAAGGAATGGATACCAGCGTTCAGTTTGACGAAGTAGGTACTGTTTTGCAGGTAAGCGACGGTGTGGTTCGTATCTATGGTTTGAATAATGCCGAAGCCAATGAATTGTTGGTCTTTGAAAACGGTACCAAAGCCATCGTTATGAACCTGGAAGAAGACAATGTAGGAGCAGTTCTACTTGGCACAACCAGTCAGGTGAAAGAAGGTTTTACCGTTAAACGTACCAAACGTGTAGCTTCCATTATGGTTGGCGAAGGTATGCTCGGACGCGTTATCAATCCATTGGGCGAACCATTGGACGGAAAAGGCAAGGTAAGCGGCGAAATGCTCGAAATGCCTTTGGAGCGCAAAGCACCGGGTGTTATTTTCAGACAACCTGTAAATCAACCTTTGCAAACTGGTTTGAAAGCCGTGGATGCCATGATTCCAATCGGTCGCGGACAACGTGAGCTGATTATTGGTGACCGCCAGACCGGTAAAACCAGCATTGCCATTGATGCTATTATCAATCAAAGAGCTAATTTTGAAGCAGGTGACCCTGTATATTGTATTTATGTTGCCATTGGACAAAAAGGTTCTACGGTAGCTTCTATCGTGAATACTTTGCAAGAAGCGGGCGCTATGGATTATACAGTTATTGTTGCTGCCAATGCTTCTGAACCAGCTGCATTACAATACTTTGCGCCATTTGCTGGTGCTGCCATTGGTGAATACTTCAGAGACACCGGTAGACATGCCTTGGTGGTTTATGATGATTTATCAAAACAAGCGGTAGCTTATCGTGAAGTTTCCCTGATTCTTCGTCGCCCTTCAGGACGTGAAGCTTATCCTGGTGATATTTTCTACTTGCACTCTCGTTTGCTGGAGCGCTCGGCACGTGTTATTTCTCAACAAGAAGTGGCTGAGCAAATGAACGATTTACCAGAATGTTTGAAAGGTAAAGTAAAAGGCGGTGGTTCTTTGACCGCTTTGCCAATTATCGAAACACAAGCAGGTGACGTTTCTGCTTATATTCCTACCAACGTAATTTCCATTACCGACGGACAGATTTTTTTGGATACCGACTTGTTCAACCAAGGAAATCGTCCTGCTATCAACGTAGGTATTTCGGTATCGCGTGTGGGTGGTAACGCACAAATTAAAGCCATGAAGAAAGTGGCTGGTACGCTTAAAATGGACCAGGCTCAATTTCGCGAATTGGAAGCTTTCAGTAAATTTGGTGGCGATATGGACCCTGTAACTGCCATGACCATTGATAAAGGACAGAAAAATACCCGTTTATTGGTACAACCACTTCACCAACCAATGCCTGTTGAAAATCAAGTGGCAGTGTTGTATTGTGGAACCAACGGATTGTTATCAAACGTTCCATTGAACAAAGTACAGGACTTCGAAAAAGAATTTTTGATGGTATTGGAATTGTCACACAGAGTTGATGTTTTGGATGTCCTCAAAAAAGGCGTTATCAACGATGAAGTGGTTGCTATTATCGAAAAGATTGCTGCTGAAGTAGCTAAACGCGTTTCTTTGTAGTAAGTAGCTCTAGTAGGTAGACTGTAGTAAGTAGTTAGTAATAAGTAGTTAGTTGCTCGTAGTAAGTAGTTGGTAGTTGGTAATAATTATCAATTGTCAATTATTAATTATCAATTATAAATATGGCTTCATTAAAGGAAATAAAAACACGCATACACTCGGTAAAGTCTACCCAAAAGATAACATCTGCAATGAAGATGGTATCTTCGGCTAAACTGCGTAAGGCACAAAAGACCATCGAAAATCTTTTGCCTTATGAGGCACGTCTGAACCGATTACTCAACAATTTTTTGAGTTCGGAAGAAGATGCAGCCTCTGTTTACGCCGAACAGCGTGAAGTGAAACGGGTGGCCATCATTGTTTTCTCATCCAATTCGAGTTTGTGTGGCGGTTTTAATGCCAATGTTGCCAAAAGATTGACACAGAAAATGGCCAATTATAAGTCATTGGGACATGAAAATGTGTTGGTGTTTCCAGTGGGTAAAAAGGTGGCCAAAGTTTGTCGCAAGATGGATATTGAGCCACAAGGTGATTTTGAAATGATGGCTGACAAACCAAGTTATTCTTTGTCGCAGGAAGTAGCTGACCAAGTGATGAGTTTGTTTAGCAACAAAGAAGTTGATAAGGTTGAATTGATTTATCATCATTTCAAAAGCAAAAGCACGCAAGTGTTGACCGATGAAATTCTGCTACCCATACAGCTCGCTAAAGTTGAAAAGGGAAGTGTGGCACTTAATTATATTGTGGAGCCCAGCAATGCCGCCATTATGGATGAATTGATTCCCAAAGTATTGCGGTTAAAGATTTACACTGCCTTGTTGGATTCCAATGCGTCGGAACATGCGGCACGTACCATGGCCATGCAAATTGCCACCGATAATGCCGATGATATTTTGCAGGAATTATCATTGTTGTACAACAAATCACGCCAGCAAGCGATTACCAACGAACTACTCGATATCTTGGGAGGTTCATTCAAATAATCCTTCTACTATTTCTCATATTCCAATTCCCAATCGATGTATGTCGGTTGGGAATTGTTGTTTCTGGACGTTTCTATATTTAATTGATATTGTATTTGAATTTTCAATGGATTGACAACGAGAAAGGTGTCAGGGAAGCTGCCGATAAAGCTGTGTTGATGGTTTACAATGTAGACAACTTTGAGTTGAGTTATTCAATTGGCGAGGTGACAAGAGGCGATTTGTCTGGCACTTTAGCAATTCCTAACGGGGAAGTAGGCGATAAATTGTCGATGTTTCTGTTCTTTCAGTCTGCTACCAACTCTTCATTGGTGTCTTCGAGCCAGTTTTGGGAAGTGTAACAGCAACTGTTTAGATTGCTTTTAATTGAAAGAGCCTCCGAGTTTCGGTGGCTCTTTTAATATTTTCGATTGTTATATATTTTCGCAACATCCTAAATTCATTTTAATACATCACCCCACCCGCACCACTTTTCCGCACCCGGCATATTTCACACCCTCTGGTAGCCCGTTACTTCCCACTTTTCCAAATTCAACTCCAATCGTAAGGATAAAAGTCAAATCGTCGGGAGCCGGAAAGCCATGTTCGATGGTGGATGGCAATTCGATTTTCAGGTCAATGCACTGTTCAGCAATAGTGCCATTGGTAGTAAACCATTCGCTAATAAATCCCGCACCGTAGTCGACATAGTTGGGGTTGGTGGCTTCATACTTGGAGCTGTCCGGCGAAAACCCAACATCCGACACTGCAAACATCGACACTTTTATTCTGTAGAACGGCAAATTCCTGAAATTGTACAAATACATTTCGGCATTGATGGCAGGAATCATCACTTGCGCTGTACCTTCCTCCCTGTTCAAAATCGATGCGATGGGAACATGTAAAACACTCTCCAACACTTGCTTGCGACTCACATTAAAACCAAGCAGCAATTGTTTGTTTCTCGACAAATACAATCCGCGTTTGCCATGCTCGTCGTCCGTATTGGCCAATTGTATTTGTTTGCCAATGCCATTCATGGCCCCAATGATGGGATAATCGGCCAGGTCGATGATATTTCCCAATGCCAGTCGCATCATGCTGCCCATTTTGGTACAGCCCGCCCACTCGCTATTATTCCGCCGCAATTTTTCAAACTGTGGTGCCTTCTTAATCATGCTTTTACTAGGCCCGCCTACTTTGCGCACATACAATTTATCGCCACCCATTATGGTATAGTAAGTTACGCCATCAATGGTGCCTTTTATTTTTTGAACTCCTCCTGTTGCTTCTGCCATAATTATTATTGTGATATTGGGTGTAAATAGATTTTGTACCTGATGTAATGTAAGACTTGTTCCGTGCATCTATGCCTGCAACTAGTATCTACAAAGATAGATGAATTAATTTATTAATATGCATGTAATATGGATTTATCATAGTATTTTTAGAATAACTAGTCTATGTTAGGTCTATGATACGTCTAAGATAAGTGTATGATAAATAGTATGAGTTAGAAGCATGTTGGAAAGGAGGATGAATGGGGTAATGAGGTAATTTGATAATATGATAATTTAAGAATGGAAGAATGGAAGACCGAAAAATCCTGAAGGGATTGCCCCGATAGCTATCGGGGGTGATTAGCCATGGGTGAAACCCATGGGTTGGTGATAACCAATGGAAATGGTGATGAAATTATGCGCACAACCACAAAGTGGTTGAATAGAAAGGGATATACACATTATCAGGCATTACAACTGGTGTTAAAATGAACAAAAAAATTATCTAAATAATAGTTTAACAAAATGAATGTAATATGAAAGTTAATGTGTATTTTTGATGAATTATTAAAAACAACAACCAAATCCGAAAATTCTAACCTGTTTCATTGATTATTAACTATGAAAAAACTAAATAAAAAACAACTTGCAATAAATAAGAAGTGTATAAATAAAGAAAATGATAAAGCAGAATTTGTTGCCAAAATAAGATATTTAATTGATGCGCATTGTGGTCAGGGAACCTCTAAATTGATTCCAGACCAAATACTTGAAAACACATATAGACATCGTATCTTAGCGTATAAAGTAATAAATAAAAATGAAAATTTAATTGACATTAAGTCAATTAGGAATGTACAAAGGTCATTGGATTTTTTATTGGCAGACAAAAAAATAGTTCTAGATTATGGAACCCAAATGTCAGTGAATGAGTATAGCACAGTAGGATTTACATTTATGCGGTTACTACTTTTTATTATTGGGATAAAAAAGGAAGAGGAATGGGCAACTGAAGTTGCTAACAGGGCAGGAGAGTTTACAGGAAAGGATTTTGCTAAAATAGGTTTATTGGCCGTTAAGGATATTACAGACAGAATAGCTTACCACATATCCGATTATGAAACGAATTACTTTTGGACACTCATTGGTATGGAACAGGTAGTTGGAAAAAATTCTTTTCTCAATACCATCAAATTACACCTGGTTCAGCCCAAAATCAAATACTTCAAAACAGTTGAGGGTAATCGACCTGCTTTTGGTGTCACTTCGGTCAGTAATGAATCTGGATTGATAGAAGGAGTGATAAAGCCCTCGCTATTGGGAGTAAGAAGCAAGGATGCAGAAACACCCGTGAATGTTTATATCCAAAACCATGCAAAACAAAGACTCAAAGAGAGAATTGATTGTCTAAAACCGAAGTATTTAATGCCAATGTTGCATCTTTCGCTGCTTGAACCAAAGGTAATACCCACTGCTAAAAATAGGGCATTAATTGAATTACGACTACTTAATACTAAAGTAGGCTACCTGGTGGCTGAATATATCGATGGTGCTGTGCTGATACATACATTTTTGTTTATAACAAACAATGGAACACCTGAAGGGATAAAACTGTACGAACTTACCGGGCTAGGGAAGTTAGATAAAAAATACCTCAATCTGGATAAATTGAGCACTTTTATCAAAAGTGATATAGCCCAAAATAATGAATTAAGGTCCATATTAAAAGATGCCGGATGTGAATGCCTGTTGAACATGGAGGCATCTGTTATTGAAGTGGCTGCAAATCATGCATACAATTCGAATACTGAAAGGATATTGAATTACTTAAAAAAAGGGACAGAAACGATAGAAATGGATGAAGATGAGACAGTGGATTGAATGATTAAAAAAAAAGAAACTGACTGGTAACTTAAATACTTGTATGAAGGGACGACTTAAGTAATTTATAATTAGTGTTTGAAAGAAAACTTCTAATCATCAATAAGTCAATACGATACTCAAAGATAAATGTTTGAAAGTAAAGATGAATTAACCTTAATTAATTTGGCTGTTAATTATTAATTCGCTAACT
>Ga0247844_1005066_pt1 | contig 17115 bp, 4 predicted proteins | sample LaCtaG_FD_192421 | JGI IMG/M metagenome (GOLD analysis project Ga0247844, IMG submission 192421) | Freshwater microbial communities from meromictic Lake La Cruz, Castile-La Mancha, Spain - LaCruzMarch201714.5m_1 | ecosystem: Environmental > Aquatic > Freshwater > Lake | place: Spain: Castile-La... | reverse complement strand
ACATCCACTTGTAACAACTGCCTTCAACGCCGATTTCGATGGTGACCAAATGGCGGTACATTTACCTTTGGGTAACGCTGCAATTTTGGAAGCACAAATGTTGATGTTAGCATCTCACAATATCTTGAATCCTGCGAATGGAGCTCCAATTGCGGTACCTTCTCAAGACATGGTGTTAGGTTTATATTACATTACAAAAGGTAAGAAAACTACAGAAACTGAAATTGTTAAAGGTGAAGGAAGCACATTTTATTCTCCAACTGAAGTTATTATTGCTTACAACGAGAAAAAATTAGACTTACACGCACATTTAAAAGTTAAATCTTATGATCTTAACAAAGAAGGAATTCCTGAGTTAATGATTATTGAAACAACTTGTGGACGTGTTTTATTCAACGAAAAAGTACCTAGAGAAGTTGGTTACATCAATGATGTATTGACTAAAAAAGCATTGAGAGATATTATCGGTGAAGTATTGAAAGTGTGCGGAACATCTCGTACTGCTCAATTCTTAGACGATATCAAAGGATTAGGTTATGAAATGGCATTTAGAGGTGGATTATCTTTCAACTTAGATGACATTATCATTCCTAAAGAAAAAGAACAATTAGTTCTTAAAGCTGAAGGTGACGTTAAAGAAGTAATGATGAACTATAACATGGGTCTTATTACAAATAATGAGCGTTATAACCAAATCATTGATATCTGGACACATACAAACTCTAGATTAACAGCAACATTGATGGATCAATTGAAAACTGACCGTCAAGGATTCAACTCTATTTATATGATGTTTGATTCAGGGGCTCGTGGATCTAAAGAACAAATTCGTCAGTTATCTGGTATGCGTGGATTGATGGCGAAACCACAAAAATCGGGTGCATCTGTACAAGAGATTATTGAAAATCCGATTTTATCTAACTTTAAAGAAGGATTATCGATTTTAGAGTACTTTATCTCAACTCACGGTGCTCGTAAAGGTTTGGCGGATACAGCCTTAAAAACTGCAGATGCTGGTTACTTAACTCGACGTTTGGTTGACGTTGCTCAAGATGTTGTTATCAATTCAAACGATTGTGGAACATTAAGAGGAATCGTTGCAACAGCGTTAAAGAAAAATGACGAAGTAGTTGAACCATTATATGACAGAATATTAGGTAGAACTTCTGTTCATGATGTTTATCTTCCAGAAACAGAAACATTAGTTGTTGCTGCTGGAGAATTGATCACTGAAGACGTAGCTAAAACAATTGAAAAATCAGGAATTGATGAAGTAGAAATTCGTTCAGTATTAACTTGTGAGATGAGAAGAGGAGTTTGTTCGAAATGTTATGGACGAAATCTATCTAATCATAGACTTGCACAGCGAGGTGATGCTGTTGGTGTAGTTGCAGCTCAATCAATTGGTGAGCCAGGAACACAGTTAACACTTCGTACTTTCCACGTGGGTGGTACTGCTTCGAACATTGCAGATATTTCTGACTTGAAAGCGAAAGCAAATGGTAGAATTGAAATCGACGAATTAAGAACGATTGAGAAAACTAATACAGACGGAACAATTAAAGTAATCGTTGTTGGTCGTTCAGCTGAATTAAAAATCACGGACGAAAAAACTGGAATTACTGTAATGACTGCAAATGTTCCTTATGGTTCTGAGTTAGTTGCAACACCCAATTCAAAAATCAAAAAAGGTGATGCTATTTGTAAATGGGATCCATACAATGCCTTGATTGTTGCTGAAGTTTCAGGTAAAATTGTTTTTGATAATATTATTGAAAATATTACTTTCCGTGAAGAAGTCGATGAGCAAACAGGATTTACTGAAAAAGTAATTATTGAAACAAGAGATAAAAAGAAAAGCCCTGCAATTCATATTATCGATTCAAAAACAAAAGAAAAATTACGTGAATATTCTATTCCAGTAAATGCCCATATTTCTGTAAATGAAGGTGATACTTTGGAAGCAGGTGAAATTTTGGTTAAAATCCCAAGATTAGCAGGTAAAACAGGGGATATCACAGGTGGTCTTCCACGTGTAACTGAGTTATTTGAAGCTCGTAACCCATCGAATCCTGCTGTTGTTTCTGAAATCGACGGAACTGCATCTTTTGGTGTGATTAAAAGAGGTAACAGAGAAATTATCATTACATCTAAATTGGGTGAAGTGAGAAAATATTTAGTTTCACTTTCTAAACACATCTTAGTACAGCAAAATGACTTCGTTAGAGCCGGTCAACCATTATCTGATGGTGCAATTACTCCAAACGATATTTTAAATATTGAAGGTCCAACAAAAGTACAAGAATACATCGTTAATGAAATCCAAGAGGTTTACCGTTTACAAGGGGTAAAAATCAACGATAAACATTTCGAGGTAATCGTCCGTCAAATGATGTTGAAAGCTGAAATTATTGATTCAGGAGACACTCGTTTCTTAGAAGGTCAATCAGTTCATAAAGCGGATATCATGGAAGCAAATGATGCATTATACGGAATGATGTTCGTGAAAGATTGTGGTGATTCTACTGAATTGAAAAAAGGTCAATTAGTTTCTGTTAGACGTTTACGTGATGAAAATTCAAGATTGAAACGCGAGGATAAAAAATTAGTGGAAGCAAGAGAAGCAATTCCTGCAACTTCGACACCATTATTACAAGGTATCACTCGTGCATCACTTCAAACTCAATCATTTATTTCTGCTGCTTCTTTCCAAGAGACAACAAAGGTATTGAACGAGGCTGCAATTTCAGGAAAAGAAGATCACTTACAAGGATTAAAAGAAAACGTTATCGTTGGACATTTAATTCCTGCTGGAACTGGTGTTCGTGAATTCCAAAAAATGATTGTAGGTTCGCAAGAAGCTTATGATGTATTAGTGGAAGCATAATCCAACTCAAATTTAGAAAAAAGCTCAATCGAAAGGTTGGGCTTTTTTTGTCTATATACTTCTTTGAGTTTTTCTTTTTTTAGTAATCAAAAAACGCCGAGTTTCCCCGACGTTTCTATTTGTTAATTTGTAGTTTATTGCTTCACAAACTGTCTTGTTACTACTTCTCCATTCATTGTTAAACGCACCAAGTATATTCCTCGGCTTAAGGTTTCAACATTGAAATTGTAAGTGTTTGATTTCGCAGTTTCTGATTGGATTACTTTTCCGCTCAAGTCTGTAATTTCAATTTGTAAAATTGGTTGAGAAGATGAAATTGTAACCATACTGTTCGCTGGATTTGGATACAAAATGAAATTTGCGCTCAATTCGTCTAAACCAATTGTTGAAAATGTTGTACAAGCACTTGTGTCTGAACAATCGTTTTGAGTTACGATTACTGCATATTCTCCATTTGCTGTTGCAGTGAATGTTTGATTAGTCGCACCAGAAATTAATTGGTTATTCGTACAATTAATCCATTGGTAAGTTGCGCCTGTTGCTGTTGCAGAAATGGTAAAGCCATTCACTGTCGTAGTTTTTGATGGTGCAGTACATAAACAAACTACCCCACTTGAACCAGCATCATCAATTATCCAACCTTTTGTATTCACTAGAAAATCTCTTGCGGTTTGAGCATTTGTTCCGTATTGAATACCAACAGCTCCAAAGTATAATTCTGAAGGAATAGAAGGATTACTTGCCCAACCATTTAAAGTTTCTGAATAGTTAAAACAATTCATTCCGGAGTTGCTAAACATATCAGATAATTCAAATGAACTATTTAATATCCATGAACCAAGGTTTTGATTGAATGCAGCAGCATCATAAAACATTGCATACATATCTGTCACGTTGGAAGTATTCCAAGAACCAATGTTTTGATTGAAATTTGTTGCCAAAAAAAACATACCTACCATATTTGTTACTGAAACAGTATTCCAAGTACCAATGTTTTGATTGAAAACAGTTGCAGAATAAAACATTTGATTCATGTTTGTCACATTAGTTGTATTCCAAGAACCAATGTTTTGATTGAATGCAACAGCTGATTCAAACATACTTGACATATTCATTACCGAAGCAGTATTCCAAGAACCAATGTTTGAATTAAAAGAGCTTGCGCCTAAAAACATGCGAGACATATCCGAAACCGAAGCAGTATTCCAAGAACCTATGTTTTGATTGAAAGCTATTGCGTCACGAAACATATAGGACATATTTGTTACATTAGCTGTGTTCCAAGTACTAATGTTTTGATTGAAAGCTATTGCGTCACGAAACATATAGGACATATCTGTTACATTGGTTGTGTTCCAAGTTCCAATATTTGAATTAATGGAACTTGCACCTTTAAACATGTTAGACATATTCGTTACATTAGAAGTATTCCAAGAACCAATGTTTTGATTGAAAGCTATTGCGTTATAAAACATAAAGGACATATCTGTTACATTGGTAGTGACCCAAGCTCCAAGGTTTGAATTAAAGGAACTTGCCCCTTCAAACATGTAAGTCATATTCGTAACTGAAGTGGTGTTCCAAGTTCCAATATTTTGATTGAATGCAATAGCTCCAGAAAACATTGCAGTCATATCCGTTACAGCTGAAGTATTCCAAGAACTAATGTTTTGATTGAATGAAGTGGCGCCTAAAAACATTGCGTTCATATTCGTTACATTAGATGTATTCCAAGAACTAATGTTTTGATTGAATGCAGGAGCAAAAGCAAACATATCAGACATATTCGTAACTGAAGTAGTAATCCAAGTTCCAATATTTTGATTGAATGAAGTGGCGCTTGTAAACATTCTGTTCATAGTCGTTACATTAGATGTATTCCAAGAACTAATGTTTTGATTGAATGCAGGAGCAAAAGCAAACATATCAGACATATTTGTTACATTGGTAGTGTTCCAAGTTCCAATGTTTGAGTTAAAGGAGCTTGCGTTTTCAAACATGCCAGACATATCCGTTACACTCGACAAATCAGGAACATCTGTTGCGGTAATTTGTAGATTTGAGCAACCTTTAAATGCATTTGACATACTTGTCCATGGAGTGCTTCCCCACTGTGTAACTTCCATTAAATTATAAGCATGCCATCCGTTTTCAATCGCAAATTGTCGCAAATTTGTTGGCTCTAAAGCAAGGATTACAGTATCTCCTGCTGGAATGGTTATTGGCAAGCTCACTGATCCATAAGTTGATTGTGTAAATGTACCCGAACCACTGCCACCTGTGCTTAGTGTATAAGAATAATTTACTGGAAAAGCTGTTGTTAATGCTTCGAATATAATGTCAGTTGAGGCATTTTGATATGTCCATTTGGTAATGAAATCCTGACCAAAACATAAATTAGTCAGCAGTAAAAACAAGCATAATAATTTTTTCATAATGTATTTTTTTATGGCTAAAAGTAAGAGTTATACCTTTATAATTCATAAGAAATGTTAAAAAAAACATTAATAAATGCCGTTTTTATGTTAATAAATTAAAGGAAACTGATTAAATTCTAACAAAAAAACGCCGAGTTTCCCCGACGTTTCATTGTGTTAATTTGTAGTTTATTGCTTCACAAACTGTCTTGTCACTACTTCTCCATTCGTTGTGAAACGAACCATGTACATTCCTCGGCTTAAGGTTTCAACATTGAAAATGTAAGTGTTCGTATTCGCTGTTTCTGATTGAATCAATTTTCCACTCAAGTCTAACATTTCGATTGTTTCAATCGTTGAACTTGCTTCGATTGTTAGGTTGCTTATCGCTGGATTTGGATACAATTTAAACGTGAAGCTTGGATTTTCTGTCAAACTTACATTTTCAACCGTCACACATGCGCTAGTGTCTGTACAACCATTGTAAGTGATAATGACTGCATAATCACCATCAACTGTTGCGGTGTAAGTTTGGTTCGTTGCTCCAGTGATTGCTTGGTTATTTGAACAATTAATCCATTGGTAAGTCGCACCGCCTAAGTTTGCTTTTATCGTTGCATCCGTCAATGTCGTTGTCACAATCACAGGCGTTTTAATTATCAAATTCAAGTTGTGTGTACTGTCACATCCTTCAGCTGTAATGAAGAAATTAGTGTACGTTCCCGTTTGCGTATAAACGTTGTTTCCAACTGAATAGGTTTCACCTGCACACAAAGTAATTGTTTGATTAACGATGTTTTCGTTTCTAATAATCAAGTTCGTTGTTACTGTGCTGTCACATCCGTTTTGGTCTTCAAATACATTCGTGTAAGTTCCTGATTGCGCATAAACTGAATCACCAATTGAGAACGTCTCTCCAAAACATAGAGTCACGTCTTGTGTAGAAAGTGAAGCTGGAAGAATCGTTAAATTGGTATTGATTGTACTGTCACATCCATTCACAGTTTGTAATACATCAACGTAAGTTCCACTTGCTGTATAAGTTGTTGTTCCAACGGTCAATGTTCCACCAAAACACAATTGAACAGTTTGGTTGAAGTTGTAAGTTGGGTTAACAAGTACAGAAGTTGTAACAACACTGTCACAACCATCAATTGCTGTGAAAATATCAGTGTAAGTCCCAGTTGCGTTATAAGTGCTTGTTCCAACTGTAACTGATTCTCCAGTACAAAGTACAAACGATTGAGTACTGTTTATCAATGGTCGAACGATTAAGTTTGTTGTAACTGTACTATCACAACCATTTTGAGCTTCGAAAACATTGTTATAAGTTCCTGATTGAGTGTAAACACTTGTTCCAACAGTCACTGTTTCACCGAAACAAACACTGAATGTTTGAGTGCTTGCAATTGCAGCATTTTCAGTAAGTGTAAATGGAACATCGACAAAACAACCTTTGCTATCTGTGATTTTACAGTTGTAAGTTCCTGCTGAAAGGTTACTTGCAACTGGAGTTCCGTCACCTTGTGGATTTCCTGGTGACCAGTTGTAAGAATAAGGTGCGGTTCCGCCACTTGCTGGTGTTACAGCAGCTGTTCCTGTTGTTTCGCCATTACATAAAACATTAGTTTGTGCTTCAAATCCTGAAACTAAAACTGTTGGTTCTGTAATTGTTTGGTTCAAAGTTGAGCTACAACCTCTTGCATCTTGAACTGTCAAAGTGTAAGCACCAGCAGGAAGATTAATGATAGAAGCTGTTCCATCCCCTTGTGGATTCCCTGGTGTCCAGTTGTACAAGTAAGGAGCAGTACCGCCCGTTGTGGAAGTATTGATTCTACCATCTGAACCAGCGTTACAGCTTACATTTAAAACGCTTGCAATTGTTGTTACTAAAACTGCTGGTTCTGTAATTGTGAAACTTGAAGTAGCAGTACAAGAACGATTATCTGTCACTAAAACAGCATAAGTTCCTGCTGTAAGTCCTGAGATAGTCGCTGTACCTTCCCCTGTTGGAGTTCCTGACCAATCGTACGAATATGGTGCTGTTCCACCTGAAGCTACAATCATTGCTGTTCCGTTTGATCCTGCGTTACAACTTACGTTTGTTTGTGTTGAATTGTTTAAAGCCAAACTTGCAGGTTGGAAAATAGAGAAGTTTTGTGAAGTAGTACAACCATTGAAATCAACAATATTAACGTTGTAATTTCCAATAGTCAAACCACTTGCTGTTGCTGTACCTTCTCCTGTTGGAGCTCCTGTCCAGTCAAAATTGTAAGGTGTTGTTCCTCCAGTCACAATCACTGTTGCTGAACCATTTGAACCTCCAAAGCAACTAACATTGCTCACTGTTCCTTCAGTTGCAACTAAAGTTTGTGGTTGTGTAACCGTTATTGTTCGTGTTGTTGAACAGGTATTAGCATCTGTAATAGTTACAGTATAAGTTCCTGCAATTACTCCTGATATACTAGTAGTTGTAGCCGCATTCGACCAAGCAAATGTCAATGTTCCCGTTCCACCAGTTACAGAAACACCTGCTTGGCCATTAGAACCTCCATTACAACTTACGTTCGTTTGATTCGTTGTAGCTGAAATTGCTGTTGGTTGAGTTACTGCTCCAAAAGTTTGTGCTGTACATCCATTCGCATCCGTAATCGTAACGGTAAAAATTCCAGATACAATTCCTGAAATATCTTCTGTTGTTGCGCTGTTACTCCAAGCGTAAGTCAAAGTTCCAGTTCCGCCTGATGCTGTTAAGTTAACTGAACCGTTTGAACCGCCATTACAACTTACGTTTGTTGTGGTCGTTGTGCCTGTAACTAATGAAGCTGGTTGCGTAATTGTTGTTGATGGCGTGGTTGCAGTACATCCGTTCGCATCGGTAACAGTTACTATGTAGGTGTTAGCTGAAAGACCTGTGAAGGAATTTCCAGATTGAGAACCTGTACCACGGTTGTAAGAATACGGAGAAGTTCCTCCTGTTACACTTACAGTCAATGCACCCGTTGAACCTAAGAAGCATACAACATTTGTTTGAGCACTAACTGTAGCTGTCATAGCCGCTGGTTGGGTAACTGTTGCTGATGTGTTTGCTGTACATCCATTTGCATCTGTAATCGTAACGGTATAAGTTCCAGCTACAACTCCAGTAAGATCTTCTGTAGTTGCACTGTTACTCCAAAGGTAAGTTTTAGTTCCTGTTCCTCCAGTTACGGTTAAATTTACAGCACCATTTGAACCACCGTTGCAACTCACGTTTGTAACCGTTGTTGAACCTACAAGAGCATTAGGTTGTGTGATTGTTACTGTTCTTGTTGTTGTACAAGTACTTGCATCCGTTACAGTTACTGTGTAAGTTCCTGCAATTACTCCTGAAATACTAGTAGTTGTTGCTGAATTTGACCACAAATAACCCAAAGCTCCAACTCCTCCGCTTGCTGTTACACTTGCTGAACCGTTTGAACCTCCATTACAACTAACATTCGTAAATGAAGTGTTTGCAGTGATTGGGCTTGGTTGTGTTACTGCTCCAAAAGTTTGTGCTGTACATCCATTCGCATCCGTAATCGTAACGGTATAAATTCCAGCAACAATTCCTGAAATATCTTCTGTTGTTGCGCTGTTACTCCATGCATAAGTCAAAGTTCCAGTTCCGCCTGATGCTGTTAAGTTAACTGAACCGTTTGAACCGCCATTACAACTTACATTTGTTGTGGTCGTTGTGCCTGTAACTAATGAAGCTGGTTGCGTAATTGTTGTTGATGGCGTGGTTGCTGTACATCCGTTCGCATCGGTAACAGTTACTATGTAGGTGTTAGCTGAAAGACCTGTGAAGGAATTTCCAGATTGAGAACCTGTACCACGGTTGTAAGAGTAAGGGGAAGTTCCTCCTGCTACACTAACAGTCAATTCTCCTGTTGAACCTAAGAAGCACGCAACATTCGTTTGAGCACTAACTGTAGCTGTCATAGCCGCTGGTTGGGTAACTGTTCCTGATGTGTTTGCTGTACATCCATTTGCATCTGTAATCGTAACGGTATAAGTTCCAGCTACAACTCCAGTAAGATCTTCTGTAGTTGCACTGTTGCTCCAAAGGTAGGTTTTTGCTCCTGTTCCGCCAGTTGCTGTTAAGTTTACTGCACCATTTGAACCACCGTTACAACTTACGTTTGAAACAGTTGTTGAACCTGAAAGAGCAGCTGCTGGTTGCGTAATTGTAAATGATTTTGAAACCATACATTGGTTTGCATCTTTAATATCACATGAATAGGCTCCAGCAATTCTTCCTGAAATAGATGCAGTTGTTGCTGTTGTATTCCATAAATAAGTATAAGGTGAAGTTCCTGCGCTTGCTGTAACACTCGCTGCACCTGTTGAACCACCAAAACATGCAACATTTGTTTGTGCAGTTGTTGCAGTTGGGTTGGCTGTTACAGTTACAATTTGAGGAACAATCGTGTTACAACTTCCATTAGATGCAGTGACTGTATAAGTTGTTGTTGCAGTTGGGTTTACTGTGATTGAAGAAGTTGTAGCCGCATTCGACCATAAATAAGTTGTTCCTGCTGTCGCTGTTAATGTTACAGATGCAGCGCTACAAATTGTTGCGTCGTTATTTATTGTACCACTTGTTTCGGCAACCGTGATTGTTGTAGCTGGTGCAGTACATAATGAACAAACTGAACCACTTGAACCCCCATCTGTTATTGTCCAACCTTTAGTGTTTACTAGAAAATCTCTTGCAGTTTGTGCGTTTGTACCAAATTGAATACCTGTTGCGCCAAGAGATCTTCCTGAAGGAATAGTTGCATTATTTGCCCAACCAATTAATGTGGATGAATAATTAGCACAATTGATTCCAGAGTTATTTAACATAGAACCTAAATTCACAGCACTGTTCAAACTCCAATCACCTAAATATTGATTGAATGAAGTTGCTCCAGAAAACATACTGTTCATATTTGTTACTGCTGCAACATTCCAAGAACCAATATTTTGATTGAAAGCAGTTGCTCCAGTGAACATATTCAACATATTCGTTACATTGGCTGTATTCCATAAACTTATATTTTGGTTGAATGCAATTGCATTGACAAACATTTCTCGCATAGAAATTACATTGACTGTATTCCAAGAACCAATATTCTGATTAAATGCTGATGCACCCTCAAACATTTTTCGCATTGTTGTAACGTTCGAAGTTATCCAAGAATTTAAGTTTTGGTTAAATGCAGAAGCGTTAAAGAACATATACGACATATCCGAAACATTGACAGTATTCCAAGATCCAATATTTTGATTGAAAGCGGATGCCTCATTAAACATCCTACTCATATTTGTCACATTAACGGTATTCCAAACACCAATGTTTTGATTAAACACAAGTGCACTTTGGAACATGCTTAACATATTTGTTACAGAAACGACATTCCAAGAACTAATATCTTGATTAAATGCTGATGCAAGACAAAACATTGATTGCATATTCGTTACATTAGACGTGTTCCAATTACCAATATTTTGATTAAACACCGATGCGCCAAAAAATAATTCACTCATTGATGTTACTGAACTTGTATTCCAGGAACTAATATTTTGATCAAAAGCTACTGCATTTTTAAACATTCCAGTAAAATTTGTAACAGATGCTGTGTTCCAACTATTTATTGGGCTGTTAAACAAAGTTGCGCCTGAAAACAATGTTGACATATTTTGAACATTTGAAGTGTTCCAACCATTTAATGTGTTATTAAATGAAGTTGCTCCTAAAAATAAAGACGACATATTTTGAACGTTTGAAGTATTCCAATTATTCAGCATCGGATAACCAATAAAAGAAGTACATCCTTCAAACATATTTGACATATCGGTTACCAAACTTAAAACGGGAACATCTGTCGCTGTGATTGTCATATTTGGAAATCCTTTAAACATTGAGTTTGTACTTGTCCATTGTGTGGAACCAAATTGCTTTACTTTTTGTAGACAATTCAAATTATAAGTCTGCAAAGGAAGGCCACTAAATCGTTTTAAATTTGTATTTTCAAAATAAATAGTAATAGGATCATTTGCTGTTACCCATGCACTTATCGTGGTTGCGACAGGATTGCCAGAATTTCCAGGTTGGTTAAACGTTCCAAAACCTGTGGTTCCATTTTGGGTAGTGTACCAATAGTTTACATCACCAGTTGTCAAAGCACTAATAATAAGTGAATTTGAAGTATTAGGAAAAAGCCATTCTGTAACAAAAGCATTTGGGTCAGTTATTAATAATTTTACAGCATTACTAATTGTTTGACATGTGCCACTGTTTACCAAAACGCGGTATTGTTTTCCATGCATATTGATTGCCAAATTAGTAAAGGAAAGAGTAGCATTCGTTTGGCTGCTTATATCTGACCAACTTATACCATTCGTACTTTCTTGCCACTGATACGTTAAATTATCACCAGTTGCAGTTACAGAAAAAGTGGCATTTGAACCAACATTTATGTTTTGAGCTGAGGGTTGAGTTCCAATAATTGGATTAGAGCATAACGCACAAACCGAACCACTTGAACCCCCATCTGTTATTGTCCAACCTTTTGTGTTTACAAGGAAATCTCTCGCTGCTTGAGCGTTTGTGCCGAATTGAATTGCTCCAGCTCCCAAGCTTCTACCAGAAGGAATAGTTGCATTATTTGCCCAACCTATCAAAGTAGAAGAGTAGTTGGCACAATTCATGCCCGAATTAATTAACATACTTGGCAATATTACTGTTGCATTTAAACTCCAAGAACCAAGATATTGATTAAAAGCAGTTGCCTGTAAAAACATTCCAATCATATTTGTTACATTACTCGTATTCCAAGCACTTATGTTTTGATTAAAGGCTGACGCACTAAGAAACATTGAAGACATATTTGTCACGTTAGTTGTGTTCCAATTACCAATATTTTGATTGAAAGCTGTCGCTTGTCTAAACAAATATGACATATTCGTCACATTAGCAGTATTCCAAGAACCAATATTTTGATTGAAGGCACTAGTATATTGAAACATATATGACATATTCGTTACATTGCTAGTATTCCAAGAACCAATATTTTGATTGAAAACTGTTGCTCCATCAAACATATAAGACATATTTGTTACGCTACTTGTTATCCAAGCACCAATATTTTGATTGAATGCAGTTGCAGTTTGAAACATACTTGACATATTTGTTACACTACTCGTATTCCAAGCGCCAATATTTTGATTGAAAGCAGATGCGCCTGTAAACATACCTGACATGTTTGCTACATTCGACGTATTCCAAGCACCAATGTTTTGATTGAAAGCAGAGGCACCGCTAAACATACCTGACATATTTGTCACATTAGATGTATTCCATGCTCCAATATTTGAGGTTAATGAAGTGCAAGAACGAAACATTAATAACATGTCTGTTACGTTAGATAAATTAGGAGTATCAGTTGCAGTAATTTGAAAATTAGAACAACCAAAAAATGCATTGGCCATACTCGACCAAGTTGTGCTACCCCACTGAGCAACTTCCATTAAATTAGTTTTGTGTGTTCCATTATCTATGTAAAAACGACGCAAATTTGTTGGTTCCATCGAAAGTGTAACGGTTGCCCCAGCAGGAATAGTAATTGGTAAAGTAACTGCTCCTCCCATTGATTGTGTAAAGGTTCCTGTGCCATTTCCACCTGTGCTTAAGGTGTAAGAATAGTTTACAGCAGAAGCTGTCGTTAAAGCGTTGAATTGAATATTAGCAGAAGCACTCGGAAATGTCCATTTGGTGATAAAGAATGTTGGATCAGTAACCGTTAAGGTAACAGCATTGCTTATAGTTTGACAACTGCCACTACTTACAATTACTTTATATTGATTATTGTTCTGAGCATTTTGAACTGCCGTTAGTGTTGATGTACTAGCCGTTTCTCCACTAATATTTGCCCAAGTTGAGCCAGCATTCGTGCTCACTTGCCACTGATACGTTAAATTTGTTCCTGTTGCAGTAACTGAAAACGTTGCATTTGAACCAACATTTATGTTTTGAGGTGTCGGCTGGGCAGTGATAACAGGATTTGAACAACTTGGGCTGCCAGAAATCATCACTCGGTTTCCTGTTCCACTGCTTGAAACTGCTACAAATTTACCATTCCCATAAACTACTGAACGCCACGAATTATTTACTGCTGAAGTTCGTATTGTCCAGTTTATCCCGTCTGGACTGGTCATAACCCGGTTTCCTGTTCCAGTTGAAGCTACAGCCACAAACAAACCATCACCATAAGTTACTGAATTCCAAATTTCGTCAGCCGCTGATGTTCGACTAGTCCAATTTATTCCGTTAGGGCTGGTCATAACCCGGTTTCCAACCCCACTTCCTGCAACTGAAACAAATAATCCATTTCCGTAAGTTACTGAATTCCAGTTGTTATCGGCAGCTGATGCTCTGATTGTCCAGTTTATTCCATCTGGACTAGTCATAACCCTTTCTCCTGTTCCTGTTATAGCAACAGCCACAAACAAACCATTACCATAAGTAACGGAATACCATTGATTGTCAGCAGCAGCTAATCGACCAGTCCAGTTTATCCCATCTGGACTGGTCATAACCCTATTTACTGTTCCGGAAAAAGCTACAGCTACAAACAAACCATCACCATAAGTTACTGAAATCCAGCTATTTTCATCGGACGGTGTTCGGCTTGTCCAATTTATTCCATCTGGGCTAGTCATGACTCGATTTCCAGTACCTGAATTAGCAACTGCCACAAACAAACCACTCGCATAAGTTACTGAAATCCAGCTATTATCTGTAGCTGATGTTCTGCTTGTCCAGTTTATTCCGTCAAGGCTTGTCATTACCCTATTTCCAAGTACATTATTGGACACAGCCACAAACAAGCCATTTCCATAAGTAACAGATCTCCAATTTAAATCAGCTATATAAATTTGACTAGTCCAAGTAATACCATCAGGACTAGTCATTATTCGGTTTCCTGAACCATCACTCGAAATAGCCACAAACAAACCATTTCCATAAGTTAGTGATGTCCAGTTGTTATCAGCTGCAGATGATCTACTTGTCCAATTTATTCCATCTGGGCTGGTCATAATACGATTTCCTGTTCCTGTATTAGCCACAGCCACAAACAATCCATTGCCATAAGTTACTGATGTCCAACTATTATCAGCTGCAGATGATCTAATTGTCCAATTTATACCATCTGGACTGGTCATTACCCGATTTCCAGTTCCTGTATTAGCAACTGCCACAAATAAACCATTGCCATAAGCGACAGATCTCCAACTATTATCAACAGCAGATGTTCGACTTGTCCAATTGATTCCATCTGAGCTGGTCATTATTCGGTTTCCTGAACCATCACCCGAAACCGCCACAAACAATCCATTGCCATAAGTTACTGATGTCCAACTATTATCAGCTGCAGATGATCTACTTGTCCAATTTATTCCATCTGGACTGGTCATTACTCGATTACCAGTTCCAAAAGCAGACACAGCCACAAACAAACCATTGCCATAAGTGACAGAAGTCCATTCAATATCAACTGCAGATGTTCTACTTATCCAAGTAATTCCATCTGGGCTAGTCATTACCAGATTACCAGATCCTGAATTGGCAACCGCCACGAACAACCCATTGCCATAAGTTACTGAACTCCAAGTATAATCTATTGGTGTTTGTCTTCGAATCCAATTAATTCCGTCAGTTGAGGTCATCACTCGAGAAGCCACACCTGATCCTGCAACAGCTACGTATGTTCCATTTCCATAAGTAACAGATCGCCAAGATAAATCATTGGAGTAATTAACAACTTCCCAATTCTCGCCTGCAACTTGTGCTTTGGCTTTTGGAGATAAGAATGAGAAAAGTGAAAAAAGCAAGAAAATGCTAGATAGAGATTTTAAGTAGGTTATTAAACTATTCATAATGTAATGTATTTTTTTAAGTGCAACAAAGAAAGGGAAAACCCTTGATATTTTCTGAAAAATGTTCTGAAATGCCGTTTTTTGTTCTGAAATGCAGAAATAACTAATTTGAAGATGTGATAATTTGAAGATTTGAAAATTAATGGATTTGTTCGTTGGCTGATGAAGGATAAAAAATTAACCATTAAGGAATTAAGAAAATTAAGAGGAAATAACATAATGAACCTTAACTTCTTAATGGTAAAAAAAAAAGAAAACCATCAAAGCTCCTTCGGGGCAGATTCATTAAGGGTAAGGATATTTTTAAAACTTGATTAACTTGGAACTGGTCAAAAAACAATACTAAAAAACAACGTTTAAAACAATATACTCAGCCATAAGTGGGTATTTTTTGGTACTTATGGCTGAGTATAACAAAATAAAATATTTAAAAAAATAAATTATTGTTAGCCATAAGTAGTATTTTTAATACATTTGTGGCTGAGTATAACAACTATGGAAGTCTTAGGCAGATTTAGAGAACGCAATCTTTTTCAGGAACTTATCGAAAATGATAAGGCAAATTTTGTTGCAATTTATGGACGAAGAAGAATAGGTAAAACGTTTCTAATCAAGAATCATTTTAAAACCTTCGACTTTTATCATAGTGGCGTTGCAAATGTGGAGACCAAACAACAATTAAGTTTGTTTCATCAATCACTTTGTAGCTTTGGTAAAAAGGAATTTCCGCAACCAAAAAACTGGTTTGAAGCTTTTGATAGTTTAAAATTGCTCATCCATCAATCAAGACGAAAAAAGAAAGTTGTTTTTATCGATGAAATGCCTTGGTTGCATACACAAAAGTCGAATTTCTTAGCTGCCTTAGAATATTTTTGGAACCATTGGGCTTCCGAACGCAACGATTTAATTTTCATTATTTGTGGTTCTTCCTCCACTTGGATTATTAATAAAATTATCAATAATAAAGCTGGTTTACACAATCGAATTACGCATAAAATTCACCTTAAACCTTTTTCACTTGCCGAAACAGAATTATTCCTAACTAAAAAAGGGATTCAATGGAATCGCTATCAATTAGTGAAAGCTTATATGGTTTTTTGTGGAATTCCGTATTATCTGGAGCAATTACAAAAAGGAAAAAGCATCGACCAAAACATCAACGATCTTTTATTTGACGAAGAAAGCGTTTTATCCAACGAATTTCAGAATTTATACGCCTCACTTTTCTCCAATCACGAAGCTTATGTAGAGATTGTGAGTGCATTAGCAAGTAAAAACAAAGGTCTAACCAGAAATGAACTTGTTCCAATGGTTTCAATCAGTACAGGCGGTACATTGAGTAACATTTTAGAAGATTTAGAATTATCTGGCTTCATTCGGAAATACTATTCCGTTGGAAAAAAACAACGCGACGCACTTTATCAATTGGTCGATACATACAGTCTGTTTTATTTTAACTTTTTAAACCAAAAAAATACGCAGAAAAATCAGTGGATTCAATTGTTGGGAAGTCCTAAACTAAATGCGTGGAGTGGTTATGCCTTCGAGATAGTTTGTTTGTGGCACATCGACAACATCAAAAAAACATTAGGTATCGAAGGAATTCAATGCGACGTTTACACTTGGTCTAATTCACAAGCTCAAATTGATTTAATTTTTGATCGTAAAGACCAAGTTATCAATATTTTCGAAATCAAATTTTCAGAAGCTTTGTTCACTATCAATTCTAAATACTTGTTGAACCTTCTCACTAAAATAGATGCTTTCAAACAACACACGGCTACAAAAAAAGCAGTAACATTAACGTTTATAAGCACTTACGGAATCACAGAAAATGAAAATAAAGGAATGATTCAACACGAA
>Ga0247844_1005064_pt1 | contig 17118 bp, 16 predicted proteins | sample LaCtaG_FD_192421 | JGI IMG/M metagenome (GOLD analysis project Ga0247844, IMG submission 192421) | Freshwater microbial communities from meromictic Lake La Cruz, Castile-La Mancha, Spain - LaCruzMarch201714.5m_1 | ecosystem: Environmental > Aquatic > Freshwater > Lake | place: Spain: Castile-La... | reverse complement strand
CCCGCATCCGTGCGATTTTGCGCCGTCGGGTCGAGCAGACCAGCCCCAACCATAAGGCCTTGCGCTTTGGGTCGCTGGAAATTGACCGCGATGCACGCTCGGTCACGGTGGCCGGCGCACTGTGCGAGATCACGTCCTACCAATTTGATTTGCTGGTCGCCCTGGCCGAACGTGCCGGGCGCGTGTTGAGCCGCGACCAGATCATGGAAGCGGTGCGCGGACGTGAACTGGATGCCTTTGACCGTTCTATTGATGTGCACATGGGCCGCATCCGGGCCGCCATTGAGGTGGATGCCAAAGACCCCAAACGCATTCTGACGGTGCGGGGGGTTGGCTACGTTTTTGCCCGCCAGCAGGACTGAGCCCGGGTCGCGCAGTGTTTTTGCACAAACTGTATGTCCGGATCTGGCTAGCCGTGGTGCTGGCCGTGGCGGTACTCACCCTGCTGGTCGGCTGGGCTTGGCGCATGGCGTCCGAACCGCCTTTGCGCGAGGTGGTGGTGCGCAACGCGCAGGGTGAGGTCATCGGCAGTGGGCGGGCCCGCCTGCGGCACCCGCCGGGCACACCCGACTGGCATCAGGGTCAACAGCGCATGGGTACACCCGGCATGCAGCCCGGAAAGGACACCGCGCCAGAAAGCCAGGACAACAACGACACCGAACCGGAGCCGCGCGGACGCTTTGGCGAAGGCCCCGAGTTCCTGGTGCGCATGCAAGACGGCCAGACCATGCACATGCACATGCCCCGTCCGCCCCAATCGGCCTGGAAGGCTCCCTTTGGGTTCTTCTGGACGCTGGGTCTCGTGGCCGTGGCCGTGGCGCTGGGCACCTACCCCATCGTGCGACGGCTTACCCGCCGACTGGAGACCCTGCAAAACGGCATGGAGCGTTGGGGGGATGGCGACTTGAGCGTGCGCGTGCCCATGCAGGGCGACGATGAGGTGGGCTTTCTGGCATCCCGCTTTAACCACGCAGCACAGCAGATTGAAGCGCTGGTGAAGTCCCATGAAACCTTGCTGGCCTCCCAAAAATCGCTACTGGCCAATGCCTCGCATGAGTTGCGCTCACCCCTCACCCGCATCCGCATGGGCTTGGAGCTGATGGGCAACTCGCCCAGCCCAGCGGCCAAGAACGAGATATCGCGCAACATCACCGAGCTGGACCAGTTGATTGAGGAAATTCTGCTGGCCAGCCGACTGGACGCCCGCGAGGCCGATATGGGCACGGTCGAAAGCGTGGACCTGGTCGGGCTGTCCGCGGAGGAATGTGCCCGCGTCCAGGCGAACCTGGAAGTCGAGGGTGCAGTGCCCCTGGTGCCCGGTATTGCCAAATTGCTGCGCCGCGCGGTGCGCAACTTACTGGAAAATGCGCGGCGCTATGGTGCGGGGGATGTCACCCTGCTGGTGAAATCGGAAGGGTCGCAGGCGGTCATTCAGGTCTGCGACCGGGGTCCTGGCGTGCCCGAAGCATTGCAGGGCCGCATTTTCGAGCCGTTTTACCGCTTGCCGGGCGCGTCCGAGCGGGACGGCGGAGTGGGTTTGGGGCTGGCGTTGGTCAAATCGATCGCCCAGCGCCACGGTGGAAGCGTGACTTGCAGCAACCGCGAAGGCGGTGGCGCCTGTTTTGAGATCCGTTTACCGCTCCAAACCTGAAAAAACACCAAAGTTTCTTTGGTTTTTCGCAAATAAACCCCAAAACTCACCCGAATGGGGGATACCGCAAACCGATGAGAAGCACTAAAGTTACCCCCAGCTGCTGTCACAGTTCATAAGAATCGAAGACAAGCCATCCAATAGGCTTGCTTCATACGGTTCCAACGACGTTCCTTCGGGAACTTTTACAAAGCCACTTTTCGGAGTGGCTTTTTTTTTGGCTTGAAGATAAATATTGCGTTTCCAAATCAATCGTGTCTAGGCGCAAAGCCGTAGGCAGTGCTTTAGCACGACAAGGCGAAGCAACAACGACACGAATGATTTGGTAATGGAATTACCGGGCGGTCTTGAAGTTGGTGAAGGTGCGGGTCTGCACTTTGCGGATGTCCTGCGGCAAGGCATCCGGCGCCACCATGGTCTTAATTGCTGCGGCGTCCAGGAAGATGGACTTGTTCTCGGCCACTTCCTTCTTGACAAACTTCAGTGACGCAGCGTTCGGGTTGGCATAAAACACCTTGTTGGTCAAGGAGGCGTGCACTTCAGGGCGCAGGATGTAGTTGATGAACAGGTGCGCGTTCTCCACATTCTTGGCGTCCTTGGGGATGGCCATGGTGTCAAAGAACATGGTGGCGCCGGTTTTGGGCACCAGCGCCTCAATCACCACCGGGGTCTTGGACTTGGCCGCCGCCGCGCGGCTGCGGGCGATGTTGATATCCCCCGAGAAGCCCATCACCAAGCAGGTGGAACCTGCCGCCATTTCTTCAATGTAGCCCGAGGACGAGAAGCGCGTCACAAATGGGCGAATCGACTTGAGCAGCTTGGAGGCCTGTGCGTAGTCGGCGGCGTCCTTGCTGAACGGGGGCTTGCCGGCATACATCAGCGCCGCCGGGATCACCTCGGAGGCAGAGTCCAGCACGCTCACGCCGCAGCTCTTGAGCTTGCTGACGTATTGGGTATCGAACAGCAGGCTCCAGGCGTTGTCGGGCATGGGCAGGTCACCCAGCGCCGCCTTGACCTTGTTCACATTGATACCGACCGTGACATAGCCCCACATCCAGTCCACCAAGTAGGCGTTGCCTGGGTCCAGCTTGGCGAGTTGCTCCAGCAGGCCCTTGTCGAGGTTGTTCCAGTTTGTTAGCTTGCTGCGGTCCAGCTTTTGCAGCAAACCGCCCTCGATTTGGGTTTTTGCAAAGTGCGAGCCGGGCACCACGATGTCGTAGCCGGTTTTGCCCGCCACCAGCTTGGCGTGCAGGATTTCGTTGTTGTCGTAGTTGTCGTAACGGACCTTGATGCCGGTTTCCTTCTCGAAATTCTTGATCGTGTCTTCCGCGATGTAGTCCGACCAGTTGTAAATATTGAGCACTTTGGGCTCGGCGGCTTGCGCGCCAAAGGCAGCCAACACGGCGCCGGTGATCAGCGCCAATGAAGCGCCCAATTTTTTCAAACTTGTGGCCATTGCAATCGGTCCTTTCGGAAGGGGTTGTTGAAAACGGTGAAGGAGCGGCCCACAGGAGGCCGCTTCAAAATCATAACAAAGCGGACGCAGGTGCGCCAACCACGCGGCAATGGACCATAACTTTAAGCCAAATCGGCATCCAGCCCTTACAGGACCTGCGCAAGCAGCTATAAAAATGCTAGCACTTCAGCCGGCTGGATATCGACCAGGCAGCGCGTGTGGCCCAGCGGGCACTCGCGCTCAAAGCAGGGCGCACAGGTCAGCGGGGGTTGGTAGCTGGCATCGTTCTTCAGCCAGAACACTTTGGCCAATGCGTTCAGGGGCGGCGTGTGCAAGGGGCTGGACGAGCCAAACAACGCCACCTGGCGCACGCCGAAGGCGGCGGCCACATGCATCAGGCCCGAGTCGTTGCTGACCATGACCTTGGCCGCCGCAATGGTGGCCAGGGCTTGGTCCAGCGTGGTGCGGCCGGCCAGATCCAGACACTGGCCTGGCCGCGCGGCGTTGACGGCCTGCGCAATTTCAGCGCATAGCGCGGCGTCTTTACCAGACCCCAGTAGTACCACTGGCAATGGCAACTGGCGCGCTAACGCAGCGAAGTGCTGGGCAGGCCAGCGTTTGGCAGCCCCAAATTCCGCGCCCGGTGCCATCACATAGTAGTTTTGGCGGCGCAATTGCAATGCAGCCAAGGCCATCAAGACCTGGTCCACCGTAAGCTGCAACAGCGGTTGGTCGCCCTGCACATCGGCATCCTCACTCAGTGCCGAATAAAACTCCACCATGGGTGGGCGCTGGCCTTGCGGGGGGTTCGGCAAGCGGTGGGTCAGCAAGGGCACGCGGGACTCACCCAGGTAGCCAATCCGCTTGGGAATGCCGGCCCACCAAGGCAGCAAGGCGCTTTTGAATGAATTGGGGCAGACATACGCGGTGTCAAATTTCCCGCGCAGCTGCTTGGCCAAGGTGCGCCGCGCGCGCCATTGCAAGCCACCGTGGGCAAACGGCAACTCCAGCACTTCGGCCACCTGGGGCATGGCGCGGTACACCGGGGCCACCCAGGGCAAGGCTCCCACGGTGAGACGCTCGCCACGCGCATGCAGCCGGCGCAGCAGGGGCTCGGTCATCACCGCGTCCCCAATCCACTGGGGGGCGATGACCAAAGAATTGGAATGCAGCTCCAAGGCTTCAGTGCCCGTGAAAATGCTCGCCGTCTTTGAGTTTGTAGACGGTGCCGCAGTAGGGGCACTTGGCCTCACCGGTCTGGCCTACATCCAGGTACACCTTGGGGTGGGTGTCCCAGACCTTCATGCCCGCTACAGGGCTGGGGCAAAACACGCCGCCTTGGGGGTTGAGGTCTTTGGCGAGTAATTCAATGTGTGATTTGGACATGCTGTTTCCTGCGATATTTACGGTGTTTATCACACTTGGGTCAGCCAATGGGCGTATTTGGGGTTGCGGCCATGGACGATGTCAAAGAATGCACTCTGGACTTTCTCGGTAATGGGCCCGCGTGCGCCACAACCCAATTCGATGCGATCGAGTTCGCGGATAGGGGTCACTTCGGCGGCCGTCCCGGTGAAGAACGCTTCGTCGCAGATGTACACCTCGTCGCGGGTGATGCGCTTTTGCACCACTTCCAGGCCCAGGTCTTTGCAGATATGGAACACGGTGTTGCGGGTGATGCCATTCAGTGCCCCGGCCGACAAATCAGGCGTGTAGACCACGCCGTCCTTGACCACAAACAAATTTTCACCCGCACCTTCGCTGACAAAGCCATTGGCATCGAGCAGCATGGCTTCGTCGTAGCCATCGTCGGTGGCTTCCATATTGGCCAAAATGGAGTTGGTGTAGTTGCTCACCGCCTTAGCCTGCGTCATGGTGATGTTGACGTGGTGGCGGGTGTAGCTGGAAATCTTGACGCGGATACCGCGCTTCATGCCCTCTTCGCCGAGGTAGGCACCCCAAGGCCAGGCAGCGACCATCAAATGGATGGTGTTGCCCTTGGGGCTGACACCCAGCTTTTTGTCGCCAATCCAGGTCAGGGGGCGTAAGTAGCCCGACTCCAGCTTGTTTTCGCGGATCACGGCGATTTGCGCGGCATTGACCTGCTCTTTGGTGAACGGGATGTTCATGCGCAGGATTTTGGCGCTATTGAACAGCCGGTCGGTGTGCTCGGCCAGGCGGAATATGGCGGTGCCACCGTCCCCTTTGTACGCCCGCACGCCTTCAAAGGCCCCGCACCCATAGTGCAGGGTATGGGACAGCACATGAATCTTGGCATCGCGCCACTCCACCATCTGGCCATCCATCCAGATTTTTCCGTCGCGGTCCGACATAGAGGGAGGTAGTGGGCTCATTCAGGGTGTCCTTAAGAAGGTTCAGGCAGATATTGTGAAATTGCGATTTTACGGGGCCAAGCAAACGGGGCCCGGTGCGTGACCCAGAAACTTAGAAAATCGCCTTAACCCGCAGGTTTTGCCGGCCAACCGACCTGAACCGCCAAGCCACCCAGCAGCCTGGAGCGGCTGACTTCCACCTGACCGCCGGAAACCGCCGCAATTCTCCGCACAATGGACCAGCCCAGCCCGCTGCCAGGCTGCGCGTTGCCCAGAACCCGGTAGAAACGCTCGCCCAGGCGGGCCATCTCTGGCGCGGTCATGGCCGGCCCGCTATCTTCCACGCGCAAGACCGATTGCTCCGCCTGCCCCGCTACCACCACGCGAATCATTGCCCCATCCGGGCTGTAGCGAATGGCGTTATCGATCAGGTTGCGCACCATGACACCGAGCAGCATGTCGTTTCCAGCGACCCAGCAAGCCGCGTCGGCTTCCAGCTCCAGCGCCTGGTGGCGCCCCAACGCGGACGGTGCCAACTCGGCGGCCACACGACGCGTCAGCTGAGCCAAGTCCACACGCGGGGACTGTGGTGCCTGATGTGTCGGTTCGCCAGACGTGGCTTCCAGCCGGGCCAAGGTCAGTAACTGCTCCACCAGCCGGGTGGCACGGTCACAGCCGGCCAGCGTTGCCTGCAAGGCATGGTCACGCTGCGCAGTGTCGGCACCAGCGCCCCGGGCCACCTGGGCTTGGGCGCGGATGGCGGCAATCGGCGTTCGTAACTCATGGGCCGCATCCGCCGTGAAGCGCCGCTCGGACGCCACCATGTGCTCAATACGCAACAAGAGACCGTTGAGTGCCTGCACCATAGGCACCATCTCGGATGGCATATCGGTCAGTACCACCGGCTCCAGCGCCTGCGGCTGGCGCTGCACCAGCACCTGACTCAGGTGGCGCAGGGGTGCCAGCCCCTGGCGCACCGCCCACCACAAGACCAAGGCCAGAATCGGCAATGCAAAGGCCAAGGGGAGTAAAACGCTGCGCAAGACAGCCCACAAAATGGTGCTGCGCGATGCGATCTGCTCCCCGACATAGACTTGCACATCGTACTCAGCCCCGTGCGTTGCAAACACCCGCCAGTTGGCACCATCACTCAACCGAATGGTGGAAAAGCCAGCGCCGGTGTCCGACATCGGCATCATTTGCGCGTTGGCAGACCGCATCGTCAACTGGCCTTCATGGAAGACCTGAAATGCCACCGTGGGTGCGTATTTGTGCAGTGAGGGCGCATCGGCTACCCCGTCGTCGTCGTCCCCATCGGCACGGCTTTGCTGCACCACCAGCAGGGCAGCGGCCTGGGCCAGGTGGCCGTCCAGCAACTCATCCAGCTCGTGGCGCGCATCGACCCAGGTTAAGGCTGCGGCACCCAGCCACACCAGCGTCACCAAGCCCAACACCCACACCAACAGGCGCGCCTGCAAGGACTTGGCGCGGCCCAGCGTCATGCACCATCCTGACTGCGCGCAATGGTGTAGCCAATGCCCCGCACGGTCTGAATAACGTCGGCGTTCAACTTGCGCCGCAGGTGGTGGATGTGCACTTCAATGGCGTTGCTGTCAACTTCATAGCCCCAGCTGTAGAGTTGCTGCTCCAGCTGTTCGCGTGACAAAACGCGCCCCGCACTGAGCATCAGGGCGTGCAACAAATCAAACTCCCGGGTAGACAGCGCCACCAGCGCGGCATGCAGCCGAACGTGGCGGGCGCCGGGGTCCAACACCACGTCGCCACAACGCAAAACGTCCTGCGACTGGCCATTGGAGCGGCGTACCAAAGCACGCAAGCGGGCCCCGAGTTCGTGCAAATCAACGGGCTTGACCACGTAATCGTCAGCACCCAAATTCAGCCCCCGAATACGATCTGGCACTGCATCGCGTGCTGTCAGCACCAGGACCGGTGTGGCGATCTTGCGCGCACGCAAGGCTTGCAAAACATCCAGACCATCCTTGAGCGGCAAGCCCAGGTCCAGCACTGCGGCCGCAAACTCACCCGACGTCAGCTCCCGCTCGGCGGCCAAGCCGTCACGCACCCAATCCACCTGGAATCCCAGCTGGCGCAGGCCCGCGCGCAGCCCGTCCCCCAGCATGGGGTCGTCTTCAGCCAGCAGAATGCGCATTCGGTGTCTCCTGGTACTTAATCGTCGTGATCGCGTGCGCTGTATTGTGCGGCCTCGACCGTTGACCCAGTCGCCGTTGCTGTCGGCGCGCCTTGCCATTGCAGCCACCAAAAGCCCAACACCGCCGCCAAAATCAGGATCGCCAGCCCGAGCCGCGCACGGCGAATGCCTTGCGTCGGAACCCCTTCCTTTGTCCCGGTCAACATGGCGCGCACGAGGTTCTCGTTGTGCATGCGACTGGCTACAACCACACCCGCCACGTGCACCGCCACGATGGCAAGCATCAAGTTACTCGCCACTTCGTGGAGTTCTTCCAATAGATTTCCACCCACATCGTTGTACACAGCCCAGCCAGAGACCACAATAGCAAAGCTGCATAGCAGCAGAAAGACAATGGCCACTGCACCCGCCGGGTTGTGGCCAATATGGTGCTCCGGCTTGCCGCTCAGCAGAGCCTGAACATAGCGGATGACGGCGACCGGACCACGCACAAAATTCGAAAACCGTGCATAGCGCGTTCCCACCAAGCCCCACAGAATACGAAACGCCACCAGCCCGCCCATGGTGTAGCCCAGGCTCACATGTACCAGACGCCAGCGCTCACTCTCTGATGTGAGGTAGGCTCCGGCAAAGCTCAGCACCAGCAACCAGTGAAACACTCGCACTGGGGCATCCCAAACCAGGATTTTTGTTTTGGATTCGATCATGGCGTTTTACTTGGGCAACCGTATTTCACGTTCACTGAAACTGCCTTTGGCCGCATTGATGTGGCATGCCACGCAGTTGGACGGACTGCCCACGGAAGCACGCTTCCACACGTCAGTCGGCACTTCTCCCTCGCGGTGCTTGCGCAAAAACCAGGCCGATTTGGTAATGCGATCCTGGGGCGACTCTTCACTGACCCGCTTGTAGGTGCCCGCGTTGGCCTTGAGCCAAGCACTGAGTTCGCGCTGGGTCACGTCGTCCAACGACGCATCCGTGCCGTAGTGCTTGTTCAGCGAGCCCATCAGATGCTGCCATGAGCCCGCTGGCAACATGCCCGGGGGGAACGCCATGTGGCAGGCCGCGCATTCCTGTTCATATTTGGGCGTGTTTGCCACGCGTGTACCACCCGAATCCGCCTGCGCAGCTGCCACCGTGCCGGCCGCCAGCAGCGCCAATGCAGCCTTCTTTAGAGTGGATTTCAATTTTGAGATTGCCATAGTGATCTTTCTGAAAGTACTGCCAACGTTATCGCTTGAGCGTCAACAGCCAAGCCAAAACATCCGATTTTTCACCTGGAGTGCATTCACGCCCCATCACATCGTTGCAGTTGCGGCGAAACCATTTCTCGGTCTTCGCAGTGTCGGTGAACCGTTCGGGGTTGAAGGCGGGTGCCAACGCGCCGATCACCTTGCCAGTGCTGGCGTGTTTTCCTTCAATGGTCGGCACTGCCGTGTGGCAGGACGAGCAGCTCCACTCTTTGCCGTGCTTGGTGGTGAAAAGTTGTTGCCCACGCTCTGCCTTGGCGGGCGCTCCCGCTTGCGCGGTATAACCGGCGAGTTGTCCTGCAGACGTGACCGCGTGGGCTGCAGGGCTCAGGCTTAAAAGGGCCACCGCCGCCGCAGCGGCGATCAAATACAACTTTTCCATATCGACTCCTTGTTGGAGCCAACAGTAACCAGCGCAGATTAAGCAATTCTTAAACCGGGGCCACTAACCCAGTTCGCGCACGATTCCCATGGCCTCCTCCACCCGCTCCACCGCGTGGATGGTTAGGCCTTCAATAGGCTTCTTGGGCGCGTTGGCTTTGGGCACCACCGCGACGGTAAAGCCCAACTTGGCCGCCTCCCTAAGGCGTTCCTGACCACGCGGCGCGGGACGCACCTCACCCGCCAAGCCCACCTCGCCAAAGGCGAAAAACCCCTTGGGCAATGGTTTGCCACGCAGGCTGGAGGTAATGGCCAGCATCACCGCCAAGTCGGCGGCGGGCTCGCTGATGCGCACACCACCAACCGCGTTCACAAATACATCTTGGTCCATACATGCAACCCCGGCATGGCGGTGCAGCACGGCCAGCAACATGGCCAAGCGGTCCTTGTCCAGGCCCACGCTCAAGCGTCGGGGCGACGGGCCACCACTGTCCACCAGCGCCTGGATTTCCACCAGCATTGGCCGGGTGCCTTCCAGCGTGACCATCACGCAACTGCCGGGCACCGGCTCCGCATGCTGGCTCAAAAAAATAGCACTGGGGTTGCTCACGCCTTTGAGGCCTTTTTCGGTCATGGCAAACACGCCGATTTCATTCACCGCGCCAAAGCGGTTCTTGATGGCGCGCACCAGCCGGAAACTGCTGTGCGTGTCTCCTTCAAAGTAGAGCACCGTGTCCACCATGTGCTCCAGCACGCGCGGCCCGGCCAAGGTGCCTTCTTTGGTCACGTGGCCCACCAGCACGATGCAAACGCCACTGGCCTTGGCCGCGCGCGTGAGGTGTGCGGCACACTCGCGCACCTGTGCCACCGAGCCGGGTGCGGAGGTGAGTTGCTCAGAATAGACCGTTTGGATGGAGTCGATGACCGCAATGTCGGGCTGCATGGCGTGCAGTGTGGCGAGGATTTTTTCCAGTCCGATCTCGGCCAGCACTTTGACCTGGCTGTTGTCCAACCCGAGACGGCGTGACCGCAGCGCCACCTGTGCTCCACTCTCTTCGCCGGTGACGTAAAGGGTGTTTTTGCCACTGCGCTGCAGCGAGTCAAGTGCTTGCAACAAGAGGGTGGACTTACCAATGCCGGGGTCGCCGCCAATCAGCACCACGCCACCTTCGACAATGCCGCCACCCAGCACGCGGTCCAACTCCTCGTGCCCTGTAGGTGTGCGGGCCATGTCCACCGCATCAATGTCACCCAGCGTCGTCACCTCGGCCGTCTTGGCGAGTGCTGCAAACCGGTTCTTGGTGGTGGAAGCGCTTTCCGCCACCGATTCAATCAGGGTGTTCCAGGCATTGCAATGGGGGCATTTGCCCAGCCACTTGGGGCTGATGCCGCCACAGTCGGAGCAAACGTAGTTGGTTTTATCTTTGGCCATGCGAATATCATACTGTATGAAGAAACAGTATTTTACAAGCCGCGCTTCGCAAGACTAGCGCCCAATGGTCGCCCGGGCCTTGCGCACTTTATCGAGGCTGACGGTCACCCGTACCGTTTCAAAATCTACCGGTGACTCGATCGCATAAGCCGGGTTAGATGTGTCTTTGGCTTTGTACGCAGCGATCGGCATTCCATCTTTACCCACGATGCTGACGGCCCAAGGGGTGTTGGCACGCGCTCCGCGCTGTACGGCCACCGCGATATCTCCATTGGCCAACAACACATAACTGCCCGGTGGGTAAAAGCCCACGGCCTGCGCCATGGCGGAACCAACGCCAATAACCTCGCCCTCAGAGCCCAATACCATAGAGCGAATGGCTTTGACAGGAGACAGGGGTGACCGGGTCTTGCGTGCCGCCATGCGTGCCACAAACCCGTCGGCCAGCGCCAAGAGCTGCCGGCTTGAATGGGTGCGCGCCAGACCTTCCGGGGAGTCGTCTGCGTGGTGCCAGCGCACGATGTCGAGTTGCTCTGCGTCGTCGACGCCAAATCCGGCAAGAATTTCCACACTTTTTTCGGGGTGCTCCCGTATCAAGGTGCGCTGCCAGTCGGTAGGCGCTGCGTTCTGACGCGCCATGCTGTCCTGGTCACGGGCCATGCCGATATTCATGGTCAGCGCGGACTTGAACAGCGATTGCGCCAGTGCCGGCGCAATACCAATCTTCTGGGCCGTCAAATTGCAGACCACTGCGCACAACAATGCATGGGTTGCGCAATAGCCCAGCGAGTCGTCGGCCAAGGCCTGGAAGAGGCAAAACAGACTGTCATCGGGGTCTGCCTGCAACAAATCGAGTGCCTTTTTTTCGATCCCTGCCAAGCGCCGCAGGGGGTTGATGGCCAACCCCCCTTGGTAAAGGATGCCACGCAGTACCTCTTGCAAGTCGAGCCAGCCACCGCTAACACTGGCACCCACCACGTAGTCGGTCTCGCGGATTTCACTGGGCATGGACGCCCTGGATATCTCCTGCACGTCCAACCCTTCACGCAACATGATGTGCACCATTCGTTCGTAGGATCGCTGCCATGCCAGCGCGTCGGCCAGGGTCGAGGACGCGTTGTGGGCATGCAGCTTTTCGCGGTGCTGCTCCGACACCACGGGCTGCCCCTTGCGCAACAACAGGTTGCCGGTGGAACTCCAGACATCGACCGGCAAGGGCTTGCCAATCTCCAACAATGCAACAGGAATAGGAAAATATTTCACGCTTCAACTCCTACGGGAACACGTTGCGCCAGCCCACACATCAACTCGTATCCCACCGTGGCGGCGCTGGACGCGACCTCGTCAATCGGTAACACCAGGCCGTTGGCTGCCCGCCCCCACAGGGTGACTTCACTGCCGGACCCACTGTTGGGCACTGGGCCCAAGTCCACGGTAATCATGTCCATACTCACGCGCCCAACAGTGCGGGTGCGCACGCCGTCCACCAGTATCGGCGTGCCAGTCGGGCAAATGCGGGGATAGCCATCGGCGTAACCACAAGCAACCACCCCTATTCGCATGGGGACGGCGGCCGTAAACCCGGAACCGTAGCCCACCGTTGCGCCTACGGCGATGTCCTGCACCGCGATGATATTTGCCGCCAATGTCATCGTAGGCTGCAAACCCCAATGGTCGGCCTTGTGCTCGGGGAAGTCTGGCGCGCTGCCGTACAAGGCAATGCCGGGGCGCACCCAGTCGGATGCCATCGCATCGGATGCATGACGCAGGGTTGCAGCGCTGTTGCTCACCGTACGCTCACCGGGCAGGTCGTGGGTGAACTCCGTGAACACGCGGATTTGCTCTGCTATTCCCCTTGGGCCGTCAGCATCACTGAAGTGCGTCATCAGTGAAATTTCATCCACCTGCGGCAACGCATTCAGGCGCGTCCAGGCTGATCGGTAGCGCTGGGGCGCAAACCCAAGGCGATTCATGCCCGAATTCATCTTGAGAAACACGCGGTGCGGCACATTGGTTTTGTGGGCCGCCAGCATGTCGATTTGCGCTTCGCAATGCACGGTGTGCCACAAATCCAGGCGTGAACACAGCTCCAGGTCGCGCAGCTCAAACGCGCCCTCCAGCAACAAAATAGGACCCCGCCAACCCAGGTCACGAACACGTTGCGCTTCGTTGAAGTCAAGCAGGGCGAATCCGTCGGCTCCGCGCAAGCCCTCAAACACCCGCTCTATGCCGTGCCCATAGGCATTGGCTTTGACAACGGCCCAGACCCGGGCGTCGGGCGCGCGTTGACGGATACGCGCCAGATTGTTACGAAGTCCTTGGGTATGGATGGTGGCTTGTATGGGGCGTGGCATGGGTGAGGAGGTTACTCTGAAAGCGGCTTGCATTCTGACACCGCGGGGCGTGCTATAACCGCAGCACGTTTGGAGACATACAACAACACCCTACGCATTAGGACGACTAATGCGCGCTACCACCATCCATGAAACGCGGTTTCTTTACCATTATGTCGGCGCAGTTTTTCAGCTCGCTGGCCGACAACGCGCTGTTTGTGGGCGCCGTGCAACTGTTGCGAACCGGGGATGCACCCGAATGGCAGCAAGCGGCCCTGGTTCCCATGTTTGCATTGTTTTATGTGGTGCTGGCACCGTTTGTGGGGGCCTTTGCCGACGCGTTCCCCAAGGGGCGCGTCATGTTGGCCAGCAATTTCATCAAAGTGCTTGGATGCCTTCTGATGCTTTTTGGCACCCACCCCCTGATGGCCTACGCCATTGTCGGCTTAGGCGCTGCAGCGTATTCCCCGGCGAAGTACGGGATTCTGACCGAGCTGCTACCCGCCTCCCAACTGGTAAAGGCCAACGGATGGATTGAAGGGCTCACCATTGCGTCCATCATTTTGGGGGTTTTGCTGGGCGGGCAACTGGTGGGGCCTGCGGTGTCGTCCACCTTGCTGTCGTTTGACTTCCCCTTGATCATCACCAGCGTTGACACCGCGCCAGAAGCCGCTATCAGCGTGCTGATATTCGTGTACTTGCTGGCGGCGTGGTTCAACACCCGGATTCCACTGACCGCAGTGCCCATGCGACCTTTGCCAAGGCATCTGATTACGTTGCTGCCGGATTTCTGGAATTGCAACCTGCGCCTGTGGCGCGACCGACTTGGGCAAATATCGCTGAGTACCACCACCTTGTTTTGGGGTGTCAGTGGCAATTTGCGTTACATCGTGCTGGCGTGGGCCTCGGCGGCGCTGGGCTACAGCGTAACCCAAGCCTCGGCGCTGGTGGGTGTTGTCGCCATTGGAACTGCGGTCGGGGCGGTTGCAGCATCCATGCGCATGCGGCTACACCAGGCTACCAATGTAATGCCCTTGGGCATCGCGATGGGCTTGTTGATTCTTCTTTTGAACATCATCACCAACGTCTGGATCGCGGCGCCGTTTTTGATTTTGTTGGGCGCATTGGGCGGCTTCCTGGTGGTGCCAATGAACGCGCTGCTGCAGCACCGCGGCCACAATTTGATGGGCGCAGGAAGGTCCATTGCCGTGCAAAATTTCAACGAGCAAGCCTGCATTTTGGGGCTGGGCGCGTTCTACAGTTTTTCGACCGGGATGGGGCTATCCGCCTTTGGCGCCATCGCGATCTTTGGCATAGTGGTGGCAGGGTTCATGTGGGTGATCAAACGCTGGCATGAACGCAATTGCCGTGACCATGCTGCTGAAGTAAACCATCTGCTTGATATTGCCCGCAACGACAATTTGCATGGCTAGCGCAACTTACACCCAACCTGGAGCCAATCATGACCACTGTGTACGACTTTGAAGCACTGCAAATCAACGGCAAACCGGTGGCCTTAAGCCAGTTCAAAGGCAAAGCCATGCTGATTGTCAACACCGCCAGCGCCTGCGGCTTCACACCGCAGTTTGCTGGGCTGGAGGAGTTGCACAAGACCTACGCGGATCAAGGTTTGGTGGTGTTGGGTTTCCCGTGCAACCAATTTGCCGCCCAAGACGCCGGGAGCAATGAAGAGATTGCCGAATTCTGTCAAATGAATTACGGGGTGAGCTTTCCGATGATGGCCAAGGTCGATGTCAACGGCACCGAAGCGCACCCGCTATACCAGTGGATGGCTCAAGAGGCGCCAGGCCTGTTGGGCAGCAAATCCATCAAGTGGAATTTCACCAAGTTCCTGATTGGCAAGGACGGCCATGTGCTCAAACGCTACGCCCCCACCGACACGCCGGCCAGCATCGCCAAAGACATCGCGGCCGCCTTGGCCGCTTGACGCGCAACGCCGCTGCCGCTTGGCCGGTCAGGCGTAGATCGTCCGGGCTTGCCGTAGATCGATTAGGCCCGCCATTACTTTTTCAAGCGCATCCTGACGCAGGGTACGCATGCCCGCCTTGCAGGCTTCCGTGAAGATTTCGGTCGTTGGGGCGCGGGACTGGATTTTTAGCCGCATATCGCCGACGTTTTCCAGGATTTCGTAAATCCCCATGCGCCCCTTGTAGCCGCGCCCCCCACACTGCTCGCAGCCCACCGCATGGCGCATGGAAAGTGACGGCAACGGCTCGCCGAACGCGTTGCTTGCCGATTGCCGAAGGCGGCTGTGGCCCTCGACGGGCGTCATGTTCGTTCCGTCGATGTACTCCAAAACCAGGGACTCATACTCCTCGCGGGACAAGACCTTGGATTGCGCACAATGCTTGCACAGACCCCGCACCAGCCGTTGGGCCACGATGCCGATCAGGGAGTCGCCAAAATTCATGGGGTCCATGCCTAAATCCAACAGGCGGATGACACTCTCGGCCGCGCTATTGGTGTGTAGGGTGGACAGCACCAAATGCCCGGTGAGCGAAGCTTCGACGCAAACGCCCGCGGTTTCCTCGTCGCGCACCTCGCCAATCATGATGACGTCCGGGTCGGCTCGCAAGAAGGCGCGCATGGCGGATGCAAACGTCACACCGATTTTGGGATTCACTTGCAACTGGCGCAGTCCTTTTTGCGTGATTTCAATCGGGTCTTCGGCAGTCCAAATCTTGCGGTTGTCGGTATTGATATGGGCCAGCAAGGAGTGCAGCGTGGTGGTTTTCCCCGACCCCGTGGGTCCACAGGCCAGGATCAGCCCAAACGGGCGCTCGGTCAGGCGTTTGATGATGGCGTCGTCACGGACCGAAAAACCCAATTGCTGCAGCGGAATGGGCTTGCTGGACGCCAACAGCCGCATCACCACGTCTTCCATGTTGTCATGGGTTGGCAGCACCGCCACCCGCAACTCCAGCTTGATGCTCGAGAAATCGCTGAAGTTGATCTTGCCATCCTGCGGCCGGCGCCGCTCCGAAATATCGAGCCGACTCATGATTTTGATGCGCGACACCACCGCCGCTCGCAAGGAAAACGGCAGTTGCAGGTAGTCCTCCAAATCACCATCTTTGCGGAAGCGCACGCGTGAGACATCGTCCCCTGGGTTGGTTTCAATGTGAATGTCGGATGCCTTTTGATCGTAGGCATCAATCACCATCTGGTTCACCAGTTTTATGACGCTGGAGCTCTCGTTCACTGCATTGACCGTCTCCTGGTTGCCACCGCTCTTCATCTCCATCAGGGCTTCATTCAGCAGCGCGTGCACATCCACCAACCCGTATTCGCTAGTGCCGCTCCACACATCCGGTCCGTTTTTTTGCGCCACATGGGACTGCGCTTGCGCATGCATCTCGCGAGCCAGCCGCTGATCCAGGCGGTCTTTGGGAGCCCACACCAGGGACACGATCCGGCCCGCAATGGCGCTCAGCTGCAGCTCAAGATCACGGTTAAACGGCGTAGCACATGCCACATACAACACCCCACCATCCTGACCCAAGGGCAAAACATGGTGTTTGAAGGCCGTGGTCCATGGCATTTTTTCCAGCGCCTGTTCTTCCACCTTGAAATCAAGCGCATCCACCTCCGGTGTGCTGAGCATGTAGGCGCGGGCATGCTCGATTTCCAGCTCGGACACCAGGCCTGAATCCCGCAGCACATGCTCCAGCCCCGAACGTCCGCCCTCAACCGGGAGATGGACTTCACCCAGAGCCTCCAGAGTGGTTAGCTTCAGCCCAACCAAAGACTCTGAAAACGATCGCATGGGGGCACTGCGGGCGGCGTCAATCAACACCTGCAGTTCAACCATATTGCGAGCAGGCTCACGCCGCAACGCCGGATCTACAAAAAGAGGCATGGGCGTGGTTTTGGCCCAAAGGTCAGCTTGCGTAGTTGGCACTCAAGCCTCCACAGTTCGAAAAAAATTGGGCAACAGCATGGAATGCCAGTGTACGGGGTACTTCCGGCACTGCGGCGCTCGCCCAAGCCCTGTTCAGGCAACTCCAGCACCCGGCTTGAGCCAGGTCAATAGTGGTGCTGCCTCAGGGCAAAGCAGCGTCCAGTACCTCAACCCAGTGCTTCACCGGTGT
>Ga0247844_1005061_pt1 | contig 17125 bp, 16 predicted proteins | sample LaCtaG_FD_192421 | JGI IMG/M metagenome (GOLD analysis project Ga0247844, IMG submission 192421) | Freshwater microbial communities from meromictic Lake La Cruz, Castile-La Mancha, Spain - LaCruzMarch201714.5m_1 | ecosystem: Environmental > Aquatic > Freshwater > Lake | place: Spain: Castile-La... | reverse complement strand
TTACCTTATTCATGATTTGAAGTTCTTGTCTTGCTATGGCGGTTTTATTTTTTATCTCATCAAGCCCTCTTGGAACATGCACATTGAACTGCATAAGTCCTTGTGCATTTCTGCCTAGCGGTTGTAATATTGAGTTCTGTAAGGATACTTGTTGTTTTGCTAAATCTCTTATAAGTCCACCAGACTGTTGTGCATGCTGTCTAAATGTATTAAAATATTGATTTAGTTTAAGTTTTCCACCATCAAGATTTTTACCAAATTTTTCAACATCTGATTGAAGGCTTACAAAGTGTGTAGAATATTGTCCTGTGCTTCTTAGTGTGTCTGAAAATGAACGATTCATTACAGCAATTTGATTTGCCAACATCTTGTTTGAGTTGGCTAATTGCTCTTGTAATTTAGATAAGCTAGAAGTAACCCTATGCACATCGGCAATAAGGGCTGAGAAGTCGGCGTTAGCGACTATTCGTGTACTGATTGTTTCTTCAGCCATTTACTATATGTTACTCCTTAATGTATCCTAGTCCTTCGCCAATTCCAAAACCAGCTTGTGCTGCGAATCTTCCTTGTAGCGAAACAACGTCATTGGGATTAGCATGTATTCCTGCCGCTCTCAATTCTATTTCTTCAAAACTAGAACCTTCCTTGCTATCATCTTCATACTCACCTAAATCTACTCCCTTTAAAGATGCTAGGAACTTTCTTTCTCCGTGTTCCCTTTTCTTTAAAGCTTTAAGAGTAGCTATAAGTTCTGGCATTGATAGATTTTCTTCAAGTTCATCGTAATTTTTCCAATGTCCTAAAAGAAAAAGCTCTCCTTCTAAAGCGGCTAAATCTAGTTCTGACCAGCCAGAACCGCTGCCGCTAGTAGGTTTGGGTCGTCAAGTTTAATTCCTCCGCAAACTTCAAGAATGCGATTCATTGTTGGAACATCGATTGCATCTTCAAATGCTTCTCTGTCTGCTACCAAATCTGGTAGCTGTTTTTCTAGTGCAATTGCACAGGCATCAATTAGGATGTTTAGAGTTTCGTCTTCTGTCTGAGACTCACTAGTCTTTTTGATTGCGATCATGAACTTACGAAGTTCTTTAATTGAAAGTGGCTTAAGCTTTACGGTCTGTCCGTTTTGTAGCTGTACCTCTTCTACGTCATATACTGTTGTTGCCAATTTAGGTCCTCCTAGGATCTATTCATAATCATTATACTAAAAAGAATATACTAATACAAACGTAAAACCCCCAATAAATTGGGGGTTTTACAGAATAGCTAATAAATTAAATCTATTATGCTACCAAGACACGGTCAATAATCTTACCGTACTCAGATCCTGTATAAGCAGCATCTGGTAGAAGACGGAATGTTACTGGGAATGTGGTTGGAGTTGTACGAGCAAGTGAGAATTGTGACTGTTGTACTGACAATACACGACGTGCATAATATACACGCTCAGATGTTGTTGAAGACGCTGTTGGAGCCTGTCCAACTGCAATTAGCTGACGTTCTGTTGGAGCTGCACCAAGTGCACCTGCCTCTAGACCGAGAGTGTCTTTCTTTCCTGTTCCAGTTCCTGTTGTTGAAAGAGTTGATGCTGCCTGTCCAAATACTGCTGCGATATTCTCGAGAGTACCTTCTGACATTTCTGTTGCAATCATAACTTCCATCGCAGACTTGAACAGCTTAGCTGTATCAAGCAACTGGTCAACGGTTACTGAATCGTATGTTGGGTTATAGGTGATCTGAAGACCGTTGTTAGTAAAACCAACGTTACGATATCCAAACTTTCCTGCTTCCTGCTCAACAGCATTTAGTGTTGATGTGTATGATACGCCTACTGCAAATGCTGGGACGCCTACTGTTCCTGCGCTTGATGCAATTGCTACGCCTGCTTCTGCGTTTGCGATGTAATCTGAGTCGTTAACGTCAATTGTTGACAAGAACAACGGGGATGCACCAACGAGAATATTTTTAGCATTACCTACGGATTGTGCCATAGTTTTCTTACCTCCTATATTTCAATATATATATATGTTAAAATCTTAAATCGAAGCTGGCTAGGCTTCTTTCCTCTTAGGATAAGTTTATTCCATAATAGGTAAAAAGGCAAACCCTAGAGGAACCTGCCTACGTTGTCTGTGATTCTGGAATATTTGATCTCAAGTATGACCTCTGCTGAAAAGAATCCTTGAAGTTCTTCTGACGGGGCGGTTGGAGAGATATCTGCTATCCATATGCTATGGAATTTAAATTTATTTGACAGATCTGTCCATTTGTTTATATCTTTGGCAGACTCATCCATCCTTCTAAACTCATCAGTCATATAGTTTCGGATCTCATTTATATCTGCCACCGATGTTGAATATAGGGTAAACATAATTTGCTCACAGCAAATTAGCCAGTTGTCTTCATAAGACATGCCTATCTTGTCATACACTATATGCTTCTTGCCGCTCAAGAACTGATTCATTTCGGCTGCTTGCTGAACTGGGATAATTGGGACAATATTCTCATTTAGGTTGTCTGACCAATAATCCTCTTCATCAAATATATTACGGGTATATAACTCTTTCCATAGATATTTACGAAGCTCTAGCATTGCATCTAACTTATAGTTTGCCGTCACATTGCACCTCCAAATGACGCCATCAATGCGGCATCTGCCTGCGATCTAATAAGATTTGGAGAAAATGAATATTGAACTTTTTTAATATTAGAAGGAACCCTAAGTGCCTTACTCATACTTGAGTTAAATATTCTTTGAAATCCAGAATTCTTAATTGAAGAATTAACTAAGTTGCCGCTAAAAAATCTTGAATGCGCTAAAGTAAACTGATTTGTTGAGGCAGAACCACCAGGTCGTCTAACTGTTACCGATTTACCTTTAGGCATAAATACTGTTTCTCCATCAATTTCAAATACTAATCGTTCTGCATTTTTAGGTCTGACAACCAAAGGCTTGCCTGCTTCCATTACTGCAGCCTTATTTGCAAACATGTGTCTGCGTCTTCCACTTGAAGCGGGAACCATAGATCTAGATGGCAAAAAGTCGTAGTTTATTCTAAACGATAATCCTTCTTCTGAAATTTTATTTAATCTAAAAAGCCTTGCAGTTTTATTTCCTGTTTTTTTCCATTCATAAACATGATGCAAAGACTTAGGTTTTGATCTTGCTAATGCATCTATATAATTCCCAAAGTCTAAATTTATCTGATCAAACATTGTTTTTGTAAACAATGATTTGAATTGAGCATTAGTTGTAAGCTTAGATAATACTGCTGCCTCATAATATACGTAGGCTGATATCTGAGCTACTGTGCTATCTTTTAAAGGTCCGTTTTGATTTGCGTACATCATTCTTTCGAGTCCGCTTGCCGCTTGAACCAACATTCCGCTATTGTCCAATTTGCTGGTTCTCCGATCTCTTCATAGATGAGTTATATGCAATCACTCTACCAAATGGATCGGTGACTGGAGTTGTTCCCATTACTTCAAATACTGTTGGGGTTTCATTTGGATAATTAATCTCATTCCAGATAGTGTTACCCTCAGAGTCTCTGATGTTTGTAACCTTTTCTCTGGCAGTTAATTTCTCTGCAGTTCTAACCTGAACAACCTGATCGTTTAAATACTTGTTTGAGAATATTTGCTTGTCGCTAGAGCGGGTAGTAGCAGAGTTACTAATAACTCCTTTAACGTGGCATGGAACAGTTTTATAATAATTCCATTCTCTGACAATTGCTCCTGTGTCGGTATCTTGAATCTCAGACTGTCTGTATACATCCAAGTTCATAGACAAGACAGAGTCTACGATGCTGTTCATTATATAATCTCTACTTTGGTTGTTAATACGTAGTCTGCTAATAGGTTATCTGCATAAGCATTACCAGTGCCAGTATATGCATCTCCTGTGTATTCAAAATCCCAATCAAACGTGGATATATTCTTAACGTACTTGTTTCTCCACATTGTATCCTTAGAGAAGTAGTCTTTCATTAATTCTGCCGCCGCCTGTTCTACATTCTCAGGAACAGACTCCCATCCAAATCTTGCTTGAACCTTATAAGGTATACCAGATTGGAATATTCCAGAGTAGTCATGAATGCTTGGAGGCACCATTCCGTTTGCGATATAGACAGCGTTGTCTAGTGTGCTAGATCTATCTACCCTAAGACCGAATTTTGTTTCTGATAAATTTACTGCTAGTCCCCAGTTGTTGACTGTAGGGGTAGACAAATTATCTATAAGTAAAATATCTTTTACAAATAGCTTTTGCAAAGAGTTAATTTTGGCGGGAAGTGGTAGAGTATCTGACTCATATCCGTATACAACATATACGTCATCATATAAATAAAAGTACTGTCCTGTATACCCTTCAATTTGTTTACGAGCATATTTTTCTGCTTTAAGTAAATCTGAGTATGACTTATATCCTGGATCAGATGAATCTGAGGCAAAGCCCATATCCTGAATATGGTTAAAATCAACATAAGGGGTTATAACAAACACATCTTCTGTTTTAACAACAGCTGTCCCATCAACGGTATATTCCCACTTTAATCTTAATGTTCTATTTCTATCTGTATAGGCATATGGCACATTAACGGTATATGTTCCTGGATTATTTTCATCCAGCGTTGAAGTAATAGTTGTCAAAAGTGTGGTTGGAAGAACGGCAGGACTTACTGCTGGATCATTTGTTACGTCATAAATTTTGACAATTGGTGCAGAGGTTGCGTTTGCAACGTCTCCATTCCAGAACACCTTATGTGTTACTGGAGATTGTGAACCTACTAATATCTCTGCCATTTAAAAGGCTAGACTAGTTGTAGTACTCCTGGACTTCCCTTGGAGTTGCTAATCTAAAGCCCTCCTCCTTATCAAAAATTGCTTGCGCTGTTTCATTACTCATTGCGATAAATGGGTGTTCTTTTGTGAACGTAAATCCCATAATATCATATCTAAAGTTATCTCTAGTCATTCTTACTAATACTGTGTTTTCTGGTTGTTCCGCCTTTGGATCAAACTTAGGCAAGATTTCTACGGTCATATCTTCTTCTTCCATATTGTCCATGGTCTTGTTATATACAGACCAAGTTACGCCTTCTTCTGCAAGGGCGGCAATGATATCGGCCTTACTCTTTAGACCATCTGTATCAACTGCAAAATCTTCTGCAATCTTTTTTACTTCAGATACTTTTAATGTCTCAAATGACATATATATCTCCTATTTCTACTCTAAACAATTATAGCATTACTAAATTAAAATGAAAAGCCCCCTAAAAATTAATTTAGGGGGCTTTTAGCAGATCTAAATCCTATTTATTAGGAAGCGACCTTAACGTCTTTTACGACCACCCAAGCGTCTGCCTGCTCGATTTGAACGCCAACACGAGTATACATTGTGTACTCGATTGAGTCCTTACGTGGCTGGAAGAAACGATAAACAGTTACATCACGCTTGATACCAATAACTACGTTATTTGGGAATGTCAAGTGGATATCTCCGTGATCGCCAGTCTCACCTGAATATGTACCATCCTTTGCTTCTTTTAGCATAGGAACTTCAACAATTGGAATACCAAATGCAAATGGTGCTACGTATCCTGCTGGACCACCAAGTCCTGGGGTTGCGCCACGGATAACGCTTGATGCGATATCTTGTGGAATTGTCTGGTTTGTTCCAATGCTGTTAGCATATAGGAAGTCCTGGATTAGGTTTGAACCTACCAAGAAGCGTAGATCGCCACGGCGTTGCTTGTACTTACGTGGAAGTGCCTTTAGAGCCTTGTTGAAAAGCTCACGAGATACTCCTGCGCCTGCACCAGCTACAACGTGTCCGCTAGCCTTTGCCTTCTTTACAATACCGTCAAATGACTTGTATAGGTTGTCTGATGATAGTGATGTATCTCCGTTAAGGACTACATCTTCAATGTCGTTACCTGCCTGTGTTGCCATCAAGCGGGCAATGTGATCTTCTAGATCTGGACCTTCAATATTGTCTTCTAGAGACTCAGTTGAAAGTTCCCAGTTCAAACGAAGCTTCTTAGTTGTAAGAGAGATCTTTGAGAAAGTAACTGCTGCGTTTGCACCAGTTGCATCTCCTTCTGTTGCGAGAGTCATAAGCTTCTCTCCAACTGACATACGATCAATCTCTGATGTATCGCTTCTCATTCTGACTGTACGGGCGACTTTTCCAATTACGGTTGCGTCGAACATATAATCTAAAAAGCGGGCTGATTGTTCTGCATTTAGAAGACCACCGTTGCCAGCTTCGCTAGCTACGTGAACTCCTGCTCCACCTGTAGTGGATGCAAAGGTACTTGTAGCAGTTGTGCCTGCTTCGATTGCCTTTTGTAATGTTTCGTTACTCATATTATATTTCACCTACCTTATTTAATTAATTCTGTTACGGAACCGAGGAAAGAACCGTTCCACTTTGATTTTTTGATTGTTACTTCCTGAGACCCGCCAAGGTCTGAGGACTTCTTAATTGCAGTCTCTGATTCTACTGCATCGACACGCTTTTCTACGCCATCAATCGTGTTCTTGATATCTTCTACAGCCTTTGAAAGAGCTGTATGTTGTTCTGCCAATTCTGAAATACGACCATCAACGCTCTTGCTGAATGTTTCAACTGTATCTTTGATAAGTGAAACTTGAGCAGCATTTGCTTCTGAAGCCTTATTTAGTGTTTCTGAGAAAAAGCCTTTTAGATCGCCAAGCATCTTTGCAAAATCAGGTTCATCAACCATAACTTCTGATACGTCGGCTGCTTTTTCTAGAGTTTCGGCAGAAGCGTCTGCTACTGCATCTGCAGGAGCTTCTTCAACAGCTGGTGCTTCCTCTACGGGAGCATCTACTGCTGTGTCTTCTACGGTTGCTTCTGGTGCTACTGCATCTTCTGCAACTACGTTTTCTGTATTATCTGACACTTCTTTACCTCCTTCTATGTCTGCCTGTTTTGCAATTTGTGTTTCAGGCGTCGACAATCTTGACTTTTTATGTAAATCAAGAATCTTATCTATCTCTTTTGCTTTGTTAACATCGTTTGACTCTACCCATCCGATTAATGTTGCAGGCTTACCTGTAACTGGGGAATCATATGATGACTCTGTGGAAATGAATACTGAATCAGATTCGTTACAATAAAAAATATTTTCTGTTACGATATCCGCTGCCATTCCTTTAAATACTAGCTGACCGTTCATCTTAGATATTGAGAGTATGTTGCAAAGTTCGTTTGCTGGCGAATCTACAATCGACAACTCCATTAGAGCATAGTCTTTAATAAATCTTACAGTCTTACCTGTTGCCTTATTAACTTCATTATCTGATTCAATAATCTTTCCGCCAATAGAGAAACCTGCGAGGGTTCCATCTAAAACTTTTTCCCATGTATCTTGAGCGCCCTTTGAGATGTATGCATCTACATAAACTCCATTATAGAATTCCTTTGATTCTGGATCGTAATAAGTTTCTGGTTTAAAAGAAACAATCTTACCTACTGCAACTGGCTGATGCATCTCACGAAGATTTCCACGGAAATTTTCGAATGCTTTCATGCTTGCTTCAGAGGTGACTACATCACCAGTCTGATCAACATTATCAAGTGTTGCAAATCCTGAGACTGTGCGTTTTTCACGGTTTACTTTGGTAAATGGCACGGATAACGTGATGTTATCGCCATGCGAAGACCAAAGAGATTTCTCAATATTCATATGCTTAATTTTATAACGTTATTGTATATAAGGCAAATAATCAGTTGAGTAGGGTTAGTCGACTTGTCTTCCGTCGCCCTGAGCATTTCGGCCTTCTCCAGAAATATCTGGGGAATTTGCGGAACGTTCAGAATCTCTAGTTCTGGTTTTCCCTGCCTGTGCTCTTTGCTCTGCTGCTGCCTGTGGTTTTAATTCAACGACTTTATCTCCGCCGTCCAATGGAACCATACCCATTCTAATTCTTACCTCATTAGGGGTAATTACCTGCATCCTTAAATATCGTTCATCAATCTTTGACTGGGTATCTTCATCGGTCAAAGTTAGCTCGTTAAATTTAAGAAGTAGGGCGTCGGTCATTTCCTCAATAATTTTATTTAATTTCTTTTCCAAATTCATTTGGGCTGGACGGCATACTTGCTCTCTAAATGTTTTATCGGCATCTCTAGCCACCGCCAAATTGACTCCTTCTGGAGTTCCAATTTTATTAATTGGGACACGGTGAGATAATAGAATTTCATCTCTATTAGATTTACGGTATACGTTAAATGATGACTCCTGTGTTCCCGCCTCAATTGGCTCCATCTTAAACTCAACCTTAGAGTCTGGTGAATCTGGAGGAAGCGGGATGTATAGAGATCTATGATTCTTACCTCTTAGGCCTACTTGGAAAAACTCGAGCAATTTACGCTCAGACTCTGTTGATAATTTAGCACCCTTTACGGTGATGATATATCTTGGAACCGCCTTGTTCTCAAAGTAGTCAAGGTTATACTTTCCAGCAAACTCGTTTCCAGCCATAGCATTTGAAGATGCCACGATATCTGGAATACCATAGTAGTTATTTGTTGGGGTATATTTCTTTAGGTGAATAATTTCATTTGGTCTATCTAATCCGCCTGCAATTGGATTCTCTGTTTCCTGATCTCCAAAGTTACGGAAGTACACGGCCTTGCCGTATAGCAATTGAATGAAGCCGTCACGAAGACGACGCACACGCATTGTCTTTGCAGGGATATGTCCGATATACCCAATTCGTCCAGCAGATGTTCTGCCGATTTCGATATAACCATTTCCTGTTGCTTCAACATCGGTGTAAGCTTTAATTAATGTTTCTGTAAATGTTTCTTCTTCGTTGCAATCTTCTAGCCAATCATATAAATCTTGGCGAAGTCTATTTAGCTTTCTACGTGCACGGTCTAATGATTTCTCATCTGTAATATTATCAAACGCTTCATTTGTTTTTCTTGTTTCAATAAAGTCGTGACCTAGACCAACAATGTTTGAAACCTTAGCATTGATTGCTGCGTAGTTATATGGGGAAATTTCGTAGATCGTTGAAAGGTAATCCAAGTTGTACGGTGGTTCAATAAGATCGAACATAGCATAGCCAGTAATTGCTTGTGCCAATAAATTCTGTTGTGTCTCAGTTCCTTCAATACCTTGGAATCGCTTTTGTAATTCTCTGCTCATCTTACGACGGAATGCAGGACTAAGTCCTGATATCTTTGTGAGGTCTTCTCCGCTTACCTTAAATAGGTCTGTGCTTGTTTGCTCTCTTGGAGTATTAAACTTCATCCAGTCGGCAACATTAGATATAGCGATCTCTTGTAAATCATTGTCTTCTTCGTATTGAATCATTACTGTCCCTTTGCCCTCAAATTTTTTATTTCGTCTTTATAGTTTCCGATATCCAAAGGATCTGGAACTAGACCCCATCTAAGTCTTTGTTCTTGTTCTGCAAACTCTTCGTCTGTAATCTTGCGTCGAGCTGAAAGAAATTTAGGCCCGCCCTCATATATGCCGTATGAGCGAACTTCTCTAGCCAAAGCATCGATTCTGGATTTATTTCCTTTTTTGGACGTGACTGAAAGAAAGTTCCCATCGTCGTCTCCAATCCATCTGCCGTCTGGCATTTCCCAGACGTATATGCCTAGGGTTGATTCTTCTTGCAGAATCTTAGTTTTTGCGTTACCGATATCCATAGAAGTTTATTTTACCACTCTTTACGGTCTAAGTCCAGCTTTTTGTCAGGGGGATTGACAAAGTTATGTGCTTTGTAACACTATCCAGTCATTATTATATGCAATAATGTCTGATTCTGTCAGGGTGATCGCTGGTTCCGTCAAAGTTGAGACGGCTCTTCCAGTATATAATTCAAAATGAGTCTCTACAATTCCAGAAGTTAATTCCTTTTCGTAGGTCGTAATATTCTTATATAGGTTCGATGGACCACCAGATGTTTCGTAATTTAATTGCAATGTCCCAGTTACTGGGGTAGTAAATACTATTACGACATGGTGTGGTTCTTCTGCATTTAAATATGAGCTAATGTTTGTTTGATTAGTTATATCTACATTGTTTACATATATCTTGGCTATATTGGCCTTAGAAACCACTCCAGAGCCGTTCCAGGCTAGTCTGGTAGCAGAAGGGGTGGAAGCATAGAAAAGGGTGTTAGCGGCCAACGTAAGGGGCGTAAAGAACATCTCTACAGACTTGATAGAAGACAATGTGTTGATATTAAATCCTGCTCCATTTTTAGCCCTAATTCCATTTGTATAATTGCGGGAAAGAATAGGATAATTTAATGATCCAAGGTAATATTCGGTGGTAGAAGATATTCGGTCTCCATAATTATCGGCATAGATATCTTTATTTGAATAAAAAGCTATACAGAAGAATGATAGTTTTGGCAGATATTTGCTGGCATTTGATGTAGACATAGTTATTCTAATATATAAATTACGGCTGGTATGAAATGAATCCTTTGTGTATTGAGGAATAGGCTGTCCATTTATGCATGAGACATATGTAGTTCCATCTATACTGGATTCTACTGTTATTCCTAAATCATTTCGCCACTCAACTTTTGATGTAACCAAATTTAATCCTGACGGGATTGTAATAAAATCATTAATAACAAATGTTCTAGCAGTTACAGTATCTGTTTCATAGAATCCAATATGTCCGTCTACTAAATCGTAATATGTATTATCATCTAGCCAATTTGTCCAAGGTTTATTTACTGGATAAGAGTAATCAAAGGCTGGCTTCAAGTTAGCATCTGATCCTGAATATAAAACTCCTTGATCTGGATAAGCCACTTGAATTGCAGGAGATGTTATGTTGCCGCTTATATAATGCTTAGCAATTGTTTTATCTGACAGAGCATATCTGTATACTGCTGGAGCATCGACAGTAAATTCATCGCCTTCCGTCGTGCTTGGTCCAATTTGTAATCCTAGTGTTGTGTTTGTAAATTTAAAATTGGTTAATGATTTAGAAGACACAGAGATTCCGTCAATGTATAGCAAAATAGATTCACCTGTATATTTGCCAGCAATATAGGCAGTTTTCTTGGAATATGTGAGTGGAGATATTACCCACTCATCTGCTGAAACCTTAAATACAATATGACCGTTATCCCAAAATAACCCTATGTTATTTGTTGTATCGGCAAATAGTCTGACAACATCGGTTGACTCAATTGATGGATATACCCATGCTTCTATTGTAAAGTCATTATCTGAAGTATACTTTGTTCCAAATCCCGCCCCTACTGTTGCGCCATAATAATCTTTTGTAACTGGTACTGTTATGTATGCTGTATCTGTAATTCGTGTTCCAGATAATCCGCCTGAAACTAGTGGCAGTATATTTGATGCGGGAGATCCTACATATGTAGCATTGTTTCCGCATCCTGAAATATCAGCGGCGGTGGTACCAGAAGACTCATCCAACGGCAAGAATAGGATAGGGTAGTCTTTTACCACTTTTAATTGATATGTCATAATTTTATTCTATCACAACTTTAATAAATTTTGTTAATAATTATTATAAGCTCCAAGTAATGGATCCCGAAGAGCCAAAGTCGTAAATGTAATGTGAGCCTGATGTTGTAACTGATGGTGAGCCAGTAGTTGCTGACGCTTGTGATAACGTTTTAAGAATAATTCTTCCTGATCCACCATTACCACCGCTGAAATGGCCTGATTGTCCTCCGCCGCCTCCGCCGCCCCTATTTCCTGCACCGTTTTGGCCATCATTACCGCCACCAAAACTTGTAGAACCAACACCTACTTGTCCAACGTTACTTCCACGACCACCAGCGCCTCCGCCACAAACTCCAATGGAAAGTATTGGGTCGGTTACTCCTGATCCACCATTACCACCACCTGATTGTGCTGATCCAGCAGCGCTCATGCCTCCACCGCCTCCGCCGCTTCGTGCTCCTCCAGCTGCGCCGCCGTTAAAACCTACTGAGCCAATACCTGGTGCTTCTCCAGCATCTCCAGATGCACCGCCTCCGCATCCACCATTCCGTCCAGCTCCATCATTGCTGCCTCCGCCGCCACCGCCTGCAGTGGACAGAGAAGAAACAGTAGACGAGCTTTGATGTATTCTTGATAGATTTCCATTGTTAGCAAAACTACCGAAAGGAGCAGAACCTTCTGCTCCTGCGCCGCCGCCTCCAACCTCTATGCTGTAAGAGCCTTTAGATAGTGAAATATTGTTAGTTATGAAACCACCAGCGCCTCCGCCGCCTGCACCATCTCCAGCAGAATTGTTTTCTCCGCCTCCGCCGCCTCCGCCGCCTGCAATAATTACGTACTGGATACTTATAGCATTTGGCATTGTTGCAGAGTTAGTTGCAGATGATTCAGCAGAAGTACCATTAGCATTAGTTGCTTTTACCTTAAATGTGTAAGAAGATAAACCAGTTAATTGACCTTCAGTAAATGTGTATGATGTAGAACTTGTTGTTGCTGCAGATCTTGGAGTTTCAGCAGTTGTTCCATTTAAATATGGAGTAATAGTAATAGCAGAAAGTGCTTTGCCACCGCTATTTCCATTAGTCCAAGTTACGGTAATTTCATTTGCAGAACTAGAAGCAGTTGCTGTTCCAATAGTTGGAACTTGAGGTAAAGTAGAAGGAGTTACTGCTGCTGCATTTGCACTATTAACGGTTGTACCAAAATTATTTTGGGCATTGCCATATACTGTATACGAAGTGCCAGGAGTAAGTCCAGAAATTAAAACAGTAGATGTTGAGCTAAATCCACTAAATTCTCCTGATGTTGTATAGGCATTATATTGGTTAGGAGTTCCACCACCAGAACCAGGTGTAAATACAACTTCTAATTTTCCACCATTTGATGTGTAAGCATCAGTAGAAGAAGCATCAGTTGGTGTTGAAATAGAAGGAGTTGCTGGAGGAGCAGATACTGCTACCCATGCAGATCCATTCCAAATTTCAAGTATCTCTAGTTGACCATTGTAGTAAGTGTCACCAATAACAGGGCTGCCTGGACGACCAGCAGTATTACCACTAGGTATTTTAGATATAGACGATTTTCTAATTGCCATTAATCGAACCTCCAGCCAATTGTTGAGCCTGTGTATGTAAATATAGAACTTGATTGATCAACATCTATTATAGCATTTTCTGTTTGTCCATTGATCTTGCTGCCGTTTCTTGCTATTGTGATGTTATTTGTTGCCGCCGTCCCAGATGCATCGTATACAGCGATTGTATCGCCAAGCGTAGGAGAGGCGGGAAGAGTAAGAGTTCTTGCTGCTGTAGTATCTACAAAGTAATTATAATTTGCCGCCATTGTAATATTAGAAGATACTGCAGATGATGTAGGTCCTGTAACGATTGTTGTGCTTCCGCCCAAAGAAACGGCGGACCCATTAATAGTAATACTAGAATTAGTTAAAGCATTATTAGGAATATTAGTTAGGTTATTACTTGCACCGCTAATTGTTTTATTAGTTAAAGTTTGTGTGCCGTCAATTGTAAGGGCATTAGGCAGGGCGGCTCCAACAGATTGCCATGCTGTTCCATCCCATACTCTGATTAATTTAGCCATTAGACTGCATACCTCACAATTACAATTCCAGAACCGCCTAAAGAACCAGATCCTCCAAAACCAGATCCAGATCCTCCACCGCCGCCACCGCCAGTGTTAGTTGTTCCATTAACTCCAGATAGTTGTGCTGCTCCAAAAGCACCGTTTCCACCACCGCCAGATCCTCCAACGCCAACGGTAGATCCAATAGTTCCACCGCCTCCGCCACCAGCAAACCAATGTGTTCCACTTAAATTTTGTCCTGTTCCTGTTGCCAAACCCCAAGAAGAATAGGAAGATGTTCCAGAACCGCCAGCACCGCCACCAGCGCCTGATCCTGATGCACCTGGTGAATTTTTTCCGCCGCCGCCGCCGCCGCCGTAACCAGGAGCACCGTTGCTACCATTACCGCCAGCGCTTCCCTGACCAGATGTTCCAGAACCGCCAGCACCGCCACCAGAAGTTGGATTTTGAGCTCCACCGCCGCCTGAACCACCATTATTTCCATTTTCACCATCGGCAGTAGATATATAATCTGAACCTCCACCGCCGCCGCCTACTGATGCAGTTAATGAACCAAACTGAGAATTAGCTCCATCTCCGCCTTCATTTTCAAACCGTTTAATGCCACCTGCTCCTACTGTAACTGTATAATTTTGAACATTTAAAGATTGAGATGTGTGTTCTAATAATCCTCCTGCACCGCCGCCGCCTCCAGCAGCACCGCCGCCTCCGCCACCAGCAACTGCTAAAATGTTAGCAGTTAGTGATTGAGCAGGAGCAAATGTTCCTGAACTAGTAAACGTGTGGTACCAATAAGTACCATCTGTGCTTATGCTTCCACCTGTTGCTTTAGCAGTATTCGTTGCACCAGTTATAGAAAATATTCCTGAAGATGTAAATGTATGAATAGTATTTTCGCCTGATGTTGTTATAGTTCCACCAGTTGCTCTTTGAGAACCTACATAACTAAGAACTACAATTCCTGAACCACCTGCAGCAATTACACCTCCGCCGCCTCCAGTGTTAGTTGTTCCAGCAGTTCCAGTATTAAAGTTTGAGTTTCCTCCACCACCTGCACCGCCTGTGCTTGGAGTTGAATTACCAACACCAGCACCACCACCTGCATAATAAACAGATGAACCTGTAATTGCTACTGCAACTCCAACACCGCCGTTGCCACCTTGACCAGCACTTACAGCATTTTGTCCTACAGCACCAGCGCCTCCGCCGCCTCCGCCCGATTGTGGTGTCACTTGCCAAGTACCATTTCCTAAACCGCCAGCATAACCTTGATTTGTTGTACCACTTCCAGCTACACCAACCGTAGAGTTTGCTCCACCACCTGATCCGCCAGAAAGCCCACCTATATTTTGTTTAGCACTGTCTCCGCCGCCGCCTCCGCCGCCTCCGCCAAAGGCAACAATATTGTTAAAAGAAGAGTTAGAGCCTGTTCCACCTGTGGAAGCACTAGCACCAGCAATACCACCAGCACCAATTATTACATAGTAATTAGATAAACCATTTAATTCCAAAGGGGTTTCTAAAGATCCGCCACCTCCAGTTGCTGTTACAGTTGAACGCAATCCACCAGCGCCGCCGCCTGCTGCATAAAATCCAGCAGTAGCAGATGATCCGCCGCCTCCGCCGCCTGCAACAACTAAGTAGTCAACAACTATTTTTGCAGATGGTGTAACAGAACTACTTGCAGAGCTTGCTGCAGAAGATCCATTAGCATTTGTTGCAACTGCTGTAAATGTATATGCAGTGTCATTTGTCAGCCCTGTTACAGTAATTGGTGATGATGCACCAGATGCTGTAATATTGCCTGGGCTAGATGTAACTGTATAAGAAGTAATTGAAGATCCACCAGTTGCATTTGCGCTAAATGTTACAGATGCCTGGGCATTACCACCAGTAGCTGTACCAATTGTAGGCGCCTGTGGCACAGTAGTTGCAGTAATTGCGCTACTCGCAGATGAGGCAGCAGATGTGCCATAAACATTTGATGCGGTGGCAGTAAAAGTATAAGATGTATTTGATTGTAATCCTGTTACAAGGATTGGAGATGATGAGCCTGTATTATAATAAGAACCTGGAGAAGATGTTATTGTATAAGTAGATCCTGGTACTGTTCCTGCTGTAAATGCAACAGAGGCTTGACCATCATTGTATGCCCGCCCGCTTCCTGAGTTTGTAGCAACAACAGATGTTGGCTCAGTTGGATCTGCGCCAATTGGAACCCATGCGGTTCCTTCATAAAATTCTGGATAGCCTAATTGTGTATTCATGTAAATGTCACCATTTGCAGGTGAGGCGGGACGAGAAGCAGTATTACCTCTCTTAACATGTCCATTAGCAGTTGTATTATGTGAACTAATTGCAGAAGCTACTTCAGCATCAGTTGCGGCATCTGTGTTGCCGCTGAATAAGTTTGCTATATCTCTGATTCTGCTCATAATTTTATACTGCTGGATAGCTAATGATAACTATTCCAGATCCTCCATTACCACCTGCTGCAGGAGAGCCTCCAATACCTGCTCCGCCACCACCAGTATTAGCTCCTCCAGCAATTGTGGACCCAGAGGTATTAATAGAGCCCGTTCCTCCAGAAGTTCCTCCGCCTCCTAAACCTCCAGCTGCTCCATTGCCACCTGAATTCCATCCTCCTGCTCCGCCACCTGCATAATAATTATTATTTCCACCTAATGCAGTTGTCCATTGAAAACCATTTCCTCCTGCACCTGGAAACCAAGTAGATGAGTTTGTGCTTACGCCATAATTTCCAACAGCCTTAAATCCATTTTGTGCCGCTCCAGCACCTCCATGACCAGCCATATTTCCATCTACTGATCCATTATAGCTATTGTATGCTCCTCCAGCATATCCGTTAACAGTAATTCCACCAATCGTTACAGATCCAGCATTTCCAATTGATGAATTTCCATTTCCTCCAGATTGCCCATTACCTCCGCCGCCTCCATTTGCAAAAGTTCCTCCTGTCGGAGCACTAGACTGATATCCTGCGCCAGGTCCTCCACCCACACAGTTTTGTGAAAATACCGAAGTTGTTCCCCCAATAGTTGCGTTACCTGATGAGTTGTTTGTTCCACCAGCTCCAGCTGCACCAACTGTTACGGTATAGTTAGTTCCAGATGTTGCTGATTGATTAGTTATTAGTCTAACAAAACCGCCTCCTCCACCTCCGCCGCCATCTTTACCGCCGCCTCCGCCTGCACCAACTGCAAATGCAGATGCTGTAATGTTTGAAGATGGAGTAAAGGTTCCACTTGATGTAAATGTATGATAAAAAGTGCTTCCAGAGAGTGTTACTGTTCCACCTGTTGCTTTTGGAGCAACTGGTGTAAATGAATTACTTGCAGAACTTGCAACAGAACTTCCATTTGCATTTATTGCTTTTAGTCTAAGCGTTTGAGATGTTCCATTAGTCAAGCCAGTAACTGTTAGTGGACTTGAAGTTTGCGCTGGAGAAAAAGCAGTATAAGTATTTCCATCTGTTGAGTAAGAATAGTTTGTTATTGATGATCCACCAGATTC
>Ga0247844_1005050_pt1 | contig 17157 bp, 16 predicted proteins | sample LaCtaG_FD_192421 | JGI IMG/M metagenome (GOLD analysis project Ga0247844, IMG submission 192421) | Freshwater microbial communities from meromictic Lake La Cruz, Castile-La Mancha, Spain - LaCruzMarch201714.5m_1 | ecosystem: Environmental > Aquatic > Freshwater > Lake | place: Spain: Castile-La... | reverse complement strand
ACACCGGTCTGGTGACCCTGGCCACCCAGACCATGAGCGAGTTTGCCCTGCACGCCCGCGCCATCCTGGGCCTGCCCGTCGATGTCAGCCAGCGCGACAACGGTGCCAGTGCGGTCATCTACGGCGGCATGGACGCTGTCGGGGTGGCCTATGAGGGCGTGGCCGAGGCCCTGTCGGTGCCGACAGCCGACCTGCGCCTGTTCGGCAAGCCCGAAAGCTTCGTCACTCGCCGCATGGGCGTGGCCACGGCGCGCGGCGAGACGGTGGAGCAGGCCCGCGAGCGGGCGCGCGAGGCGGCATCCCGGGTCAGGGTCGTCGCGGGTTAGAGCGCCGGGGCGGCCTGAAGCGCCATCGCGGGCTGGGAACGGGGCTCGGCCAAGGCCGCCAGGGCGGCGTCCAGACCGGGATCCCGACCGGCAAGCCGATCCTCCGGAGTCACGGGCGCGGCCACATCGGGCGTGACGCCGCGCTTTTCCAGCCGGACCCCGCCGGAGGTGACGAAGTCGGCACGGCTGAGGCTCAGGCGTCCGCCGTCCGGCAGCCGCGTTTCCTGCGATATCAGCACTGCCCCTGCGGTCGGGGCTCCGACCACGACCGCCCGGCGCGCCTCCTGAAGGGCAGCGGGGGTCAGTTCAGCGGCGCTGCGGCTGTTGCCGTCGACGAGTACGGCCACGTCATTCACGACCGGCACCTCCAGCGTCCCGCATCCACCCGCCGTGCGCAGCTCCATGCGCCGGCCCGACCGCCCCGTCCGGGCGGCCCAAGGCCGGTCAAGCGGCAGGAAGCAGCTGAGCACCGCATCAGCCTCGGCCAGCCGTCCGCCGGGATTGCCCCGCAGGTCGATGACGACATCCGTCTCCGGCGGCAGGTCTTCCAGCTGCTCACCCATCCAGCGGCCGAGCCCCAGCTCAAAGCCTTCCACCTTCAGCACCAGCACCCCCGATCGTGAACGGTCGGCAACGAAGGCGGGGGTCGGCTCCATCATGCGAGGGGTCAGGGCGAGGGGCCGCGCGGCACCCTCGCCGTCGACCAGCGACAGGGTCACGGACTGGCCCTCGGCGATATCCTGATCCGGCGTCCAAAGCGCCCCCTCACCGGTCATCAGCCTCCAACCCGCCGAGACACCTGCCTCGGCTGCGGGCGATCCCGCCCGAACCTGCTCGATCAGCCAGGCGTCGCCGGAGGGTTCCGCCCGCAGGGAGAGACCGATGGCCGGGCGGCGTTTGCGCAGACTGTCCTGACGGCGCGCCACAGCCGGCGAAGCGGCACCGGCATGATCGTCATCCAGCAGGTCCAGCATGTCACCGATCGCCCGATAGAGGGTCCGGTCGTCCGGGGCTGCGAGCGCGACCGGCCGCCAGGTCCGGCGTGCGGCGTTCCAGTCCACCCCATGCAGGCCGGGATCGTAATACTGGCTGCGTACCTCGTTCCAGACCCGGTCGAAGACCCGCTGGTTCATCCGGGCCCGCTCAGGGCTGACGGCGACAGGCGCGGTCGAGACAACAGGGGGCACCCCCGGGCCGGCCGCAGAAACGGGCGCGGCGATGAGCACAAGACTCATCGCCGCCGGGATCGTCAGCATCCGAAAGAGGCGTCGCGGGATCATGACGCCATTAGAGGGCACCGGGCCCCTGGTTCAATCCACCAGGCCGCCGTACGGATCAGTCTTCACTATTCTGTCGCATTTCAATGCGGTGAACGAAGACCTCGGTGCCATCACCGGAGCCACGCTCGCCGGCCTCGATGAAGCCCTGAAGAAGCACGCCCAACCGCGCGAACGCCTCCCGTATGGGCGCACTGAACTCGGCCTCGCTGATCTTGCAGTCTTTGTCGGAGTCCAGGTCGTTCTCACCGTTGGGGCCACCGACGCGCATGATCTCGATCCTTTGACCGGGCCCGCCCTCGCCCGGGCCCCCGACGAGCTCAGCCAGACCCTCAGGGCCCGAGAAGACCATCACCCGGGGCTCACTGCCCGGCCCGTCGACCCGGCGCAGCTCGATCCGGGGCGGCATGCCGGCTGGACCGTGACCTCCGCCCGGCCGCTGACCCCGTCGGGCCGACCATTCTCCCCAGGTCTCGCGGTGACCGTCGGCACGGTGTGGGCCGTCCGGGCCGCCGGGTCCGCTGTGAATCACGATCTCACGCCGGCCGCCTGCACCGGGCGCGCCGTCGACGAAGATTGTCTGGGTTACCACCCGCTCGACGCGGACACCCGGTTCGCCACCATCGACACGACGCATTTCGACATGCCGTTCGCCCGGGCCGCCCGGACCATGCATCACGATGATGACGTGACCCTCGCCTGCCATCCCCACATGACCGGCTGACAGCTCCTCGGTCGACAGGCGACCGTCGCTGTTCGCGTCCATACGGGCGAAATGGTCGTTCATCGGCGCAGCGAACTCCTCGCGCGTGATCTGGCCGTCGCCATCCTTGTCGAGGCTGCCGGGTCCGTCAGCGCCCATCAGCATGATCCGGGTGCGGACCTCAGGGGGTGCCGGCGGAACCGGCGGGGCCGGAGTCTGCTGCATCAGTGCGGCGGAAAGGGCGATCAGGGTCAGCATGAGTGGTCAGCTCCCGTTGTTGTTCTGCCCCTGTTCGACCACAGGCGGCTTGCCGGAGTGTTTCAGCCGTCGCGCCGATTGTTGCAACGCTGAAATGGCGGCAAGGTGAACCTTGCGAACTGGCGCGCTGGCGGACGGATCGGGCGGCTGAAGCGGCCCCCCTCGCACCAGAGACGCCTGACAAGCGACGAAACCGCAATCGGCGTTACAGTCGATCACGCCTTGTTACAGGCGCGGGGTTGATCAGCGCGCCCGTCGGCTTCATTGAAGCGCCAACCCTGACACCGCTTCTTCCGGAGACCGCCCCATGACCGTCCGCGTCGCCATCAATGGTTTCGGCCGTATCGGCCGCCTCGTCCTGCGCTCGATCGTCGAGCATGGCCGTCGCGACATCGAGGTGGTGGCGATCAACGACCTGGGTCCGGTCGAGACCAACGCCCACCTGCTGAAGTACGACTCCGTCCACGGCCGCTTCCCCGGCACGATCGAACACGGCGACGGCTGGATCGACGTGGGCATGGGCAAGATCAAGGTCACCGCCGAGCGTGACCCGTCCAGGCTCCCGCACAAGGAGCTGAACGTCGACATCGCCTTCGAATGCACCGGCATCTTCACGACGAAGGAAAAGGCCTCGGCCCACCTGACCGCCGGCGCCAAGCGCGTGCTGGTCTCGGCCCCCTGCGACGGCGCCGACAAGACCATCGTCTACAAGGTCAACCATGAGACCCTGACCGCCGACGACATCATCGTCTCCAACGGCTCGTGCACCACCAACGCCCTGGCCCCCGTCGCCAAGGTCCTGCACGACCTGTTTGGCATCGAGCGCGGCTATATGACCACCATCCACGCCTACACCGGCGACCAGCCGACGCTGGATACGATGCACAAGGATCTGTACCGCGGCCGCGCTGCTGCCCTGTCGATGATCCCGACCTCGACCGGCGCCGCCAAGGCCCTCGGCCTGGTTCTGCCGGCCCTGAAGGGCAAGCTGGACGGCTCCTCGATCCGCGTCCCGACCCCCAACGTCTCGGTCGTCGACCTGAAGGTCGTCGCCGGCCGCGAGGTCACCGTGGAAGAGATCAACGCCGCCATCCAGGCCGCCGCCGACGGCCCGATGAAGGGCGTTCTGGCCACCACCGACGAGGCCCTGGTCTCCACAGACCTCAACCACATCGCCGCCTCCTCCACCGCCGCCCTGCCCCAGACCCAGGTTGTCGACGGCAAGCTGGCCCGCGTCCTGACCTGGTACGATAACGAGTGGGGCTTCGCGACGCGGATGGCCGACACGGCGCTGGTGATGAGCAAGCTGATCTGATGGGCCGCATCGGCCCGAATGGCCGACGCGTTCTCGAGGCCGTCATCCTTGCGATGGCCGGCCTTATTGCGAGCATGGGCGTCACGTTCGGCTGCCTGATCCGCAACATGATCCTTTGGCCGGCGGAGTTTGCGCACATTTTCGGCGCGTCTGACCCGGCCGGGTCCCGCGCCGTACTGCATGGACGCATGCCTGGCACGAGTTTGTTCGACATGGGGATTACGCTTGTCTTCGCCCTGCTGATGCTGATCTGGATCTGGGCCTTCGTGTCGTTTGTGCGCCGTGACCCTCGATCGCCCATCACCTGGGTGTCGGGGTCTCTGATCGGTGCCGCCTTTGTCTGGTTCTCTTGGAAGAACTGGTTGATGGCCTATCCCGTCTGCAATGCCTTCTGACCGACCACCGGCGGTGCCGGACGAATTTCGAGAAATATGATGACCTTCCGCACCCTCGAAGACGCCAGACCACAAAGCCCTTCCCCTCGACGGGGAAGGGTTGGGATGGGGTGGAGGCAGGATGGTTGTCGGGTCGCTCCAATGGGCTTGATCCAGGGAACCGACAACGCCTCCCGCGCCCTGTCCGGAAATACACTGCCACCACCCCATCCCCGACCCTTCCCCATCGAGGGGAAGGGAGAAGGAACGAAACGACCATGACCTTCCGCACCCTCGACGACGCCGCAAAATCTGATGGGGGCCTCGCCGGCAAGACCGCCCTCGTCCGCGTGGACTTCAATGTCCCCATGGAGAACGGCCGGGTCACCGAGGACACCCGCCTGCGCGTCGCCCTGCCGACGATCAACAGGCTGCGTGACGCCGGCGCCCGGGTCGCCCTGCTGGCCCATTTCGACCGGCCCAAGGGCAAGGTCGTCCCCTCGATGAGCCTGCAGCCCGTGGTCGACGACCTCGAACACCTGCTCGGAGCCCCGGTCCGGTTCGCCAACGACTGTGTGGGGGATGAGGCGAAGGCCATGATCGCCGACATAGACATCGGCGGCGTGGTCCTGCTGGAGAACGTCCGCTTCCACGCCGGCGAGGAGGCCAACGACCCGGCCTTCGCGGCGCAACTGGCCGAACTCGGCGACGTCTATGTCAATGACGCCTTCTCCGCCGCCCACCGCGCCCATGCCTCGACCGAGGGCCTCGCCCGCCTGCTCCCCGCCTATGCCGGCGAGTCGATGCGCCGCGAACTCGAGGCCCTCGACGCCGCCCTGGGCAATCCGCAGAAGCCGGTCATCGGCATCGTCGGCGGGGCCAAGGTCTCGACCAAGCTGGACCTGCTCAAGAACCTCGTCGGCAAGCTGGACCGCCTCGCCATCGGCGGCGGCATGGCCAATACCTTCCTGTTCGCCCAAGGGGTCGACATCGGCGGCTCCCTGGCCGAACGCGACATGGCCGATACCGCCCTCGAAATCCTCGCCGAAGCGACAGCCCGCGGCTGCGAGATCCTGCTGCCCGTCGACTTCGTCGTGGCCACCGAGGTCAAGCCGGGTGCCACCGCCCGCCCCGTCGCCGCCGGCCAGCCGCTGTCGGCCGATGACAAGATCCTCGACGCCGGCCCGGCCACGGTCGCCCGCCTGACCGCTGCCATCGGCGCCTCGAAGACCCTGATCTGGAACGGCCCGCTGGGTGTGTTCGAGGTCCCGCCCTTTGACGCCGCAACAGTCGCGGTTGCCCACCATGTGGCGGCGCGCACCCGGGGCGGACATCTCGTCGCAGTCGGCGGCGGCGGCGACACGGTCGCGGCCCTGCACCACGCGGGCGTGGCCGACGACATGACCTTCGTCTCCACCGCCGGCGGGGCCTTCCTCGAGTGGATGGAGGGCAAGCCCCTGCCCGGCGTCGAGGCCCTGCGGGCCTGATCTCCGCCCTCCCGGGGCAGGAAATCCTGTTACAATGCGTGACTTCACGCGTCTGTGACGCTAGACCACCCGCAAAACACGGGCTCAGGAGACACCCCCATGGCGCGCATCACGCTGCGACAGCTGCTCGATCATGCAGCGGAAAACGACTACGGCCTGCCCGCCTACAACATCAACAATATGGAACAGGGCCTTGCCATCATGGAGGCCGCCGAGGCGGTCAACGCCCCGGTCATCATCCAGGCAAGCCGCGGCGCACGCAGCTACGCCAATGACATCGTCCTGGCCAAGCTGATCGACGCCCTCGCCGAACTGTATCCGCACATCCCGGTCTGCATGCACCAGGATCACGGCAACGGCCCCGCCACCTGCGCTACAGCCATCCAGTACGGCTTCACCTCCGTCATGATGGACGGCTCGCTGGAGGAGGACGCCAAGACCCCCGCCAGCTACGAATACAACGTCGACGTCACCCGCCGCGTGGTCCAGATGGCCCATGCCTGCGGCGTCTCGGTCGAGGGTGAACTGGGCGTTCTCGGTTCGCTGGAAACCGGCATGGGCGAGGCCGAGGACGGCCACGGCTTCGAGGGCAAGCTGGACCACTCCGCCCTGCTGACCGACCCGGACCAGGCCGTGGACTTCGTCGGCCAGACCAAGGTCGACGCCCTCGCCATCGCCATGGGCACCAGCCACGGGGCCTACAAATTCAGCCGCAAGCCGGACGGTGCCGTCCTGGCCATGAATGTGATCGAGGAAATCCACCGCCGCCTGCCGGACACCCATCTGGTCATGCACGGCTCCTCCTCGGTGCCGCAGGACCTGCAGGACATCATCAACGCCTATGGCGGCCAGATGCCCCAGACCTGGGGCGTGCCGGTCGAGGAGATCCAGCGCGGCATCAAACACGGCGTGCGCAAGATCAACATCGACACCGACAACCGCATGGCCATGACCGGCGCGGTGCGCAAACTGCTGGCGGAAAAGCCGGGCGAGTTCGATCCGCGCGCCTGGCTGAAACCCGCCAAGGAGGCGATGCGCAAGGTCTGCCAGCAACGCTTCCAGGAGTTCGGTTGCGAGGGTCAGGCCTCAAAGATCCGGCCGCTCTCCACCGCCCAGATGGCCAAACGCTATGCCAGCGGTGAGCTGAACCCGCATTTCGGCGCCTCGGCCACCAAGGCCGCCTGAAGCCGTCGGGGTCCGGTCCTTACCAGACCCCGTACTGCCTCTGAAACCGCCGACGCACATCGCGCACGCCGAATTCGGCTTCATCGACCGCATCCTGCGCCCGGCGCCAGTCGCGTTCGGTGTCCGCGCGCTCGCGGCGGATTTCCTGAATCCGGTCGCGGATCGCGCCGCGCTGTTCGTCGGTCAGGCCTTCGGCGCGCGCTTCGGCCTGTTTGGCCCTGATCTTGTCGTCCAGCTCCTCGAGCCGGGAGCCGAGGCTGGAGACACTGCTGCGGGCGCTGCTGAGCGCCTGCTCAGCCGCATGGACGATCTGGCCGTCGCGATAGGCGGGCAGGAATTCGTCCTCCTGCGCGGGTGTGCAGACCCCGTGATAGGTGTCGCCGGTGCGTCCCTCCTCGAAGCCGCGCTCCCAACGGCAATAGCCGTTCAGCCCGTCCGCCCGGGCCGAGCGATAGGCCACCGGATCCGGTGCCACGCCATATTCCGCGCAGGCGCTCTCATGATCCGCCAGTACGCTCATCGGCCTGCCTTCAGAGCCGTCCCGATAGCCGACCTCCCCCCAGGCCCCGGCCAGGCACTGGTCCTTGGACATGGTGGCGCAGCTGGCGACGGCGAGAGCCGCGCCGCCGGCGGCCGCAAGAAGCAAAAGTCTCATGGCTGGCTCATCTCCTGCATCGTGGTTTGACCATGGCCCAGCCTGGGCGTTCCGCCAAGCTCGCGCATTACCCGCAGGCGCTCACCCCGTGCTAGACCGCCCTGCCGCCCGACCCGGGCGGCGGAGCCCCCCGTGTCCGACGACCCCCTGATCGAAGATTTCGCCGTCGACGAAGACCTCCCACCGGTTCTGGAGGCCCGTCTCGCGACCGGCGGTGCCCGGCTGGACAAGGCCCTGTCGGACCTTTTCCCGTCCCTGTCGCGCGCCCGCGTCCAGGCTTTGCTGGCCGAGGGCGTCGTGACCCGCGATGGCCAGCCCGTCTCGACCGCCTCGGCCAAGGCCCTGCCCGGCCTCTATGCCGTCGCCCTGCCGGCCGTCATCTCCGCCATCCCCCAGCCTGAGGACATCCCCCTCACCGTCCTGTTCGAGGACGCCCATCTGATCGTGATCGACAAGCCGGCCGGCATGGCCGTGCATCCCGCACCGGGCAGCGAGACCGGCACCCTGGTCAATGCCCTGCTGCACCATTGCGCCGCCTCCTTGTCCGGCATCGGCGGCGTCGCCCGTCCCGGCATTGTCCACCGGCTCGACAAACACACCTCCGGCGTCATGGTCGCGGCCAAGTCCGACGCGGCCCACGCCGGCCTCTCGGCCCTGTTCGCCACCCACGACATCGAGCGGACCTATATCGCCCTGGTCCGCGGCGCGCCCCAGCCGGAAAGGGGCCGCATCATCTCCAACCTCGGCCGCTCCACCGGCGACCGCAAGAAGATGGCTGTGCTTCGGGTCGGCGGACGCGAAGCCATCACCGACTATGTCGTCGACGCCCTGTTCGGCGCGGCACCGAAAAAAGGCAGCCGTCCGGCCGCTCCGCCGCTCGCCGCCCGCGTTGCCTGCACCCTGCACACCGGCCGTACCCACCAGATCCGGGTTCACATGGCCTCGAAGGGTTCGCCGCTGCTGGGCGACCCGGTCTATGGCACGGGCAGCCCCGCGCAATCCGTGCGCGAAGCCATCGCCGCGGCGGGTCTCGACCGGCAGGCGCTTCACGCCGCGATCCTGGGCTTCGTGCACCCGGTGACGTGTGAAACGCTGCGGTTCGAGACTGCCCCGCCGGAAGACATGCGCTTGCTCGAAGAGGGCCTGGCCGGACTGTAGAAACAGGGTCCGTCTTGATTAAGGACTGACTATTCGGTAAGGAGTCAGCATCTGGTGTCGTGGCGCCGGGGCAACGGTCACGCTTTCGTGTGACCATCCGCCACTGACAAGTGGGGAAACCCGACCCTATGTCATCCGTTGAGGGGTGAGGCGGCGGTGCACATTGGGTGGCCGCTTCCGAAGGACCCGCTCGTTTACACGGTCGGAGGGACCAAATGGCTGTTGCTAGATCACTCGCGGTTATGTCGCCTGAACAGGGGCTGTCGCGATACCTGACGGAAATCCGCAAGTTTCCCATGCTTGCGAAAGACGAAGAATTCATGCTCGCCAAACGCTGGACCGAGCACCAGGACCCCGAGGCCGCGCATCGCCTCGTCACCTCGCACCTGCGCCTCGTGGCCAAGATCGCCATGGGCTATCGCGGCTACGGCCTGCCGATCGGCGAAGTGATTTCCGAGGGCAACGTCGGCCTCATGCAGGCTGTCAAGAAATTCGATCCCGACAAGGGCTTCCGCCTGGCGACCTACGCCATGTGGTGGATCCGCGCCTCGATCCAGGAATACATCCTGCGTAGCTGGTCGCTCGTGAAGATGGGCACGACCGCCGCGCAGAAGAAGCTGTTCTTCAACCTCCGCAAGGCCAAGAGCCAGATCTCGGCCTTCGAGGAAGGCGACCTGCGGCCCGAACATCTCTCGGCCATCGCCACCAAACTGGGCGTGTCAGAGGAGGAGGTCACCAATATGAACCGCCGCCTCGGCGGCGACGCCTCCCTGAACGCCCCCATCCGTTCGGACGGCGAGAGCGAGTGGCAGGACTGGCTGGCCGACGATACGGCGGTCTCCCAGGAGACCCATCTGGCCGAAAGCGAGGAAAAGTCGATCCGCATGGGCCTGCTTCAGGAAGCCATGGAAGAGCTGACGGACCGCGAAAAGCACATCCTCACGGAGCGTCGCCTCAAGGACGATCCCGTCACGCTTGAGGAACTGGCCGGCCAGTACGGCGTGTCGCGCGAACGCGTCCGCCAGATCGAGGTCCGCGCCTTCGAGAAACTGCAAAAGGCCATGCGGGCTGCGGCAGAAGAGCGGAACCTGGTCGACGCCTGATCCCCGGTCCGGGCGATCCCGACGGATCGCCCGGACTCAGGTCACCGCCGAAACGGTCTGATAGCGCGGGTCCCGCCAGCTTTCGGCATCCAGAACCTCGCCCAGCACCTCGACCGCATCCCACACGTCGACCCGCCGCACATAGAGCGGCGCGAAGCCGAACCGGATCACGTCCGGACTGCGGAAATCGCCGATGACCCCGCGCGCGATGAGATTCTGCATCACCGCCCACCCCTGCGGATGTCGGAACGAGACCTGCCCCCCTCTGGCCGTCGCCTCTCGTGGACTGGCCAGCGCCAGACCCTTGCCGCCGCATCGCGCCTCGACCCGCTCGATGAACAGATCGCCCAGCGCCCCCGCCTTGGCCCGGACCGCCGCCATCTCCACGCCGCTGAAGGCATCCAGCGCAGCGTCGAGCGCGGTCAGGCTCAGGATCGGCGGCGTCCCGCAGAGCCAGCGGTCGATCCCCGGTGCGGGTGCATAGTCATCCACGAAATCGAACGGCCGCGCATGACCCATCCAGCCTGACAGGGGATTGCGCAGCGCCGCCTGATGCCGCCTCGCCACAAACAGATACGCCGGTGCCCCCGGACCGCCGCTGAGATATTTGTAGCCGCAACCGGCTGCGAGATCGGCCCCGGCGCGGTTCAGATCGACGTCCAGAACGCCCGCGCTGTGGCTCAGATCCCAGAGGCTCATCGCGCCGGCGGCCCTGATTGCCGCGCTCAATCCCGCCATGTCGCGCACTGCGCCGCTGCGATAGTGAACATGGCTCAGCAGGACCACGGCCACCCGGTCGTCAAGGGCCCCTTCGATTCCACCCGGCTCAACCACCCTCAACTCGACCTCCGGCATCATCCCGGCGAGGCCCTGCAGGATGTAGAGATCCGTCGGAAAGTCTCCGCCTTCGGTCAGCACCACCTGCCGCCCGCCCCGGGCGCCCACCGCCGCTGCAGCCAGCTTGAACAGGTTCACGGACACGGAGTCCGCCACCACCACCTCGTCCGCCCCGGCACCGATCAGCTGCGCGATCCTGCCTCCGACCTTTTGCGGCAGGCCGATCCATCCATGCTTGTTCCAGCTGGCGATCAGGTCTTCGCCCCACTGCCGCTTGACGGCATCGCCAACGGCCCGGGCCGCCGCGACCGGCAAGGCCCCGAGCGAATTGCCGTCCAGATAGATCACCCCTTCCGGCAGGCTGAACCGTTCCCGCGCCGCGCCAAGAGGATCAACGGCATCCAGTTCGACACAGTCCTGTCGGGTCGTCATTCTCTCGGGCTCCGGTTGCCGAACGGCCCCTGCTCTCTACAGTGAGCCGCCGCGCCGGTGAAACGGTGACTTCGACAGGACCGCTCGATGCGCCTGATGACTGCCGTCCTTGCCGGCCTTCTGGCATCCACTGCCTGCGCGCCCTCGCCGGCGCTGATCGCCCCTGTCGAGACCCGCGCGCCCATCACCTTCAGCCAGTTACTGGCCGGCCCCCGCACCGCCGCCGACGAACGCATCGCCTACGGCCCGGACGCCCTCCAGTTCGGCGAACTCTGGCTGCCGCGCCGACAGGGTCGTCATCCCGTCATTGTCCTGATCCACGGCGGCTGCTGGCGCGCCGACCTGCCGGGCCTCGAGCTGATGGACTATATGGCCGCCGACCTGCGCGACCGCGGCTATGCGGTCTGGAATCTCGAATACCGTCGCATCGGTCACCCCGGTGGCGGCTATCCGGGCACCTTCCGGGATATTGCTGCGGGCGTCGACCATCTGCGCACGATCGCCGCACCGCACAGCCTCGACCTGCGCCGGGTCGCCCTCGCGGGCCATTCCGCCGGCGGCCATCTGGCGCTCTGGGCGGCCGCGCGGGATCGCCTGCCGGCGGAAAGCCCCCTGCGCACGGCGCGCCCATTGCCGATCCGGGGCGTCGTGTCCCTCGCGGGGATCGCCGACCTCGACGCCTACCGGCAGACGGGGCCCGATGCCTGCGGGGGTCCTTCAACCATCGATGGTCTTGTAGGGGTTCAAGAGCCCGGAGGCCGGAACGTCTTCGCGGACACCTCCCCCCCCGTCCTGCTGCCGCTGGGCGATCGTCAGGTGGTGATCTCCGGCGCACTGGATGCGATCGTTCCGCCCCGCTTCGGCCGGGACTACGCCGCTGCGGCCGCCCAACGGGGCGATCGCGCCGGCTCGGTCGTGCTCGAAGGGGCCGGCCATTTCGAGCTCATTGACCCGACGTCCGCATCCTGGCCCCGGGTTCTTGACGCTTTCGCCGGGCTTCTTCGCTAGCCGCTTCAGCCCGTCCTGGCGAGGTGCCCGGCCTTGTGCATGGCCAGAAGGGCTTCAATCGGAGCAGCCAGGGCCGCCTTTGTGAGGGGCGCACCCGCCATCGACACTTCCAGGGCACCGACCGCCACGGCCAGGCACGGGTCCGACGGCTTGAGGGCCAGCGCTTTCAGCGTTGCCGCCTGCTCGCGGATTGCGCGAGCCGCCTGCACCGGATCGCTGTCGAACCGGTCCAGCGCCGTCGCCAGAATCCGCATGGCCTGATCCTTGACATCGGCCTGTCCTGCCAGGTCCATCTCGGACCGATCGGCCTTGCGCTTTCGCTTGCCTGAGAACTCGCCGGAGTTGAACCGTCGCCGGTCGGGGCCAACATAGCCCATCGCCTCGACCCATCCGCGCGGCTTGAGCGCCACGTTCGAAACCCGCTTGAACAAATCCGTGCTGGTGAATGGCTTGCGCAGGAACTCATGCACCCCCGAATCCCGGGCACCCCGGATCGCGCGCTCGGTGGCATCGGCTGTAACCATGATAATCGCGGCGCGTCGGCATTCCAGGTGCGAGCGTCGTAGCGCCCTCGCCAGCGCTTCGCCGTCCAGACCCTCACCGCTGCGTTCGATAAAGACGATACCGGGTTCCATTTCCTCCGCCGCCATCAGGGCCAGGTCCTGATCCGGCTGAACCACGACATCGCGCGAACCCAGCCCCTTCATGATCTCGGTCAGCAGGCGTGCGGCATGAAGATTGGGGTCAACAACCAGCACCCGCTGGACCACGGGTTCCAGCTTCGCCAGCAAACGACGATCAACTGCAAACAAGACACACCTCATCCCATGTCGGAAAATGAGCCTAACCGAAGCCGGTTAAGGTGGCTTGAACGAGGATATCGGCGCGTCTTTGGCGGTCAGGCCTAACCGCGGAACGGGTCGTGCATCATGATGGTGTCGTCCCGCTCCGGGCTGGTCGACAAAAGCGCCACCGGAGCCCCGATCAATTCTTCGATCCGGCGGACATATTTGACCGCATTGGCGTTCAGGTCGCGGAAACTGCGCGCGCCTGCCGTGCTTTCGCTCCAGCCTTCCATTTCCTCAAAGACCGGCTCGGCGGCTGCCTGCGCCTTGAGGCTCGACGGCAGATAGTCCAGCACCTGTCCCTCAATCCGGTAGCCGGTACAGATCTTCAGCGTCTTCAACCCGTCCAGCACGTCCAGCTTGGTCAGGGCGATGCCGTCGATGCCGTTGATGGCCACCGACTGGCGCACCAGCACCGCATCGAACCAGCCGCAGCGCCGCGCCCGGCCTGTATTGACCCCGACCTCGCGTCCCACGGTCGCCAGATGGGTTCCGACCGCGTCATTCAGCTCACAGGCAAACGGCCCCTCACCGACGCGCGTGGTGTAGGCCTTGACGATCCCCAGCACATAGCCGACGCCGCGCGGGCCGATTCCCGAGCCCGCCGCAGCCTGCCCGGCAACGGTGTTCGAACTGGTGACATAGGGATAGGTGCCGTGATCCACGTCCAGAAAGGCACCCTGGGCCCCCTCGAACAGCACGCGTTTTCCGTCCCGTCGCGCCTGCTCCAGCACCCGCCAGGCCGGCTGCACATAGGGCAGGATCTTCGGCGCAATCTCAAGCAGCTGGGCCAGTAACGCCTCGGGATCGATCGGCTCCAGCCCAAGGCCGGCCCGCAGCGGATCATGGTGCGAACGCAGCCGGTCAATCTTGACCTTCAGGTCGTCCTCATTCGCCAGATCGCAGACCCGGATTGCCCGCCGCCCCACCTTGTCCTCATAGGCGGGACCAATCCCGCGTCCGGTCGTGCCGATCCGCGCGCCGGGGGCGCTCGCGGCGGCTTCCCGCGCGACGTCCAGCGCCGGATGGATGGGCAGGATCAGACAGGCATTGTCGGCCACGATCAGCACGTCCGGACGGATCCGGATGCCCTGGGCCTCGATCTTCTCGATCTCACCGACCAGATGCCAGGGATCGACGACCACGCCATTGCCGATGATCGAGGGTTTGCCCTGCACCACGCCGGAGGGCAGCAGCGCAAGCTTGTACACCTTGCCGTCGACCACCAGCGTATGGCCGGCGTTGTGCCCGCCCTGGAACCGCACGACCATGTCAGCCCGGTTCGACAGCCAGTCGACAATCTTGCCCTTGCCCTCGTCGCCCCACTGGGCACCGACCACTGCAACGTTCGCCAAGACTGTTCTCCGCTGTCCGGGATTTCGGAATGCGGGCGAAGCCTATAGCCGGGGAATCAGCGGGTGTCCCGTCACCGGACGATTATTCCGCCAGCGCCCTCTCGAAGGCCCAGTCCAGCCAGGGCGTCAGCGCCTCTATGTCAACCACCTCGATAGTGCAGCCGCACCAGATTCGCAGGCCGGCGGGCGCATTGCGGTGGGCCTCGATATCGAACGCCGCACCCTCGCCTTCGACCAGGGCCTTCATCCGCAGAACCAGCGCCTGCCGCGCCTCATCATTCATGGCAGTGACGCGCGGATCGACAATCCTGAGGCACACCGACGTCGTGGACCGGGTCGCCGGGTCCACGGCGAGATAATCGATCCAGGCGGTCCGCCCGACCCAGGCCTCGACCGCCGCAGCATTGGCATGGGTCCGCGCGATCAGGGTCTCCAGCCCGCCGACCGACAGTCCCCACTCGACCGCATCGATCCAGTCCTCGATCGTCCAGACCGAAAAGGTGTTCAGCATTGACCCGGTGGCCAGCAGCCGGTCGAACCCGTTGGCGTCGCGCAGTCGCAGGACCTTCGGCACCGGTCGCGGCGGCGCATAGCGGTCCAGCCGCTCGACGGCCCGCGGCGACAGGGCAGCGACGCCCAGACCCGCCTCCCCGCCCAATGCCTTCTGGAAGCTGAACGTCACCACATCCAGCTTGTGCCAGGGCAGGGGCATGGCAAAGGCCGCCGAGGTCGCGTCGCAGATCACGATCCCCTTACGGTCGTCCGCGATGAAGTCCGCATTGGGTGCGCGCACGCCCGACGTCGTCCCGTTCCAGGGAAATACCAGATCCCTGGCCGGATCGACCGCCGATGTGTCGGGCCATTCGCCCCAAGGGGCCGCGATCACCTCGGGGGCCAGTTTCAGATGCTCGACCGCATCCGTCGCCCACACCTTGCCGAAATTCTCGAACGCCAGAACCTGAACCGGCCGCTCACCCAGCATCGACCACATGGCGGCCTCGACCGCGCCGGTGTCGGACCCCGGCACATAGACCAGCACCCAGTCCGTCGGGACCTGCAGCAGCGCCTGCGTCTGTCTCAGCCCGTAGGCGAACCGCTCCACCACCTCCGGCGCGCGGATTCCGCGGCCCAGCAGATCCTGCGGGATCGCCTGTGACGACCATCCCGGGCGTTTCGCCGTCGGCCCGGAGGAGAACCACGGACGCTGCGGCTTCAGGGTCGGCCGGTTCGCCATCAGTCGCGAAACGGCCTTATCGGCCCCTTGTCGCGCACGCCCTGCGCCAGCTTCACCAGCGCCGCGCTGTCCTCCGGCAGGATGATCATGAGTTTCGCCAGCAGGTCGCCACGCCTGCCGTCGGCAAACGCACCCCGCCCCTTCAGCCTCAGCACCTTGCCCGAGCTGGAACCGGCCGGGATGGTCATGCTGACCGTCCCCTCCGGCGTACGAACCGGAACCTTGCCGCCCAGTACCGCGTCATAAAGCGCCAGGGGCTGATCCATCGTCAGGTCCGCGCCGTCCTGGGTGAAAACCGGATGTTTCGCCAACTTCAACTCGATCAGGGCGTCGCCGGGGGGGCCACCCCGGCCCGGTGCGCCCTGGCCCTTGAGCCGTATCGTCTGGCCGTCGCCGGCTCCCTTCGGGATCGCCACATCCAGCATCCGCCCGTCCGAAAACTGGATGCGCCGCGTCGCACCCGAGATCGAGTCTTCCAGACTGATTTCCAGCGTCGCCTTGACGTCCTGGCCCTTCCCCGCAAAGCCCCCGGGCCGGGTGCCACCCGGCCGCGCGCCGCCGCCGAACATGCCGCCGAACAGCTCGTCCAGATCGATATTCTCGAAGCCCTGCTGCCGGGCACCGCCCTGGCCGAACGGATTCCCGCCCGGACCACCTCGCGCACCGCCGGGGCCGCCGCTGCCGAAACCGCGGAATTGCTCACGCCCGTCCGCGTCGATCTCGCCCCGGTCGAATTTCGCCCGCTTGTCCTTGTCCCCCAGCAGGTCGAAAGCGGCCGTGATCCGCTTGAACCGCTCGTCGGCGACCGTATTGCCGGGGTTCTTGTCAGGATGCAGTTCCTTGGCGAGCTTGCGGAACGCCTTCTTGATTTCGTCCGCGCTTGCGCCCCTCGAAACGCCCAGTTCCTTGTAGGGATCGCCCGCCACGTCGAATACCGCTCCATCAAAGGCCGAGATCGTCAGTTAGGGCATCGCGTGCGCCGCGCAAAGGGCGATGCGCAAATCAGGCCCTGAGAGCAACAGACGCCTCACGCCCCCAGCCGTAGCCGTCGCCCCATTGCGCCACGGCTATGCGAGACTCCGCGTCCAGTCCGGCCGGAAAGTCCACGGCCCGGTCGGCGGCGGGATATCTGGCCGCGTCCGTCCCGACCTCGAACGTCCGTTTCTCGTCCGCTCCGTCCAGCACCCGAATGCGAAAGCACGGCGACCCCGCCATCAGCCGCCGCTCGATCGCCCGCTCGGTCTGCTCCGGCACCACATGACCGGCCGAATTCGACGCCGTCGAAAGCCCCGCCTTCAACTCCAGCCCGAACGACGCGCCGGTCTTCAGATAGCCGTCAAACGCCGCCTTGGCTTCCAGTCCTCCCCCGTCGGGGGAGGTGGCCCGGCCAACGGCCGGGACGGAGGGAGAGCCGCCGCCCAACTCCGGCCTCCGCCCCTCGCTCACAACCCGGTCCAGCCGCGCCTGCGCCGCCCCGACCGCCTGGTCGATCCGCGCCACCTTCTACTCCAGCAGCGCATCCACCGAGCGCTTCCGCTCGATCTCGTCCAGCCGGGCGTCATTGGCCCCTTTGAACGCCTCGAACGCCGCCATCATTTCATGCAT
>Ga0247844_1005049_pt1 | contig 17158 bp, 18 predicted proteins | sample LaCtaG_FD_192421 | JGI IMG/M metagenome (GOLD analysis project Ga0247844, IMG submission 192421) | Freshwater microbial communities from meromictic Lake La Cruz, Castile-La Mancha, Spain - LaCruzMarch201714.5m_1 | ecosystem: Environmental > Aquatic > Freshwater > Lake | place: Spain: Castile-La... | reverse complement strand
TGGACTTCTGTACATACTTGAGCACGTAGCTGGCACCGCTGCCTTTTTCACGGTCGATAAGCGAGACGTCCACTTGCGCGCCTTCGCGCTTGTGTTTGAGCCTTCGCGACGCACCGGCCAGCGCATTGGCCACCGAGTCGAACATGACATCGCCCCCGCTGGCCGCATCGCGGCGCAGCTTGAGCTTGCCCGGGAAGTAGACCAGGAAGATGGCGAACACTGCCGCCTGATGCTCGGGTGCGTATATCAGCCAGAAGTGACGATGGGGACAGCCATCCTGGTGCGGCTCTGCCGCCCACAGCCCACTGATGGCGATATCCATTTTGTCGAGGTCGCGGCGTATGGCTTGGAAGCGCGCGCCCAGCTCTTTACTGGCCTCGCCCGGGCTCTTGCCGTTCCACTGATGGTCGGGCCTGGCGTGCAAGGGGTTGGCATGCCACTCACCCTCCAGCGTCGCCGTGAGCAGCGCTACGCTCAGCTCGCGCTCGGCAGCCATGCGGTCCATCGCCGCGATGAAGACGTACAGGCGTGCAAGTTTTTGCTTGGGGGTCTTGGCGATTTTCTCCAGAGGAAGCTCTAGCTGCTCGCCGTCCACTTCTGTGCGCAGCATGGTCTCCTTCAACCAGCGCTGTTGTGCACCGAGCTGGGTATAGCGCATCTTCAGTGCGTCGGCACTGCAATACTGACGCGCACCTTTGCCAACCAGGCCGAGCTTGAGGTGCAGATGCTCCTTGGCTTGGCCAATGCGCTTCCATAGCGCACGACGCCAGTATCGGGGGTCTAGCACGCGGGCAACCTGGGCCTCCAAGGTCTTGCCGGGAACGACCACGGCAAACATGCGTTGTGCCTTGGCTACCAGGAGTGCTGAGTCGGGGTCGCGCAGGCCATCAAGTGTGGTCAGGTTACGCAGCATCCCGGGGATGCGCTGGGCTTCCTCACGCAGCTCGGCATAGCTCCAGCCCAGGTAGGGCTGTATGCCGTAGGCGTCGGCCAGCAGTTCGGCTTCCCAGGCTTGGGACTCGCCGTGGGCATATGCAAGCTGTGCGGCCTGCCGGGGATGTAGCTCGGCACCCGGTTCGGGCAGGAAGGGAGCAAGGGGACTGAATGCGCTCGCGGCGCGTTGAGTTTTAGCGTGAGAAATGGCGACCGACAACTCGGTCGGCAATGGGGATGACATGGCAGGACTCCGTGCAATGGATGGCCTGCGTGTAGGTATTGGGGGTTTAGCCTTCAGGCTTTAGACGCTCTAGACGCTTTAGACGCTTTAGACGCTTTAGGTCTTTACGGTGCGAGGGATGCGAGGCAGTAAAAACCCAACGGCCCCGAAGGGCCGTTGGGGGAGTCAAAGCTCCAAATCAGGTTGCAAGATTGGCCTCGTTGTCTATGCACGGGTCTACTGCGTATAGCGACACGCTTAAACGCGGTGCGGTGGGGCGAGTTTTTGCTCGGTGCAGCCGCGCCACACAAGCGGCAGGTCCAGGGCTACGCGGCTAAGGGTGATACGCCCCATCAGCGTGGCCTGCTCTGTGGTGCTATGGCGCCACCACCGCGCATGTGCGGCTTTCGCAATGCGGGCGGCATGGTTCTGCTCACTGTTGAACACGATGTAGACACCGGCCAGCACATAGGGCAAGTCAGGGTGAATTTTGCGGCCTACGTGCTCGGCAAGGGCGCAGATGCGGACTAACTCCTGAGTCGCTTTTACAGCCGATTCGGTCTCGCACAACCACAGTTTGTCCCCACTGATGAGGACGGCATCAGGCATTTTGCGGAAGCGTTGCAGCAGCTGTGCGCGGGTGACTGGTGCGTAGCCGTTGACTAGGGCGTACTCGGTATATGCCTGGTAGCCCTGGCTGGTCATATGCAGGCACCAACGATTCGTGAGTGCGTGGTGCGTAAAGGTCGGCCCTGACACGCTAGCCAGGTCAAGGCCGTGGCGCGCAGGGATGCCGCGCACCTCCAGTGCGGCAGCACCGGGGCGCGTGAGCACATAGCTCACGCCGCCGTGGCAGTTGGTGCGGGCCTTGAGCTCACCCGAGGCGACCAGGCCGCGCACGGTGCGCTGTGCCATTTGCTCACCGTACCGCGCACCAGGCCAGCACATTGCCAGGTCGGCGCAGCGTAGGTGACCATGTAGGGCTACGGCCTGCAGGACACGCACGCGGTTCTGTGCGGCACGCTCGCGTGACGTTGGGAGATTGGGGGGCGGTGCTGGCTTGCGCAGCAGTGAGCCGAGCACACCATCGGGGGACATTCGCATAGGACACCTCGCATCTGTTGATGCCAGGTGTAGAGACGGCCTCACGCATCTGCCGATGCGTCTGTCGCACGCGCACGCTCGCCGCAGACGCGACCAGCATGCACGGGATACCAGGTCGAACAGCGGTGCTTCGGTTCCCTCGGCGGCTAGGGCCGCACCACCACTTGCACGCCTGGACGTTGTGCTCGCCCTCGAATACCGCGCCGCTACCTGCCTACACACCTCCTGTTGTCGGCGTTCCGCGCAGGAAGCCACCCCGCGCGGCGAACGACGTGCACCGTGACCGGTTTACGACTCCAGGCTGGACGCCTGGTCTCCCCCCGTGGTGGCTTCCTGCGCTTGACGCTTTGTCAGCGGCGGACTCACGCCCTCACGCGTTGCTTGTGGGCTGCGTCCCGTCAATATCGTGCGGCTGGGGCCGCACCGGCGCTTGGACCGCGCCTCGATACTGCCGGCTCCCCGAGCGCTGCGGCAACCCACTGGGGTGGGTGCGCCTTCGCGTCAGCCCAGCGCCTGCTGGACTGACCGCCGTCATTCTGCGGCGGCTTAGGGCTGTTTGCAGACTGCCGAGGAATTCAATGAATTTCCGCTTTGGGCCCGATTGCCGAATTCGCCCCAGGCGGCAATGGCGAATTTCAATGGATTCAGATTGCAAGAGCAATCACCACGGATGACTCATCGACATGGGCGACAGCCTTGCCTCCTAATTTCAATCGGCTGGCAGGCCGGGCAAAGCCTACTAACTGCATTCCGCCATCCAGCGATAGGGATACCTCGCCCCCATTGATAGACCGTGACGCCCGTTGCGTAGTTCCAGTCAGCAGGTTGCGCTCATTTGTCTCTTCGCCGAAGGCCGCCACAGTCACCGCCGTGGCCTTGCAAAGTGCCAACACTTCTAGTCCGGGACGGAGCGCAAGCAGTTCTGCGCTCTCCTTGGTTATGCGCGAGTACAGCGGCGTGCCATCTGGCAAACGAAGTTCCACCAGAATAGCTTGACCCTGTGTCTTTATCGCCGCTACCGAACAACGAAGTTGATTGCGCATACTGGTTCGTAGCCCCAATGCATTGACTCGCGGAAAGGTTCCTTCAGCGTTGCCTTGACCTTGCGATAGTTGTGAAAGCACTTGAAGGCGGGCCTGACTCAAAAGACTGGCGGCCTGCAACAACTGCAGACCCGCAGGCGTAAGCCTTGCACCACCCCCGCCCGAGCCGCCTACCGTGCGCTCCAGTAGCGGCGTGCATGCAAGGTTGCTAAGCGTGTCGATGGCTTGCCAGGCGGCTTTGTAACTGACCCCCGCGTCGCGTGCCGCTTCCGAGATTGACCCTACATCACCGATGCGCCTCAAAATATCGAGACGCTTGTCGGCGACCTCATGCCCTAAAGCGTCAGCAAGTTGTAGTTTCGGCTTTTTCATGGCGCTATTGTGCAGCCGGGAATGGGAACCCATATACTTCGCTATTCCATTAATGAATAGCGAGGTCTCATGAAGGATTTCATTCGTATCGTCGTCGCGTGGTGCTTTGCGACTGTTGCATGCGCTCAGGCCGCCGAAGTCAGCGTTGCGGTCGCTGCCAATTTCACGGCTCCCATGCAAAAAATCGCTGCTGCGTTTGAGCAGGATACCGGGCACAAGGCGGTCCTGTCGTTTGGTTCCACCGGAAAGTTCTATGCCCAGATTAAGAACGGAGCACCCTTCCAAATTCTGCTGTCCGCAGACGACGAGACCCCCGTTCGGCTGGAGGGTGAAAGCGCGGCGTTGTCAGGGACGCGTTTTACGTACGCGACCGGACGGTTAGTACTGTGGAGCAAGCAGGTAGGGGTGGTGGACGACAAAGGCGAGGTATTACGCAGAGGTGCGTTTGAGCACATCGCCATTGCAAACCCCAAGACTGCGCCCTACGGTGCTGCAGCGATGGAAGTGCTTACCAAGTTGGGGTTGGCAGCGCAACTGCAACCCAGATTCGTCCAAGGGGAAAACATCGGACAGACGCACCAGTTCGTAATGACAGGTAACGCCACGCTGGGATTTGTTGCGCTCTCGCAAGTGACAGTGGACGGAAAAATCAAAGAAGGCTCTGCCTGGATTGTTCCAGCGAACCTGCATAAGCCGATTCGGCAAGACGCAATCGTGCTCACTCCGGGCAAGGACAACCAGGCTGCTACTGCGCTCATGGCCTACCTCAAAGGTGACAAAGCCAAGGCCATCATCCTTTCGTTTGGCTATGAACTTTGAGCAGCGCTTCGTCCGAGCTGTGGTGCTGACGAAACTGCTGGCAAATTCTGCTCAGGTCTCTAAAGCGGACACCCTCAGTTAACTTTGAATTTCCGCTTTCGCTGCAAAGTTGCTGTCGCAGCCCGCCGGGGGGAAAGGCACAGTGAGGTGCCCTGACGCTTCTTGAGTCACGCGGCACGGAGATGAGTGGGGAACGGTAAGACATTATTGCGCGGCGCCACAGTGGCCTCTTGTAAGGGGTGACCCAGGGGCGGCGCAGGCGTCGCGTTGACCAATTCCGCCATGGAAAGAAACGCCCCCTTTTTTAGACGACGTTTGCCGCGATGGATGACGGTTTGAGATTCGTCGGCGAAGGCTTTGTCCAACTTTCTTGCTAGGCTGGGTATGCATAGATGGGTGTACCGCAGCAGCATGCGTGTATCACGGTGGCCGCTGAACGCCTGTAAGTCAACCAAGGAAAATCCCCCAGGCACCTTCCCGCCCGCGTCTGCGACCCGGGAAATGGCCTCATGGCGTAGGTCATGCACATGAAGCTCATGTTCTCCGGATAGCCCAGCCGCTTTGCAGATGCGCGCCCAGGCTTTGCGAAGCGCGTCGATGCTCACCGGGAACACGGCTGCGCCTTTACGGGGTAGCTGCTCGAGAACTGCAAGAAGGTCCTCGCGCAAGGGGAGCGTGCGCGGGCGGCCATTTTTTGACTCTGGAATATAGGCCGTCTGTTCATCAGTATTGATGTTTCCCCAAGTGAGCGATAGCGTCTCACTGCGACGGGCTCCAGTCATCAATTGGAACTGAATAAATGCCTCCATCCATGGAATATGGGCGTAGCTGCTTTCTGCTTCAGCCAGGTGCAGGGCGCGAGCTGCCTTAATGATGCCCTTGCGCTGGTAGGTGGTTTGAGCCTCAATTGCTGTAGCACGCTCGGCGTGCATAAGTTCTTCACGGCGTCGCTCGATGGACTGTTGCGCGTCTTCTTCATATGCGGCAACGAGCAGCCGGGCTTCTTCGTCGCCTTTGAGGCGGCGGTCGCGTTCGTTGAAGTATTTAGGGCGACGGATTCCGTCCATGGGGCTTTTGGCGACGGGGATGCGCCAGGTGTCAATGGCCATGCGGCAAACAGCGGAAAATACGTCAACTTCACGGTCGACAGTGGGTGCTTCTACGGATTGGCAGCGCTCATCGATGTAGTCGTTGAAGTCTTCAGGGACTACGTCTGCAAACGGCTTGTTGATGAAGCAGGTGGCCGGGGACGTTTGACGGACGCCTTTTCCCGAGGGCTTGCGAAAGGATTTTCCCTCTAAGCTTGGGTGCGGGTTCTTGTGCTCGGCGTAGGCCTGTGCAATGTCGACACGCTCAAGGCCCGCATCGGCCAATATGGCGTTAATGATGTAGCCCTCGACCTCAAAGCCCTTGTGCCGGGGGGACACCTCGCGCAGGTAGCGAGACAGCATGTCCGCAAAGGTGACGCTGCGGCCCTTGGCGTAGTCGATAAACAGGCTGTTGCTGCGCTCCAGCTCAATGCGTTGCTTGATTTTGAACGCTTCAACTTCGCTGGTCGCGTAGAGGGTCTGATTGCGGTGTCCCGCGTCGCGCACACGGATGGCAAAATTGTCGTTGGTACGGGCCAATTTGGGTTTAAGTCCTTTGGCCTTCAACTCGGCGAGGTACACGATGAGGCGCTTTTCCCGGTTGAAAGCAAAGGTTTGAGTGAGGTCATCACGGTTTTGAACAGTGACGACAAAGCGGGAACGGTTTTCAATAGATGCCACGGACTTGCTCCAAAAGGTTAAGGAGCAAGGTCTAGGAAAAGGGTTTATTCCATTTCGTGGTGGTGGTGTGAAAAGTCGTCGCTGCCACTAATTTGCCACTAACAGACTCAAAAATGGTAAAGCCCCAATGTTTGGGGCTTTACAAGTCCTTGATTTACAAGAATTTTTTGGTCGGGGTGACAAGATTCGAACTTGCGGCCTCTACGTCCCGAAGGCGCAAAATTGGTCCTGAAACCCGCATAAACACTCGCTTTTCGTGTTTTGTAGTTTACTTTGTAGTTTAGTTGGTGGCAAATTCGCACCAAATAAAATAGTTCGTTTTCACTCGTAAAACATGCCCCAATCGCTGCCATTCAGTCTCTACGTCGCAGTGCGCGTTTTGTTCCATTTTGAACATGACTTTGCAGCAAGATAGTGTCCATAACGCCTCGCATTTGGGTTGTCGTTTTAAACGCCAAAACTGTGGCAACGAGTTCCTATGTGAAGCCACCGTCGTGTCAACACGACGCTGCATCAGTCAGCATTCACTCGCCATCTGCAGCGTCGTCACTGTTCTGTCCCACTCCGTAATCACATACAACTTGGCATCGCCAACACTGTATGCACTAAACACGCGCAAATCGTGTTGAATGGCGTGGACATTGGCAGAAATATCGCCAGCACATAAATCACCCCAATCGCCACCAGCGTGTCTGCCAATCAGTTGCAGTGCGTCAGTGCCGTGTTTCTCGCAGTGAGCAAGCGCCGCTGGTGTTGCGACAACTTGCCCAAGTTTTAGCAGCGCCATACGCTCAGTGCGTAGTAAAGCCATCGCGCAGCTTCGCACTGGCTGCTTCAATAATCGCGTCCATTTCGCCAGCATCAACAGCAGCTTTTATTTTGCCCAACACTGCAACCAACTCGTCTAAGTCAGCAACCTCAATCGCACTCTTGCCTTTTGCAAGTTCCAGCGTCCTTGCACCATAACGCACAGTCAGCGCATATTTTCCGTTGTCAGTCATAAACCACCACTCACGCAAACGCTTGGCAACTTCAGTTACTTCTTCTTCCCCTTTGTCATTCACAAACGTAACAATCTTGTTCGCTGTGTAAATCGTGCCAGCCAGTTTGCCTTGTGCTATTGCAATCTGCTCGTCCAATTTCTTGCAAAGCTTGTTGCGACGATTTTGAACTGGAGATAACTGCGTGGGCTTCTTTGCAGTTGTGAATTTCAATGTGCCCAATATGCTTGTTGCCATGTGCTTGTTCCTTCCAATATTTGTTTAAGCACACCCAACTCTATAGCCTTCGTTCTAAATAGCGACCAATAACCAATCTAAAAGACCGTGTATTTAATGCAAATATCGCGCATCACCTAATAAAAGAAATTGGAGCAATTTTTTATATTTGGTGAAGCTGACTGGTATATTAAATATAGTTGCACACAAAGGCACTAATTCACAACGTATTCATATTCGTATTCATATTCGTAATCCATTGTTCCCACTCGCTGCGCCTGTCTCGTTTCATCCAACTGTCTGCGTATGTAATTGAACCTATCAGTCGCCTCAATAGCTGCCGTATCAACAATATCAGCCGCAGCGTCATTCGCGTGTTCGCACATAGCAATCATCTGTTTGCTCCAATTCGCCATCTGCTGCTTCTCGAACGCAATCGCGTCTTGTTCTTCGCTCTGCCTTATCGCTTCTTTAGTCGCGTAATACTCATCAGTTGCAATGAGTTTAACTGGCTCGTATTCAAAGCGCAGATAAGCAAATGTTTGCTGCAACTGCCATGTAATGTCCTTTACTAGCTCAGCATTCAGCTTGCGTTTGAAGTAAATACAGTCGTGTGTTGTGAGTAATGGCTCTTGCTGCGCCAACTCAGCAAATTTCATCATAGCGCTGAACTCCATTGCTTGATAAATGAATGCAAGCTTCTGTCTGCTGTTGCGCTTCTTGCCAGTTTTAGGATTAATTGCGTTGTATACGCGACTACAAATTTCAAAGTCATCGCCATCAAAGTGCTGCAAGATCGTCGCGTTTATTAGCTGCAATTCCTCGTATACAAACTTGAAGGTTTGGCTGCTGGTCAAGCGCATGTATTCGTCTGCACCCAAGTTGTTGTAAACATCCCTATCCAAACGCACACTCATGTCATGTTGCATACGCGCTGCCTTTGCCAATGCGCCACGTATCGCGTTATGTGTATTGTTTTTTAGCTCAGCACCAAACCCAAGTGCTGTAAATATCTCCTTCACCAACTTAACATCAATGCCAGTTTCCTTTGCAATGCGCTCGCGTATCTTTTGCCTGTCTTTCACATAGTCCAGTGTTGCGCCAAGTTTTAGCGTTGGGTCAATGTCATGCGCCAGCCCAGCCATCAGCGCAAACGCACTCGCCTTAAAATCGTATTTGCTGCATTCACCAAGCGCTGCATTCCTCACCTCCTTCGTCATGCATTGCAAACTGTATTGGGTGCCATAAATGCGTCCACAGTCTGCCTGTCGCCATACCTCGCGCAAGTAAGGCGTTTCGTTGTTCTCATCTGCTTCATCCATCAGCGTCGTCAACTTCTGTGCTGCCATCAAATTCTCACGCAGTTTGTCTGTGTAGTGCTGTCCCTTATCTGTGTCAGCAATTGACTGCCGCGTTTTCTCCATATACGCAGTCAATGACGCTGTATCAATTGGCACATTCAGTATAAATTCGCCTTCTTTAGCTGTGACCTCGCGTGAGTCGCGTTTTACGTTCATATTCTTTAGTTCCTCCCATATCAAATCCTCGTATAGCGCATTCAGCGTCACCACACTCAACATGCTGTTATTGCCAAATGCAAACCCCTTATGCACTTCAGTAATTAAGCTCGTGCTTTCGTTTTCTTCCATCAAGCTGCAAATGCTGACTTGCTTTTGGTTGATGGAAGTTTTTTTGATTTGTTTGTCAACTGCTTCTTTTGGAAATGCAAATGCGCCTCGCACATTGCATTTCGTATCTCTGTTCATTGCCAGCGCGTCGCGTATTGCCATCAGCATTCCATCTAAGTATTTATTCACGCATCTTTCATACAGCAATTCCCTCTTAATGCTTGGCTGTGCAAGCATTAAAGCTGTGCGAAGTTTTTTTCTTAATTCGTCTTTTGCCATTTCTTTCTTCCTTTGTTCTTTTTTTATTTTCAAAACTTTAATCTGCAAGCAATAGCATTTATTGCACACAGCCATTTATTCCCCAATTGCCCCCATTGCTTTGCCATATGTTAGCTTATTGGAGTATATGGACTTACTATACATATACTATAAGCACTGCTACTTTTGCATTTCTCATATAGCCCTGCTACTTTTATTTATGCAACGCCAAAATCTGTCAAATATTTTGTTTCAAATGGAACAATTGGCAACTAATTTGCACGAAATACTTGACTTTTTGGAAAACTGGTGAATGCAGCTTTTAAACAAGCGTTATGCAACTAGACGCTTGCAATAGGTGAACAACGTTGATTGCGCAGCATTTACAACTGAACGCACCGTAATTCAGTAAGACCAAACTTTATTCTTATTTAGTTTGGTATCGATCATATAAAAAAACAACTGACAGGCAAATTCATTGGTCGACTTCCAGCGTCAATTAATACAGACTGAATGTATTGAAACTATTTGGTTAAGGAGAACACAAATGTCCCAAGCAAAAACGTTAACTCAAGCAGAAATTGAACAAGTGCTTGCATATATTGCAACGCGCAGATTTGCAATGCGCAATCGCGTGATGCTGCTAACTAGCTTTTGGAGTGGAATGCGTGTAGGGGAGATTGCCAGCTTGAAAGTTGGCGACGTGATGAATGACGACGGAACTGTGAAAACTGAGGTGCGCCTCTCCAGCGACCAAACGAAGGGACGCCAGCCTCGTACTGTATTCATTCCACAAAAACTGCAAACTGAATTGCAACGCTACTGTGACGCGCGACGCGTGACAGACTTAACCCAAGTGCTGTTTGTGACTGCTGGTGCAAAGGCGTTCAGTGCGAACGTAATGGCGCAGCACTTTTTTTGGCAGTATCGCGCGGCTGGGATCGCTGGCGCAAGCAGTCACAGTGGACGGCGTTCGTTTATTACTAACTTGGCAAGCAAAGGCATTTCAGTACGCGTGCTTGCAAGTCTTGCTGGTCACCGCAGCATTGCTGTTACCCAGCGCTACATTGACGTTAACGATACGATGAATAGGAACGCTGTTGAGATGATTTAATTACTCACCAATTCAATTCATATACTCTTCAAGTATTGAACTGTATATCTTCAAATTGGATCAACAAACGACACGAGTAATTCTCCGTCCTTTGTTTTAATAAAAGCATTTGCCTTACCTGAAATCTCTACCCTAGTTGATGTACCGTTATAAACGCCAGCGTACTTTAATTTTGCATGGCAGTGTGTTTTGCCAAAAAATATACTGTCGTCAATCAAACTTCCACCTTCCAATAAAGCCTTTTCTTCCGCTGATGCAGTCAGCTTAAACAGTCCTGTTGAACCTTTCGTAACTCCTTTGGCCGCCTTGCATGCTTGTTGATATTGATCGAAATTAATGCAAACATCAGTATCTTTGTTTTTACAAGAGCCATCGCTAGTATACATATACGTATATCCAATCACCCACTTGTCAGGCCCACCACTTCTTTCTTCTGTTAATGTATTATTAGTAGATGCTTGCTGTGGCTGCGGTGCAGATTGCTCTGACGGTGAATTCTGTGCAACTTCCCTTTTTACTAGCTTGGCATATGACACTGATATAAGCTGGTCTTTTTCAATTACCCCAACAACTTCACATATATCACCGTTGCTGCAATTAGACTGTATTTTATTTGCCATCTCAGAATCAGTCATCATGTCATAATACTTACCATTTTCAAGTGTAATGCCGCCCATTTGAGTGCCAAACGATACTTCACCAACTATTGTTTGAGTGTTTCCAGTTGCTGTAGTAGGTGGCGTGGTTGCTGTAGGAGTTTCAGCAACAGTTGAGCTGGCTGTCTCGCTTTTACTGCATCCCACAAGTGCGGCGGTGACAACGCAAAACAGTGCAGCTATCGCTGTTTTGTGAAAGATATTCATTTATTCAGCTCCCATCGTTGTTAATTAGTCATTCTGCTGTCTTTTACACAAAATAGCGATTAGCTACTTTGTCTGCTGTCAGTTTTGCAAGTGTCATTTAAAACGACAGCACCCCAACTACGCTCACTTGACGTTAACGATACGTGATGAATAGGAGCGCTGTTGAGATGATATAGCCAACGAGCAGCACATACTATTTCTTCGTCGCTAGACTGACGCAAAGACTATCAGCATAACTTGCTGCGATATCAGGTAATTTTGAAATAACCACTTCAATGCCCAAATATCGCCCCTTAAAGTAATCAGACAAAGTTGGATCTGTCGTCTTCTTCGATATGCAATCGACATTCTGCGATTTAGGCACACCTGAAACTATGCAGGATTTTGCAATAGATAACCATTCCGTTTCAAATTCTCTATACTTATTTAAAACATTTCCCACCTGTTGTCTACCTACTTGAGAAAAGCTATCAAACTTTATGCCCATTTGCGCGGCCTGCCCCATTGCACCAACGCATAGACCCTCATCCTGCGCTGCTTGGTTTGAAGTTGTTGTAGATGCTTGCGGTGCAGCTTGTCTTTGAGGCTGCGACTGGTGCGATGCGGTCACTACAGTGCCAGTAGATTCGCATTTAGTGCTTTGACTCGTTTCAGTTTGTACTCCCTCTTGCAACATCGTATCCTCAATTGTGTTGTCATCCATTTTGGCGATGAGCCAAGTTAATTGACCCCCAGTTGGAAAATCAGCAGTTATTCTCAAGTTACTTGAATCCAGTTCAATAATTTTGACTGCTGGTTTTATCGATCCAATTTGAGGTTCTCCATTTGTTACAAATACTCTTCCATATTCGTTGTTGTACATAGCATGCATTTTTTCACATGGCATGCCATTCACCGTCCAACGGCTGCCTAATACTGATTCTGCGAATGTCTTGTTTGAGCTCTGCGTTTGCGGTTTCTCAGCAATGCTGTCCTTTGCGGGAGAACTGATTGAATTAGTGGCGCTTGGAGTTTCAGTTTTGCTACACGAAACGAGACTTGCTGAAATCAGCAAAAAAAACGAAATAAATTTTGCGTTCACATGGAGCCCTTCGAATTTTGTCTAGTTTCGCTCACTTGATGAAAAGTTAATCCTAAATCTCATATCTATACTTGTGCAAAACCCCCATTTCTTCTTATTAAGAAGCGTAGTTATTATTTTTATTTTGCTTTCCTCTCCAAATGAAATAAGCCCTCATTGCAAATTTGAAGTTGCGGATCAATTACACCAGGTTGTGCTCTCATGCTTCGTTGCATGGACTTTATATTGTTAATGGCTGTAGAGCATATCTTTAAATAATGGTCTATTTGAATCTCGTCAATGCTATTCCCTTTTCCTTTTGCACCCCTAATAGTAGAATATGCGTTGATCATTTTATCCAGTGCATTGTCATAGCTATTGCAGTCCACATTCTTTCCGCACTTCAATGAAGAGGACCTGTCAGCTGATGAATTACTATTACTATTAGTTACCTTGTTTAGATTTACCCACTCGATTGCTGAAATTCCTTTTCTCATAGAAATCGCTTTGCTATTTTCTGTACAAAACGAATTTTTACCCTTAAGCGCATACCAACCATTCGCTTCACTGTTTATTGTTCTATCGTTGCTGGTTGCTTCCTTTTCCGTTAACAGCTCAGCACACTTGTTCGATTGAAATATGGCAAGATTCTCTTTTCCAGCATTCTGGTCATAGTTGCACTTATGTTCCATAATCGTTAAATAGACTCCGTTTGAGTACAGGGTCATGCATTGCTCTTTTGTTACGGCCATAGTGACCGTTGGAATCGCCAATACTGATGCCAACAAGCAAATGAAGCGTAATATTTTTTTCATAAATTCCCTCATGTATATGTAAGAGCGGTACAGACTAAATGGGCAATCTATTACTTTGTCTCAACTTTTCCAAGTTGATGCACTGAAAGCCACTATGCGCTGTTTATTGGTTAGAAAACATTGATGTAGAACAAGTTATTTGCCAAAACGGCGAATATTTGGGGTGGTTGTGCATGACATTGATGAAGAATGGGCAACGACCGCAGACACGCGACCGTTGCCCATTCCATTACTTCCCTTTACGCTTTGTGTGACAGACTTGCATTCATCGCCAAAGTGGCGAACGTCTGCAGCTTAAGCTGCCAGTTTGGCTTTGTCAACAACGCGCACCAGCTATATGATTGGCGACTGTGACTTCCAAATCCAACCTCTCCCAAACCTACCTCAAGTTCTTCAACTTGATGCAAGCCATCCGTCAAAAGGATGGCTTGTTTGCATTGGACCCTGTTGATGAGCGCGTGCTCAACAGCTTTGCTGTGGTGTGGGGCGCTGGACAATCACTTACTGCATCGCAAGCCTCGCTGATCGTCGCTGACGTTGCACCGCGTACCGTGCAGCGCCGCGTGGTGTCGCTGATTGACAAGGGATTGTTGCGCGTGGAAAGCGACGAGAACGACAACCGCATCAAATACTTCTTCGCAACGGACAAGACGAACCAGTATTTTGCAGAGCTGAGCAAGTGCTTGGAACAGGCTAAACGCAAGTAGCCAGCACGGTTTCATGCAAATCCGTAGCCTTGCCGCCAAAGTCGCAATCTGCTGCGCATCTTTTTTTCTGTTCGTATTCTCTTTCAGCATCAACGAGGTATTTGACGACATTGCACGGTATGCGACTGGCATCAGCTTGGTCTTTATCCCCGCTGGTTTCAAACTGATGTGCTTATTGGTGGGGGGTGAAGCCGCGCTAGTTGGCTTACTGCTTTCCAGTGTCTACGTCAGTACGCGGATTTGGGACCACACGGGATTTATGCAATTGGTTTATTTTGCAATTGCTGGCGTTGGTTCCTACTATGTTGCTGTTCTGCTGGTGAAGAAGTACATGCGCATTGACGACACGCTCAGTAACTTGCGCTACTTGCACATCATCATCTTGTCAGCCGCAGCCAGCATTCTCAATGGGACCGTACATAACGTCGTGTATGTTTGGCAAGGCAAGGTGAAGCTTGACGACTTTTTTGCCCACGCTGCCGCAATGGTGGTGGGGGACTTTTTGGGCTGCTTTATCGTCATCATGTTTTTCAACGCGTGCATTGACTTAGCGTTCAAAGTGATGGACAGCAAGCGACGCACAGTACAAGCAGACAGCACGACCGCGCGGTAACTGCCACTGCCTTAATGAAGCATTGACGCTGACCGCTGCACCGCATATTGCAGCAGACAATTCTTAATTGCTATAAATGCGCGCAACTATCGCAAAGCGCACTGACGTCATCAACACATATGAAATTGTTATCACTAATCAATTTCCTGTAAGCGTCGCCATACAGCTCTTTGAATTTCGCTGAGTGTTTATGCAAATAGGCATTGAGTTGCACTTGCATGCAATGCTTCGTTCGTTGCGCACCATCTCTTGTAAAACGCTCCCAAATATACTCGTCAAAAGTTATATTTTGGTCCTTAGCAGCTTTGTAGCCCAGTGCCTCACAAAACTGTTTGTCATCCAATATTGTATGAATGACTTCATTGCCCATGCGAATGGTACCTTCGCAGTGTTTTTTGAAATTGGCTGGTTCGTATGCAAAGATTGGAATTACTGGCGATATTGCAGTAGCTAGCCTCATTCTGTCTGCATTTTCAGTGGCAAAACTTTTACTGACATCAATGGTCGCGCTCATTTTTTCCCCTAAAGCGAATCTGTTTTTTTTATTGCACTTTAAGGCCATTGTGATGCAACTTTGTTGACTTGCGATAAGAAAGATCGCCAATGTGGCAACTATTTTTTGTGAGCGACGTGTAGTCACTACAGAGCTTGGGCCGCGCTCGCAGCCATTGCCGCAATGAAGCGATGGTGCTGACTTTTTGAGCTAGTCGTCAGCGTTGTCGTGTTGTCTATCTGCGCTCTCTGCCAAGTCCCGTGCTGGGCGCACGAACTTCTTCCGCGCTGCTCGCCTCCAACTGCGCCTCTGCACATTGGAGCTGATAACGCAGTTTTTTCACGAGTTCCGCGTCTGCTTGCAGTTTCTGCCGTTTGTATTCAGCCATAGCCGCCATTTTTTCTTGTGGCGTAGCCTGTTTGGGCTGCGCGTCACTTGCTGCCATTTGCTTGACGAGAAATGCGATGCGCGCTTGCTGTTGGGCAGCATTGGGTTGCACTGCTGTTGCTTGTTGTGCTGCTGGCGCCGCTTCCCTAATTACTTCTTTGACCATCACCATTGCCTGTCTCCCACTGTGTTTCAGTATTTAGCTTGAAACTTGGGAGCGCTTTGTCAAACTGCGCAGAAGCTACGACAAGCGCGTTTCGCGTGTCGCTGCGCTATGGGCATGTGGTCAGTAAAACGACGCGCTCTATGCGCTATTGAACGCGTTTCTGCTGTACATCTTGCGCACACTCGTTCACTTAATAAAAAAGCCCACTGTTTAGTGGGCTTAATTGTGCGCCTGGGGTTGAAGCTTAAACAGCGTAGTCGTCTTTGTTTTTACCAGCAAGCCATTTAGGAGTTAGTCCACGCCCACTCCATGTTTTGCCACTAATTGGGTCTTTGTACTTTGCTGCAACCTCGCTGCGCTTGCTGCTTGACGCTGCTTTGCGTCCACGCTCTGCAAATATGTCGCTAGCCTTCAAGTCATATTCTTCAACAATGGCACGGACTTTAGCAATTGCCTCGCCAACTTCCGTTCGCCTTACTTCTTCAACTTGTGCTTGGAGTGCTGCTATTTGGGCTTGGAGGTCTTTCAATTTGGACATGTTGGCTATTTGTGATTGGTGGTAGGGAGAGTATACATTTTATTGGGGGAAATTTTTTACCTACTGACAGTTCAATGCTCTGTGTTAGCCATCAATCCTGTCATTCGCAATCGCACTAATGAGGACTGGTATGGCGGGTTTACGATTGAGCGCAAATCGATTACAGTGTCTAAGTCGCAGTCATCTCATTAAGGCAGTTATGGTATACAAAGTGAATAGCAAAGAGGTTTTGAATGAGTTGTTTGAACTTGTGGAGGGTGATGAATTTGAGGAAACTGCAAATGTAATTCTTCCCACCGCGCCAGTTACAAAATATCTGTATGTCTTTACTTCAACTAGCATTCCCAATTTAGATAGCATTTTTACGGGTAGCTTAATTACGGAGCATGATATTCCGCTTGATCTGCATGGAGTAAAGGATGGCTATGTGCAGCAAATGGAGTATATTTTTAGGCGAAATCAAATTTCTCACAAGCAAGTAGCAGTCATCGCAAATCCCAAAGCCAGTGCAATAACGATGCTGCTGTTAGCGTTGCCAGTGGACGCTATAGTTTGCAAGCTATATTCAGCCAAAGACGTAGTGGACTTGGCAGTGTTGGCAAACACGATAATTGCTGCTGAAACTGGCGCTGAAGCAGCAATTGAAGCAGATTGTGACAGTGGACAAGCGCCAATGTTCCTTAAGCACTACAAAGGTGCGACTAAAACAGCAGAACGACTTTACGGCAATTTGAATAAATCGTTCTCAAATATTCACGCGACATATACTGCGATTAAGAAGGACGCATTTACGCGCTTCATTAAGCAGTTTAAGGTGAATAGATAGGTTGCAGTTAGTAATCGCTTGGGAATTTACCAACTGCCGCGTTGGCTATCAACTTATTGGCGATTTGCAAATAGCGTTTAGCAGCCTTTAGCGCAGAGCTTTCGTCGCCAGCGTAGTTGACGACTTGTTTGGTGACAGGGTTTACAGCCATCCCATTCATCAGTGCTTTTGGCAGTCCCTCAACTGTTCGCTTCGTATTCTTCCATCGCT
>Ga0247844_1005046_pt1 | contig 17169 bp, 14 predicted proteins | sample LaCtaG_FD_192421 | JGI IMG/M metagenome (GOLD analysis project Ga0247844, IMG submission 192421) | Freshwater microbial communities from meromictic Lake La Cruz, Castile-La Mancha, Spain - LaCruzMarch201714.5m_1 | ecosystem: Environmental > Aquatic > Freshwater > Lake | place: Spain: Castile-La... | reverse complement strand
ACTTGCAGTCTTGCAGGAACACAAACTCAAAAACGCAGTTGCACAAATCCTGCGCCTTCAAATGGGGGAGCGCCTTGCTCAGGATCTGACACACAAAGTGTAACTTGCATACCTAAAATCGACGGAGGCTGGACTCCTTGGAGCAAGGCCGGTGAGTGTGGGATGATTATCCCTGAAAAGCAAATGGAGTTAAGATACTGTACGAATCCTGCGCCTTCAAATGGGGGAGCGGCCTGTGTAGGTCTTGATTATCAATATGTATCGTGTGCTCCTCTTATTTTAAAAATTAATGGTGGTTGGAGCGCTTGGGAAAATAGTGGAACTTGCAGTCTTGCAGGAACACAAACTCAAAAACGCAGTTGCACAAATCCTGCGCCTTCAAATGGGGGAGCGCCTTGCTCAGGATCTGACACACAAAGTGTAACTTGCGCTGTCAATGGAGCTTGGAGCACTTGGGCCGATAGTGGAACTTGCGATGGTTCAGGTTTAAAACTTCAAAAAAGATCATGCACAAATCCTGCGCCTTTAAACGGTGGGGCAGCTTGCTTAGGATCTGATACACAAAGTGTTGCTTGCGCTGTCAATGGAGGTTGGAGCGCTTGGGCCGATAGCGGAACTTGTGATGGTTCAGGTTTAAAACTTCAAAAAAGATCTTGTACAAATCCTGCACCTTTAAACGGTGGGGCAGCTTGCTCAGGATCTGATACACAAAGTGTGAGTTGTTCCGGAAAAATTGATGGAGCTTGGAGTGCTTGGGAAAAGGCCGGGGAATGCGGGATGCTTTCGAAAGGGTCTCAAATGGAGACACGCACTTGCACAAATCCTGCTCCTAAAAATGGAGGGGCCGCATGTGTAGGTTTGGATTATCGCTTTGTAAGTTGCTTTGCAGACGGAGGTTGGACTTCTTGGATAAACGTAGGCCAGTGTAATGTTGTCACGGGCATTATTACTCAGACAAGATCTTGTACGAACCCTATGCCTGCAAATGGCGGGGCCAATTGCGTAGGAGCTGATACTCAACAGGTCGCCTGCAATGGGGGATGGAGTGCTTGGATCTCTGAAGGACAATGTAATCCTTTATCAAGAAAAATTTTCCAATCTCGCGTCTGTAATAATCCTTTCCCAATTAGGGGGGGCTTAAGTTGCGTTGGCCCGGAATCGCAGCTTGTTGATTGTGTTCCTCTTCTTGGAGCAGAATCAAAATGTAAAGATCCAGATTTTTGCGTTCTTTCAAAAATGCCTCTTCTTGCTCAAAATTCTTCTTTGCTCGCTGTTGGAATAAGGGATTTGTCGGGTATTACTTCGATTCAGTCTGATGCTGGTTGGTGTGGCGCAGTTGCCTCAACAATGGCCCTTGCTGGTGAAAAACTTGAAGCCAGTCCGACAGTGAATCATCATCCCGAGATTAATCAGGTGCTTCAGATTCCAGAATTTCAAGATTCTCATAGTCGAACTGGAGCCTATGCGCCCGTAGTCTATGCGGTAGGGCAGCGCATGCAGACTGATTGGATTTGGGGAGGAACGAGTACTTACGCTATTCAAAGTGCCTTTAATTTTTACCATGATGCTATTTCTAATATGACTTCCAAGGGAAGTGGGGGAGAACAATACATTACTACCCAAAAAACGAATCAGTATTTTATAAATATGTTTCAATTAAATAAGGGGGCCTTTCAAGTTACCTTTGGGGCCTTCGATGCGACAGGCTACCCTCGTGGGGCGCATGCGCTCGTGCTTAACGGCTATGAGGAAGGACATTTAAAAATCTACGATCCTTGGAACCGTGTTTACAACGTAGATTTGGGCGTCTCTTCTAATCCCGCTTTCGGTAAAAGGCCAACTGTTAACTTTGTTTCAGGAGGAGCGGGATATGTTTCAGAGTATTCAAAAAATTACACCATGGGTTTTCTTACTTATTCCTATTTGTTTAGCAATTAGTAATAGTATTTAAATGTGAAAAAGTTTTATAGCAATGAAGAGGGTGAATTAATGGAAAGGCCACAACGAAAAAAGTATCTTCTAAATCCTTCATTTCAACTGAAGTTTATTACTTACTTTTTAGGGTTTTATTTAAGCACCATTGTCATCATTCTCATTGCTATAAACTTTTTCTTTTTTAAATTTCAAAAGATGGGAGTTGAGGCGAATCTTCCTCAGAAACATATTTTTTTCGTTTTTATCCATGACCAACAACTACAGTTAAATTTTTTAATTGGCATTGTCAGTTTTATTGCAATTATATTGGTGGCGGTAGGCGGGATTTTTCTTTCCCATAAAATAGTTGGCCCCATCTATCGATTTTGCTCTGACTTGAAAAAGATGGATAAGACGAATATTAGAGAAATTCATTTTCGAAAGAATGATTTTTTTGATGAGATAGCAGATACATTTAATAACTTTATTAAAAGATTATAACGATCTATGAGTAAAATAGTTTTTCTACTTTTAGGAGTTTTGTTTTTTCACCTTGCCTATTATTCAGGGGCCGTTTTTGCTGATAAAAAAAGCAGCAAAAATTGGCAAAGTGTGATGAATTCCCCAAATGAAAGTGATGGGAAAAAATTGTTTGAAGGATTTGTCTCGATAAATAAAAACGAGCAAGTTAAAGTCGATGCCGTAAAGACAACAGCTGTCGCTCAGGCCCAAAACGAAGAGTCTCTTGAAGGCATTAGTGAGCAAGTTCAAGCTAGGGCCCCTTCATCATTACCTGAAGAAAAGATAATAAATCCTAAGGAACGTTACGAGTCTTTTAAAAGCTCGATCAATGATTTGGAAGATAATCCCATAGAGCAAGCTCAGGTTTTTTCAAAAATGACACGGGATTTTGAAATGAAGCCTGATCAGTTAAAGGAAGATTTGTTACAAAGTCTTCATGCAAGGCCTGTTCCTGTAGGAATGAAAATTGAAGATGTAAAAAACATGAGCGATGAGCTCAAATATATGACAATTACGCCTGAAGAATCTGCTTTCTATATAAAATATGATGCTCTTTTTAATGTTATGACAAATAAAAAAGAGTTTTTAGATCAGAGCTTACAAATTTTCAAAGAACAACAAAATCCTAAAATAAAAAAATATATTGCCAGTTTTTTCCTTGAGAAAAAAGGCGAAGAGACCGATGAGTTTATAGACGGCATTGGGCTAGCGTTGGCCAATTCTTTGGCCCCCATGAATGTTGAAATAAAGGGAAGATTCCATGATGGTTATCAGTTACTTAGTTTTTATTATCCAATTAAAAAATAAAAAAAATAAATTTTAAGGGGTTTTATTATGTGGAACAAAAAAGGTCTGTACGCAATTGTTGCGATTTTTATTATGGGGATGGGGTTTTATTTGGGATATAATGGAAAAGATGTTTCAGCAGAGACTGCTTCTATTTCAAATGACGAAGTAGACAAAACGGATATTAATAAAGTTAATGACGGGAAAGAAGGTTTAGTGGTCGGCCAAAATAAATCGCGTTCGCCGGCCAGTGTTTCCCCACTTGCTCCAATTGAAAAAAATACTATACACAAAAGAGATTACTACAATAAAAATCAGTACTGGAAAAAACTTCAAGACAATCAAAATCTCGTTGAGCTTTATAATAAGGCCCTTAGTCTTTTTAAGAAAAGTCCAGAAGCAGAAGATATTGCAGTATGGATCGCTCTAGGTGTCATCTTTGATTCCTCAAAAGATTTTGGAGAAGTGCTTAATTTTTCTCTAGCAGAAATTAATAAAAATGCTCAAGAGAACTTTAATCTTTTAAAAGATGTTACAAAAAACTTGCCTCCTGAGGAGAGCTTTTTTAGATCGATGGTCCTTAACCTTGCTAATGGAATAAGTGTTTCTGGTGATGAAAAAGTCTCCTATTTTGGAAGTGAAATTATCCGGCCTGCCAAGCTTGATAAAGAGGGTAAATTTACTCCTGATTCATTGAATATAACGACGGCGATGATCTTTTTAAAGAATCATGCAAGCAGTGAGGAAGAAGTAAAAAAGTTTGCAGCGCAAGCTCTTCAAAACAACAAAGATCCTCTTGCAAGGAAAAAAGTTTTGACAAGACTTTCAACTTATTTTCCTTCTGCTGTAAGATAAAAAACCGCTGTGAATTTAAGTGCCTCATTATTGGGGCGCTCTAACTTAAGAGCAGAGAGGTAGAAAAAGACGTAACTTATTGTATGAAAGGATGTTCCCATTATAATAATAAAAAATATTTAAAGTTATTATATGATTAAGAAGTGCAAGTGTTTAAATGGGAAAAAATAGTGACTCAGGGAGATATTTATGAAATGGCTTATTTTTAGTTTGATTTTTTGCTTAAGTTTCTCAATCTTTGCCAAAGATATAACTGCAGCGAATGCTAGTAGTTATGGAGTTTATCTCCAAACAACTTGGGGGGAAATTTTTCATGACCCAAGTGGAAACATTTCAACGGCATCACTTTCTTCATGTCGTGATAATTTTAGGCCAAGGCCCATTTTAAAACACATATCATCAAATCAACCAGGGGCCGAAATTTATTCTTCCTCACAAAAAACTATTGTTCCAAAAGCGGTGGCTTCGAAAAAAACTGGTGTAAATTGGGATGTCACTTATAGTGGGAGCCATGCTCTCACGAGTGTGGAAGATTCCCCTTCTACACGCGCACGCATATACAGTTATTCGGCCACAGGCACAATAAGCTCGGCCACAGGCACAATAAGCGCGACATTGGCAAATTTTTCTATAGGTACAACAGGTTCAGGACTTGGGGAAATAGGACTTACTCTCAATGGATGCTCTGAAAAAGGTGGTTATATTGGAAACAACTCGTATTGTACTGTAGGGAGCAATCCTCCCCTTGGCTCAGCTGAAATTTGGATTCCTATTTACTCTCCTGGGCTAAGTCAAATCCCTAATTGCATAAAGTCACCTCGAGATTCTAAGTGTTTTCAGACCAATGTCGCTTGCTTTTCTAGCTCACATCCTGCCTTGATTTTTAAATTAGCCACAAATACAAAATTGGCCGGTTTTAATAAAAATGGAATTACTCCTAGTGTAACAAATCAAAGAGATCTTGCCCCAGTTCCTTTTATAAATGGAAAAGTCGGTAGGCCTCACCAGTTTTTTCTTTCCTTTGATGCCATGCTTGCAAAATTAGAGGGAGGCGATGAAAAATGGTATGACCTCAGTTATGAGGGAGCTCGCTTAAGAGCAAATTCAACGGCCCATCTTACTATAAATATTTATTTTCAAAATTTAAAATTTGCGTTACCGAACACTGGACGTGGAGAAATGTTTGGTGCAAGCGTTGGTATTTTTGATGCAAAAAATCGACCTGTAAGCTATAATCTCGCCCGTGACTATATTGATTCAACCCAAGGTTATTACCTCAAGGCCGTAAATCTTCGTGAAATTCCTTTTGGGGGAGTTGTTGGAGGAAAGTATGGAAATCCATTTTCACTTGTCCCTGCCGAAAATGATGTCGTCGATAAACATGGCCCGAAACTAGCTGATAGTCTCACTGGGGTCTGGAAACATTTTCCAAATAAGGGAGAATGGAATTTTACCCCTTATATAATTGAAGCATTTCGTGCCGCTGCTATTTCAGCATTTAATGGGAAAAATAAACTCCTTGTTCATGGGCCTTTGTATACAAGAAAAACAGAAAATGGAAATGTCTATGATAAGGCATGCTACGCTGATTTAAAAGGCCCATCTTACGGCATTGATATTAATCCTGGAGCTAATACTTCATGTGATGAAGCAGAAGTAGGTAGCTGTTGCCGTCTTTCAGTTGGAACGAAGGTTTGTAATCAATCGTTTGGAGGATTAAAATCAATACCAGAAGGAAATGATCCCCAAAAAAATAATTGTGCAACAAAAGCGCCTGAGGATATAGTGGAAGCAACAGAAAAAATCGCACTGGAATTTTATTCTCTCACTGGAATAAATTTTTCTCTCGAAAACTCCAGTAACCATAATATAGAATTTCGCTTAAATAATTTAAAATTTTCTTATGATGGAAACTATTAATAGAAATGAATTAACTAAGACGCGATGAGATTTAAATTATTTTTCGAAAGTTAAAATATAGGAGATTCCTTCTCTTTCGATACTTAAGCGAGTGCTGATCTTTTTATTTGCTGTTGTGCTTTGCTTGAGTTGAGTCTTAGCCTCTTGAAGAAGATCCATCGTTTTAAAAAGTGCGTCTTTCGCATCAGCATCTTTTTTAGAAATGCCATATTTTTTTAGGAGGGCCTCACGATCGGCCTCTGGTTTTTTTTCGACAAGATAAATTCTATCCATCGTGCCTTCAATACTTTGGCGTAGAAGATTAAATTCTTCTGTTAATTTATCTTTATTTATTTCACTCGATTGAAGCTTGAGGGCATGAAAAGTGGCAAAGGCCAAAAGTGAGTTTTGAATGTTTTTTAAAATAAAATCTGTTCCAATCAGGGCAGTGCTGTGTGGCTTTCTTTCGCTTGCACAAATCGGAGCTGGGTCTTTGCTATTTAGTTTTTCGCTAATTTGGTGGGGAAGATCTGAAAGATTATTAAGGGAAGTTTTAAGGACTTTCTCTGGAGACTCAAGGGTATCTTCACTAAAAAGGTCATTATCAAATAGGACTTTTATTTCCGTTTTATTATTAGCAAGCTCCGTCATTTCTATTTTTTTAAGGCCGCCTAAAAAATAGAGGGGGTCAAGTTTGGGAAGTGAAAATTCTTTTTTAAGTTTTAAAGTTCCGGAAATTTCAACTTTTATATTTTCAATTTCACTAAAAGCAGCAAAGGCACTCAAATTAGTGAGTAGATAAAATAATATTATAGGCAGAATCTTTTTCATGGTAGCTCCTTTAGTCCCTCCTTATTCTAACTCCTCAAAATTCGTATTGTAAGAGGGGAAAAGTTCACCGGCGCTTGCCTTTGCTACGTGAAATCAGCTCCTTAAATTAAATAATATAAAAAATACTTCTCAAAATACCTTATTTTTTATGTCGGAAAAGCCGATAGGTGAGTTAAGGAGTCCACAATTCATGAAAAAGTTGATGAGGTTTTTTATTTTGGCCCTTGTTATATCTGGCAGTTCTTGTCAGGTAAAAAATCCTTTTGTTAAAGAAAGCAAGTATTCAATGAGAAGTCCTGCGAGTGTGACTGGTGGGGATGAATATATTGTAAGCGGAGAGTATTCTCAAAAAGAATTATCACTAGGCCTTTCTTTTTGTCAGGATTTGCGGGCCCTTCGTTTTGCATGGCCATTTATTAATGATAAAGAAAAAATTTTAAAATTTGATAAGCGCTATTATGGTAGTGATGGAAATTATCAAGAAAAATTAAATTTTGAATCCCGTTTTGGAAATACCGATCTTTATCTTTCTGAGATGATGACGGATCAAGTGGGAGAGTCGGTGTCTTTTTGCAATAAGATGCTGCGTAATAAAGAGATTCTTGACGATACAGAAATGCTTATAAGCGGTGAACTTGTTCAAAGACATTTTCTTTTGACTTCTGATAAGCAAAAAGTTTTCACAGTGACTCGTGCAATATCCGATGCAAAAGGGCAGTTTGTTGTTACTCAAAAGGAAAGCTTTTACATGAGCACTTTACGTGATGGAAAACATCGGGGCATGATTGTTAAATATGTTAAAGAACGTTTAAATTCAAAAGATCCAGACCAGGCCATGGAGCGCTTTGAACAAATTCTTCATGAATAATCATTGATGTATTTTCTCCAGTACTAATTACTTTTATAATTTCTTTTGACTGGACTTATTCTTGGGTTGAAAATACTAGGATGAGCACATCAATCAAAATTTTAAAAGGCAAAATTCTCGTTTACCGCGTTTTCGATGTGGGAGATGACATCGATTTAGAGATGGCCTCACGTATTCTTGAACAAAGTTCATCACCCCTTCGTTTTCGCCTCAAGCGTGAATCCAGGGCCATGGTCATAAAAAATGCTCCCTTACTTCTTTCTCTTGGAAATTGGGAACATCAGTTTATGGGAAGGACTGCCCAAGTTGAGTCCGTTGGAAAACTTTGGCACTTTGGTGTTTTTTCAATTTGTTTTGGTATTACTTTGCCAGATGAAATGCCGTGGAATCTTCTGATTGATTATGCGGCCTTTTTAGAAAATGATACGACACTTGATCAAATGGCCCGTCAAAAAACACATGACCTGATGGTGCAAATTTCTTCTGTTATTAAAAATCGTAATGTTATTTTTGATTTTTTTGAAGATTATGTTGTCCATTTTTTCCAAACGATCGAAGGTGTTGAAAAAAATGCGATGGAGATTTTTCAAAAGGCCAATGTTCATGCTCTCATTTTAGCAGATACTAAAGATCGTGATACGCTTTCTGAGCAAGTCAAAGGCCCCATTGAAGAAAGTACTTTTCAGTACACTGTCAATGATCTTGCCGTGATTGATTGGAATAGTGCTCTTGTTATTGAGCCCAGTGGCTCGATGGATGTTCCTGATGTCATCGAATTTGCTCTTTGTCAGCTACTTGAAATGCGTTTTTATGATGACGTTTTAGATGATCGCTTGGCCTCTCTTTATGATTCTATTGGAAAAAAGAAAAAAGGGTTTATGAGTAATCTTTATTCTCATTTAGCAGAAGAGGCCGGAGAAAAGTATTTAGAAATTAGTGAGCTTATAGAAAATGTTGAAAATTCAATGAAGGTTGTGGGCGATTTTTATCTTGCTAAAATTTTTAGATCGGCCCTTAAGCGTTTTCGTTTTCGTGATTGGCAAGTGAGTGTTGATAACAAATTAAGTAATCTTGCGGAAGTTTCAAAACTTCTTCACGGCGAAGTTAGTGAAACTCGAAGCACTATAATGGAGCTTATTATTATCTTTTTAATTGCGGTTGAAGTTGTTCCTTTACTTTGGAATGTCTTTCAAAAAATGATTTCATGAGTACTCAACGCCTCGTTATTTCTTCTCAGCCAGATAACACAAGCTGTGGCCCAACTTGTCTTCATGCTATTTATAATTACTACGGAGATAATATTTCTCTTGAACAAATCGTCAGTGAGGTCAGTCAGTTTGAAGAGGGCGGTGGAACTTTTTCTGTTGTCCTTGCCAATCACGCTTTAAAACGTGGTTATAAAACAACCATGTATGCCTACAATTTAAATTTATTTGATCCCTCTTGGTTTCGTGGGAAAAAAGATATTGCCCAAAAATTAAAAGAACAACTGACTAAAAAGAAAGTGAATCAAAAATTTATTATGGCAAGTGAAGCTTATATTGATTATTTAAATTTAGGGGGCGAGCTATTATTCGATGATCTTAATGCCACTTTACTGCGTTCCTATTTGTCTAAAGGTATGCCCATTCTTGCGGGTCTAAGCTCTACTTATCTTTATAGAAGTAAACGTGAACATCCTGTCGATAATATCGCTGATGAGATGGGTGAACCTTGCGGACATTTTGTTGTTTTACATGGGGTTCACTCTGATAATAAGCGTATTCTTATTGCTGATCCTTATGTGCCCAATCCTGTGGCCAATGTTCATTATTATTCAATTCCATTTGCCCGTTTAATTTGTTCGATCATGCTCGGTGTTTGGACTTATGATGGAAATCTTTTAGTCATTGGGCCTAAAAATGCTCAAGAGGGAATAAGTTAATGTTACAGAAAATGATCGTCGTTGATAATCCTGATAAGTGGAACATAAAAATTGAAAATGTCCCGTTTGTTTCTGCGAGAGAATACTTAACTGATTTGAAGTATCGTGATTTAAAAAATGTGCGCGTTTATAATTTATGTAAATCATACCGCTATCAAAGCTTGGGGTATTATGTTTCTCTTATTGCACAGGCGAGAGGTCATAAAGTTCTTCCTGATGTGATGACGATTCAAGATTTAAAAATTCAAACAGTACTTCAATCGGCCATGGATGATATTGATGAACTTATTCAAAAATCGCTACGGGGAATTAAATCTGAGCATTTTGAACTCAGTATTTATTTTGGAAAAAATCTTTCAAAAACTTATGATCTTCTTTCAAAGAAATTTTTTGAAATGTTCACAGTTCCATTTTTAAGAATTTTCTTTGAACATGACAAAAAAAAGTGGAATATTGCCTCGATTAAAACAATTTCATCTTCTGAAATTCCGGAGCACCATTATTCCTACGTTGAAGAATTTGCTATTGAGTATTTTTCTCAAAAACGTTTTGCAACTAAAACGCACAAAAAGTTTAAATTTGATATCGCAATTTTGTATGATCCTAATGAAGAGGCGCCTCCTTCCGATGAGAAGGCCTTAAAGCGATTTATAAAAGCTGCTAATCATTGCGACATGTATGCAGAGCTTATAACCAAGCAAGACTACGCACGCCTCGGTGAATTTGATGCTCTTTTTATTCGTGAGACAACAAATGTGCATCATCATACTTACCGTTTTGCTCGTAAGGCCGAAGCAGAAGGGCTTATCGTTATAGATGATCCGACAAGTATTCTTCGTTGTACAAATAAGGTTTATCTTGAAGAACTTCTTGATCATCATGGAATTCGTACACCGAAATCAATGATTCTTCATAAAAACAATATTAAAGAAACCTTAGATTATATAGGTCTTCCTTGCGTCCTTAAACAACCTGACAGCGCTTTTTCTGTTGGGGTATACAAAGCAAAGACCTATGAAGAATATCTTGAGCACGTCAATAAAATATTTACTGTATCCGATCTTGTAATTGTTCAAGAATTTCTTCCGAGTCAGTTTGATTGGCGTATAGGTGTTCTTGGAGGAAAACCTCTTTTTGCTTGCAAGTACTATATGGCCAAAAATCATTGGCAAATTAAAGATAATTCTGCTGAAAAAAAAGATCAACATGGCGACGCGGAAACGATGGCCGTAGCGAAGGTTCCAGAAAAAGTCATTCAGGCCGCCATAAAAACGGCAAAGCTTATGGGCAATGGACTCTATGGAGTTGATCTTAAGGAAATTGACGGAAAAGTTTTTGTGATCGAAATTAATGATAATCCTAATATCGATTATGGTGTTGAAGATGGTTATTTAAAAGATGATCTTTATGCCATGGTTATGCAGCATTTTCATGATCTCATCGATGAATTACGGAGCGGAGAAAAATGAGTGAGGAAAACTTAGGCCTTTTTGAGGCCACCGGTATTGAAATGGAATATATGGTGGTCGATGAAGAAACGCAAAAAATTAAACCTATTGTTGAAAAAATCTTAACAGATTTTAATGATGGCGAATTTACCGACGAAGTTGTTCGCGGTGAGGTCACTTGGTCCAATGAACTCGTGGCCCACGTCATTGAACTTAAAGGAACTGCGCCACTTTCCGAATTAAATGGAACTCATCATAAATTTCATAAATCCATTCAAGAAATTAATCGCTATCTTAAAAAAGAAAAAGCTTACCTTCTTCCAACGGCCATGCATCCGACGATGAATCCTGATTTAGAAACTGTTCTTTGGCCTCATGGACAAAAAGAAATTTACGGGCAATTTAATAAAATTTTTTCTTGCAAAGGCCATGGTTGGTCCAATCTTCAAAGTGTACATATCAACCTTCCTTTTTCAACGGAAGATGAATTTGGCCGTCTTCACGCGGCCATAAGACTTCTTCTCCCCCTGATTCCTCATCTTACCGCATCTTCGCCACTAATGGATGGGCAGATGACAGGTTTTGAAGATAATCGTTTAATTGTCTATGAAAATAATCAAAAAAAAGTCCCTCTCATCACGGGCCTTGTGATCCCTGAACCTGTCTTTACTTTTGACGGCTATGAAAAACTTTATCAGAGTATTTATAAATCTATTGCGCCCTTAGATCCCAAAGGCGTTTTACAACATCCTTGGCTAAATTCTCGCGGGGCCATTCCTAAATTTCCTTATGGTGCTATAGAAATTCGTATCATTGATACCCAAGAAGCTCCTCGTATGGATTTTGCTTTAGCGACTTTATTTGTTGAAACGCTTAAGCGTCTTGTGGGGGAGAGTTGGAGTGATTATGAAGAGCAAAAAAAATTAACGACTGAAAATTTAAAATCAATTTACGATCTTCATTTAAAAAAAGAACGTATTATAGAAGACACAAATTTTTTAAAATTATTTAACATTACAGATAAAAAAATAAGTCTTAATGAAATTTGGCAGAAAATTTTTGAAGAAGTTAGTATTGGAATGGGGGATGATGAAGTTTCGGGAATTGAATTTATTTTAAAAGAAGGAAATCTTTCCAAACGGATTTTAAAACATTTTGATTCATCTTTTCATTCAACTTTTGATTCAACTTCTGATCCTAAAAAAATTCACGAAGTCTATCGCAATCTGGCCGGCTGTTTAGAGAAAAATTGCGCTTTTTTATAACTTCGCTTTTGTTTTTTTATGAATAGAAAGCAATGATTGATTTTTTTTTGCAGTAATTTTGTTCTAGAAAAAGAACATTCATTTAAAATTATGCGTGAACAGAAATTGATCATCCACCCTAGTCAATTTTTGCACCCCCCGAAAAATGAAGTGAATAAAAACACGTGCTTCTTAAACGGCAAACCAGTTTGTCTCTTGCATGTCTTATGCTAAAATCTTTCAATACCGGAGGATGATTATGAGCGAGGTATCTGTGTTTAACAGTGAGATTCTTGAAGAGTGGCTTGATCAACGTACAAATGAAATTTTGGCCAGTATAAAAAAAGAAAAAATTACGCCGGAAGATATGCTTACGCTTTCTTTGAAAGCTCAAATTAATCATTTTCATCATATGGATATTGAATTTCGTCAGGAGTTCAGAGGGATTGATGAGCGCTTTGAGAAGGTCGATGAGCGCTTTGTTCGAATGGATTTAGATATACGAGAAGAGTTCAAAGCTGTTGATATGCGCTTTGTAAAATTGGAAGAAGACATTAAAGAGCAGTTCAAGGCCGTTGATAATCGTTTTATAAAATTAGAAACAGAGATGAAAGATCAGTTCAAGGCCGTTGATAATCGTTTTAATAAAATTGATGAGCGCTTTGAAAAGCAGGATGAAAGGATAGATAAACGCTTTGAAAAAAATGAAGAAAAAATAGATAAACGCTTTGATCGTATGAATGCTTACCTTATGTGGGGAGGCGGTCTACTTGCGACTTTACAAGTTGGTCTTTATTTACTCAGATGAACTTTTTAAGACCTTTCGCGTCTAAAATAATTATTTAAAGTACTTAGTTCCTAAAGCGTTTCTCCTTTGCAAATAATATTTTGAAAAACTAGATTTTCTTTATCTTTAAGGTTAATTTCTTTTAAATTTTAGAAACAGTTTTTTAAAGAAAATTTTGACTCAGGAAATGAACATGAACCCTGTAAGGCTCATTAAGCGCTATAAAAATAGAAAACTTTATGATGTTTTGCAAAAAGGTTATGTCACTATACCTGAAGTAAAAGCGTTCGTTTCTAAGGGGGAAAATGTTTTAATTTTAGATAAGGAAACAGGCGAGGATTTAACTTCAATAATTCTTAGTAAAAATACAACAAATGAAGATTTTGACAGTGACCTTATCGAAAAAATCTCACAAAGTGATTATAAAAAATTAGTGGATTCTGTTTTAAAAAAAGAAACTCTTGACGAAGATTTTAATTTTGTTGATTTATTTTGTGGAGCAGGTGGCCTCTCTAGCGGACTTGAAATGGCAGGATTTAAATGTCTCTTTGGAAATGATGCTAATGTTCACGCCATAAACACCTTTCGGAAAAATCATAGTTCGGCCACGTCATATAGTGGCTCTGTTGCAAAAGTTAATGAAACTTTTTTGCGCGAAAAAACTCAAGGGAAAAAAGTTCATCTCGTCGTTGGAGGCCCCCCTTGCCAAGGTTTTTCAACTGTTGGCCGTGGGAATCCAGAGGATGAACGCAATTCTCTTTTTAATCACTACTGTCGCATTGTCGGAATTTTAAAACCCGATTTTTTTATTTTTGAAAATGTCACTGGTTTATTAGCAAAAAAAAATGAAGCAACTTTAGAGGCCATTTTAAAAAGCTTTTATGATTTGGGCTATAAAGTTATCGCGAAAGTTCTTGAGGCCCAGCATTATGGTGTCCCACAAAAAAGAAAGAGAACTATTTTGCTGGGGACTCTTTTAAATAAAAAATTAACTTTTCCATCACCGAAATTTGAGACAATGGTGAATGGAAAATATATTCCTCCCCGAACGGTAGGGGACGCTTTAAATGAATTAGCAAAGGCCCCTAGGGAACTTACTAATAATGAACTTAAGTCTGCTGATATTAAAAATGAAACAACAAAAGAGCGCCTTAAATTCATTCCAGAAGGTAAAGGGATTCGTTACAAGGAAGATGAAGACAAGTTTTTACCGAATCATTTAAAGTTAGGTGTTGATTGGGAAAATATTCGAGAGGGAAGGCTCAGAGAATTATGTCTTTATCGTTTGGATCGTTCATTGCCTTCGCCAACGATTATGACAATGAATCATAATTACTATCATCCTGTTGAGAATAGACGTTTTACAGCGCGAGAATTGGCCACACTTCAAGGTTTCCCAACTGATTATGAATTTGTCGGAAAATTTAGTTCACAGCACCGGCAAATCGGTAATGCTGTTCCTCCGCTTATGGCCAAGGCCCTCGGTGAAAAAATTTTAGAGATCTATAAGTCTCCTGATCTTGATCTAAGCGAGGCTAACGCAAAAAATGATGAGCTTATTTCGATTTCCAAAATTCGAATGGGGGCCTTTACCTACAGCAGTTCAAGTCATAATCTGGAAGTGTAGTCTAGATTATGGTGGGGGGGAAATTATGATTTTAGCAAACTATCGAGTTCCGTGATTAAATTGCTTATCTCTATTTTTCTTTCACTTACTAATTTTCTATCTTTATTTTTGTATATTTTAATTATTATTTTCCCATTCTTGGGATAATCGATAAAAACGTATTGGCTGCCAATTAAAAAAGCCCGAATCTCCCAATCTCTATCAATTGTGACTAATGTTATACCATTTGAATTAGCCCAAAGCATTAAAGGCTTCTCGATTTCTTGGTAAATCATTGTTCTACTCCATTGATTTGACGTTCATTTGTATATTTGATTTTCTCTAAACTATCCTCAATTATTTGGTATTGAACGGCGCCTTCATTACCGTTGAAATTAGCTTTTATCTTGCCTCGATACATTCTAGTTCCAGCTGGAACTTCAACATCAACGATGCTTTCTGGAACCTTTGGTAATGAATATTTTTGCTGAATTTGTTGGGGAGTAAGTCCTTTAATGGCATCAGATTTCATAACCCATCTTCCATCTGGTTTACTACTAGGGCCATACACTCTAACGAATTTATCATCAATTTTGGGCTTGAATTCAAAAACCTTTGTGCCAACTTCGTACGGCTCTTCCCACCCTTTGAATTTAAAATTCTGGTTTATTTTTGAGGCGTCATGAACGTCAATAATTTCGTGATTTTTACGCCATCCTTTAAACACACTTGCATTTCTTTCTATAAGACCTTCAATTTCAGAAGCGCTAGCGGATGATTTCTTCAAAAGTTGCGAGGCTGCTGATATTTCATCTACTTCCTTTACTCCTAACTTACTTGCCGACTCAATCACAATCCTCGAATCACTTAGGGCCTTTGTGTTTGTTGGAGTATCAATTGAATTAAAAAGATTTTTAAAAGCGGCCGCCATCGTCGATAATCCGTGTCCTGCCATTGCGATTCCTGCCAGTGTTGCTCCTGCTGTTGCGGGAATGGCAGAGGCACTTAATCCTGCTGTCTCAGGGACTGCTGCCACAGCAGCTAATGTCAATCCTGATCCTCCGAGCATCATTGTGGCACCTTTCATAAATTCGTAGGTACCAATGAGAAGGGCCGTTGCATCTCCTACGATTTTTCCCGTTTTGCACCAATCGTTTTCACATTCCATTTCTAAGGGATAGGCAAAACTGACTGGATTAAAATTGTTGGCAATTGAAGTTGCAAATCCTTTTTGAAAATCGGAACTTTTAAAAAGTAGGTTCATTGCTTCAAGAACCGCGTTTGAATTATTTGAAAGCATTCCTTCTGAAATTTGTGTTAGGGCATTGAGTTCATCACGTGGGAGGGCCTGCGTATTGGATTGACGTGTTTCAATAATTTGTTTTGCAAATACTCCTTCTTTGAATTTTTCGGTTTCACTGAACTCTGCACTTATTTGTTGCTGGGCCTTGATATAAGTTTTAAGTGCTCTTTTGTCATCTGGTTTTTTTGCATCAAATTCAATGTCTTTGTTTAAAAAAGTAGATTTAAATTGAGGATGATAAATATTTTTTGAAATTGATTTTTCAAATTCAGCATTGTCTTCAAATTGTTTTTTGTAAAATGGATTTTCTAAGGAAGGTATTGAATTAAAGTCATTTGAGGATGAATTATAAAGTGGCGAAGAAAGTCGATTTAAAATAAGTGCTCTGGCCTGATCAAGTGAGGCGTTTTGAAAATTAAGATTTTGCAAGGCCCGTTCGTAATCACGTGCCATTTCGGAAGTAATGCTTCCACTGACTTGAACTTTTCCATCAGGATTGAAATGGATATTCACTGTAGGCGGTGCCGGTGGCCCCGCGACACGATCATCAGTATCGGGTATAATATTGGCCGGGCCCATAGGGATAACAGTCAAAACTGTGCCATCGGGAAGTACAATGTGTGTGTAGATAATTTGAGTTTCTGCAAAAAGCTTGGTTGAAAATAATAAAACCAGAATTAAAATTGAAATGGCCCTAAACATTTGATGCCTCTAGGCGGTTTAAAGTTGTTTTATAACTTTTTATGATCACTTTTTCTTCGTCGCTTAAAATCTCATGAATTTAAATTATAGATGCAACTTTTTAAAGTCTGATGTTTTTTCAGTGGACCGTCAAATTCTTTAGGAAATATTAATAATAAATTATCGTCTCTGGCCGATTTGTTCATTTTTTCATCTAGATTAAAATAGCTGACGATTTGATTGGATGTTTCCGATGCTGGTGTTTATTGAAAAAAATTTGCAAATGTCTTTAATACGAGGTGTTGAGCTTGGTTTTTTAAGATAACTCAATTTGTGAAATTTACTCTTTGATTTTTTCACTAATCTCTCTTGAAGAGCGTGATAATAAAATATCAGATGTTTCCCAAAATTCTGCTAGGAGAATACTGAATAATTGATATTTTTCATAGGTAAATTATGCGGCCATTTCTTCCGCAGTTCTGTTTACACATTTTTTATTAA
>Ga0247844_1005043_pt1 | contig 17177 bp, 12 predicted proteins | sample LaCtaG_FD_192421 | JGI IMG/M metagenome (GOLD analysis project Ga0247844, IMG submission 192421) | Freshwater microbial communities from meromictic Lake La Cruz, Castile-La Mancha, Spain - LaCruzMarch201714.5m_1 | ecosystem: Environmental > Aquatic > Freshwater > Lake | place: Spain: Castile-La... | reverse complement strand
AAATTATCGAACGCCAGAACAGGTATTCAAGGGAAGAAAAAGTACTATAAACAAAGTGGAAAACAAAATCAACTAATAACTTCGTTATTCAACAGAATGGTCCAGTTTCAGGGGCGCAGTATAGGGTGTTAAGTAAATGTCCCCACTTTACTGCTTGGACACAAAAACTGCTTTCACTTTAAAACCGCAAACTTCGGTAGGATAGTATGAAAGGAGTATATGATTTTGAGGAATGAATATTTGAAAAGAAAAACTAAGTAATTTACTGATAGTCTGCCTTTTTTATCTAAAATACCCTTAACCAAATCACTTCTTTCATGAAACGCCTTGCCTATTTATTTGTATTGATACCTGTACTGACAATTTGTTCTTTTGCCCAAACTCAGTCAACATCCAATGCCCATTTTTGGCCCGAAGGAAAAACCGTAGCGCTCAGTCTTAGCTTCGATGATGCGCGTTTGAGTCAGGTAGATGCAGGAACTCCGTTGTTTGACCAATACGGCGTGAAAGCTACTTTTTTTGTGTTGACGACGAGCGTGGACAAACGGCTTAATGCTTGGAAAACGGCCCTGAAAAATGGTCATGAAATTGGCAATCATTCCGAAAAACATCCGTGCAGTGGCAATTTTGCGTGGGCCAGACCCAATGCTTTGGAAGAATATACGCTCTACAAAATGAAAAATGAGTTGGTGCGAACCAACAAAGCTATTCAGGACCAACTAGGCATTACACCGCAGCTATTCGCTTATCCTTGCGGTGAAACATTTGTGGGGCGCGGACTTAACACCAAAAGCTACATACCCGTCATTGCGGAGTTGTTTTCAGCAGGAAGAGGTTGGCTTAGTGAAGGCCCAAATGACCCGACTTATTGTGATATGGCGCAGCTGACAGGTATGGAAATGGACGGGAAAGACTTTGAGCAAATCTTGCCCATCATCGAAAATGCCAAAAAAACGGGGCATTGGGTAGTGTTGGCAGGTCACGAAGTAGGTGAAGCAGGTAACCAGACAACGCGAGTAGCAATGCTGAAAAAGTTGTGTGAATATGCCCAAAATCCTGCCAACGGCGTGTGGATTGCCCCCATCGGAACCGTCGCTAAGTACGTTCAGGAAAAAAGAAAATAGGGCAACTATTGGAAGTAACCATGACAAGACGGATGAAAAATCCGTTTTTATCCGCGCTACTTGTATCCGTTTTATCCGCGTTCTATAGTATTTATTAGTTGACTATCAATTGATTATTATGCGATACCTTGCGCTTTTCACTTTGTTGACTTTGTTCTCTTATCAACACCCTCCCAAGCTTTCGGCTGAACATCGAAAAGCCTTAGAATCATTGCAGGTGATGGAAGGGTTTAAGGTGGAATTGGTCGCTGCCGAACCGCTCATTGCTGACCCCGTAGCCATGGAAGTGGACGAAGACGGCAACATGTACGTCGTAGAAATGCACGGTTATCCTTTAGACGTGAGTGGTTCGGGGAAGGTAAAACTGTTGAAAGATACTGATAATGACGGTTTTCCTGACAAGAGCATTGTTTTTGCCGACCACTTGACGCTGCCCACGGGAATCATGCGTTGGAAAAACGGAATCATCGTTACCGATTCGCCTGACGTGCTTTATTTGGAAGATACCAACAACGATGGTAAGGCCGATATTCGCAAAAAAATGCTTTCTGGTTTTGCGCTGTCAAACCCGCAACATAATCTCAATACGCCGCGATTTGAGCTGGACAACTGGATTTATTTGGGGCACGAAGGGGCCGTGACTCCTTTTGTGTATAAAAAAGAGTTTGGCGATAAAGGCACAAAAATCGTTTTCCCCGATAACCCGAACGCTCCGCAATTAGGCCCTAATGCCAATGGACGTGCAGTGCGTTTTAAGCCAGACAGTTACGAAGTAGAAGAGTTATCAGGAAGAACCCAATACGGTCATGCAATGGACGCGTGGGGGCATCATTTGTACACAAGCAATGCCAATCATTTGTACCATGAAGTATTGGCAAATCAATACCTGAAAAATAATCCTGCGTTGCTCGTTCCGAATGCTACACAAAACATCTCTGACCACGGCGAAGCGGCAGAAATTTACCCCATTACCGAAGCTCCTAATCATCAGTTATTGACCGATGTAGGAGTCATTACTTCGTCTTGTGGCGTTACGTGGTATTTGGGAGGTGCGTTTGGTGAAAAATTCAAAAATGTGACGTTCATTGCCGAGCCTGTGCATAACCTTGTTCATGCGGATATTATCAAAGATGCCGGGGCGAGTTTTGTGGCGAGTCGTCTGAATGAAAAATCGGAATTTTTAGCTTCTAAAGATGCGTGGTTTCGGCCCGTAAATTTTTACGTTGGTCCCGACGGTGCTTTGTATGTCATTGATTATTACCGCCAAATCATCGAACATCCCGAATGGATGTCGGATGAAATTACACAATCGGGAGCGTTGTACAATGGCACCGACAAAGGGCGTATTTACCGAATTGTTCCCGAAAAAGGTTTGCCGATGAATTGGTTAGGGAAACTGAATTTGTCCAAAAAAACGTCGGTAGAATTAGTGAAGTTGCTCGAAAATGAAAACGGGTGGTATCGCCGAACGGCTCAGCGTTTATTGTTGCACCGACAGGCAAAAGAGGCTGTTCCCGCTTTGAATGAATTGATTTCGAAAGGCACATTACCCGAAGCCAAGGTTCACGCGATTTGGTTGTTGGATGCAATGAAAAGTCTTGAAAATGAAGATTTTGTGTGCGCTTTTGGAAGTGCAGAGGCAGGGGTAAGAGAAAATGCAATACGGGTTGCGGAGCGATATCTGAACGGTGATTTTAAGGAGAAGTTGGAGAAGGAATTGGTAGCCTTACAAAACGATGACAATGCCAAAGTTCGCTTTCAATTGCTGAATACACTCGGTTTTGTAAAGTCGCCGGAAGCTGAAAAAGCCCGGTTAGCCCTTCTGAAAAGAGATTTTAACGACCGTTGGGCTGGACTTGCCGGCATTGCTTCTTTTGCGGGAAAAGAGAATCTAATTTTTGATTTGGCCATCAGAGAATTTACCAAAAAACAAACCCCTGAAACTGCCGAATTCTTTTCCAATTTAGCGGCTACCATTGCCAATGGGACTGATAGATTGGCTGTTTCGGAAATGCTGCAAAAAACAACAATCGACACTCGGGGATTTGATTGGTGGAAGGCGGCTATGCTAAACGGTATCACTAAACTTTGGCAATTTAAGAAGGGCGCTGGCAGTTTATTGATTTTGCAAAAAGAGCAATTATTGGCCAATTTTTCAATGACAACTTCGCCCGAACTTCGGGCTGCTTCGCTGAATTTATTGGAGGTGGTGGGTTTGCCTAAAGGAAAATTGTTGGATGAAAAGCTGGAAAGTGCGGTAACAGCTTTAAACAATCCTGCCTCACTTTCAGAGAAAGGAACTAAAGCCGATGCTTTTCGGGCCGATGGCATTGCCTTACTTTCCATGGCAAATTCAGGTGAAATCAAGCCACTTCTGCAACAATTACTCACTCAACAAGAAGCGGCAGCAATTCAAGTGGCTGCGTTGAAAACACTGGGGAAAACGGCTGATGGTCAGACTTGTTTGTTTTTATTGAAAGAGATGAAAAACTTTTCTCCTTCGCTCAAAAAAGAAGCGGTCAATGTGTTCTTATCAAAGCCCGAACGAATCAATTTACTGTTAAAGGCCATTGAGGAAAAAGAAGTTGAAAAATCGGTGATAGGGTGGGGGCAGATGGTACGATTGATGAATTACTATGATACCAACATTCGAGCCTATGCCCGTAAAGTGTTGTCGGTAAATGAAGACCGTAAGGCCGTTTTGAATAAATACATGCTGGCATTGGAAATGAAAGGCGTACAATCAAAAGGTAAGTTGATTTTTGAGAAAAATTGTGCTTCCTGTCACCAAATTGAAGGCTTAAAAGGCGTGAATTTCGGCCCTGACCTTTCGACGTTACGCAGTCGAAATGCCACTTCCGTTTTGACAGAAATCCTCAATCCCAACAACTCCATTGCCGACAATTATGATTTTTGGACGTTGGAACTTAAAAACGGAACTTCCATTGCAGGGGTGATTTTGCAGGAAAATGCCACCGGTTTGTCGGTCAGAGAAATGGGTGGCGTGGAAAGCGTTATTCAGAAAAAAGATGTTTCCAAAATGCAAAAATCCGAAACTTCAATTATGCCTAATGGCCTCGAAAATGCCATCAGCGTTCAGGAAATGGCCGATTTGATTGCGTTTATCAAAAAACAGTAATTTTCCCTTTAAGCAATTAAGTAAAAATTTTGGAGTGTTTGTGTTACTGTAATTGTTTGATTTTAAACGATTAACAGTTAACGGATAACTGTTAACTTATGCTTTAGCGCGTTAAAACTGAACCCCTGAAAACTTACCGTTATTGCGTCGCCAAATGGTAGCGTCGCTTGCGTTGATTTCTCCGTCTAAATTGAAATCACTGAATGTATACCTTCCAAATTTTCCGTTGTCAATCAGCCACATCGTGGCGTCATTTGCGTTGATTTCAGAAAAGGAAGCCTTTTGGGCATCGGACGCATACAAACAATAGGTGGCACCTACCTGAAGTTGCCCGGAGGCTGGTAAACCCGCAGGGATGTAGGATTGACGTTGGGTAAAATCGTACGTGATTTTATTTTTGACAATTGGAACGGCATCATGAGATACGGCTCCGATATGATTTCGGTGTTCTACGGCCACAAAGAATGACTGTGTTGGATTTAAGACGGGACAATTGGCTATCGCGGTTATCTTCCCGTCTTTGTGAAGCAAAGCGGCCGTTCGGTAAACGGTTGTGGTGGCTTCTTGCGGAGCTGTACGTAGTGAAAGTAACACCCAATCCACGACGTCGGCGGCATAAATACTGGAGGACTCCGTACCGTTATAGTTCCAGGGTGCACTCTTGTAAGGTTGACCTGTGGGCGTGGCAACTGCTAACGCACTCAAAGGCAACTGACCCGGAAGTAATCCCTGCTGATTGAGTTTGGTACTCATCGTTGTGCCACTCATAGCTCCTTCCAACAGTACTTTTACTTCAAGACAAACAGTCGCCGCAGTGGGGGCGCTTACCTGTATACTGATTTGAGCACGGTCGCTTTCGCAATTATTAACCGTCTGATTTACAAAATAATTGCTCGTTCCAACAGTACTTGTGGAAGGTGTTGGCGCAACAGTATTTGCCGTTCCGCCCGTTGCCGAAGTGTACCATTTTATGCCCGAACCGACGGCCGTGAGTACTGCCGGTGCTTGGCCCTGTGTGTAAGTGATGACAGCAGTCACCAGCGGTTTCGCGGGCTTGGCTTTGACAGTCACATCTATTTTTGCCCGATTGCTTTCGCAGCCGTTGACGGTTTGAGTCACAAAATGACTGAGTGTTGTTGCGTTTGTTGTGGATGGAGTTGGAGCAATGTTACTGCCCGCTCCCCCGTTTAGCACCGTATACCATTGCAAATTTGTGCCGCTTGCAGTGAGGGATAAAGCCGTTTGTGACTGACAATATTCAATATTGTTTACTGAAGGCGCAGTGGGTTTACTCTTAATCGTCACATCTATTTTTGCACGGTCGCTTTCGCAGCCGTTGAGGGTTTGAGAGACAAAATAAGAAGAAAGACCAGCTAAAGAGGTAGCAGGAGTTGGAACAACACCGGTGCCTGTTCCACCAATAAGACTTGTGTACCATTTTAGACTTGTTCCACTGACAGAAAGTGGCGCAGCGGTCTGCCCCTGACAATAACTCAGAGCAGAAGTTACCTGTGGTTTATCGGGTTTAATTTTAACATTCACATTGATTTGAGTGCGATTACTCTCACAACCGTTCACAGTTTGTGAAACAAAATAACTGGATAAAGTAGCTGTAATAGTAGGGGGAGTAGGGGCAATTGGTGTACCTGTGCCTCCGTTGGGGAGAGTGTACCATTGTAAATTGGTTCCATTGGCAGAGAGAGACACGGTCGTTTGTCCTTGGCAATAATCTACATTACTTGCCGACGGAGCAGCGGGTTTAGAGTTGATGGTAACATCTATTTTTGCTCGGTCACTTTCGCAGCCATTGGGGGTTTGGGAAACAAAATAGGAGAAAAGCCCGGTTGAAATAGTGGATGGAGTAGGAGCGGTATCGCTTCCAAGTCCTCCCGTAAGTGTCGAATACCACTGCAAATTTGTGCCGTTGGCCGTAAGCGGGGTAGCAGTTTGTCCTGCACAGTATCCCAAAGCAGAAGTTGCCTGTGGCTTATCGGATTTGCTTTTTATGTTTACGGTGAGTTGAGTACGGTTGCTTTCACAACTGTTTATGGTTTGTGAAACAAAATAACTCAGTAAACCGGCGGAAGATGTAGTAGGAATTGGAGCGTTAAAATCTCCGGTGCCACCCACGGAACCGCTGTACCATTTCAAATTACTTCCGTTGGCAGAGAGTTGACCAGCAGTTTGCCCTTGGCAGTATTCTGCATTGTTTGCCGTAGGGGCAGTAGGTTTAGAATTAATCGTAACGTCGATTTTTGCCCGGTCGCTTTCGCAACCGCCGATGGTTTGAGAAACAAAATAAGAAAAAAGCCCTGAAGAGGCCGTGGAAGGGGTCGGAGCAGTCGCTTCACCGACTCCACCCGAAGCAGTGTTGTACCATTTCAAGTTGATTCCGCTTGCAGAAAGCGGTGCTGAGGTCAACTCCTGGCAATAGTTCAGGGCGAGAGTTGCCTGTGGTTTATCGGGTCTTATTTTTATACTTACATTAATTTGGGTACGGTTACTTTCGCAACCATTAACGGTTTGAGAAACAAAGTAACTGAGCAAATTGGGCGACGAAGTAGATGGGGTAGGAGAGGCGGTGGTACCTGTCCCGCCGCTTGGAGAGGTGTACCACTGTAAATTAGCGCCACTGGCAGAGAGTGGCGAGGCCGTTTGTCCCTGACAATACTCTATATTGTTTGCTGACGGAGCACTCGGTTTAGAGCTGACGCTAACATCAATTTGAGCCCGTTCACTTTCGCAACCGTTGATGGTTTGAGAAACAAAATAGGAAGTGGTTCCTAAAGATACCGTAACGGGCGTAGGAGCGGTAGAACTTCCTACACCATCCGTTTGAAAATTATACCATTTCAACTCTGTTCCGGTAGCGGTAAGTTGCGTACTGATTTGTCCCTGACAATAATTGACGGGCGAAGTAACGCCCGGTTTAGCTACATTGGCGCAGTCTATGACTTTACCCAATGCTCCTATTTGTGAGATATTGGCATCTACCCAGTTCAGGCGTTGCTGTGTCCAGTTTTTAAACCAATTGACTTCTTCCTGATAGGTATTTCCGTAGTAATAATTAGGCCATACCCATTCTCCTAAAATGGGCCACCGCTGAAAGTTACGTACCTGAGATTCATTTAACAAGGTCGCATTTTGGTCAATAAATGAGGTAATGTTACCCGTTGACCATTGATTTTGGCGAAGTTGCTGCCAACGGTCGCGTACCTTGATACAAAAATCGCGGTCTTCCAGAAGTCTCGCCCACCAAAAAGGGACTTGTTTATCTTCGCTTGGGCAAAATTCTCTGATAAAATCATACGCCCAGTGATTGGTTTCCCAACCGTGGCAAAAGTTGGCATTTCCGTAAGCGTGGTCATAATCCCAGGGCGCTCCCATCTTGATTTTGGAATTTCGGCTGTCACGGTCTTTGTAAAAGAAAATGCTTAATCGAAAAGCATCAATGTTGTAATTTAATTCGGTCAGCAGAAAATAATCGATAAAACTGTTGACATCAATGTATTTGGCGTAGCCATTGGTTGGGTCTTTGAAATTAGTAGATTTCAGTACGTTCTCAAATTCGGTAAAATGATTTTTGATGTAATTATATTGACCATCAGTAAGTACCTCTTTTTTGGGATATTCTACCATCACGTTGATTTCCATGCCGTGATTGGCAAGATGAGGGGAAAGCCAAGAGGCATTGCTCGTTCCCGTATTTTTGTCAATTTTCAGTATATATCCCCCCGTAATCGCGTCGCCATCCGTATCGGTAGGTTTTAAGGAAGCAATATCAATTCGATTGACGTCGCGTTTGATTTTCTCCATCATAATGTAGACGCCTCGATAATCACCATCCAAAACAAGCTCTACATACTTGGTTCTGGAAGCATACCGGCCCATTTGGTTAGACAGATGATACGTCAGTACATCACGCATCAACGACTTATCGGTGTAACTGGCGTTGAGAATCCAATCGCTTTCGGTAGGCATCCCTAAGATGGGAACATTAATACTTTTATCCGTACCGTCCCGAGTTTCAAAACCATAGGGTTTTTTAGGGAAGAACTGAGATGCCGAGCCCCGGAGCTCAATTCCTACAGTGCCGTCAAAGCTGTTGAAAGGGTCGGGGAGGTTATTATTAAACGGATTTTTGTAATAGTTTCGATTGCCTGTTCCATTGTCAATGATACCCATCTTAACATTGACTTTGGGCTCATCTACAATAGTTTTACCCTCGGTATTGATAACTACAATCGGCAAATTAGAAGATTCAAAATTTTGGGCCTGTGTACCAGTAAAGGTTAAGTGTAAGAGCACTAAAAATGCTGTAGCGTATAGCTTATACATGATTGTTGAGTACTGATTTTGCTATTACTTTGAGTACGGCTCAAAAACCATGCCACTTTTGCGTTTGGGAATTTCGTACCTTTGCATAAAATTGAGGTGTTAAAAATTATCACCATTAAGAAATGGAATCCAAAAGACAACAGAAAGTCGCTCGACAAATTCAGAAAGATTTGAGCGATATTTTTCAGAAAGAAGGTCGGACTTGGTTCGACAACGCGTTTATTACTGTTACAGTAGTAAGAATGTCACCGGACTTGGGAGTTGCGCGGGTATATTTGAGTTTTTTAATATCAAAAAACAAAGGACTTCTTCTCGAACAAATTCAGGATCGCAGCAAATCAATTCGCCAATTATTGGGCCAGAAGATTCGTCATCAATTGCGTATCGTCCCGGAGATACACTTTTACTTAGATGATACCGCCGAATATGCCGCAAAAATGGACATATTGTTTGCAAACTTAACAATACCTCCTACCAAAGGAGAAGAAAATCAGTAAATAGAATTCAGAAGTCAGGAGTAAGAAATCAGTCACTTGCTTCTATCTCCTGACTTCTTACTCCTGAATCCTTACCCATGAATTTAGAAGATATTCGCCGCGAAATAGACGCCCTCGACGACCAATTGTTATTGTTACTCAACCGCCGAATGGAATGGGTACACAAAGTAGGTGAACTAAAAAGAGCTACTCAAACCGTTATTTATCGCCCCGAGCGCGAAAAATCAATACTGGACCGTGTCAAAAAGCAAAATACAGGACCACTTACGTCCGATGCCATTGAAGCGATTTACTTAGAGATTTTTGCGGCGGCACGTAACATCGAATTGCCTGAGCGAATCGCTTACCTCGGTCCTGAAGGAAGTTTTACGCATCAGGCTGCTGAAAGTCGTTTTGGGGCTATGAGCGAATACATGACGCTTCCCACGATCAAATCTGTTTTTGAAGCCGTGGATACAGGTCGGGCAAAATTTGGCGTGATACCCATTGAAAACAACCAGGAAGGAATTGTTTACGAGACGGTGGATTTGCTGAACGAGACCAGCATCAATATTGCTGCAGAATTGAAAATACCCGTTCATTTTGCGTTGGCAACCGAGTGTGAGAATCCTTCAAAAATCAAGCGAATTTATTCCAAAGACATTGCTTTCCGGCAGTGCAGAGGATTTCTTAATAAGTATTTTGAGCAAACTCAGCCCGAAGAAATTCAGGTGGAATCAACTTCCAAAGCTGCTAAACTTGCTTCTGAAGATCCCGAAAGTGCAGCAATTTGCTCGGTTATTGCCGCCCGATTGTTCAGTTTGCCCGTTTTATTTGACAATATTGAGGATAACGGTAACAACCGAACCCGCTTTTTTATATTGGCCAAAGACTTCGTTAATCAGCGTAGTGAAAATGATAAAACTACGCTTATCGCTCGCCTTCCCGATACGGATAAGCCGGGGATTTTGGCGGGTTTTCTCCAAGATTTCAAACGTGCCAATATCAACCTGACCAAAATCGAAAGTCGGCCTTATAAAGGCAGTGAGGATTTTAATTTCTGGTTTTTTATTGAATTGGAAGGCTACTTTAAAGACGAAAACGTACAAAAAGTTTTCAAAAAACACCATAGCTACATCAAATGGCTGGGAAGTTACGTTAAAAATGCGTGATGGAGTGTTATTCTTGTTTGCTAATTCTTAACGCGACATTTGGTGATGATTTCATGGCAGGATTTTGAAAAAGTAGAACTTCGTGCGGGAACGATTGTTCAAGTGGAAGACTTTCCAAAAGCACGTAAACCTGCTTATAAAATTTGGGTTGACTTGGGGGATGAAGTAGGGGTAAAACGCAGTTCAGCACAGGTTACAAAACGTTATTCAAAGGAAGAACTTCTTGGAAAACAGGTGATTTGTGTGACTAATTTTCCTCCAAAACAAGTGGCTGATTTTATTTCTGAAGTGTTGGTGACAGGGTTTATACTTCCTGATGGTGAAGTGATTCTGGCTCAGTCTGAACGTGCTGTTCCCAATGGCACCCGTTTGGCCTAACGGATTTTACGGCTGTATAATATGAAAAAAACAGCGTTTCTGCTTTTTCTCTGTTGGACGTTGCTGTTTTGGCCCGCTTTTGGTCAAAACAAGTACGCTATACTTCCTAAGCCCGCGCTATTAGAGGCCAAAGATGGGCAATTTGAACTCTCTAAAAACCTGATTATTGCCGTAGCAGGCACTGACCCTGAGCTTCGTCGTATGGCCGAAGATTTTGCACATCAAATTGGCAGAGTGGCGGGACGGGACACCAAAGTTTTTGCAGGAAATTTTCGGGTAAAAGATGGTATCAATTTTGTGGTCAGCAAGGATCCGAAATTGGGAACATCAGGCTATTTTTTAGAGATTACTCCTAAGCGTATCGTAATTACCGCAGAGCAGTCCAAAGGATTTGCCTCTGGTTTAAAATCATTGATGCAGCTCATGCCCGCCGAAATTTTTGGAACAGTCAGAGTGGAAGGTATTCATTGGAAGATTCCTTGCTGCTATGTGGAGGACCAACCTGTTCCTTAGCAGAGTCAAAAAATAGAATTTCCTTTTTTTTCGTTATTAAGGGACTTGCAAGGTTGTTTTGGTAACTTTGTGAGTCATTTTAGTTTTTAGCCCACCGGGTTCGTTTAGATATTTTTATGGAAAAAAGACTATTGAGGACTATTGACCTCCGATTGCTTATAATCTGCTGTCTACTGCTTACTGCCTACTGTTTACTGTTTATTGCCTGCCAATCTCCTGCAACTACTCAGCCAAAAGCTCCTGTTGAAGCATACCAACACACCAACATGGAAATTCAAAGCGAAAAACATAAATCAGTGGTTAACTTGCCTATCGAACTTTCGATAGCAGAGCTTTCAAAACACCTGAATATTCAGGTGCAGGGACTGATTTATGAAGACAATGATAAAGAGGAAGGTTTCCGAATTAAGGTATGGAAACGTGCTCCAATTGTAGCCGAAGCCCGAGATTCGTTGTTGTTTTACACTGTACCTTTGAAAATATGGGGAGAGAAAACCTTTCAAGTATTGGGCATATCAAATGCTCAGGCCACTGAATTTCAAGTTAATCTTAAATTTATGACCCGCTTTGGGGTGGATCCTGATTGGAAAGTGCGTACACAGACAGTATCCGCAGGATTTGACTGGGTAACAAAGCCGAGTATAAAAGTAGCGGGCATTGAGGTACCTATCACAGGAATAATCAGCCGTAAAATCTCTGAGAATCTTGAGAAGTTTTCCAAGGCCATTGATGACAATATTCGAGGAAATTTTGTGGTGAAACCCTACATTTTGCAGGCTTGGAATCTGGTTCGGGAACCGCGTTTACTGTCGGAAGAGTATCGGACTTGGTTGGCCGTTACACCTACTGATATTTTAATGACTCCCTTCAACGTTCGGAATGGAAAAATTAGCGCTACGCTTGGTATCCGAGGATTTACCCAGACACTTACGGGTGAAAAGCCAACCATAAAGCCGGTTACAGATGTTCCCAATCTTATCATTACCCCTGATGTCCCCAATGGTTTTCAAATTGGACTGATTGGAGTTGTGCCTTACGAAGAAGCATCCAAACTTGCGGCGACCCAATTTATCGGCAAGACATTTGACTTTAAAGAAGGTAAATATAAAATAGAAGTGACGAGTGTAGACATTTATGGTCAAAATGACAAACTCGTAATTAAAGCAGGATTGAAGGGAAGCATCAATGGTATCATTTATTTGAAAGGAATTCCTTACTATGATGCTAAAACGCGGTTATTATCTTTGAAAAACGTAGACTATGATTTGAATACCCGAAGCGTACTTGTTCAAACCGCCAATTGGTTATTGCAGGGACGGTTTGCCAAACAAATCGAACAGCAATTTGTGTTTCCGGTTGGGGCTCAGATAGAAGAGGCTCAAAAAGCTATTCGTCAACAACTTACTACTCGTAAAGTGGCAAAAGGAATAGATTTTGGGGGCCGTTTGGACTCGCTTGATCCCGATCAAGTGTACCTGACTCCCACCTCTTTAGTGGCATTGATTGTAGCTAAAGGACACGTCGAAATCAAAATTGACGGACTGCTTTAAGTCAAAAAAATGAGCCTCTATTTATGGTTTTTACGATTTTTTTCTTTTTATTTGATTTTTAAAGAGCGTAACTCTTTATAGCTTTGTACCCGATAGCGTTATCAGAGCTGTCTTATCGTTCCGATACCTGACGCAAGTTAGGAGCGGGAAGGAAAGTCCGGACAGCGCAGAGTACCGTACTTCCTAACAGGAAGGCAAATTGCCGGCGACAGCAGTTTGACAGCAAGTGCAACAGAAAGCGTACCGCCCTTCACCGGCATAATCTTTTAGAGAGAATGTCTATGAAGTGGTAAGGGTGAAAAGGTGGAGTAAGAGCCCACCGCTTGCCTGGTGACAGACAGGGCACTGCAAACCTTACGGGCTGAAAGACCAAATAAGCATCAACTTCGGGGCGACTCGTCCCTGTATTTCGTAAAAAATACGTTGGTGTGGGTAGGTTGATAGATTCCAACGGCGACGTTGGAACCAGATAAATGATAAGAATTCCGATGTATTTTGGAAAACAGAATCCGGCTTATAGGCTCGATGCGCTATTATTAAAAAAAATATATTACCCTTTTGCAGTAAACAACGCTCATTGCCCATGAAAAAAATTATTTTACTGTCCACTCTATTTATGTTATCGTTGGCATTGACGAACATCAATGCTCAGTCTCCTGCTCCTAAAAGTGCGGGTTATGAAGGTCCGAATAAGTTGAACACATGGGCGATTACCATTACCCCCGCCCTCACCCAATTCTATGGTGATTTGCGTCAATATGACTTTAAATTAGGGCCTGAAGAACACATTACGGGCGGGTTGGGTCTTGCTTTGCACAAGCAAATTACTCCGATTTTCGGCGCAAGTGTCAATTTCTGGACGGGCAATCTAAATGGTTCGAAGCAGCGCATTTATAATGCGCATTTTGAAAGTAAGGGCTTTCTTCAAACCTCTATTAATGCCCACGCTAACTTGAAACCTATATTATTCGGTTACGATAAATTAAAGCGTTGGAAATGGGATGTGTTTGTGGGTTATGGTTATATGTGGTTTAATTCCCGTGTATATCGCCTCGGAACGAACAATGGAGTCGAGCTTATTCGCACTAATACCAACCGAAGCTCAAAAACTGCCGGTGAATGGGAACGTGACGGTTCTACTTATACTCGTGAAATTGTATTCCCGATTGGTTCTTCCATTCATTTTGAAGCTTCCCCTCGGATTGATATTGGCCTTGATTTTACACTTAATCACGTTAACTCTGAAAAATTGGACGTGACTTATGGTGGCGGAGGTACTGAGCAGTATCCAAGACAGGACATTTGGTTGTTTAAAAAAGGAGATTCTAAACAGGATAAGTGGGGAAGTATCGGTCTTTCAGTAACTTATAAAATCGGTAAAAATGAAGTAATGGCGAAGAAAGATGCTTCGGGTAAATGGGTACATGACCCGACAAAAGGTCGCTACCACTTGCGTTATACCAATCCATTGGCATTGATTGCTCCGCCTTACAATCCTACCATGAAAGATGCGGATTCTATCTCAAAAGCAAACATGCCTAAGCCGGTTGACCCTCGTTTATTTACTGATTCAGATGGTGACGGTGTTGCTGATCTTTTTGACAAAGAACCAAGTACACCTGCAAACAGCATCGTATCAGGGGGTGGAGTAGCAATGGACCTCAATAAATACATCAAGGATATCATTGAAAAGAACTTGCCTAAAGAAGAATGTGAGGCAATGTTTGGTAATATTGAGTTTGATACGGATAAGGCGATTATAAAAAACCCATCACAACAAATACTTAAGCAAGTAATTGACTTGTTGAATTTGCGTCCTAACTGTCGTGCCGTGATTGTAGGACATACGGATGCTCGCGCTTCTGATAACTATAACATTCAACTTTCTAAGCGTCGGGTAGAAGCTGCAAAACGGTATATGATTCGTAACGGAATGCAGGATCCAAGCCGTGTGATGGTTGAGTACTATGGCGAATTGCGTCCGTTGGCTGATAACAAATCGGCAGATGGTATGACTCGTAACCGCCGTGTTGAGATTCGTATTCTTCCGATGAACGATTTGCGGTCTAAGTACCCTGCTGGTTTCCGTACAGGTAAAAAGAAAGACCAAGAGCCAGGCAAAGCGGCCAAAGAACCAAGACAAAAAAATTAATACTTTATTTGTCTTAACGATAGGATAAGTAAACACTAAGGTAAAATTGACAATAGGTTTTGTATGCAAATACAAAACCTATTTTGTTTTTTTAATGAAAACGCCGTACTTTTGCGCCCACGTTTCACCCGAAGGACGTGATCCTTCACATCGTAAACTTTACAAATACAATGGTAAGAATTCGTTTAGCGCGTCGCGGACGCAAAAAAGCGGCAATGTACGACATCGTCGTAGCCGATGCCAGAGCACCACGTGATGGTCGCTTTATTGAAAAATTGGGTACTTACAACCCAATGACAAACCCTATTAAAGTTGTTTTGAACGTTGATAAAGCGGTAAAATGGCTTCTTAACGGTGCACAACCTACAGATACTACCCGTTCAATTTTGAGCCACGAGGGAGTAATGTTACGTAAGCACTTACAGGTAGGGGTTAACAAAGGCGCTATCACTCAGGAAGTGGCTGACGAAAGATTTGAAACTTGGAAACAGGAAAAATCAGGTCGAGTTGAAACCAAGAAAGAAGGTTTGAATAAAAAACAAGCTGATGCTAAACAGGCACAGTTGGATGCAGAACGTAAAGTGAGTGAAACTCGTGCGGCTGCTATTGCCAAGAAAAATGCAGTAGGAGAAGCACCTGTCGCAGAAGCGGCTGCTGAAGCTCCTGCGGAAGACGCGGCAGAATAATTTAAAAAGCCTTATAAGTGGTATGGGTCTGCCTAAAACAGGCTCATACCATTTTTTGTATAACAATAATATGCAGCACAACGACTGTTTTCAATTGGGACACATTACCCGCACGCATGGTACGCGTGGTGAGGTAGTTATTTATTTGGATGTTGATTACCCTGAAGATTACGAAGAATTGGAATCGGTATTTGTAGAGATAAAAGGGCAATTGATTCCTTATTTTGTAAAGAGCATCAACGTTCAGAAAGGAAGTAAGGCCATTGTTAAATTTGAGGATATAAACTCCATCGAAGCAGCTACTCCTTTGATTAATTGCCCGCTCTTTTTGCCCGAAGATAATCTTGATGAACTGGACGGCTCTCAGTTTTATTACCATGAAATTATAGGTTTTAAAGTAGTGGATGATAAATTGGGAGAACTTGGAACGGTTACTACGGTTTATACAATGTCCACTCAGGATTTGATTGCAATGAATTACAATGGCCATGAAGTACTCATTCCCGTCAATGATACGATTGTGCCTGGTATAAATCGTCAGCAAAAAGTGCTTAATGTGCGTTTACCGGAAGGTCTGTTGGATGTTTATCTGGAAGAAGGTACTGCTGCGGCAGATGACGATGATACTGAAATAGACTAATATTTAGAATTTATATCCCATTCCTGACGATTTTAGTATGCGAATAGACATTATTACTTGCTTGCCGCGCCTTTTAGATAGTTTTTTTGAGCATTCTATTTTGAAACGAGCTCAAGATGGAGGACACGTAGAAGTAAAAGTACATGACTTGAGAGACTATAGTCCAAACAAACAGCGGCAAGTGGATGATTATGCCTTTGGAGGAGGAGCAGGGATGGTGATGACAATTGAGCCCATTGCGCGCTGTATTCGTCAACTACAAAGTGAACGCCAGTATGATGAAGTAATTTACGTTACACCAGACGGCGAACGATTTGCTCAAAAAGCGGCAAATCGTTTGTCAATGGCAGAGAACCTGATTATCTTATGCGGGCACTATAAAGGCGTTGATGAAAGAGTACGTGAGCATTTTATTACGAAAGAAATCAGCATCGGTGATTATGTGCTTTCCGGGGGTGAACTTGCCGCCTGTGTTATTGCAGATTCAATTATTCGCCTTATCCCTGGAGTGCTGAATGACGAAACATCAGCCCTTACCGACTCTTTTCAAGATAATTTATTAGCACCTCCTGTTTACACTCGCCCTGCTGACTTTGAGGGGTGGGCAGTCCCTGATATTCTTCTCTCGGGCCACGAAGCTAAAATTTCAGATTGGCGTTTCCAACAATCATTAGATAGAACTCGTTTACGTCGGCCTGACCTTTTGCCATAGGAAAATGGCACGAAATCTGTGAATACCCTGTTACCGACAACCTTTATTCCATTCTTCTGATAAGGTTCGTTATAGTTTATAAAAAACTCCTGATTTTAGCTCATTTAGAGTAAGGTACTCCTTTTTGGTATAGTTTTTGTCCAATTTTTTTTGACGAAAAAGGATTGTTATATAATGTACCCCAATTTTAGGACAGAGAAAGTAGGTTTTTATAAGTAAAAACTTGTTATCTATAATTTTAAAATAATACAAAAATGGGAAAGCGCATTAGACGCAATTATGACGAGAATTTCAAGA
>Ga0247844_1005041_pt1 | contig 17188 bp, 15 predicted proteins | sample LaCtaG_FD_192421 | JGI IMG/M metagenome (GOLD analysis project Ga0247844, IMG submission 192421) | Freshwater microbial communities from meromictic Lake La Cruz, Castile-La Mancha, Spain - LaCruzMarch201714.5m_1 | ecosystem: Environmental > Aquatic > Freshwater > Lake | place: Spain: Castile-La... | reverse complement strand
TGAATGAAATTATGAAAGTGCTAACAGTGGTGAGTTCTATTTTTATTCCATTAACATTTATTGTTGGAGTTTATGGAATGAACTTCGAGAATATGCCAGAATTGAAATATTGGTATGGATACTATACAGTAGTAGCTGTAATGTTTTTGATTGCCTTTGGGTTACTTTTTTATTTCTTTAAAAGAGGATGGCTAAAAAAATAACCAATTTACTTAATCACTTCAAAATAAATTGTATTTTTAGACCGCTGTTAACAATCTGTTAAATATAAATTGACTCAAATAATCAAAATTACATTTGTTCTATAAAACTTTTAATCATGAAAAAATTAGTATTGTCTTTAGCTCTTATGTTTGTTGCCGTTTTGACAGCAAATACAGTAACTGCACAAATTGAAAAAGGTGCAAAAATCGAATTTAACAAAGAAACGCACGATTATGGAAATGTCAAGTATGATGCAGAACCATATTGTACGTTTGAATTCAAAAACACAGGTGATGAGCCTTTAATTATTTCTAACGCAAAAGGATCTTGTGGTTGTACAGTTCCAGAATGGCCAAAAGAACCAATTGCTCCAGGAGCAAAAGGAACTATTCGTGTGAAATATGATATGAAACGTCCAGGTGCTATCAACAAAAGCGTTACTATCACTTCAAACGCTATTAACGAGCCAAACAAAGTAATCAGAATTAAAGGTGAAGTTGGTCCAGCTCCAGAAAGCGGAACTCCAGTTAACAATTCTGGTGCACCTACAAATAACTAAAATGAAAAGATATTTTTTAATATTATTTTTACTAATAACCGCCCTTGGCTTCAGTCAAGAGGCGGTTTTTAGTCCTAAGTACCCAATAGCTAAATTCCCTAAAGTTAATGAGGGTAGAATCTTAAATTATGTCTATGAATTTACAAACACAGGCGATGCTCCTTTGGAATTTTATTCTTATGAAGTAGAATGTACTTGTACTAAAGTAGAATTACCAACCGAACCTACACAACCTGGTAAAAAAGGAAGAATTAGTGTTTCTTTCGACACAAATGGAAAATCTTACTATCAAGATCGAATCATTTACCTTCAAACAAACACCGAGCGCAAAAAAGAAAAATTGCGTTTAAAAGTATATGTTGATCCAAAAACGGTAGAAAATCAAACACCAAAAACAGATAAAAACTAGATTTATTTCGCTTTAAAAAAGTCAAGAACTTTAGAAATTACTAAGTCCATAGGAACATCTGAATGAAGCGGTAAGCGTAACAAACAACTCTCAAATCTCTCTGCATTCTTCAACTGTTTTCCTTCGTATTTATTTTTGATATAGCTACTTTTGTGCAAGCAACGATAATGCGTCAATGCATCGATTCCTTGTTCTGATAAATGATTTTTTAAAGCTTTAAGTTCTTCCGAAGAATTTAGTACCAAGTAGAAAATATGCGCATTGTGATTGGCAAAATCTGGTATTTGTGGCAATATGACTCCTTTTTCACCTAAACAATAAAGTTCTTCGAAGTAGTAATTCCATTGTTTTTTGCGTTCTTCTAACCACGTTGAACTTTGGGCTAATTGTGCTACTAAATAAGCTGCATTCAATTCTGAGTTCACATAAGAAGAACCCAATGTAACCCATTCGTATTTATCAATCTCACCACGTTTAAATGCAGCTCGATTTGTACCTTTTTCCCAAATTATTTCAGCGGGTTCTATCCATTCATTTTTGTTCACAATCAGTGCACCTCCTTCTCCACAAGAAATATTTTTAGTTTCGTGAAAAGAAAAAACAGCTGTATCTCCAAATGAACCTAGAGGTTGATTCTTATAACTCGCTCCAAAAGCTTGAGCTGCTTCTTCAATGATGTAAAATGAATATTTTTCTCGCAATTCATTCAATCGCGACCAATCCAAGGAAACGCCTGCATAATACATCGGAACAATTGCTTTCGTTTTGTCAGAAATCAATTCTTCCAAATGATCTAAATCCATATTCGGATGATTTACTTGGCTATCCAAAAATTTCACAATAGCACCACGCAACAAGAAAGCATTAGCTGTACTTGGAAAGGTATAGGAAGGCATCAGCACCTCATCACCTGGCTGAATATCAAGTAATAAAGTTGAAATTTCAAGGGCTGCTGTGCAACTATTCGTTAACAAACAGTTTCCTCCAATTTGATTTTGAATGAAATTTTGTGCAAGTTGCGTGTACTTTCCTCCGCCAGAAGTTTTACCAGAAAGCAGTACTTCTTCAATAAACTTTGCTTCGTTTTCAGAGCGATATGGTTTACTGAAAGGTACTTTTTCTTTCATTTACAAACCAATTTTTGAGTTAATTTCAGAAAAATCGTGAACATATTCATTCCAAGAAATCGCTGTTCCAGGTCGCACCAACTGAAGTGTTTGAAATCCTGCTTCTTTTGCAGCTTCTAATTCTAGCTGAATATCTGATAGAAATAAAATTTTAGCTGGCAATAAGTTAATTTTTTTAGCGATTTCAATATACGTGTTTACATCGCGTTTTTGACCAGTATTTGTATCAAAGTAATGCGAGAAATTCTTACTTAAATCACCGAAAATACTGTTTCCAAAAATGAGTTTTTGTGCAGCAATTGAACCTGATGAAAATACACCTAACTTCAATCCCTTTTTTCTCCAATCTTCAAGAGCAGAAGGCACATCGTCGTAAACGTGGCCTTTCAATTCGCCTGAGGTGTAACCGTTTCTCCATAAAATCCCTTGCAAGGTTTTTAATGGGGTTACCTTCCGGTCTTCGTTACTCCATTTTTCCAAATATTTCAGTACTTCCTCACTCGTCGTGATTTGCTCATTTTCTTCTTCAGCAACAATTTCTATCACTTGTGAGAAAGCTTCTTTGACTTCTTGCAATTGAGAGAAATTATTGATCTCTTTGATATGTGCTTTGAAATACGGAAATAAAATATCGTAAACAAATGATACTGAAGTTGTTGTTCCTTCAATATCCGTTAAAATATACTTTATTTTTTTTTGATCCACTTATTTTTTGATTTTAAAATCTTTGAATTCAAGTTCAATTCCAGAACCTGTGTATTGAGGCACCCAACCACTCATATCGATAAAGATACGAATTGCTTTAACAAATGGGTTAGTTTCTCCTGCGTCAAACCAATGTTTTGTTCCAGCAGGCACACTAATTAAATCTCCCTTTTCGCACAACAAGTTAAAAACAGGCTCATTTTCTAAGTTGAACCAAAACAATCCTTGACCATCGACGAAAAAGCGAATTTCATCTTCTGTATGTGTATGTTCCGCTAAAAATTTAGCTCGAATAGCTTCGTAGTTTTCTGTCAATGAATTAATTGAAATCACATCAGCCGTTTGATAACCACCGTTTTCCATAAAAGGAAATAAATCTTTGTAATAAGCTTGTAAGATATCTTCTTGCGATGCTGTATCTTCAAAAACCTCTTCACATTGCCATTGATCAAAATACAAACCTCTTGTATTGAAAAACTCCAAAATTTCTTTTGGGTCAGAAGTGCTATAATTTTTTGTTGGGATTGATAAAATTGCCATTACTTTTTAATTAAATTCCATTCACATTCGCAAAGATAATCTAAAGTTTCTAAGTGTCTTTTGGCTTCGAAAAGGTTTTTACCCCAAGCATACGTTCCGTGTTTTCGAATCACAAAACAATGATTATTAATGGATTCCTTAGCATAATTCAATTCGTTTTTGAAAAAATTCATATCTTGATTATTTTCTAATACTGGAATTCTAACCGTTTCCTCGTGTGTCGTTTGTCCATCAAAACCTTTTTGAACTTCATAACCTTCAAATTTCAACTCATTTTTGAAAATTGCTGACATCAAAACAGGATATAAAGAATGACTGTGAAGAATGACTTTCGTTTCGGGAAATAAATTGTAGATTACACAATGAATCAATGTTTCTGCAGAAGGTTTCACTGTTACAAATTCTCCTTGCGGAATTCCATGTTCATCTACCAAAATAAAATCATTCTCTGAAAATTGACTTTTATCAACTCCAGAACGTGAAACCCAGATTTGACCAAGATCATTTTTAAACGAGTAATTCGTTGATGTCGCAGGTGACCAACCTTTAGAATTATAAAGTCGAATCGTTGTTGCTAATTCATTTTTTAATAATAAATCTTGCATTGATGTAAATTTGAGCTTACAAAGAACTAACTAATAAATTTGAAATGCTATTTATTTCTCTAATATAAAAAGAATAGAAAATGGAATTGTTAATATTTTTTGAAAAGAATAGGAATTAAAAAAGTTTAAAAAACTTAATTAACATTTTAAAAAATAATTAACTCAAATGAGTAAATACTATTCGTCTTCGTCGTCAGCTTCAGCGTCGTCCTCTGGTTTGTCGTAATCGTCATCGTCGTCATCGCTATCAGCATCTAAATCATCTTCTTTTAAATCTGGAACTTTATCGAAGTCGTCTTCAAAGTCGTCTTCATCATCGTCAGAAACAGGCTTAACTTTTGGTGTTATCTTATTGATTTTAACAAGATAAATCACTTCATCAGTTTCCCAAATCAAAGCATCTAGCATTTCACCAGTAGGCGTTTTGATAGTAGTTAAATGATTAATATAACCATCTGGAAATTCCTTAAGAATTTGCTTTTTCTGTTCGATGGTTAATTTATCGTAGCTAATTATTGACCTTCTTTTCGACATAACTTTGATTGAAATAAATTCTTGTGCGACAAATTTATATTATTTGTTTTTCCCACAACCAATACTACTGTAAATTTTAATAAAAAAAATTATCAACGACTAAACGTTGGTATCCTTGAGGATATTTTTTATTTTTATACAAAATTACTACATGAACATATCAAGGGAAATGAATGTGCGATGGCTGGGAGTCTTTTTTTTGATACTAATTCCAACTATTTTATTAGCTCAAAGCAGAAAACCAAAACCGCAGCGTTTTAGCGCAGTAAAAATAAGCGTTGCTCCTATTTTTGTTGGGGAAATAGCAGGACTTTATGAGCAATCTTTTTCAAAAAAAACGAGCTTTGAATTTGGTTTAGGCTTGCTTACAGACAATTACATTAAAAATGCGCTACAAGAAGTTGTTGTTGTTAATGCAAGAAAAGTTGTACCAGGTCCAAGTGCAAGTTTTGGATTACATTACTATCCTATGACTTTAGGTGAGAATCTTTACTTTTCTGCAGAATATAAATACCGTTTATACAGAAATAAATTTTCACAAGATGGAGGAACTCTAATCACCAAAGAATATTATCAACGTATGATTCCTCGTGTAGGTTTTGGATATCATTTTTACTTAGACAAACGATTTTTTATTGACTTTTCAGCCAATTTGGGATTTGCATTAGATAAGAGATATCAAGTAGGAGATTTAGAACCAATAAAAACCATCAAGTTAAATGCAGGTATCGGTTTAAAATTAAGTTACAGAATTTCTAAAGCTAAAGAGTAGATGTCTAAAATAAAATCTGCTTTTTTCTGTCAAAGTTGTGGCTATGAAGCAGCGAAATGGTTAGGTAAATGTCCCTCTTGTGGCGAGTGGAATACCTTCGTTGAAGAAATGATTGAAAAGCCTAGCAAAAATGTGGTTGCTTTTTCAAATGAATCGAAACACGCGAAACCTCAACTTATTCAAGAAGTAGTTAAACAAGAAGAAGAACGAAGAGTTTTAAAAGATTCTGAATTGAACCGTGTTTTGGGTGGAGGATTAGTTCCTGGTTCTATAATTCTTTTAGGAGGCGACCCTGGAATTGGGAAATCAACTTTATTACTTCAACTTGCAATTGCTGATACAATTAAAACGCTATATGTTTCCGGAGAAGAAAGTGATCGTCAAATAAAAATGCGCGCAGATCGAATCGGAAGAGTGAATGACACTTGTTTTCTTTTAACCGAAACGAATCTTCAAAACATTGTTTTGCACGCAAATGAAATTCAGCCGGAGATTATTATAATTGATTCTATTCAGACTTTATTTTCATCGCATATCGAAAGTTCTCCTGGAAGTATTTCACAAGTTCGTGAATGTACTGCTCAATTATTGCGCTATGCCAAACAAACAAATATTCCAATTTTTTTAATTGGTCACATTACAAAAGATGGAGCCTTGGCTGGACCGAAAGTATTGGAACACATGGTTGATGTTGTACTACAATTTGAAGGAGATAGAAATCATATTTACCGTTTGTTAAGAACTATAAAAAATCGCTTTGGTTCTACAAATGAGCTTGGAATCTACGAAATGCATGGTGCAGGACTTCGCGGCGTTGAAAATCCTTCTGAGATATTAATTACAAATACAGATAAAGACTTAAGTGGAATTGCAATTGCATCCACTATTGAAGGTATACGACCTCTTTTAGTAGAAGTACAAGCCTTAGTTAGTTCTGCAGCTTACGGAACTCCTCAGCGTTCTTCAACAGGCTTTGATGCCAAACGATTGAATATGCTTTTGGCGGTTTTAGAAAAACGTTGTGGTTTTAAATTGGGTTCAAAAGATGTGTTTTTAAATATCGCAGGCGGAATTAAAGTGGACGATCCAGCGATTGACTTAGCAGTTGCAATTTCTGTGCTTTCGTCCAGTGCAGATTTAGCGATTCCAAAAACAATTGCCTTTGCTGGTGAAATTGGTCTTTCTGGTGAAATTCGTCCTGTAAATCGAATCGAGCAGCGTATAAGTGAAGCCGAAAAATTGGGCTACAAGCAAATTGTGGTCTCAAAATATTCAAAAGGCTTAGAGCTTAAAAAATCAGAAATTGAAGTTTTTAGTTGCGGAAAAATTGAAGAAGTTGTTAAATTCGTATTTGCATGAGTACGGTAAAACTGACTTTTAAATCTTCTCAATATGTTTTGATTGATTTCGAAGCAGCTTCTGTTTTTCAGCGAATTGGCGCCTACATTTTAGACACAATCATATTATCAGTTTATTTATTCATCGCAATGATGTCGATTCAATTTGATGATTTGTTTACTGATTTCGGCACTTGGCTATTTATGACTTTATTGTTGGTAAAACTTCCTTGGATTTTGTATCAACCTGTTATGGAATATATTACAGGAGGACAAACGATTGGAAAAATGGTTGTTGGAATTCGAGTTTTGAAATTAAATGGTCACCGAGTTGGATTTAAGGAAGTGATGACTCGTTGGTTTTTTAGAGGTGATTTCCTTTGGATTTCGGCAAATTACTTAATTATGCTTCTGCCTTTATTGAATATTATTGACGCTTTTATTTGTGGACTTACTATTAATAATCAACGCATTGGCGATTCATTGGCGGGTACAATCGTTGTGAAAACTAAATCCGCTCAAAACTATAGTTTGAATGATGTGTTGAAAATTCAAACTAATGAAAATTTTACACCATCTTACCCGCAAGTAGTTCGATTTACAGATGAAGATATGATTTATATTAAAAATTGTATTCAGCAAATAAAGCGTTACAAAAACAAAGACTTAGAGGAATTAATTTCAAAAATTGCAAATGAAAGTGCTCGATTGATGGGTTTAAAACAAACACCAAAAGAACACTTGAAATTTCTTGAAACGCTTCTAAATGAATACGTTGTATTAACTCGATAAATGGCAAAACTCGCACTTCTTCCAACACCAATTGGAAATTTGGAAGACATTACTCTTAGAACAATTCGTTATTTCAATGAAACTGCTTTTATTTATGCGGAAGATACCCGTATGACGAAGCGCTTATTGGATCATTTAGGAATTCAGAAGAAAATCATTCCGTTTCACGCGCACAATGAGCATAAAATGCTTGAAAAATGCATTGAAACGATTCAAGGTGAAGAATTAGTTGTGCTTGTGTCAGATGCTGGTACTCCTGGAATTTCTGACCCTGGCTTTTTGTTAGTTCGAGCAGCGATTCAAAACTCAATCCAAGTAGAGTGTTTACCTGGACCAACTGCTTTTGTTCCTGCGCTTGTAGCAAGTGGTTTTCCCTGTGACAAATTCGTTTACGAAGGATTTTTACCTCACAAAAAAGGAAAGCAAACACGCCTTAAAATTCTAAGTCAAGAAGAAAGAACTGTTGTTTTGTATGAATCGCCACATCGTTTAGCAAAAACCTTGGAACAAATGCAAGAATTTTTTGGCAAAACAAGAGAAGTATGTGTGGCACGTGAAATCTCAAAATTCTATGAAACTTACCACCGTGGAACCTTAGAAGAATTGACAAATTATTTCATAACCACGCCACCAAAAGGTGAGATTGTTGTGGTAATAAAAGGTTTTGGAGATTGAGAATTTGCTTTTTAAAACAGTTATTCAACATTGATACAAACCCAATCTTGACTTTGAAAAAAATAGTTTTAAACTTTTCTAGACTCAAAATCCCTCATTTAAAATCAATTTTACAGTCTAACAATCAACTTCAAATTAAATCTTCTTGCAGTTAAATAATTAGGAATAGAGTAATATTTTCCTTCGACATCTTGAATCCATTGCTTGGAAAGAACGTTATTGATTCCCAATAGATTAAATACTTCCAGCGAGATAACTGCTTCGGAGAAATTCTTGTTCCAAAACGTCTTTTTCTCTTTTTTGGTATCAATCAAATTATAGGACATTCCTAAGTCAACACGAAAATATGATTTAATACGCAAGGTGTCTTTGTAGCGTGTGTAATCAGGTGGACCATAAGGCAAGCGTGAACCAAATTGCATTCCCATTTGAACCGTAAAATTTTCTAAACCTGGCATCTGATCTTGAACCAATGCACCAAACGTAAATAATTGATCTGTTGGACGTGGAATATAGCCCGGATAAATCGTTGCACTGTCCACAACTTCTTGATCCTCACTGAAACCAAAAATAATTCTTTCACCAGCGGCATTGTAAAATTCTTTGTACGAATCTCCAATAATATCTTCCTTGGTAGATAAAATACCGAATTTGAAAAACGACTCAATTCCTTCAACGAATTCACCGTGGATATTGGCATCAATACCATAAGCGTAGGCAACAGCATTGTTTTCAGCATAGTATCTCGTTCGCACATTTTCAAATTCATACGGGTTTACATCCCACAAATATTTGTAGAATAACTCTCCTGTGAATTTGAAGGGTTGTTTTCGGTTCCACATATTGAAGAAGAAGTTCGTACCAAAAACAGCATGAAATGACTTTTGAGCTTTTACATTAGTGTTAAGTTGACCATCAAAAGTTCTAAATTCTCTGTAAAATGGAGGTTGATAATAAAGTCCGGTTGAGAAACGATAGGATAGATTTCTTCGTGCAATTCGTTCATTTCTAACCATGTAAAGTCGTGGGAAATAACTAATAGAAAGTCGAGGTGTTACATAAAACTCATTATTTACAGCAGTATATCCACTTCTTAAACCGATAGATAATGCAATTTTATCACTCGATTCTCGAATTATTTCCTCAAAGTTCTTTTTGATTTTTTTATCCTCAACTTTTATCTTTTGGTCAATATTTACAAGAAGATTTTTCTTAGTACGCGACCAACTTTTATTGAATTGTAAAAAACCCGAAGCACGGTAAGAATTAATTGCTAATTCACCTTTGATTGTTTCAAATAATTCCACTTCATTATTCACTGTTTGGGGTAAACTATACCCAGCTGAATCAATCATTTTCCACTCGCTTAATACATCAGCAAATTGATCTTGTTGAAATTGAACGCCCCATTTCATGAGTGAACTTTTAAATTTTGTTCGTTCATCGTTAGTAAAACCTGTAAAAAAATTGTGTTCACCATTATGATAAACACTTAAAATCGTGGCATTTAAACGATTTCTAGCATGATTTAAGAAAGTTCCTACACCAAGAACTGCAATAGAATCACCATATTCCTCTTTTGAGGGATCTGTTTCTAATTCATTAATGTAATATTGCCCTTGAATGTCAAAATATTCGCGCTCATCAGTATTGAAAGTAGAAACATAAAAATCCAATTTCGTATCTTTTGAAGCTTGATATTTTAAAGACAAACCGCCCATAATTGTTTGAAAGCGCGTTTCTTCAGAACCATCAAAGTAAATTCTAAAAGAATAAGCTTCATTTGCAGTTCCAAAATCGGTTTCCGAAGTCTGTGGACTGAATCTAAAGTTATTAGATGAATAATGTCCTAGGAAAGAAAGCACTAACTTTTCACTGAGGTTATAATTTGTCAAAATTTGAGCATCCGCAAAAACTGGATTGTAAGCTCCTTTTGTAGGCAATGAATTTAAGAAATAGCCATTCGATCGATAGCGAGCTCCCACCAAGTAATTAAAGCGATGATTTACTTCATGCTCCACATGCGCTTCTACTCCTAATAAAGAAGCCAAACCAGAAGCACTAAATTGCTGAGGAGTTTTGTACGTGATATCCAAAACTGAACTTAAACGGTCACCATACTGCGAATCAAAACCTCCAGCAGAAAATCGTACATCTTCTACCAAAGCAGAATGGATAAAACTCATTCCTTCTTGTTGACCACTTCGCGTCAAAAAAGGACGAAAAACTAAAAATCCATTGACATACACTAAGTTTTCATCGTAATTTCCACCTCGAACGTTGTAATTTGTTGTCAACTCGTTGTTGGAAGTGGCCGCTGTTGTTAGTGCTAAAGTTCGCTCAATACTTCCCGTGATTTTTTGTGCATCAACAGTTGGTAATTTTTCTAATGAGAAAGGATCTATTTTACTTTGAGAAATAGTAACCTCATTTTGCAATAAAATAGGAAAACTTACTGTCGGTAATTCAAAGCTAACCGCCTTGTTTACAAGAATAGTTTGAATTTCACGCAAACCATTAATAGAATAGATAATCTCAACAGTATCTCCAAAATTCAAATCAAAGTAATAGCGGCCAACTGAATCACTAAAAGCACTTTTTACTGGATTAGTTTTGGTAACAATTAAAACATCTTCAAGCGCTTTTCCATTTTTTCCAGTGCATAAACCAATAACGCGAACATTTTGACTAAACGAAGAAATTGACAGTAAAAGAAAAAAAAGGACAGAAAGCTGTTTCATCGAGTGCAAAGATAAAAGCTAAACGCTTTCAATTCAGAAATATTTTGATTGAAGAAGATAAAGTGAAGTAATGTCATTTACTTAAGTGATTGGCTTGCTATTTAATCTTGTAAACAATTCTCAGAATTCCGCAACACTTTAAAAATCCTATTGAACAACCTTTGTGACGGTGAAATCTTCATCAAATCAAAAATTTTAATATGAAAAATAAATTACTTTTTACGCTGCTGACTTTCGTCACATTGTGTGCTTTACCGGGAGTCTATTACGGTCAAGTCATCAATCTCGGATCAGCAAAAAACTTTGTCCTTTTTCCAGTGTTGGGGCAATCACAAACACAGGAATAACACATTTAACGGGAAATGTTGGTTCTAATGTTGGTTCAAGTACGAATTTCGGAAACGTTGACGGCGTGATGAACGATCAAAACGGAGCTAGTGCAGCTGCTGGTGCAGATTTACTTACAGCTTACGGAGATTTAAGCGCAACAAATGATTGGACAACCCCTGTGAATTTAGGTGATAAAATCAATACAGAAAGTGATGAAATGTTTGCGTTTTTTGAAGAAAGCAACGACCAATTATTCTTTGCTTCTAACGGACATTTTGGATTAGGAGGTTTGGATATTTTGACAGCTTACAAAATGAATGATCAATTTGGAGTTGCAAAAAACATTGGAAGTCCATTCAATACTGCCGAAAATGATTTTGCTTACATTGTTAATCCAACAACGAAATCAGGATTCATATCTTCCAATCGATTCAATGGAAAAGGTAGTTCTGATATTTATTCTTTTTCGTTGATGGAGGATGCAATTTTAGACAAACAAATTATCGGAATTACGATGAATACGCAAGGTGAATTTATTGGTGAAACGTTCGTTGTTTTACAAGATTCAACTGGAAAAGGATTAGATTCATTGACATCTGATGCAACTGGCGCTTTTAGTTTCGAAGTTGAAAATGACAGAAACTATATTTTGAAAGGAACAAAAAATCAGTTTTCAGAAGGACAAACAAAAACAAGTTCTTTCGGCTTAGAAGAGAAAATTGTGGCTGATATTATCTTGGTTCAAAAAGATATTGCAACAGTGATTGTTACTGAAGTTGTGGATGCAATTATTCAAGATACAACTAAAAATGTTGACCCAAAAGACATCCTTAATCAAAATGAAGCTATCGGAAAAATTATGGAATTGAAACCAATTTATTATGTTTTCGATAAAGTTGATATAACTAAAGAGGCTGCAATTGAATTGAATCAGATTGTGAAAATTATGAACAAGTTTCCGAATTTAGAGATTGAATTGGCATCTTACACAGATTGTCGAGGTTCAATTCATTACAACGATTCATTGTCTCAGTTACGTGCAAAAACTTGTATTGACTATATTCAAAAACGCATCACTACTCCACAACGTATTTACGGAAATGGTTATGGAGAATCTAATTTAACAAACGCTTGTGTTTGTGAGGGTGAAACAGAATCTCCTTGCTCAGAAAAAGAACACCAACTAAATCGTAGAACAGAGTTTATTATCAAAAAATGATTCTACAGTAGGCAAAAGGGAAGCGAATATTCGAAAGGATGTTCGCTTTTTTGTGTTTTGATTCCTCAATAATATCACAACGATAAAAGCTATTTGTATAGCTACAACCGCTACAAATATTGGCGACCATTGAATGCTATCGACTTGCTTTTTCAAAATCGAATCAATCCGAGTGAAGTTTGGTATGCTGACGGTAATCATTCTGTTTCTACTTCCAAACATGGTTCGTTGGTGAATTTCACTACCAACTCAGGGATTTATCCGAAACCTTGTAAATCAAAGAAAATATAAATGTTATCAAACCACAATCGCTGGAAATAAGAAAGTTAAGACAATAGATATATTAGCAACGAATCCCGATAGTGAAGGATTTAAATTGAGAAAAGATCGAGGTAGAATTGCGGGTAAAAATTGAATTCTTTACATATCCTCTAGTGAATAAGCGATGTAATCAAATGTGTAATCGGGGAAATTTAAGCATAGTTTTTCTGCTTTTACTTCCAATTTTTGAAGGTTAATTTTGCTAAAATTTCGTTTTATTTCAATGAAATCAATTCGTTTATCATATTCATTCATTGCAACAATGTCAATTTCATTTTTATTTCCTTTTTCCCAGTAGTTTCCAACAGCTGAGTACTTTCCCGAATCAATTAACTTTTGACGGAAATATTTCTCCAAAACGTTACCGCTGTAAGTTGGAAAATCTTCAAATATTCGCTCACGAACAAAGGTAAAATTTCCAATTTCAATTGCACTTTTATATTTATAAATAAATCGAAACCAAAAGTTTAGGAAATTATCTTCGATTGCATATTTCACTACCCGACCAGAATCTTTCGCAAACATTGGCCTTGTTTTCTTTAAGATTCCGTATTCGTTTTCGAGACGTTCTAAGAATCCTCCTGTTTGCATTTCTAAGACTGATTCGATTTCCTGTCGAGAAGTTTTTGAAGAAGCTATCAAAGAAAGGATTGAGAAATAATTCCCATAATCTTTTCCGAATTCAATAACAAGTGCGTTTTTTCCTTCTTCAATAAAAAAGGAATTATCTTCAACCACAAATTCAATCATTTTCTTGAACGTGAAAGCCTTAGCATTCATAAGTAATTCAACATATTTTGCAACGCCACCAGTCACAGTATAAAGCGCCAATAAATCTTCATTTTTGTAATTCGGATTGAAGTCACAAAGAATTTCTTTCAAGGTTTCGATTGGAAAAGTTTTCAAGTAAATTTTGTTGGTAGCCCGACCAAATAAAGGTTCTTTGTTGTTTTCGAAGATGCGTTTCATCAATGAATAAACTGAGCCACAAAGCAAAAGATTCATTTTCGATTCGTTTTTAAAACTATCCCAAAGGTTTTGCATATCACTATAAATCGAGGGATTAATAAATTGTAACTCTTGAAATTCATCAATAATCAATGTAAATGACTTCGTTTTTGAACTTGTCAGCAATAAACCAAAAATCTCCCGGAAACTTTTAAATGTGCCATAAACTTCTGTGTCTAATTTTACTTTGATCTCTTCCACAAAATCTTGGCATAGAAGAAATTCACTTTTTTTAGAAATGAAAAAATAGAGAAAAGTTGTATTCTCCACCGACTTCAAAAGCAAACTTGTTTTCCCAATTCGACGACGACCAACCATAAATGTCATTTGAGCATTTTCTTCTGCGGACTCTCTAATTGATTGTAATTTAGCTAATTCCTTTTCTCTATTATAAAATTTCATTTTTCAGTAATTTAAATTACAGTAACCTACATTACAGTAATACAAATTTATATAATTTTTTCGGGTTTGAAAATACTAAATTAAAAAACACAACATTTTATTGAATTGAACATTAAATAATTGCTTAGCATCATATCAAACAGCTACTTTGAGTTTGTCGTTTTTCCGAAAAAAAGAGTAGTTTTGAGAAAAAACAAAAATGAAAAGGTTATTTTTTATTTCACTTTTATTGCTTTCAACAATAGTTGCAGCACAAAGTAATTTCACGCCAGAAGGCTATTTGGGATATAAAATTGGTACACAGTTTACTCGTCAAGATAAAGTAGTAAGTTATTTCTACGAACTTCAAAAAGAGTTTTCAAAGAATATGTTGGTTTGGAAATACGGAGAAACGTATGAAAAACGCGATTTAATTTTAGCGTATTTCGGTACTGAAGAAAATCTAAACAACATTGAAAATATTCGTAAAGCACATCTAACGAATGATGAAACTGAGAAAGTTGCCATTGTTTGGTTGAGTTATAACGTTCACGGAAATGAAAGTTCGGGCACAGAAGCAGCGATGCAAACCGCTTTTTTACTACTGACCAAAAACAGTGAATTTTTAAAAAACACGATTATCATTATGGATCCTTGTTTGAATCCCGATGGAAGAGATCGCTATGTAAATTACTACAATCAATACGGAAATAAAACGCCAGATGTCCACACTTTTTCTACTGAACACATCGAACCTTGGCCAAGCGGTCGTCCGAATCACTACTTGTTTGACTTGAATAGAGATTGGGCGTGGATGACACAAGTTGAATCGCAACAACGCGTTAAACAATACAATCAGTGGTTGCCTCACGTTCACGTTGATTTTCACGAGCAAGGAATTAATGAACCATATTATTTTCCTCCAGCTGCTGAACCGTATCACGAGGTAATTACGAATTGGCAACGCGATTTCCAAAAAGAAATTGGTAAAAATCACGCTTCGTATTTCGATAAAAATGGCTGGTTGTATTTTTCAAAAGAAATTTTCGACTTGCTTTATCCAAGTTATGGCGACACTTATCCAACGTTTAATGGTTCAATTGGAATGACCTATGAACAAGGTGGAAGTGGTCGCGCTGGACTTTCAGTTTTAACGCAAGTAGGTGATACTTTGTCGCTTTTAGACCGTGTTTCGCATCACGTCACAACTGGGATTTCAACAGTCGAGGTTGCTGCTCTGAAAAGCGAAAAACTTATAAAAGAATACCGTGAATTCTGTAAAAAGAAAAATTACAAATACAAAAGTTATGTCTTGAGTGGAAATCAATACAAATTGGAATCGTTACTCGAATTATTGGATAAAAATGGAATTCGCTACGAAGCTGCAATTGAAAATACGGCTGTTAAAGGTTGGAATTTTAATACAGGAAAAGTTGAATCCTACAAAACAATTACTGGAGATTTACTTGTTTCAACAGATCAAGATAAAGGAACTTTGGTAAACGTTTTATTTGAACCACAAACTAAACTTTCTGATTCTTTGACCTATGACATTACGGCTTGGTCACTTCCTTACGGATTTGGTTTACAGGCTTTTGCGTCTGAAACAAAGATTATAGGGAAGAATTATACCAAAGCAAATTTTGCAGAATTTAAAACTTTGGAAGTTCCTTACGCTTATGTTTGTAATTGGAATTCAATGAAATCAGCACAAGTTTTAGCGCGATTACAAGCTGAAAATGTAAAAGTTTATTTCTCTGAAAAAGCCTTTTCAATGGAAGGTGGAAATTACGCACCTGGAACTCTAATTGTCTTGAGGGGCGAAAATAAAAAAATTGATTTAGAAGCAGTTATTAGTAAAGTTTCAAGAGAACTAAAAGTTGAAATGACAGCGGTTAAATCTGGTTTTGCAGATACAGGTAATGATTTTGGAGCTTACAGCGTAAAGCCAATTCCGACACAAGAAATCGGTGTATTAATAGGAGATAGTTATTCCTCGTTGAGCGTTGGTGAAATTTGGCATTTCTTTGAACAACAGTTCAATCACCCTTTACATTTAGTTTACGAAGACAGATTGTCAGATGCGTTGACGAAATTGGATGTGCTTTTTGTCCCAGAAGGAAGTTCCAATTTAAGCGAAAATCAAGCACTAATCACTTGGATTCAAAATGGCGGAAAGCTTATAGTGATGGGAAGTTCTGCTGGAATTTTTGCTGGAAATGAAGCGTTTGGATTAAAAAGAAAAACTGCTGATGACAGCACTGTACAAAGTAAAGTAGCCTTCGGAAATATGGAACGTCACCAAATAAGTTCAACCATAACGGGTGCGATTTACCCTTGTTCGATTGAAAACACTAATCCCTTAGCTTTTGGTTACACTGATTATCACACCATACGTTTAACGACAGAAGTTTTTCAGTTAGCTGATGGAACCGTTTTTCAATTGAAAAAAGATGCGTTACCTGTAAATGGATTCGTTGGTTCAAAAGTGAAAAAATCACAATCTGAAGCGTTAACTGCGGGTGTTCACCCAATGGGCGCAGGATCAGTCGTTTATCTAGTTGATAATCCGTTATTTCGGGGATTTTGGGAAAACGGAAAATTAATGGTTGTAAATGCGATTTTTATGGTGAATCGCAAATAACTATCTTTTCAAGACGAAATTCTTTTAGACCAAAACAATGATTTACACAGGTTTCAACAATCGTAAGAGCTTAATCGACTTAGTAATTCCTGTAAATTTTAATGGCGAATTAATCATTTTTGTACACGGTTTTATGGGTTTCAAAGATTGGGGAGCTTGGAATTTGATGCAAAATTATTTCACCGAAAAAGGTTTTGGTTTCTGTAAATACAACGCCACTCACAACGGAGGAACGATTGAAAATGGTATAGATTTCCCTGACGAACAAGCTTTTGGCGAAAATAC